>Ga0256832_1000595_pt1 | contig 23761 bp, 20 predicted proteins | sample 134614metaG_FD_190534 | JGI IMG/M metagenome (GOLD analysis project Ga0256832, IMG submission 190534) | Hydrothermal vent microbial communities from Lau Basin, Pacific Ocean - 134-614 | ecosystem: Environmental > Aquatic > Marine > Hydrothermal vents | place: Pacific Ocean: Lau Basin | collected... | reverse complement strand
GGGCCCAAGCTCCTGGGCGTGCAGGCGGTCATCGCCGAATCCTACGAGCGCATCCACCGCACCAACCTGGTGTGCATGGGCATCCTGCCCCTGCAGTTCAAGGACGGCGAAACGCCGAAGACCCTGGGCCTGTCTGGCAAAGAACTTTATTCCATCACCGGCCTGGCGGACGGCAACCCGAGAGAAGTGGTGGTCACCGCCACGGCGGAAGGCGGTCATCAGACCATCTTCAACGCCCGGGTGCGCATCGACACCCCCAACGAGTGGGAGTACTACCGTCACGGGGGGATTTTGCAGTACGTGCTGCGGGATCTGGCCGCTAGCTGACCCCCCTTCCAGGGGGCAGAGTCAAATCACCCCAATCGACCGGTTTTCTGACGCAGGTACTTGATTTGACTCCGCCTCCCGATTCATCAAACCCGGCAGCTGCCGGGTTTTTTTTGCTATGCTTTTTTCATGAACCGCTTGCGAGTCCCGATCTCCCTGCAGCCCCTTCTGAACAGCCTGCGGGATCTGCTGCCCATCGTGATCGTGGTAAGCACCTTCCAACTGCTGGTCATCCGTCAGCCTCTGCCCAATCTTCTCGATCTGCTGCTGGGCATCCTGTTCGTGGTCATTGGCCTAAGCCTGTTCGTCAAGGGGCTGGAAATGGGGCTGTTTCCCATTGGGCAGTCCATGGCCCATGCCTTTGCCCGCAAAGGCAGCCTTGGATGGCTGTTGCTGTTCGCCTTTGCCCTGGGCTTTGGCACCACTATCGCCGAACCTGCCCTTATTGCCATTGCCAGGGAAGCATCTGAGATCGCAGCGGCGGCACAACTCATCCATTCTTCGGAAGACGCCATGCAGCGCTATGCCCTGGGGTTGCGCTATACTGTGGCTCTCTCTGTGGGGCTGGCCATCGTCCTGGGGGTCATGCGCATCATCCGCGGCTGGCCTATACACTGGTTGATCGTGGGCGGCTATATCTGCATTATCATCATCACCGAATTTGCTCCCCGGGAGATCATCGGCATCGCCTACGACTCTGGGGGGGTCACCACGTCCACCATCACGGTTCCTCTGGTAACGGCTTTGGGTGTGGGCCTGGCTTCTTCCCTCCAGGGACGCAATCCCATGACCGACGGCTTTGGCCTTATCGCCTTTGCTTCCCTGACCCCCATCATGTTCGTCATGCTCTACGGGATGGTGATCCATTGAATACCCTGCTGGGACTGTTGCACACGGGAATGCGCACCATTTGGGATCTGCTGCCCATCGCTCTGATCATCTTTGGCTTCCAGTTCCTGTACCTGCAGCGCCCCGTACCCAACCTGAAAAAGGTGTTGCTGGGTTTTTTCTATGTCCTGGTAGGCCTGGCCTTCTTTCTTGAAGGACTGGAACTGGCCCTTTTCCCGTTGGGCAAAACCATGGCGGCCCAACTTACGGATCCGGAATTTCTGGGCATCGTACATACCGAAAACATTCATTGGCTGGACTACTACTGGGTCTATGCCTTCGCCTTCGCCATTGGTTATGCCACTACCGTGGCGGAACCGGCCCTGCTGGCCGTAGCCATCAAAGCCAACGAAGTGTCCGGCGGCGCCATCGGCATCTGGGGTTTACGCAATGCCGTGGCCCTGGGAGTGGCTCTGGGCCTGGTACTGGGAACCTGGCGTATCGTGACCGGCTATCCCCTGCACTGGTTCATTATCAGCGGTTATCTAATCGTGCTGATCCAGACTGTTTTCGCGCCGCGGATGATCGTTGCCCTGGCCTACGATTCCGGGGGTGTCACCACATCCACGGTCACCGTTCCCCTGGTAGCTGCCCTGGGATTGGGCCTGGCGCACAACATCCCCGGACGCAGCGCCCTTGTCGATGGCTTTGGCCTGATCGCCTTCGCCAGCCTGTTTCCCATCATGACCGTCCTGGCTCATGCCCAGATTGCCCAGTGGCGGGCTGGCCGCCAACCATTGTCTTCTCCGGAGAACTGACATGCACTTCAAACTCATTGTTGCCTTTACCGAGGATCACAAGACCGATGCGGTCATGAAAGCCGCCCGGGAAGCCGGCGCAACAGGCGCCACTATCATCAACAATGCCAGGGGAGAAGGCCTGAACACCAGTAAAACCTTCTTCGGTCTTTCCCTGGAAACTCAGCGGGACGTACTCATGTTCCTGGTGGAGGAACACATGGCCCGGGATATCCTGGAAACCATCGCGGAAGTGGGGGAGTTTGAAGCAAAGCCCGGCACGGGCATCGCGTTTCAGATCGACGTGGAGGATGCCGTAGGCATCAACCAGCAACTCAATGTGTTGAAAGAAAAAGTGCGGGAGGAAGTATGAGCGAACGAAAACTTATCCGGGTACGGGAGGTGATGAAGACCCGTTTCGACATGGTCAATGGCATGGCCACCGTAGAAGAAGCCCTGGAGCAAATGAAGCACGTGGAAACCAAGTCCCTCATCGTGGACAAACGCACGGACGATGACGAATACGGCATGGTCATGCTCTCGGACATTTCCCGGGAAGTCCTGGCCCTGGATCGCTCTCCCGAGCGCGTGAATATCTATGAGATCATGAGCAAACCGGTATTGACCGTGGCGCCCGAAATGGATATCCGCTACTGCGCCCGGTTGTTCGAGCGCTTCGGCATCAGCCGGGCGCCCGTGGTGAAAGACCGCAATGTAATCGGCATAGTGAGCCATACGGACATGGTTTTGAGAGGAATGGAGAAACTGCGCAAAGGATAGACCCGCCCTGTTGATTCGGCGACCAAATATGTCGCCGGGTCAACATCATGTGCATCTGATCACCACCCTCTTCCTTTTCTGCAAGGTATAATCCAAGCTGTTGTTTCCCAACCGGATAGATGTATGAGCGAACTTGAATCCTTGAATATTCCCGCGTGGGGGTCTGAAGAGGCGTTACGCAAGGAAGAATATGTGGCGCGGTTTTTAGAGCGTGAATACCAAGCTGCTGCAAACAACCCCAGCAGCTTGAAGGAGTTGGGAATCTCGGCTTCATTGGGACCCATGTGGGAAGAAACAGAAGAATTGATCGAGACGCATTATGATGAGCGAATCGAGTTTTTCAATAGCTTTCTTGATTCAAGCTACCGTGCATATTCGATGGCATACTTTGGGGACGACAGGGATGAGGTGATGAATAGTGCTCTTTCATTGGAAGAGGCACAGACAAAGAAATTCCAGCTGATTTGTGATCGTATCGGGATTCAAGGGGATGAAAAGATACTGAATATCGGCTGTGGGTTTGGTTCTTTTGAACGCTATATTCTTCAACGTTTCCCACGTGTTCACATAACTGGCGTAACACCGAGCAATGTTCAAACTAGTTACTTGAATGCATGTTTGAGAGACGAGGGTTGTGTATTGAGCGCAGACAACTTCCGGGTTATGAAGGGGGACTTTAGTTGGCTTTCTGAAAATATATTTGAGCCTGAGAGTTTTGATCTAGTTGTTTCAATTGGTTTGCTAGAGCAAGTTAAAAATATGGAACTTCTAAATAAAGAGATAGCGAAACTGTTAAAGCCTATGGGAAAAGCATTCCATCATTTCATCGTCTCAAAAACTGCTATTCCACAGTTTCTTGCACCGGATAAAACCTTGATTGGGAGTTATTTTCCAGGAGGGAGGATATGGCCTTTCGAAGAATTTGGGCATTTTAATGGTCATCTCAGTTTCCAGAGCAGCTGGTTCATCAATGGCATGAATTATTGGAAAACACTGGATGAATGGCACCAAAGTTTTTCTCGCAATATGTTCTTTTTGTTGCACCACTTAGGTGCTGCACGTCTACGCTACTGGAATGACTATTTCATTCTTTGCAAGGCTTGTTTTCGCCCGCTGCAAGGAGAGGCTTTTGGCAATGGCCACTATCTGTTCCGCAAACCGGAATGATGCTCAGGAGTGCCGGCTAACCGCAAGAACCGCGTTGAGACCGCCAAAAGCAAAGGAGTTGCTCAACGCGTGTTTGTATTCAAGGTCTTGCGCTGTTTCAGGAACATAGTTCAGATCACAGCCTTCACCGGGGACGGTAAAATTGGCGGTCGGGGGAATCAGTCCTTCCTGAAGCGAGCAGACGGTGGCGACCAGTTCGATGGCTCCTGCCGCTCCCAGGGCATGTCCATGCATGGATTTGGTGGATGAGACCAGCAGTTTGTCAGCGTGATCGCCAAAGACCTGCCGGATTGCGGCAGTTTCAGAAGTGTCGTTCTGTTGCGTCCCTGTACCATGGGCATTTATATAACTCACGTCTTTCGGCGCAAGGGCGGCATCGTTCAACGCAGCCTGCATGGCGCTGGCGGCACCCTCGCTGGAAGGATCGGTGATATGAGAGGCATCAGCGCTCATGCCAATGCCGCTGATGAGCGCACGGATTGTTGCACCACGCCGCTGTGCATGTTCCAGAGACTCCAAGACCACGATTCCCGCGCCTTCCCCCAGCACCAGCCCCTTGCGATCGGCGCTGAAAGGCCGGCAGGTGTCCGGGGACAGCACCCGCAGTGCTTCCCATGACTTGAGCAATCCATAAGTGAAAGGCGCGTCTGTGCCACCTGCTACAGCCACGTCCACCATACCCGAGCGGATCATGAGCACGGCCTGGGCCACCGCATGGTTACTGGAAGCACAAGCGCTGGAAAGGGTGAAACAGGGACCCTGGATGCCCATTTCCATGCTCACCTGGCTGGCTGCTGCAGAGGGCATGCCGCGGGGAATGGTGAAAGGATGTACACGGTTTTTCTGGTCCCGGTACAGCTTCTGGTAAGTGAGTTCGTCCGTCTCCTTGCCACCGCAGCCAGTGCCGATGATGGACGCCGACGTTTTCAGGTCTGAAGCTTCGAGTCCGGCATCTTCCACGGCTTCCCGGGTCGCGATCAGGACAAACTGAGCATGACGATCCAGCAACCCCAGCCTTGTTGGCTGAAAGCTTGTTTCCGGCGCATAGTTCCGCACCTGAGCAGCGGAAGCCACTTTCAGGTCGGATTCTTCAAAACCGGACAATGATCCAATCGCGCTGGCGCCACGGGAAAGCGCTTCCCAGTTTTCTGCAACATTGTGGCCCAGCCCGGAAATGCATCCCAGTCCGGTGATGGCGACGGGGCGGCTCATGCCCGGGCAGTCAGTAGCTGGTTTACACCCTCCACGATATCGCGCACCGTACGCAGCTTTTTCAATTCCTCGTTCGGAACCTCCACGCCATACTGGTCTTCGATATCAAAAACCAGAGAGATGGCGTCCAGAGAAGAAATATCGAGTTCCTCGAGGGAGGAATCGAGAGTGATATCTTCCACTGCCAGCATCTTTTGCCGGGCGATAGATTCTTTCAGGGTTTGTTCGACGGCTTCTTTCATTTGGAGTTGTCCGATCCTGGTGGGTTGGGTTTTCCGCTTCAACTAGAAAAACACTCAAGTTATCAATGTTGCTGTCGATTGATAGCATAAGGGATTCTGTGGCTTTTTTCTTCATTGGCCTGGGTGATTGTTAGTGATTCATCACGTTTTTTGTCAGGAATCGACGTGTAAGGGCATATTCCCAGGCTGACGAGCAGTATCGGCCCAATGGACTTGGATAAATAATACCTTGAAAAACAATGACTAAATGATTTTTTGCGTTTGTTGGTATTAATATTGCTTTTATTGTGGTTGGAGCGGTAGGATTCTAGGCAGGCTATAGTTTGATTGGAATGGTGAAGCAGGGTGCACAAATGAGTGACTCAAAAAGAAGCAGGGCCAACAAAACGCTGGCTCAAATCGTTCTGGGTAAAGCAGATGATCCGGTCCGCAGTGAGCGAGAGCAGGCATTTTTACGTCTTACCATTGCTCTACTGGGGTTCCAATATTTGTTTACGCAATTGCATTCAGCAAATGTTCAAGCTGTGGATCTCTCTGGAGTAAGAATATTCTGTAGCATTTTCCTTGTTGTAGCCTTGTTTATACTCGGTTCGACATATATTTATAGCCGAGAGTCTGAAGCAAGGAAGATGTTTGGAGTTGTAATAGATATTTTAGGATTCTCGTTTGTGTTAGCTGTTTCAGGAGAAAATGCGGCCCCATGGTTTCCTGTGTATCTCTGGGTGATTTTTGGAAATACGCTTCGTTATGGAATTCCATACCTCTATTTTTCCAGTATGTTATCTATTTTGAGTTTTGGAGCTGTGCTTGTTTTTTCAAGTTATTGGCAATCTAATATTTCTATGGGAATTGGGTTGCTGGTTTCATTGCTCGTACTTCCCGGTTATGCCGCAGCACTCGCCCAGCGCCTGCGCAATGCCCAGCTTGCCGCCGAAAAAGCCAACCAGGCCAAGAGCCAGTTTCTGGCCAATATGAGCCACGAAATCCGCACTCCTCTCAATGGTATTATCGGTGCCGCGGAACTGCTACAGGAAAGAAAATTACCGGATGATGACAGGCATTTCGTGGAGATCATCAATCACTCCAGTTCTACCCTGATGCGCCTTGTCAACAAAATTCTCGACCTGTCCAAAATCGAGGCCAATAAACTGACATGCGAAACAGTATCCTTTGATTTACATGAATTTCTCAGCTCACTTACTCACGTAATGGGTATCCAGGCACAGAAAAAGGGAGTGCGCCTGATGCGCACCATAGACCCACGAATCCCCTACCGTCTAAGGGGTGATGAGCATCATCTGAAACAGGTGCTTATCAATCTGTTAGGCAATGGCATCAAATTTACGGATGAAGGAGAAGTAGAGCTGCGCTGCGAGATGCTCTCCAGCGATACCACTTCCGGTTCCATAGAGCTTCAATTCAGTGTCCGGGATACCGGTATCGGCATCCCCTTGGATCAACAGGAAAAAATACTTGAGCCCTTCGTGCAGGCTGAAAGCAGCACTTCCCGCCGTTTTGGCGGTACTGGCCTGGGCATCACCATTGCGCGGGATCTTATTGAACTCATGGGCGGAGAATTGTCTCTGGAGAGCGTGCCCGGCGAAGGCACTACTTTCCGCTTTACTCTACCTCTGCTGCGGGACAATGCTACCTCCAGTGGGGACGATCAACTGCCGATGATAGGCCGTACCGTGCTTTCTCTGATCGGGGATAAAGAGAGCGAGGCTGCTGTCAGCTTGCGCCTGCAGGAATGGAGCGTCAATGTGCTTTCCGCAATGGATGTCACCCGGGCGGAACAATTGTTGCGCAATGCCTCCCGGGAATGCACGCCTATTGCCGCCGTTGTGATGGATGAGGCATTTTTCAATACCATGGCGTTCTCCCTGGAACGCTGGCGTAGGGAAGGCCTGATTTGCGACGATCTTACCGTGGTGGTTGTCAACCTGAAAAATGAAGAGCCCTCCTCCCCCGTCGGCGAAGGGCATGAGCGGCTGTCATCACATCTGGTGTGGGTGAAAAGCGAGGAAGAACTTTTCAACGCACTACATTCCGTACACTTCACCTACGATCTCGGTGAGGATGTATTTACTGAACCAGAGGACGAGGTTCGTCCGCTGAATATTCTGATTGCGGACGACAACAGCACCAATCGCCTCATCCTGTCGAAAATGCTGAGCAATGCCGGGCACCATGTCGTAGAAACCTATAGCGGTGAAACCTTTCTGGAAGCGGTGGAAGCCGGGGATTTCGATGTTGCACTTGTGGACATGCATATGCCGGATATGAATGGTATCGATACATTTCAGATATACCGCTTTGCCCATGCCAGTGATGAGGCGATTCCTTTTGTCGTCATTACTGCCGATGTTACTGAAGCCACCCGAATCGCCTGTCAGGATGCGGGCATAGAAACCATTCTTTTCAAGCCTATCGACAGCCGGCAGGTGCTCGATACTATCGAGCGGCTGACCAGTGGCAAGGACCGTGTTCCTCCTGAAGAGGAAACTGCAGCAACATCGGTACCCATGGATGACCTGCCCGTGGTGGATTCCGGCAAAATAGAAGAGTTGAGATCCCTGGATACCGGCATAGAACTGGTGGAACGTATCATGGAATGCTTCCTGGAAGATGCGGGGGACACGCTCATCCATATGAGAAAAGCAGTGGAGTCCCGTGACTACTTCGGGATGAAAGATCTGGCTCATGCACTGCGGGGTAGCGCAGCCAACGTGGGTTTACTGCAGGTGCAGGCGGCCTCAAAGCAACTGGAGCTACAACCGGAAGAAGAGTTCATGCAGCTGCATCCCGGCCAGATAGACCAGCTGGAGGAACTGGTGCAGGAATCTGCGCATCAGCTTTCAGTGCAGTTCGGTCTCGAAAAGCCTCGTCCGGAACTACGGGTGGTCAGCTGATCAGGCTCGCATTCTCGAAACTGGGGAGGCATCTGCCTTGGTATCCCAGCGTTTGCTCTGGGCTTTGAACAGATAGTTCATCATGGTGAGATTTTTCTCGGACAACGCCATTGCGGTATCCACCCAAAGATCCACGATACGGAACAGTTCTTCCCGTGAAACGGGATTGTGTTCCGCCATGATCTTGTCCATGGCAAAATAGCCACCCTCCCGTGGCTGACGCCGTCTAATGTAATGGTGCAGCATCTCTTCTGCCTTGCCGTCTTCAGCCAGCAGATCCACAACCCCCATTTCATAAAGTTCGGCGGCGGTATAGATATTGCCGCTGGTTATCACGCGTTTTGCCAGTGCCGGGCTGATGCGGCGTGCCAGAAAGCTGAAAGCACCCATGCCGGGAAAAAGACCGAATTGGGTTTCCGGGAAACCGAAGCGTGCGCGTTTTTCCGCGATCACCATATCTGCTGCAAGAGCCATTTCAAAACCGCCCCCAAGCGCCTCTCCCTCCACAACCGAGATCGTACAGAGCCTGGCGTCGCCACCAGACAGGTTTCTGTGAGCGATCTCCATGCAGGTGTGGGCATATTCAGTAAGGTGCTCACGATCGCCATTGCGGATCAACTCTAGGAACAGTTCGAGGTCACCGCCCAGACAAAAGACGCCGGGCAGCCTGGAACTCAGAACAAGATAGCGCAGCCGCTCCGAAGTAACCCGCGTCTGATCCTGTTCACAAACAGTCGCCATAAGATCCTGTGCTGCTTGCAGGTCTTTCAGAAACGAAGAAGTGATCACCGGACGTCCTGGATGCATAAAGCGGATACGGATGGCCTGGTGATCGCGGTCGATGCCCAATTCGATGCTTTCCAGTTGCATGCGGTTATCCATGATGCTGATCATTCCTGCCCCCTTGAGTCTGATGTCCGCCTAGGCAAATACTACAATCATCATAATCGATTATATTGTCCCGTGCAGTAGATTTGATACTGCTTATGTCTCTGGGAACATGCTATATGAGACTCGCGTGGCATATTTCTCAGCAGAATTTCCCAGATTCCACCCTATTGCCGGTTGTCCCGGGCATTGAGCTTGTGTCTGTATATGCTGCCGGAATGCCGATATTATTGTTAACTTAGCATCAATATATTCTGTTCAGAGCCTCGGGCATCTTTCCTGGTTCTCCTGGTGGCTGTCCTGGGATTGGGTCTGGCGCACAACATCCCCGGACGTAGCCCCCTCATCGACGGCTTCGGCCTGATAGCCTTCGCCAGCCTGTTTCCCATCATGACCGTCCTGGCTCATGCCCAGATTGCCCAGTACGGACGAGTTTGAAGCAAGGCCCGGCACGGGCATCGTATTTCAGATCGATGTGGAAGATGCCGTAGACATCAACCAGCATCTCAATGTGCTGAAAGAAAAAGCGCGGGAGGAATAGCACTACTCTTCCCCACCCCAAAAAAAAAGCGCCTTGGAAATCCAAGGCGCAAAGCCCAGCAATGAACCTTTTCTATCAGATTACGGAAAACAGCATTTTTCAGCACTCGTTTGAGGCATTCTGAAAATATGCTGAGATGCCTCTTATATGACAGTAATACGAGTGCGAGCCGTTCCCAGTACCTCTCCGGTAACCCAGTGCAGGATATCTGCTGAAACAACGTACTCACCTGGCGTGGTGGGTTCGAAAATAATGTCGTAGCGTTCAGCCGAATGTGCACGTAATCTCTGCACTTGAACCGGATTGGGCACTGCACGTCCGTCCGACATATGTATGGTAGCTGTAAGGCCGCCAAAATCCAGGCGCTGGGGGTGATAGCCCGCACAGATATAGCGTGCAAGCAATTTTTCTCCTACGCGTACAGTAGCGGCTATACCTGGGGCAGTTAGCGCCGACTGGGCGCCATCCACACCGGTGATGATGAAATAGTCCGGATTCAGGTCATTCAGCCCCACATCCGCACCACAGGTGCCAGCAGTCCAGCCCAAGGTGTGCCAGTATGAATCTATCTCATCCACAGCCCACACCACTTCATTGTCATAAGTAGGTCCTCCTGAGTACAGGGTGCCCGGCCCTTCCGGTGGATCGATGATCAACGCACCGTACATCCCCATCTCGGCATGCAGCACCGTGTTGGTATGACAGTGATAGAAATAAGTGCCTGCATGACTGGCTTTCCACTGGTAGGTATAGGTTCTGGAACTGACATCCCAGGTGATATGTCCCACACCATCACTGTATTTGTCTGGTTCAATGCCATGGTGATGAATGGTGTGAGAACAACACATGGGAACGAACAAGTTGGTATGCACTATCTGCCCCTCGGTAACCCTGATGGCGGGCGAAGGAAAACTTCCTCCCATACCCATTCCACCACCACCTTCTGTAAAACCCCAGATTCTTACAGTAGTCCCATCATCCATGGTCATACTGCCATTCATGTAGATACCGCGGTCAAAAGTAACGTCTGCAGAGACCAAACGGGGATTGGTCTGCTGATTTTCATCATAGATATAGCAGCCGCCCCCCATACCGCCACCTCTACTACCCCCCCCGCCGAAGCCTCCTCCGCCAAAGCCTCCGCCACCCATCTTCATGGCATTTTTTGATGATTCTTTTTTTGACATTCCGACCTCCTCACTCAAAAAATATGTCGGTCAAAGCGCCGAACATGTAGTAACCACCTGCGGCTGTCTGGGACATTTCCGAATGCAGATGCATGGGATATGTACCCACATCAGTGGGTGGCCAGGCATCCGGGGGAGGATCAAATGGATAGATGACATCCAGCGCCCCCTTGTTGCCATCCAGGTAGATACAGTCCTTCTTCCATACATCGGGCCGAATGACCCCGTTCTCCGTCAGCCACTCCATGTGATTGCCATGAGTATGTACGGACTGGGCGCACATTCCAGCATTGAGAATACGCACCAGTGATCGATCCCCCACGCGACCATGCAAAGCAGTGCGTGGATCGTGCATGGCATCCTGGGCGGGATCGCCACTACCTGGAGCACCCGGTGGCCGCCCCCCCAAACCGTTGATGGTGAAATATCGCGGCACATAGTCCGTGTTGGGGGGCAATCCACGGCGTAATCGATCATGCCAAGCGGGATCGATATCATGAAACATCCAGAAATACTGTTTGACGAATCTTGGACTGCCCGGATAGAGCTCATCAGTGGACCCTGCGGGCATGACGGCCAACCCCCCATGCAGGCCCAACAAACGATTGTAAGGTTCATCGATACTGTCGTAGTACATATACGACCCTGGTACATTCGCAATGAAACTGATGGTCCGGCTTTCGCCAGGTGCAATACTGCCGCTATCCACCATGCCATCGATGACAAAACTGTGGGCAGTTGACAGCGTATTGATCACAGTGATCTCCACCGTATCACCTTCCTGTACTATCAGCGCTTCTCCAGGAACATCCAATCCACCGCTGTTGGCGCTGAAGCCTCTGAAATATACCCGTGCACCATCGATCTGATCGATGAACCCCTCGGTGATGTGGAAAGTCCGGCTGACTACAGCTGCATGGCTACGCGGTGTCCAGGACAGCAGTCCCATGCCGCCCAGCATGGAGCTAACGCAGCCGGCCCCCCCGATTTTTAAAAAATCACGACGTTTCAATGAATAAATCCTCCTTTGGAAAACATTTTATGGTTTGCATCCTCTTTGTTATCCCAGTATCTGCCGGGCAATCCTTCCATGGTGTTAATCACTGTACCGGCCTGCTGCATGCCCTTCAGTAACCTGGATTACCCCCAGTTGGTGACCATAGTTACATGGGCTGCGTGACTTCAGTCACACAGGTCTTGCAGAAAACCCTTTATACCCAAGAGAATTTGTTTATACTGCTTATTCAAAGAAGAGTCGGGATTAGCCGGCCAGAGTAAGTCCCAAATTGATTTGATTGAAACAACCCAAGCGGCTTTCCTGGATAGAGCGACAAAAACACGCTCCTGGGCAAGCACCATTGCCATGACGTATCCCACAGACGATCTACTCACCACGAAGGAACTTCCACCAAACATCAAGATGCTGTTTGACGTGTATCCGGAATTGGATCAGCCAGACAATCTTCCCTGGTTAGAGCTGCTCGAACGCGCAACATTCATTGATCTTCCCCAGCAGAACACCTTGGTTCGGCAGGGAACCAGCTGTAACAACTTCCTGTTTCTGCTAGATGGCACCGTGAGGGTGTATCAGATGGCCGAAGATGGCCGGGAAATGACGCTATATCGCATCAATCCCGGCGACATCTGCCTGATGAGTCTAAGCAGCCTAATAAACGACAGACCTTTCAAAGCCAATGCCCGCACCGATACGCCAATCAAGGCATTGATGCTCAGCGTGAGGGACTTTCACCTGGCCATGAAAGTGAGTGACAGTTTCCGCAACCAGGTTTTGCGCAGTCTCGTGAACAGTGTCTGCGAGATCATGCACAGCTTTTACGATACGGCCTTCGAGCCCCTGGAACTGCGTCTGGCCTGCCTACTGGGACAGATGTTCGAACGATCCCACTCGAAAACGCTGGATATCACACACCAGCAGCTCGCCTTGGAACTGGGCACATCCCGGGAGGTGGTCAGCAGAATACTCAAACGTCTGGAAAAGCAGCAATGCATCACTCTTTCCCGGGCACAGATCAAGGTCGGCCCCGCACAGTCTCTACCCTGGTAAACATCCCGTATTCCAGCGCGAAACAGCCTCCCTATACTTTGTGCAATTAATTCAGCACCAGGCTATTGACCTTTCCCGGCATCCCCATTAACATACGCGCCTCAACTATTCCGCCATAGCTCAGTTGGTAGAGCAACGGACTGTTAATCCGTTTGTCGCTGGTTCGAGCCCAGCTGGCGGAGCCATTTTACAAAAAAGGGGGTTGCTTACTTGGCAACCCCTTTTTTCGTACTCATTTTTCCAGCTCATCCATGGCGCTTCCCCTCACCACAAGAATAACGGCTTATCGCCTATTGTAAGTTGAAAGTCCGCACCAGGAATACAGCCATTTCCGCCCGCGTAACTTCTCCCGAGGGGCAGTAATTTCCACCACCGCATCCTGATGTGATTCCCTCAGACACCAGCTGCTCTATCCACGCTGCAGCCCAATAGCCTAGTGGCACATCTGCAAACCGTGTTCCACTCGCCGCTGGCGGTTGATAGGTTTCACCATGTTCTGCTCTCAGCAGAAACACAGCCATTTCCGCCCGGGTAGAATTGCTTTCCGGGCAATAATATCCACCTGCACAACCACCCGTGATGCCGTCCGCATATAGTTGTTCGATCCAGCCAGCCGCCCAATAGTCTTGTGGGACATCATCGAATATGGTTCCTGATGCCACTGGTGGTACATAGGCACTACCATGCATTCCCCTTTCCAGGAATACCGACATTTGCGCCCGCGTCACCTTATCGTCAGGACAGTAGTTGTCTCCACCACATCCACTGGTTATCTCATTGGCAACCAGGGTTTCTATGAAGTCATAGGACCAGAAATCCGGTGGGACATCCGCAAACGTCTGCTTGTAGGGATGATAGGTGTTTGTATTGCGATAACCACCACCCCAGACAATCATTCCTGCACCAGTCCAGATTGCCGTAGGGTTTGCCCTACCATTGGGTGCCCCGATAGTGTTGGTAGCCAACCAGTTGCCTGTCTGCGGATCATACCGCCCACCGGTGTTCAGATTGGCATTATCGCCCTCCCCACCCCAAACAATCATTTCTCTGCCCGTCCAAACAGCGGAATGCTCTCTCCTGCCATCGGGTGCTCCTGTCTCTTCAGTGGACTGCCAGCTGTCAGCCTGGGGATCATAGCGGCCGCCGCTATTCAGACGACCACTGCTATCCATGCCACCCCATATGATCATCTCCTCGCCTGTCCAGACTGCTGTATGTTGAAATCTTCCAGCAGGCGCACCGGCCAAGGTGGTCTCTACCCAAGTGTCTGTTGCAGGATCATAACGGCCACCCGTATCAGCATTGATATTATCCTCTTCCCCACCCCAGATGATCATCTCACTACCTGTCCAGACTGCACTGTGGTAGTACCTTTTGCCAGGTGCATCTGTCAGGCTAACCGCTGTCCAACTGTCACTTGCAGGGTCATAGCGTCCACCGGTATTGATAGCCAATCCTGCATGGCCTCCCCAAACGATCATTTCTGTACCGGTCCATACCGCAGTGGACGAATCTCTTGCGTCCGGAGCACCCAGCAATGAAGTCGGTTGCCAGCTATCGGTCATGGGGTTATAACGCCCTCCCGTATTGATCGGCTGGTAGTACCTGTCGATGCCTCCCCAGACGACCATCTCCGTACCGGTCCAGACAGCAGAATGACTGGCCCTTTCCTCAGGCACGTCCACAACAGTTGTTTCTGTCCAGGTATCGGTCACCGGTTTATAGCGGCTACCCGTATTGACTGGCGTATCGTCCATTCCTCCCCAGATGATCATCTCGTTCCCGGTCCAGACAGCAGTGTACCCTGCCTCTACTGAAGGCCCTACCGGTGCCCTGGTGCCGATCCAACTGTCCGTGGAAGGATCATAGCGCCCACCTGTGGCCTCTCCTGATGAAGATGGGGTGTTTCCTCCCCAGACGATCATTTCACTGCCCGTCCAAACAGCAGTGTGTATGCGCCTTGCATCTGGTGCATCCACAGTGCTGGTGGGCGTCCATGTGTCAGTAGAGGGGTCATATCGGCCTCCTGTATCTTCAATGGAATTGGCGGACCCGCCCCAGACAATCATTCTGTCCCCTGTCCAGACCGCAGTGTGAAGCCACCTGCCGGATGGTGCATTGGTCAGGCTGGTTGCAGCCCAGCTGTCGGTGGAAGGATCATAGCGCCCTCCTGAATTCTCAAAACCACTGCTATAACCATAACCACCCCAGACGATCATCTGACTACCCGTCCAGACCGCTGTATGTCCTCTTCTGCCAACTGGAGCCCCTGTGATTGCTGTCGGCCTCCAACTGTCCGTGGAAGGGTCATAGCGTCCCCCGGTGTTGTTGGAATCACCTCCCCAAACGATCATTTCAGTGCCTGTCCAGACCGCTGCTGGGCTTTCTCCACCGACAGGAACATTGTCCATGGATGTGGCAATCCAACTATCCATAACCGGATCGTAGCGTGCGCCTGTACTCAAGGTATTGTTTCCATCGTAGCCACCCCAGACAATCATCTCGCCATCGGCCCATACTGAAGTATGGTAAGCCCTTGGACTTGGCGCAGCAGTAACTGTGGTTGCGATCCAGCTGTCTGTGGCCGGGTTGTAACGCCCACCTGAATTCAGTACCGCATCGTTATTGGTATCACTCAGGCCGCCCCAGACGATCATTTCACTCCCCGTCCATGCAACGGTGTGTTTGTAGCGACCCACAGGGGCACCCGTAGTACTGATGGGATACCAACTATCAGTGACAGGGTTGTAACGTCCCCCGGTGTTTGTGACATCATTGCCATCATAACCGCCCCAGACGATCATTTGATTGCCGGTCCATACAGCTGTGTGGCCTTTCCTTCCCTCGGGAACATACGCATGGGAGAATGTCCAAGTATCTGCGGGAATCGGACCAGAAACTGCCGGAAAATCCACCTCGCGGTCCGTCACTTTTGGCATATACAGCCCATTCCGAACCTGTGGAGGTAAAATAGCTTTTACCTGGGTTCGCCGTTTTTACCACCAGCTATTGAAGTTGGGTTTGCCCCTAGGGTCGCCAGAATACCGCTTGTCCTGTTCGTACCGGTTCTGGAGTAACCTGACAACCAAAGCCGGACGGGCCATGCATTCTGCAATTGCATGGGGATCATTGCCAAGAGCCTCAAATAGTTCCCGCAGGCGCGTTGGAATGCGGCTGTTCGCCGCCATACGGTTCATTTCCCCCTGCAACAGTTCCTGATCAATGACAACACCATAGTCTTGGGCAAGAACTGTTTCCATGCGCAGTTGCTCTTCCACCTGCTCACGCAAACGCGCGCTACTCAAAACCTGCCTGCGCGATGGTTTGGATGTCTGATTGGCATCAGGCCAGATAGTATGGGACCAGTTGATGTCCTGGACCGTTTCTTGACAACGTACCCTTTGATTCAAGGAAAATTCCTTGACTGGGAGGGTCCCCGCCATCAAGACGACGGGAATTAACATCAGGAAACCCGAAAAAAGAGAAACTTTCAGATGGGAAACACACCAGACCGTTGGAACACACATGGCATACCTCTTACACTACAGTTCATAAGCACGCTAAAGAGGCACATACGAGTTCAAGCCCGGAATGCACAGATTACACTGACACCCCCCATCTATTGAGGACGACGGAGGATCAAACTCAGACTATAACCTCCCTTTTTGTAACTCCATACTAAGACAATAAACCTTACAGCATACTGCCCTGGATCAACGATTCCGCACAATGGCCGTACATGCTACTATCGCCGCGGCCAAAAATATGTACCTGCAAAATCACCCACATCATGCTTGATCTCCTCAATCCCACCAGCTCTGTCAGACAACGGACAATCCTTACTCCCTACTCCCATGGATATTGAAAGAAAGCTCACAGAAGAACTGGGCGTCACACGGCAGCAAATCGCAGCAGCCATTCAGTTGCTGGATGAAGGCGCGACTGTCCCTTTCATCGCCCGTTACCGAAAAGAAGCCACCCAGGGACTGGATGACGCACAACTGCGCCAGCTGGAAGAACGTCTGGGCTACCTGCGAGAACTGGAGGAGCGCCGCAGCACTATTCTCAAATCCATTGAAGAACAGGACAAGCTGAATCCGGAACTGGAACGGAGCATCCTGGAGGCCGATACCAAGGCGCGTCTGGAAGACCTCTATCTGCCCTACAAACCCAAGCGCCGCACCAAGGCCCAAATCGCCCGGGAAGCCGGCCTGGAACCTCTGGCCAACAGCCTGCTGAAAAATCCACAGCAGCTTCCTGAAGATGCCGCCATCCCCTATGTGAATGAAGACAAGGGCATTGCCAACCAGTCTGACGCCTTGGATGGCGCCAAACAGATTCTCATGGAACAGTTTGCCGAGGATGCAGAGCTCATGGGAGAACTGCGGGAATATCTCTGGAACAAGGTCATTCTGCACTCGCGACTCATGGCCGGCAAGGAAAAGGAAGCAGCGAAGTTCAAGGATTACTTCGATTACGAAGAGGCCATACAAAACATCCCTTCCCACCGGGCTCTGGCCCTGTTTCGTGGCCAGGCGCTGGGACTGCTGTCCCTGGAACTGGTGGTGGATGAGGAAACACCTTCGCCGACGCCCGCGGAATCACGGATTTCTGCCCGCTTCGGAATAAGCCATGAGGGCCGTCCGGCGGATGACTGGCTGGCCGGGGTGGTGCGCTGGGCCTGGAAAATCAAGATCTTCACCCGCCTGGACCTGGATCTCAAGATGCGCTTGCGCGAAAAGGCGGAAGAAACCGCCATCCGGGTTTTTGCCGATAATCTCAAGGATCTGCTGTTGGCAGCGCCGGCCGGCTTCCACGCCATCATGGGACTCGATCCTGGCATTCGCACGGGGGTCAAGGTGGCGCTCATCGACGCCACAGGCAAAGTCCTGGCCACGGAGACCATCTACCCTCACCCACCCCGCAACCAATGGGATCAGTCCCTGGACACCCTGGCCCGCCTCGCCCAGGAACATGCCATATCACTGGTCAGCATCGGCAACGGTACAGCCTCCCGGGAGACGGAAAAGCTGGTACAGGAGCTTTCCCGCCGCCACCCGGCGCTGCAACTGCAAAAACTGGTGGTGAGCGAAGCCGGAGCTTCAGTTTATTCGGCTTCGGAACTCGCCAGCAGCGAATTGCCGGACCTGGACGTCTCCCTGCGCGGCGCAGTATCCATCGCCCGCCGCCTGCAAGATCCCCTGGCGGAGCTGGTGAAGATCGACCCGAAATCCATTGGCGTCGGCCAGTACCAGCACGATGTCAACCAAAGCCGCCTGGCGCGCTCCCTGGCCAACGTGGTGGAAGACTGTGTAAACGCCGTGGGCGTGGATGTAAATACAGCCTCTCCCGCCCTGCTGGAGCAGGTCTCCGGCCTCAATGCCACAGTGGCGGCTAACATTGTGGCCTTTCGCAACAAACATGGTGCCTACCGCAGCCGCCGCGAACTTCTGAAAGTCCCCCGCCTGGGAGCAAAGACCTTTGAACAGGCGGCGGGTTTTCTGCGCATTCCCCAGGCCGCGAATCCCCTGGACGCCTCAGCCGTACATCCGGAAGCCTACGACGTGGCGGTCCGCATTGCCCGGAACAACGGCAGGCAGCTGGAGGATCTCATCGGCGATTCAGGTTTCCTGCGTAAACTGAATCCACAGGACTACGTGGATGATCGTTTTGGCGTTCCCACCGTACGCGACATTCTGGCCGAACTGGAAAAACCCGGAAGAGATCCCCGGCCGGAATTCAGGACCGCAACCTTCAGCGAGGGAGTGGAAAAAATTTCTGATATGGAACCAGGAATGATTCTGGAGGGCGTAGTCAGCAATGTGGCCGATTTCGGCGCATTCGTCGATGTGGGCGTACACCAGGATGGCCTAGTGCACATATCCGCCCTGGCATACAAGTATGTGAAGAACCCCCGGGATGTGGTCAAGACAGGGGATGTGGTCAAGGTGAAAGTCATAGCCGTGGACCCTGCACGCCAGCGCATTTCCCTGAGCATGCGCCTGGATGATGAACCCGGCCAGGAAAATGACCGGGCTTCCAAAGCCAAGCGCCCACCGCAGAAGAAAGCGGCAAAGCCGGCAAGAACCAAGGCGCAGAAACCCCAGGGCAGTATGGCCAGCGCCCTGCAAGATGCTTTGAAAAAATCCCGCCGCTGAAAACGACATACCTGGCAACAATACTGAACGGGTCAGATCTGTGATTCAATGGGCAGCCAGCGCAACAGGCCAATGCCCAGGCGGCGCCAGAAGCTGGTCATTGGCTCAGCACGGTAAGTCACCGGCTTGCCATCGACATAGCCATGCCACAGCAGTTGTTCCGTTCCGAGATCCGTCTGCTTCAGTTCCAGACGAAAAGCCGCTGCATCTATCTGTTCGTCGAACGCTGATGCAACCACCCCGGCCAACTCAGGCGAATCGATAACCACACCTATCTCTGTATTCTGGCTCACGGAGCGCTGATCAAGGTTCAGTGATCCTATGAACAGGTTTTTCCGGTCCACCACGAAGGCTTTGGCGTGCAGGCTGGACTTGGAATGCCCCAGGCGACCCTTTTGCCAGGTCTTGCGGTCATCACGCATGGTCAGTTTGTTCAGCTCATAGAGCTCCACCCCGGCTCGCAGAAGCGCCTTGCGGTAGCGCACGTATCCGGCATGGACAATACTGACATCCGTGGAAGCCAGGGAATTGGTCAGTATTCTCACTCTGACCCCTTTTTCTGTCAGTCTGCGCAGGAAAGCCACGCCTTCCTTGCCCGGCACGAAATAGGGTGAGAGGATAATCAGCTCCTTACGGGCGCCAGCCAGATAGGGACGGAGTTCCTTTAACATCTGGTACTGAGCATCCCCCACCTTATGCAGCAGTTTCTCCGGGGGATCCACAACCAGTTTTGCCGGAGCCCAGACCCAGGGCAGACTGCCTTGAACAATTTCCTGGGCCAGGGGAGAGTTTTGCAGCCGGGTCAGATATTCGGAATCCAGCATCTGCGCATGCTTTTTTTCCAGTGCTTCTTCTAAAACCTGCAGATCCTGAGCACTCAGATCCTTGTCCACCAAAGCCGATATAGGATAACTGAGGGGGCTGTTCCAATAGTCATCAAATGAGCGGGATACCTCCCGGGCAACCGGGCCCAGACCCAGCACATCCAGATCCTGAAACTCCAGATCCGGATCCCGGCTGAAGTATTCATCACCGATGTTGCGTCCCCCAAGAATGGTGGCCTGGCCATCAACGCTGAAGGATTTATTGTGCGCCCGGCGGGTCTGCCTGCCAAACCCTGTCAGGTACTGCCAGATGCGCCCGACGTTGCGCCCGAAAGGGTTGAAGATACGTACTTCGATGTTGGGATGGGCATCAAAACGGGCGATGTTCAGGTCCCTGCCGCCTTCATCGATATCATCCAGAAGAATCCGCACCCGCACTCCCCGCTGCGCTGCTTTCCACAACTCATACACGAACAGGGTTCCCACATGATCACCATGAATCATGTAGTACTGGGTATCGATGCTTTTCTCCGCGAGGCGCGCCAGCTCCGCCCTGGCGACGAAGGCATCCACCCCTTTGTCCAACAGCAGCCAGGCGGATTCACCGGGCTGGCGTTGTGGGGCTTCCCGCCACGCCCGGCCCAGCAAACTGTCATTGCCGTTGGTGCAGCAGTAGGATGCTGTCTTATGAATGTCTTCCGGCAAGGCCGCGCACCCCGCCAGGAACAGCACCGACAACAGGCAGAAATAACGCAGCATCAATTCATAGCTCTCGTTCAGAACCGCCCATCAAAGCACCGGTGACAACAAGGCGCTTCCCCTGGCTTTGAGACGTTCCCAGAATCCCTGCCTGGCAAGATCATACTGGGTCAGTTCCGTGGAGTTTTGCAGATCACGCAACAGCATCTGCTCTACTTCGGCGGCGAAGCCGGTATCAGCTATAGCACCGGTCACTTCAAAATTCAGCCGGAAAGAACGGTTGTCGAAATTGACGGTGCCGATGAGAGAAACATTATCATCAAGCAAAATGGTTTTCTGATGCATGAAGCCTTTCTCATAGAAATAAATCTTCGCCCCCATGCCTGCCAGGTTGCTCAGATAGACGTTGGCGGCATGGCGCACGAACCAGTTGTCATTTTTGCGTGGTGTGATGATTCTCACGTCCACACCCCGTAACAGAGCCAGTTCCAGAGCAACGCTGGTTGCCGCATCCGGAATGAAATAGGGTGTGGCGATCCAGATACGCTTCTTGGCCGCGTTCAGCGCGGTGGTGAAGAACAGGCTGGCGGTTTCCAGCTCATCCGCAGGCCCCGAACCCAGAATGAGTACGTCCATGCCCTCCCCAGGCTGCAGCCCCGGTGCTGTTTCAGGCTTCCAGCTGAGATGGCTCAATAGTTTCTTGTCTGCCCAGTACCAGTCCGACCAGAATATGGATTGGGCAATCAGGGCTACCGGCCCCTCGATATGCAGGTGTGTATCCCGCCAGGGGCTGAGCTTGGGATCCTTGCCCAGGTACTCATCACCGATATTCAAGCCACCTATCCAGGTTTCCCTGCCATCCACCACCACGATCTTGCGATGGTTGCGGAAGTTGATCTGGAACCGGTTCCAGGCGCCCTGGGTGGTATTGAAGGGGATGATCTCTATGCCGGCCTCGTGGAAGTCCCGTAGCCAGGCGTCTGAGAAATGACCACTGCCCAGTTCGTCATAGAGGATATGCACCTCTACTCCCTGGCGGGCTTTTTCAAGCAGAAGATTCTTGAAGCGGTTTCCGCTCTCATCTGCCCGCAGGATATAAAACTGGAACAGGATATAGCTCTGCGCACGCCGAATGCCTTCCTCAATGCTGTTGTAAGTATTCTTCCCATCCACAAGCAGCTCCACGCGGTTACCACCCATGAAGGGAGAATTGGACAAGGTGCGAATGGCGCGGTATTCAGGAAACTTGATCGGTTCAGCAACAATATAGGGAGTGAACGATTCGTAAGCCTTCTCCTTGTCCACGGCCATGCTCAGACTGCTGTCTTTCATGGCATTCACATAGCCCACGAACTTGCTGCGACCAAACACCCAGTAGGCAGGCACCGAGACCACCGGCAGGGTATTCAGGCTCACTACCCAGGCAATGGCACCCTGGGCGGTACGGGTATTCAGAATAGCGTGAATGGAAGTAGCCAGCCCGGCAATCTGAAACAAAAGGAAGAAAATCGATAGCATCAAAGTCCGCGTCATTGTCCCTGAGCTTTCATGTTACCGCTGTTGCTCATTGAGATCATGCAACAAGCGCTTGAATTCCGGATTGTTTCTCAGCATCCTCCGCGCCAGGGATATCAATCTGTCCGCCTGTTCCCGCTTAAGAGAAAAGCTGGTGGGAATCTTGTTGAAATAGACCCGTTCTTCCTTGTCCGCAATATTGGTGGCATCAATATTGATATAATAGGAGTCCACCGGATAACCGGTAGTGGATGCAAGGATCCTGGCCCACTGCATCAGTTCCTCCTTCAGCAGTTCATTGGTTTCCGTATTGTATAGATGCAATTGCATATCTGTTACCACGGTCAGGGTATCAGCAATGCTGGGCAGTATCTTTGTTTTTCCAATATCGGTAATGGAAGTTACCGAGGCATTGACCACGATAATGACAATGCGCCTAGGCGGTACGCCGGATCCGGAGGCGCGTTCCTGCATCCTGGCGACACCACCGGACAGTCCGACATTGCGCAGAATGGTTCGCAACCCCAGATTGTCCGTGATCCCGCCATCCACCAGCGTGGCATAGGGAGGATTCTTCTCATCGAGATAGAAATTCAGGGATGCCACAGCTTCCTTCAGACGCTGATCATCGGTTTCCTCTGCCCGGATCTGCGCAGCCTCCAGCCACCGGGGCTTTTTCATATGGCAGTCATCATGCCGCTTTACCAGAATGGGGGCGAAAACCAGGGGAACGGCTGAAGATGCCGCAACGGCTCGCGCCACCTTGAAGCTGGAAAGATCAGAACATAAGAAATCGAACTGGGGCTGAATGAAGATGAACTGGCTTCTGGAATTCAGATCAGAAGCATTGATCAGTATGAACGGCCCCGGCGACCTGGCCAGATCGGCAAAGGTCTTGCCATCGAAAATGTTCTTGTCATAGTAGCGCACGGCCAGTTCTGTCCGGCTTTCAGTGGAGAAAAGACGCCGTAACAGATCCACGAAACCAAGCACCAGATCCGTCAGCTCCCCCTGAACATCCTTGTACAGAAAGACATCACGAAAATCTTCGAATATCCGGTCACCGAACAAGCCGTAGTAGGCGGAGGTAAAGCTTCCCCCGGAAACTGAGCTTATCCGGTCCACTTCATCCAGCAACCGGGCATTGCTGCCATTACGTCTCAAAGGAGTATCCCGAAGTTCTTCCAGAACCCCGTAGGACATTGCTGCAGCCCGGGTACCTCCTCCGGAAAACGCCAGCACCATAAGGGTCTCTCCTAGGGGATGGCGTTTGTCATACTCGGAAGCCGAGTACCGCGGTTTAATCGAAGAAAGACTGGCAGCCGGCTGGTTCTCTACCTCACCGATTGAAGAGCAGCCCCCCAGCAGTAACAGAGAGGCCGCTGATACACACTGCCAGCGAAACAGCGGGCTCCGATGCTTCAGTGGAAAACAGGAGTGGAGTACACCCAGCATAAACATGAGCCTTGATCAGGCGTTGTTGTGCTCATAAAGGTGAACATCCCTTTGGGGGTAAGGAATACCGATGCCAGCTTCATCCAGCCGCAGTTTGACAGCCTCATTGGCATCATAGAAGACTCCCCAGTAGTCAGCAGATTTCACCCAGACACGCACGAAGA
>Ga0256832_1000594_pt1 | contig 23795 bp, 16 predicted proteins | sample 134614metaG_FD_190534 | JGI IMG/M metagenome (GOLD analysis project Ga0256832, IMG submission 190534) | Hydrothermal vent microbial communities from Lau Basin, Pacific Ocean - 134-614 | ecosystem: Environmental > Aquatic > Marine > Hydrothermal vents | place: Pacific Ocean: Lau Basin | collected... | reverse complement strand
ATTGGAATCGCTTAAACATTTAATACCCCCTCCATACTCTTTGGTTTGGTTATAAGAGATTTCGCTATCTTCTATCTCCATATCTCCCGCATTCAAAACGCCTCCTCCCCCGCTTTTTGCACTGTTTGATTTTAAAAGCGAGTTTGAGAGGTTAAAAAATGAATCTTCAAAATTATAAACTCCCCCTCCGCTTAAAGAGGCTTCATTCTTTTCAAAAACCAAAAAATCACCTTTTAAAGAGGCTTGATTGAAAATTCCTCCTCCAAACTTAGTGGCAAAATTTGAGAAAAAGAGAGAATCTAAAATTTTTGCTTTTTTGTTGTTTGGAGAGAGATATAAGGCTCCCCCGTTTAAATAGCTTTTATTATATTTAAAATCGCACGCTATAATTTCGCTCTCCCCGTCTCCAAGCCCTACCGCTCCGCCAAGTTTTTTTGAATTGTTTTTTGAAAAGAGAGTATCTCTAAGATATAAATTTCCTTCGTTATATAAAGCACCTCCATATTTTAAAGAGGCGGAATTTGATATAAATTTAGAATCTCTTATATTTAAAATAGAATTTTTATCATTATATATAGCTCCTCCGTTGTTAGCAGCGATATTATTTTGAAATAAAACATTTTCAATATTAACCTTTGAGCCGCTAATTAAAAGCACAGCTCCCCCGAAACCAAAACTTGTATTTGAAGGAAGATTTGAAGTATCATGCTCTTTTGATAAATTTTTGGAAAATATTGAATTAGAAATATTTAAATCCCCTGTATTTTCCAAAGCTCCCCCGCCTTCTCCCAAAGCGTAATTTCCTTCAAATTTTGATCTGTCAATAGAGAGCTCTCCTTGAAAGTTAAAAATAGCTCCCCCTCCTCCCAAATCTTCTCCCAAGGCTTTGTTTTCAAAAAATCTCACATTTATCAAAGAAGCTGTGCTTTTTTTGAAAAATGCCGCCGCTCCTCCGTCGTTTGCACTGTTTTTGGAAAAAACGGAATCATTTATAAAACTTTTGCCTCCAAGAAAAACCCCTCCCCCTTTTGCGTCGCTTCCATTTGAGATAAAATTTACTCTCTCTATCTTTACATCGCTTTTATCTTTTGCATAAATTCCCCCTCCGTCTCTGTTTGCAAAATTATTTTTAAATTCGCAATCTTTAATTACTGTCCCGTTCTTAACAAAAATTCCTCCCCCAAATCCGTTTTCCTTATCTCCCAAAGTTACGGCATGATTTTCCAAAATCTGAGATTTTATAAGCTCTAAATATCCTGTGCTAAAAACCCCTCCCCCGTTTAAGGCTTTATTATCTTTTATTCTAACGTTTGTCAAAATCAAAATCCCGTCATTTTGAATCCCGCCTCCGTAATCGCTCTCTCCCCCCTCTATTGAAAGGTTTGAAAATTTGGCTCTAACTCCTTTATGATATCTGTCTATAAAAAATACTCTATCTTTCATTTTAGATTTTATAATCGTCTCATCTCTTCCGGCTCCCTTTATTATTAAATCATCATTTATATCCAAATCTCCTTCATTTGCGTCGCTCTCTTTGGAGTTTCCCAAATTTATATAATAAACTCCCTTCTTTAAAATTATAGTATCCTCCCCTTTTAGGGAATTTGCGGCTATAACGGCTTCTCTCAAAGAGCAATCGCTATCACATTTTCCGTCATTTAAATCCTCAAACTTAGTTACGGTAAATATGGCGCCAAAAAGATAATTTGCAAATAAAACAAGAAAAATAAAATTTCGCTTCATCAGATATCCTTTGTAATTTGTAAGAGACTATTTTACCATTTCATATTTAACGAAAATCGGCAAATTAAATGATATACTTTCAAAAATATTTGGGAGGTTAGAAATGGAATGCGAATTTCCTGCGGTAAATGAAAATTTAGAAGAGATAGAGAAAATTTTTGATGAAGTAAAAACGATAGCCGTAGTGGGACTCTCTCCAAACGAGACAAAAGACAGCCATAAAGTAGCCAAATATCTTCAAAGCGTGGGATATAAAATAATCCCGATTTATCCAAAAGAGGAGAAGATCTTAGGGGAGAAGGTTTACAGATCTCTTCTTGAGGTGGAAGAGAAGATAGATATGGTGGATGTTTTCAGAAAACCGGCTGCCGTTGATATGATAGTCGATGCAATAGAAAAAAGAAAAGATGTAAAAGTTTTATGGCTTCAAAAAGGGATAGTAAACAATAAAGCCGCAAAGAGAGCCAAAGAGATGGGGCTTAAAGTAATTCAAAACAGATGCTCTATGGTAGATCATAAGGCATTGAAATGATTCCTCTTAGCGAAATAGTTCACGCAAAAAGAGCAATTTCCAAAATAGTGGAAAAGACTCCTTTTGCTTTAGCTCCTCTTTTAAGCAATGAAGTGAATGCAAGAGTATATCTTAAAAAAGAGAACCTTCAAATTACCGGAGCTTATAAGATAAGGGGAGCATACAATAAAATAGCCTCTTTAAGCAAAGAAGAGAGACAAAAGGGTGTTATAGCCGCAAGCGCGGGAAACCATGCCCAGGGAGTAGCTTACAGCGCAAGAGCTTTTAATATCCCAGCTATCATAGTAATGCCGGAAGCAACCCCGCTTTTAAAGGTAACAAGCACAAAAGAGCTTGGAGCCGAAGTTATCCTACATGGAGATAATTACGACGAAGCATACGAATTTGCCATAAAGTATGCAAAAGAGCATAATCTTACATTCATTCACCCTTTTGCCGACGATAAAGTGATAGCGGGACAGGGAACGATAGGGCTTGAGATGATAGATGAGATAAACGATTTGGATATGATTGTCGTTCCAATCGGAGGAGGAGGATTAATAAGCGGAATAGGTTCTGCTATAAAACAGCTTGATCCAGATATCAAGGTAATAGGAGTCGTAGCCTCCGGAGCTCCCGCTATGTACAACTCTTTTAAGGCAAAAAAACCGATAGACTCTACAAGCGTTAGAACAATAGCAGACGGAATAGCGGTAAGAGATGTTTGCGAAAAAAATTTAAAATATATTTTAGAAGTGGCGGATGATATCGTAAAAGTGGATGATGAAGAGATAGCAAACGCCATTTTGTTTCTTCTTGAAAAGCAAAAACTTGTAGTTGAAGGTGGAGGAGCGGTAGGAGTGGCCGCTTTGATGCATGATAAGATAAAATATAAAAAAGATTCCAAAATAGGAGTTGTCTTAAGCGGAGGAAATATAGACGTTCAGATGCTGTCTGTAATTATAGAGAAAGGTTTAATTAAATCCCATAGAAAAATGAAACTTCTTGTAACTTTAGTGGATAAACCGGGAAGTTTGATGAAACTAACAGACCTTCTTACAAAAGAGAGAGCCAATATAACCCATATAGGATATGACAGAACCTCAACAAGCCTCTCTTACGGAGACGCAAACGTAACTATGGCTCTTGAGACGAAAGGAAAAGAGCATCAAGACAGCATTAGAAGAGTTTTAAAAGAGCATAACTACAAATTTAAAGAGGAGTTTTAGAAAAATTGAAAAGATTTATTCTTTTAATATTTTTATCTATTCCCCTTCTCTCCTCCACTCTTCATCTCTCAATCTCGGCAAATCCAAGCAGAGTAAATCCCATTTTGGCAACCGATAGCGCAAGCGGAGAGATATCGCAGTGGGTATTTGATTCTTTAATAGATTATGATAAAAACGCAAATATAAGATTGAAAATGGCTGAGAGCTATAAATTTGTGGATGATAAAACTCTAATTTTTAAACTCAAAAAAAATATCAAATGGCATGACGGAGAGCCTTTTAGCGCGGAAGATGTGGTATTTACCTATAAAACAATCACATCTCCTAAAATTTTCACCCCCTATTCAAGCGATTTTAGATATGTAAAAAGCGTAAAAGCCCTTGATAAATATACAATAGAGGTTAAATATAAAGAGCCCTATTTTAAGGCTTTGGAAATCTGGATGATGGGAATTTTGCCAAAACATATTTTGCAAAAAGAGAAAGATTTAATGACAAGCTCTTTTAATCAGCACCCAATAGGAACAGGCCCTTATAAATTAAAGGGTTTTGAAATTTCAAAAGATATAAAATTAACCGCCAATAAAGATTACTATATCCATAAACCAAATATAGATAGTTTAACCTATCACTTCATTCCCGATCCTTCCACTCAATTTCTTATGCTAAAATCTCACAAACTTGATGTAGGCTCTCTCTCCCCGCTTCAATATGAAAGAGAAATAGATAAAGATTTTAAAAATTTTTACTCAGTTTATGAAAATATCTCTCACGGATATACATATCTTGGATTTAATCTAAAAAACAAAAAATTTAAAAATCCAAAAGTTAGAAAAGCGATAAGTTTGGGAATAGACAGAAAAGAGCTTGTAGATATCCTCTTTTTTGGACACGCAAAAGTATGCACAGGCCCCTTTATGCCGGGAACTTTTGCTTTTAATGAAGAGGTAAAAGCTCCAAAAAGAGATATAAAAAAGGCAAAAGAGCTTTTAAAAGAAGCGGGATATGACAAAAAACATCCTTTAGAATTTGAGATAGTTACAAATTCAAACAACTCAATTAGAATGTATGCCGCTCAAATAATTCAACACCAGTTAAAAGAGATAGGAGTAAAAGTTACCATAAGAGCGATGGAATGGCAGGCTTTTTTAAATACTGTCGTAAATCCAAGAAGATTTGAAGCTATTATTTTGGGATGGGGACTTGGAATAACCCCTGAAGCATACTCTATCTGGCACAGCGATAATGATAAAAAAGGGGGATTTAATTTTATTCATTACAAAAATAAAGAGGTTGACAATCTCATAAAAGAGGCCGAAAGAACAGTTGACAGAGAAAAACTATCAAAAATCTACAAAAGAATATTTAAATTAATAGTGGAAGATAATCCATATCTGTTTTTATATATTCCAAACTCCATTACTGCTGTAAACAAAAAAATAAAAAATGTCTCCCCTTCCATAACAGGGATTATGCATAACGCAATAGAGTGGATAAAACCCTAAATTAAAATTTTTTCTAAAAAAGACGAAATTACAAATATATAACTTCACACAAAGAGAAGATATGAACGGTAAGTTAATAGAGCTTGTAAACGGGGCGATAGTTGAATCTCAAATGATTTTTGCAAAAGAGCATAAAATTCCGCTTTGCATAGCAAGATTAGAATATGGAAAGCAGACGGTAAAAGAGGAGATTTTCAAAGACAGTATCGCTTTCATACACGCTTTTATCGACTATAATCCAATTTTATTGGATAAAGACAATACATATCTTCTATTCTTAAAAGATGTAAGAATTCACAGCGCCGTTAAAATGATGAAAAAGCTGATTTTTAGCTTAAAAATCAAGTTTTCTATTAAAGTGAGCAGAATCTCCATAACACTTGTAGATGAGAGCGACTCATTGTTTACTCTTATGGAGAGGCTTGATAGATACTTTCTTTTGATTAAAACATCAAAAAATGAAAAGATATTTTATGGAACAAAAGATTTTGATTTCCTTGCAGAGCATGATAAAACAAAACTTTTAAACTCTATTTTCAAAAAAGAGCCAAATATTAAGGTTTATAACTTTTTTAAAAATATTCCCCTAATAGAGACGGCGAAAGTTTTGAAATTTACGGATGATTTTTTACAAATAAAAATAGATTCATCAAAACTATCTTTTTATAAAAAGAATAAATCCATTTTTATAGAGCATAATCTTCTTCCAGATATTTTAAAAGCTGATATTTTCAAGATAGATTTTTCAAACTCCATAATCTATCTATCACAAATAGAGTTTTTAGACAGCTCTCCTGTAGATAGAGAAGAGATAAGAGTAAAACCTCATAAAAATATTTTGGTAAAAGTATTTTATGGAGAAAAACTACTTTTTGACGGAATTATTGTAGATCTTTCCATAAGCTCCATTCTTGTAGCAACTCAGCTTGCAAAACTCAAAAAATTCAATAATATAAAGAATATAGAAGATATAGAGTTTAATATAAAATTTGATCTGCCGCTTTCTGAAAAAACATTTCTAATAAATGTAACTGGTAAAATAATAAAAATTATGGGAAATCAAGTAGTATTTAATATTAATACAAATGCTGTTAGCAAATCAAAGCTATCTTCCTACATTTCCTTTAGACAGCATCAATTAATAAACGAATTGGAAAAAGAGATCCAAAACTCTTATGAGTTTACTTAATCTTTATAAGCTCAATCTCTTTATAATTCTCTTCCAATTCGCTTAAATCATAAAGCTTTTTAAAATCGTTTGAGAATCTAAATTTGAGTATTTTCCCTCCCATAGAAAAGGGACCCATTTTAAATCTTCTCCCTATACCGATTCTTATAATATGTTTATTTTCATCATATCCTACAACTGTATAAAAATCTTTTATTGCCTCTCCATCTTTTTTTATAACCATTTTTCCGTTTTTATCAAATATATACTCTCTATCATCTCCCCTCCAGTCTCCTATAATATACTTTGCAAAAGGAGAGTTTATAGAATTTGAAGAGTTAGACTGTTTTTTTTCAACTTCGACAACTTCATTTTTCACTTTCGGTTTTATCGTCTTTATCTGTTTATCCACTACAACCCATGTGCCGTTCTTTCTCAAAGCAATGGTTTTATCCCCCATTTTAGCAAGAGTAACTTCTTCCCAAGAGCCATCTTTATTAATAATGGCAACTTTTCCATTTGGCATAACTACAACATCAACTCCAAAAAGAGATATAGATAAAAAGAGCCCTATAAAAACTTTTTTAACCATTATAAAACCTTTAAGTTAAATAGAAAATCAGGAAGGATAAAAGAAGATAAGGGGAGATAAAACTCCCCGTCACTGATAGAAGAATCAATTAGAATTTATATCTTGCAACAACCCTTAGCAAATCTTGATCTTCTGTTTTATCATAAGATTGATTTACATAAGCAAGCAATATATTTGTTCCCAATACTTTAGTTTTAACAATTACATCTAACTCATCAAGGTCATTATTAGCACCCATTGGATTTTTATCACCGGCATCAGTCATAGCATAAGCAGCTATCAATTTAGCTCCGTAAAATTCAGGAGTTACAACTTTAACCTGAGTAGTCTTAGCATCTTTTTTGATAGCGCCTTGATTTAGGATTTGTTGTGCAAAGAGTTTTGTTTTAACACCGGTTCCAACATTATGAATAGGAATATCTCCGTCATCCACATCATCATAAGATACACTTAATTTAAAACCGTTCACTTTAGTTCCAACTTTAACTCCATACATAGTAGTATCTTCTAATGCATCATCACTTGGATTTACATTAGCATAATGAGCAGCAAGAGTTAAAGGAACACCAACATCCACTTTATATCCAAGCTCAGCCCATATAGCAGTAGCCAAACTTGTTAAATTATAAGCCCAAAGATTTGCGTTTAAATTAGGAATACTTTTATTTAACAATCCCAATGCATAAACAGCATTATCCATTCCGCCTGCTGGATTTACAGCTCCAAAAGTATCCATTGTAGCGCCAAGGCCATTTCCATTAGATTTGTTCACCATAGCAAGAACAGCAGTAGTATCAGGAATATCTTGATTTATTAATACTGCAGCTTCAAAACTGTTTTTAAATACGTTCCATCCCTCACTGAAAGCAAAAGGAGTATTTAAATATTGTCTACCGATTTTTAAAGTAGTGTTTCCGACAGTTTTGGCTACATAAGCCTCAGGAATCCAATATCCACCCAAATCTCCGTTAGTATCGCTTGCAGTTTGCATAACGCCGTTTACTAAGTTGCCCTCTAAACCTGCTGTTCCGATTACATTTGCAGTAACTCCGGCGCTAAAACCATTGCCCAAATCAGCTTTTGATCTAATTTGCAAACCTACATTTCCTCTTGAGCCCGCTTTATCAAAGAAATCCCAATCTTTGCTATCTTTTTGCAAAGTTTGATAATACAAAACAGCTTGTCCGCCAAATTGAACGTCAACATCTGCCATTGCGGCGGCTGTAAAACTCATTGCCATAATTGTAGCTAAACTTAATTTAGTGAAATTCATCTTTAACTCCTTTGTAATTTAGATTTTCACCGTAATAAAATTATAGCAAACATTTCTTAACGCTAATATCAAAAAAAGGTTTAAAATTCAAATAAAAGAAATATTGAGTAATTTAGTAATATTTACAAACGCTAAACTACCGGAAATTTGGGTTTTTAAAGAGAAAAATCAGATTAAGAAAGTAAACAGACGGTAAACGAGCTAAGACTCTCAGTGAGCCTCAACTCCATATTTAGAAGCTATTTTGGAAAACTCTTTAGAGTATGCAAATCCTGCTATTACATCCTTTTTAGACAGGCCGTTTTCAACTCTATTAACCCAATATCTAAGCCCCTCTTTATCAGGCTCTCTATTTAAAAACGTTCTATAAAGCATAGTTATCATCTCTTCATTCTTTACATTTTTAGAAGAAAATTCCGGAGATAAAAAGAAATATATACCTATCTCTATTGCATTTTTCTTTTTGTCTTTTAATGCTCCAAACCAATATTTCATACCCCCCTCGTCGCTGTCTCTATTTAAAGAGAAGTTGTAAAATCTCTCGATAAAAGCCTCTATTTGGTCATCCTTATCAAAAGGCTTTACGAAATTTTCACCGCATATATCAATCCATGAAGAGCTTTTTAGAAAAATTTCATCGCTTAGAAGCTTTCTTGAAAAAAACCCGCTTTTTAATCTTGAGAGATAGTAGTTATAAAGAGCATTATCATTATCTTTTTTTACGATTTTTAAAAGAGCTTTTACATACTTCTCGTCAGAAATTTGATAAAGATATTTTGAATTAAATAGCATATCTTTAATAGCCCTAAAAGCGCTCTCTCCATTTGAGAGTTTATCAGCTAAAATATTTATATTTTCTGTCTGACTTGAAGAGGTAATTTCATTTAAAATATTATAGATATATTTAGCAAATGAAAAATATCTGTTCTCTTTTGAACTTTCTTTTTTAATTCCTTCCCCTTTTAAACCATATTCGCTTTTAGCCTTTAAATCATTTGAATTTATATGTAAAAAATCACTTTTAAAACCTTCGCTTTTTGGAAAAAAATATATACCAAAAGTACAATAATCTTTAGGCTTTAAACTAAACATCGATCTTTTACAGGCTCTCTCTCCGCCATTTAAATCCAAAAGAAAATCTCTATTTTCTTTTAAAAATATTCCGTCCACTTTAAGTTCAGATTCTCCGGCATTTTTAAGATACAAAATCTTCTCTTTAGATTTATCTCCAAGAAAAACTTTGCCAAAATCAAAAGAATCGAACATAGCATGAGTAATTTTAATATTATCTATATAAACAGCATCCTCACCCAAACTGATTTCATAATCTTTTTGATATCTCCACTTTAAATCATAACTGCCTTTTGTGAGATATTTAGAGAAATTTACATTTTTTTTCATACCGCTATCGCTTAAAATTTCGCTTTTATTTATATAAAATTTAAAAATATCATAATCAAGCTCAGAAGAGATATTATATTTAAAATTAAGCTGAGCATTATCGTAAACGCTGACTTGCAGATTATAATCGGTGCTTTGAGAATTTCCTATTTTTTTAGATTTCAAAAAGCCATCTTTAATACTCCATCCGCTCTTTTTATCAACAATATCACTTTCATCATTAAAATCAAAATTTAGAGTATGATAAAGCTCTAATAAAGGAAGTGAATTTACAGCTTTAGCCTTTAGAAAAATTCTCTTTTGAGGAGCGTTTAGAGAATCGTTTATTATATCAATATATCCTTGTAAATATCCCTTTTTTTGAGGCCTTACATAAACTCCTAAATTACACTCTCCTCCTTTTTTTAACACAAAAGGAAACTCTTTTGCACATCCGTTTTCCATATTGAAATCAAGAAAAAACTTATCTCCTTCTAAAGAAATATTAAAGATATTTAAATCATTATCTCCTACATTCTTTAGAGTTATCTCTTCTATTTGACTATTTTTTCCAACTTTTACATCTTTAAAAAATATCTCTGAAGTATCCACATCAATGATGGATGAATCTTTAAAAAGCAAAGGAATATTAGACGCTATAGCAAATTTCTGCTTATCGGTAATTATAGAATACCCTTTTATAACAAGAGTATATTCTCCTTTTGGAGGATTTTTTATTACTATTTGTTCATTATTATCCGTATGGTTTGCCTTTATCGCTACAGCTGTTTTTTGAGGATTCTCTTTATCAAGAGTAAAGGGATAATAAACCTTATCTTTTCCTACTACTTTTATATCTATATCATTTATCAAATTTTTAGACTGATTTGCTGCATTTGCGGGAGGATCGATCCAGCTTATGGTTATTTTTATATCTTTGCTACCATCACTATAAAAATTTAAACTCTTCTCCTCTTTATTGGAAATAGAATCAATATATAAAAGAGGAGAAGAGCTATTTAGAGTATTTATCAAATCAACAGCCTTTTTGGCGTTTATAAGACCGTATCCATATTCGTAATCTGGCCCCTCTCTTCCTAAATCTTCAGCGGTATTTAACAAAACAGCTTTTAAAATATCGGCTGTTATATTTTTACCCGTAACTCTTCTATAAGCTTCCATCACCAATGCCATAGCTCCAGTAGCGCTTGGAGTAGCCATAGAGGTTCCCGACATATTGGCATAAGAACTATCGCTTTTACTATCGCAAGAGTATAAAGACCATCCGTCAGTTACCAAATCTGGTTTCACTCTTCCATCTTCCACAGGTCCTGTGCTGCTAAAATAGGCTATTTTTTTATCTCTTCTAAGAGCTCCTATTGTAAAGATATTTTTTGAATTTACAGGTCCTTTGGTAATACCGTAATCTTTATATCCTTGCGAACCTCTATCGTTTCCGGCTGCAACAACCTGAATAATTTCTGGATGATTATAAATATTTTCATCTTGAGAAGCAGCTTCCAAATCATATTCTCCAAGTCTGATAGCCTCTGCATAACCGTATGAATGGTTTGAGAGTTTAATATCATCTTTAATATAAAGATTATAGGTAGCTTGAGAAAAATATGCGTCTTGAAAATAATAAGAGTAAATATTTATCTTATTTGCCATTCCATGAGCTAAAGGATTTAATCCAAACGCTCCAATTGTCCCGGCCACATGGGTAGCGTGAGCGCTAAAGGGAATGTTTGTATTTGTTATTTTAACTCTTGAAATTCCGTTTATCATAAATTCCCTATGGGTATCTCTAATATTTCCTCCATCAACCACTCCAACTCTCATACCCTCACCGTTTAAATTATAAGGAGAGTCCCAAAGCTCTTTTACATGCATCATTTCAGCTGAGACAAGATTTCTTCTCTTAACTAAATCCTCTTTAATACCATCTATTATTTTAATCTTATCTACTTTTTTCTCGACATATTTAACCAAAGGGTTGGAGATAAACTTTTTCAAATCTCTTTTATCAAGCCTTATTACAACATCCTTTCCATTTGGATAAACTTTTAAAACATCAAAATCGATTTCTGGAAACTTATTTTTTATTAAAGAGGACTCTATAGGAGTAAAAAAAGAAACATTTAACAAAAGAGAATCTTTTAAATTTTTAGAGTATAAAAGCTCTTTTGAAATTTTGGAATTTAAAGGCAAAGAGGCATATCCTATTAAATGATTTGAATTTTTAGAGTAAAATCTCATCTCTTCGAAAAGAAGCCTATTTAAAACGCTTCTTTTTGCATAAAAATAGTAGGAAAGATCCCCGGCATATTCGATAGATTCCACTCCTTCATTTATATATTTGACAATTTCTTTATTTGAGAGAGGTTTTTTAAATTTTATAAGCTTAACATCTTTGCCTTCAAGAGTTTTATAAATCCTACTCTTTTGTAATTTCGTTTTAAAAGTTATCTTTTCTCCGTTTAAAACTAAAGCGTTAGCCGTATAACCAAAAGATATAACGACAACCGCAGGTATTATTTTATTCATAAAATTATCCTTTTCATACTTTTATTACCTATTTCGTCATTTTGTAAACTTTTTTTATACTTTTAAGCTTTTTGGATCTTGAAAAATCTTTCCGAAAAATCAGATAGCGTCAATTTCATAAAATTATTGAAATACTTAAAACTTTTTACAAATTTCTTTGTTCCATAATCTTCTTTTTGATATAATCCACAAAATTTTCAATCGGGGAGATTAATGAGAGTCTTATCGGGTATTCAGCCTTCCGGAGAGCTTCATATAGGAAACTATTTTGGCGCTATAAAGCAGATGGTCAAACTTCAAGAAAACAACGAGCTTTTTGCTTTCATAGCAAACTATCACGCCCTAACGTCTCTAAAAGATGCAGAGGCTTTAAAGAAAAATACTCTAAATACTGCAATAACCTACCTCTCTCTTGGCATAGATCCAAACAAATCTGTATTTTGGGTGCAATCAGATGTAAAAGAGGTTTTAGAGCTTTATTGGATTTTATCTTCTTATACCCCTATGGGACTTTTAGAAAGAGCCCACAGCTATAAAGACAAAGTGGCAAAAGGAATTCACCCCTATCACGGGCTGTTTTCCTATCCTGTTTTGATGGCGGCAGATATTTTGCTTTTTGATACAGATATTGTGCCTGTTGGAAAAGATCAGATACAGCATGTCGAAATAACAAGGGATATCGCTTTAAAATTTAATAACGAGCATGGAGAGGTTTTCAAACTCCCTCAATACAAAGTTGATGAAGAAGTAGCTGTCATTCCGGGAATAGACGGAGCAAAAATGAGTAAAAGCTATAAAAATACGATAGAGATTTTTATGGAAGAGAAAGCCCTAACCAAAAGAGTCAAAAAAATAGTAACCGACTCCACCCCTCTTGAAGAGCCAAAAGATTATGAAAACTGCAATGTTTTTGCACTCTCTAAACTATTTTTGGATAAAGAGGGAATAGAGGATTTAAAAAGAAGATACAAAAGCGGAAAAGAGGGGTACGGGCACTTTAAACTCTACTTAAAAGATTTAATCTGGGAATATTTCAAACCTTACAGAGAGAAAAGAGAGTATTATCTAAAACATATAGACGAAGTGGAAGATATTTTAAGAGAGGGAGCAAAAAAAGCTAGAGAGATTGCAAAAGAGAAGATGGAAATAGTAAGAGAGAAAGTCGGAATCTACTCAAGCGAAAAAGGATTTAAAAATGCTTGATTTAAAAGCTTTAGAAAAAAATTTCGAAGAGATAGCTGCTAAACTAAAAAAGAAAAAGGTTGATGAGAAACTTCTTTTAAAACTAAAAGAGCTTTTTGTAAAACTAAAAAAGGAAAGAAGCAAACTTGAAAATCTTCAGGCAATCCAAAATAAAAAGAGCAAACTCTTTCCCGTTTATAAAAAGGAAGGCAAAGATATAAACGAGCTTAAAAGAGAGCTTGAAGAGAATAAAGAAAAAATAGCCGTCTCTCAAACAATTGTAAGAGATCTTGAAAATGAGCTTTATGATATAGCTTTAATGATACCAAACATCCCCGATGAAGACGTCCCAGAAGGAGACGGAGAAGAGGATAACGTAGAGATAAAAAAAGTTCTAACTCCCCCGCAATTTTCATTCAAACCAAAAGAGCATTGGGAGTTGGATCCAAACGGATACTATCTCGATTTTAAAAGAGGCGTAAAATTAGCAAAAAGCAGATTTACCGTTTTAAAACACAAAGCTGCCCTCTTAGAGAGAGCTTTAATAAATTATATGATCGATTTTAACAAAAAAAGAGGCTTTGAAGAGGTAGCCGTTCCATATCTGGTAAACAGAGAATCACTTATATCAACAGGACAGCTTCCAAAGTTTGAAAACGATCTTTTCAAAATAGAAGAAGAGAACTTATATCTGATTCCAACGGCTGAAGTCCCTTTGACAAATCTTTTTAGAGATGAAATTTTAAAAAAAGATGACCTTCCCATAAAACTAACCTCCTATACCGCCTGTTTTAGAAAAGAGGCGGGGAGTGCCGGAAAAGATACGAGAGGAATGATAAGACAGCACCAGTTTGACAAAGTGGAATTGGTAGCGATAACAAGACCCGAAGATAGCGATAAGGTTTTTTGGGAGATGGTATCGTGCGCTTCGGATCTTCTAAGCTCTTTGGGGCTTGCTCACAGACTCGTTATGCTGTGCGGAGGAGATTTGGGATTTAGCGCGGCTAAAACGATAGATTTGGAAGTTTGGTTTCCTGGACAAAACAGATACAGAGAGATAAGCTCCGTCTCCAACACAAGAGATTTTCAAGCAAGAAGAGCTATGATAAGATTTAAAGACGAAAACAAAAAAAACAGACTAGTTCATACCCTAAACGGCTCCTCTTTAGCGGTTGGAAGAACTCTTATAGCGATAATGGAAAATTATCAAAAAGAGGATGGAAGCTTTGAGATACCAGAAGTTTTAAAACCATATCTTTAATAGATGGCCGAAGAAGAAGTTATAATATTAGAAGAGGAGGAGCAAAAAACTCCTCCGCCCAAAAAAAGAAATCTCCTTTTAATAGCGATAGCTGCAATATCCTTTATCATTATTCTCCTTGGGGCAACGATACTCTATCTTCTTTATAAAAAAAAGGAATCCCCCAAAAAAAACGATACTCAAATCGAAAAAATCGTAAAAAAGATAGAAAAAAAAGAAAAAATAGCTCCAATAAGCTCCTATAAACTCGAAAATATGGTAAAAAAGGCAAACTATCTCTACACTCACGGAAAAAAGAGAGAGGCTTTAAAACTGTATGAAACAATATCCCTTTATAATGAATCGATATCAAATTACAATATCGGCGTAGCTTTAATGAAGGAGAAAAAGTATAAAGAGGCGATAGAGGCTTTCAAAAAAGCGATAGAGGCAAATGAAAATATCTGCGTAAGCTATATAAACAGCGCAGTTTGCGCCTTGAAACTTAATAAAAAAAAAGATTTCAAACTATATCTAAAAAAAGCAAAATCCTATCTCTCAAAAGAGACAAAATCTCCTCTTTATTCATATTATTTAAGTTTAATAAATTATTATCAGAACAATTACATAGAATCTCTTGTCTCTTTGTCTCACCCGACAAGCTCTTTTTATCAAGATGAGCAAAACTACATAACCTCAAAAATAGCCTCCTTTTTAAATTCAAATCTTTTAGCGATAGACTCTTTAGAGAAGATAAAAAATATGGATACCAAATTTGCTTTGGGGCTTCTTTACGCAAGGATCAAAGAGTATGACATAGCCCTAAAACATCTGCAAAACGCCCTAAACAACGGATATGACAGATTAAAAGCAAAAACTGCAATATCTTTAATTTACAACAAAAAAGGGGAGCTTGAAAGCAGCGGCAAACTTTTAAAAGAGCTTTATAAAAAATATGAAGAGAAATTGGATAACATTTATCCAATAGAAGTAAAATTAAAAAGATCTCTATTTGATGTAAAAAAAGCCCAGGAGGATTTTAAAAACAGCCTTTTTTTAGACAAAGAGATGATTGCCGGAATACTCTTTTATTTTACTCCTTATAAGGTTTTTGATGTAAAAGAGAGTATCAAAAGAATAAAAAAGGGAAGTGTCAGTTTATACGTAGATAAGATAAAACCTGCAATTTCATATCTTAAAACAAGCTCTACAATCTCCAAAGTCAATTTAGCCCTATCTCAAGGAATCAAAGAGGCAATAGATAAAAATATCTACAAAGCTAATCAGATATTTAAAAAATACTTAAAAATCTATCCAAAACACTCGGCTCTTCATTTCAATCTCGCTCTAACTTACGCCCAGATAGGAGACTACATAAAAGCTCTAAAACATTTTAAAAGAAGCTACCACCTAAATGCAAAAAACTATTTAGCCGGATTATACGCAGCGATTATAGAAAATATTTTAAATAAAGATAATAAAATGATTATAAGCATTATAAAAGAGGATATCACGGAAGATGAAGAGATAGATAAATCCAAAAAGCATTTTCTATTTACATTGGCTTCATTAGCCTCCAATCTCTCATCCTCTCTTTTGGACTGGCTTGAAGAAGAGAGTGGAAAAAATCCCCTCTACATATCTCTTTCGGTAATTATTTCAAATAAATTAAAAAAATATGAAAAATATAAAGAAGAAGCCAAGAAACTTCATGAAATTCTCCCAAAAGATTTAATAGCCTCTCTTCTTTATATGGATTCAAAATACAGAAACGAAGATATAAAATCCTATGCAAAAGATATACAAAACGAAATATTAAAAAGAGATTTCAACAGCGGCAGTTTCGAGGGGGGATATTATATAGCAAGAATTTTATATACAAAAATGCTTCAAATATCGGGACTTTTAAATCATGAAAAAGTAAGGCTTGAAAATAAAATAGTTCAAACCCAAAAAAGCCCAATAGGTCTTCTTCAAAGCATAGCCTATATCTATCTATATGCAAACGATTTTGAAAAATCTTATACGATTTATAATGAACTTATAGATACTTTCAAACAGCAAGACGATAAGACGCTGTTTTTCGCGGCAGTCGCTTCCATAGCGGCCAACCACCACTCAAATGCGGTAGCCCTGCTGGAGCTTGCAAAACTTACAAATCCCTATAACTTTGAAAGCCGATACGCTTTGGGACTTTTATACCAGGAGATAAAAAATTTCCAAGCAGCCTCCATTCAATACAATAAAATCGGAGATATAGGCTTTCAGTCTAAATATTTTACTTTTGATATTAAAAATTGATGTTATCCAATCAAAAAAAATGTAAATAAAGGAAAGTTCTAAATTGAACGAAAACTTTACAATTTTAGCATAAAAATTTTATGTTAGCCGAAGGCTAAAAAAGTGCACCAAACCCCGAAGGGGCGCTTATCAGGCATGTGCTATGCACGTATTCATAAACGCACCGCCGTGCGAGCCTACAAAAGCAAAGCAGTTTGCTTTTGTTTAACGGCTCTCCCGTTTGCACTTTTTAATAAAATTTTTATGCGTTTGCAATGCAAAAAATTGTAACTCGTTTGAGTGAAATTTAGAATCTTTCCTTAAAAGTGCATAAAGTCAGTTAAAAATTAAAATTTTCGCTACAATAAGGCAAAAAAGGATTTTTTAGATGATTATTGAAGAGATCAAAAGAGATGAAAATTTTATAAAAGAGATAAGACATGCCCTGCATATTCACCCGGAAACTGCGTATGAAGAGAGATGGACAAGCGATTTTGTTGCAAAGAAACTGCAAAGTTTTGGAATAACCGTTCATAAAGGTTTGGCTAAAACGGGGGTTTTGGGGATATTAAAAAGCGGATATTCCCATAAAAGCGTAGCTTTAAGAGCCGAGCTTGACGCTTTGGATATAAAAGAGCAGACAAACCTCCCTTACAAATCAAGAAACGAATCCAAAATGCACGCATGCGGGCATGACGGCCATATGGCTATGCTCTTAGCGGCGGCTAAATATCTTGCAAAACATAAAGAGCTGTTTGATGGAACAATATATTTTATATTTCAGCCGGCTGAAGAGAATGAAGGGGGAGCTAAGAGAATGATTGAAGATGGGCTCTTTGAAACATATAAAATAGATTCAATTTACGGGCTTCATAACTGGCCGGCTTTGGAAGAGGGAAAAATAGCCATATCCAAAGGAGCGGTTATGGCATCTTATGACAATTTTGAGATAGAGATTTTAGCAAAAGGCTCTCATGCCGCCCATCCAGAACACGGAGTAGATCCAATCCTCATAGCTTCGCATCTTATAACAGCTCTTCAAAGCATAATAAGCAGAGATATAGGAGCTTTGGAAAATGGAATCTTATCAGTAACCCAACTTCACTCAGGAAGCACATGGAACGTCATTCCAGATTCTGCAATTTTAAGAGGAACTGTTAGAACATTTAAAAAAGAGATTCAAGATATCATAGAAGAGAGAATAAAAACTCTATCAGACTCGATAACAAAAGCTTTTAGAGCAAATGCAAAAGTGGATTACAAAAGATTATACCCGGCAACCGTAAACAACTATATAGAGACAGCTTTAAAAAGCGCAAAAGAGGTTGTGGGAGAGGAGAATATAGTTACTAATTTCCCTCCCTCTATGGGTTCTGAGGATTTTTCATTCTTTCTGCAAAAAAAGAGAGGATGCTATGTAAAACTTGGAACCAAAAAGAGAGATAGCGAAAATTTTATGCTTCATAATCCAAAATATGATTTTAATGATAATGTTTTAACAATAGGAGCAAGCTATTGGGTAAAACTTGCGATAAATGAGCTAAAAAATTCCTCTCATTAACCGTCTATTAACTTATGATTGAAACTGTGTTTACAAAAATAATTTATAATAAATAAAAAAAATAAGGAGAAAAGGAATGAAAAAAGCGTTTCTTATTTCGATGGTAGCAGCCTCTTTGATTTATGCTGGAGAGCTGCATTTAAAACTTGCTCCAAAAGGAGCAAAACATGTAATGCCGTCATCACTAAATCAGGTTCTATCTTTCAATCAGGCTGTAGAGCAGGCAAGAAAAGCGGTAGTAAATATCTCTACAAAAAAACATATCAGATTTCATAATGGATTAAATTATCTTTTTAACGATCCATTTTTTAGAGATTTTTTTGGAAGACACTTTAATTTCGATTTGCCAAAAGAGAGAATTCAAAGAGCTTTGGGTTCTGGAGTTATCATATCAAAAGACGGATATATCGTAACAAATAACCATGTAATAAATGATGCTGATGAAATAACGGTAACCATTCCGGGAGACAGCAAAGAGTATTCGGCAAAAATAATAGGAAAAGACCCAGACAGCGATATAGCGGTTATTAAGATAGATCCAAAAAAAGAGCTAACCCCAATTACTTTTGGATACGCTAACGAGCTTAAAGTGGGAGATGTGGTATTTGCCATAGGAAATCCTTTTGGAGTTGGAGAGACCGTTACTCAGGGAATAATTTCGGCTTTAAACAAAAACAGAGTCGGCATCAACAGATATGAAAACTTCATCCAAACAGACGCATCCATAAATCCCGGAAACTCAGGAGGAGCTTTGGTTGACAGCAGAGGAGCGTTAATTGGAATAAACAGCGCAATAATCAGCCGAAGCGGAGGAAACAATGGAGTTGGATTTGCGATACCTGTGGATATGGTAAAAGACGTAGCTACAAAACTGATAAAATACGGTAAAATCCAAAGAGGATATATGGGCGTTAGCATAAGGGATTTAGACAGCAGCCTAAAAGAGGTTTACAATCATAAAGAGGGAGCTGTGGTATTGGATATTGTGCCAGGAAGCGCAGCCGATAAAGCGGGCATTAAAAGGGGAGATTTGATATATGAGGTTGACGGCAAAAAAATCAAAAATGCCGCCGAGCTTCAAAGAGTAATTGGCTCATACGCTCCAAATCAAAAAGTAACTATTAAAATAGAGAGAGACAAAAAAGATAAAACCATACAGCTTAAACTCTCTTCAAGAACATCCCAAATTACTCTTAGCAAAGATAAAGGGGTATTGGGAGGAGTTTATCTTAGCGATTTAAACAGTCAAAACAGATATCAATACAGAATCCCTTCAAACGTTCAGGGTGTTTTGGTAACGGACGTAAAACCAAACAGCAGCGCTGAGAAAGCTGGAATTCAAGCGGGAGATGTTATCGTTCAGATAGAGGATATGGAGATAAAAAACTTAGACGATATAAAAAGAGCTTTAAAAAGATATGGAGATAAGCCTAAAAAAGTGTTTGTAAACAGATACGGAAATATTTTTATATTTGTTCTAAAATAAGGAGGATGTCATTATAAAGGTATTGATGATTGAAGACGATCCGGAAATGGCTCAGATTTTAACCAAATTCCTCTCCTCATACGAAATAGAGGTTACAAATGTAGAAGAGCCCTATTTGGGGCTTTCCAAGCTTGAATTAAATGACTATGATCTTTTGATTTTGGATTTGACTCTGCCAGAAATTGACGGTTTGGAACTAATTCCAAAAATAAGAGAAAAATCGGATATTCCAATTATCATCTCTTCGGCAAGAGACGATATCACAGATAAAGTAATAGGTCTTGAGAGGGGAGCGGACGATTATCTGCCAAAACCATACAATCCAAGAGAGCTTGAAGCAAGAATCAAAAGCCTTCTTAGAAGAAACAAAAAACTCTCTTCTCAAAAAAAGGAAAGCTTCCCCTCTCCCTTTACGCTAAACGAACAGGAGATGAATATCTCTTTTAAAGGAGAACCTCTAAAGCTTACAAGAGCAGAATATGATATTTTGGCCTATTTGATAAAACATGCAAACCAAGTCGTATCAAGAGCCGATATTATCTATAATATAGACTCTATAAGCGATGACAGCACATATAAAAATATAGATGTAATTATCTCAAGAATCAGAAGCAAACTATCAAAAATCGATCCGGAAGCTTCTTTGATAAAATCTGTAAGAGGCGTAGGATATAAACTGACTTTATGAAAAATCTATCCATTTTCTCTTTTATAAATATCATTTTTACAATAGCCTTTTTAGCCGTTGTGGCATCCTTTGTGCTATTTTTAAAATATGATAGAAACCGTTTTCAGCTTCAGCAGCAGCAAAGATACTCAATTATTGCCAACGCCTTTTTATCTGGATTTAGGTTTGTGCCCACATATCAAGAGATAGAGGCGATATGCAACCAGTTTGACGTCCAGCCCGTAACCGATCCAAAAGAGAGGCTTACGGTTTTAAATAGGGCAAAAATGCTCTATTATAAAGAATCAATTCTTGGCAGAATAAGAATATTTAAGCTAAATAGAGATTATTATATCTATGTGCAAAGTTACGGATATAATCTGCTATTAAAAGATAATAAACCCGGAGTTTATCACGCCAAAGGGGCATTGATTATCTTTTTGGCTCTTACAGTGGGGCTTTTGTTTTTGTATCTCTCTTTTCTTAGAAAATTTAAACCCCTAAGAGATCTTCAAAGAGATATAGATAAATTTGCAAAAGGAGATTTAAATATTCATACCAGAATGGATGGAAAAGATGAAATAGCCAAAGTGGCAAACAGCTTTGACAATGCGGTAAAGTATATAAACAACCTCTTAGATTCCAGAAGGCTCTTTATGAGAAATATAATGCATGAGCTGAAAACTCCAATAGCCAAAGGAAGAATAGCTGCGGAAATGGTCGAAGATAAGGAAAATAGGGAGTTTTTGATAAATGTTTTTGAGAGAATAAACAATATAATAGCCGAAATTGCGACAATCGATAGAATAAACACCTCCACATACCAAATAGAAAAAGAGGAGGTAAAAATAGAGGATATTTTAAAATTAAGTCTTGAATTTCTAATGACAGATAAAAATAAAATAGAAATAGATATAAAAGAGAAAAATAAAAAAATAAAAGCGGATAAAAAACTAATGGCTGTGGCTATAAAAAATCTAATAGACAACGCCATTAAATTCAGCCCCGATAGCAAAGCTAAAGTAGAGGTAGATAAAAATCAAATATGCATAATATCAAAAGGGGAACCTCTAAAAAAACCGATAGATTACTACCTTGAGCCATTCTCTCAAGAAGAAAAAAGAAAAGAGGGACTTGGCCTTGGCCTTTATATAGTAAAAAACATAGCAAAACTTCACAATTTTGAATTTATCTACGAATATAAAAACTCTCACTACTTTTGTTTAAAATTTTAATAACTATTTATGAAAATCTTATGATATAATACTTATAAATATACGTATAAGGAAAAACTATGAAAGCAATAGGAATCAGAGAACTTCAAAAAAACCCGTCATTAATAACCAAATGGCTTGAAAACAAAGAATACACCATAATCACAAAAAGAAACAAACCGATAGGTATAACCATATCATTTGATGATAAAATCATAACCGAAGGACTTAAAACTTCTTTTTTAATAGAGGCATATGAAAATTCCTTTATAAGCCTTAGTGAACTGGCAAAATCTCTTAATATGAGCAAAAAAGAGACTATGAAGTTTTTGTCTTCAATAGGTATAGATGTAATTGATTATGACTTTGATGATGATTTGAAAACGGCTGAAAAGTTTTTAAAATGATTATAAGCGATAGCACTACGCTTATAATATTAAGCGACTTAAAAAGATTCAATTTGCTTTCAAATATTTTTGAGAAAGTTTATATTCCGAAAAAAGTATTTGAAGAGGTTAATTATCGAAATAATATTAAATTGCCTGAATTTATAGAAATTATAAAGGTAGAGCAAAATGAACTTTTAACAAACCTTAAAAAAATTCTAGATGATGGAGAAAGTGAAGCAATAGCTCTGGCTGTTCAAAAAAAGCTTCCACTTATCATAGATGAAAAAAAAGGCAGAAAAGTTGCAAAAAATCTTGATATCGAAATTATCGGACTGCTTGGAGTTTTATATCTAAATTACAAAAAAAACTATTTATCCAAAAAAGAAATTGAGGAATTTTTAGACAAAGCTATTTTAAACGGATACCGTATATCCACTGGACTTTTAAAACAATTTTTTAAAAATATTAAATGAATTTTGCCAAATTTTGGTTTTTAAATTATACTAACCTCAACTTAATCTAATAGACTCCTTTAACAATCCTCTCTTTAGCCCTTTTGGCTATCTCTTCATCTTCAGAAGGATTGAAAAACTTAAAACTCTTTCCGCTTTGATGTTCGCCCTTTAAAATATCTCCGCTTTGGCGAAATTTCAAATCAAGTTTTGCTATCTCAAACCCGTCTAAAGTTTCGCAAAAAGCTCTAAGCCTTTCGTTTTTTGGATGCCTTGTAAACAAAAAGCAGTACCCCTTCAAACCGTTTCTGCTAACCCTTCCTCTAAGCTGATGAAGCGTAGCAAGCCCCATTCTCTCAGGAGCCACTATCACTATAGTTGTTAATTTTGGCAAAGAGATTCCAACCTCTATTAAGGTAGTGGCTATCAAAATATTTCCATTTTCCCTAAACTCCTTTAAAATATCCTCCTTTTCCCTGTCTTTCCCGTGAGTTACAAAAACTTTGTCAAAGTTTTTAATCCAAAAATCTTTGGCTTCATCTATCGATAGATACTCTATTGCTTCGCTCTCTTCTACAAGAGGATAAACAATTATCGTTTGATGCCCCAAAGCGCTCTCTTTTTTTATATGAAGAATTAAATCTTTAAAATCTTTCTTAGTAATAATCTTTGTTAAAATATCTTTTTTAAAAGGAAGCTCCTTTATAAAAGAGTAATCCACAAGATTAGACTCTATCAAACTAAGAGTTCTTGGAATTGGAGTTGCGGAAAACTGAAGATAATGGGGATTTAAATCTCCTTTTGAGATAAGCTTTTTTATCATCTCTCTTTGAAGAGTTCCAAATCTGTGCTGTTCATCCACCATCACAAGATCACATTTTGGAAGCTCTCTATACAAAAGAGCGTGAGTTCCTATAATAAAATCAAAATCTTCCAAATTCTCTTTCTTGCTTTTATTGGTAACCAAAGCTATTTTTATATCAAAATGTTCAAGATACTTTTTTGCCTCGAAAAATATCTGCTCGGCAAGAATGGTTGTAGGAGCCATCAAAACAGACTTAAAGGGATAAACCATGAAAGCTGCGGCCAAAATAACCATCGTCTTCCCGCATCCCACATCCCCCATAATCACCCTCTTTGCCGCTACACTTTTTTTTAAATCCTCTTTTATATCTTCTATGGCTTTAAGCTGGTCGCCGGTTAGTTTAAAAGGAAGGGAGTTTATAAAAGGCTTTGGATTTGGATTTTTAAAAACCCTGCTTGCTTTTAGATGTATCTTTCTTTTTGAAAGCTTTCTCATATAATTGAAAACTTCCACAAATTTCAAAACATCCAAAAATTTCTCAAATGAGGGAATAAAGTTTTTTGGAAAATGA
>Ga0256832_1000593_pt1 | contig 23828 bp, 19 predicted proteins | sample 134614metaG_FD_190534 | JGI IMG/M metagenome (GOLD analysis project Ga0256832, IMG submission 190534) | Hydrothermal vent microbial communities from Lau Basin, Pacific Ocean - 134-614 | ecosystem: Environmental > Aquatic > Marine > Hydrothermal vents | place: Pacific Ocean: Lau Basin | collected... | reverse complement strand
CCCCGCAGGAAAAACCCTGATCATCATTTCATCGGATTGCGCCGCATTCTTTCCGTCTTCAGCCACAAGACTAAAATGTAATTCTCTCTCTGTTTCTGGCAACTTTTCCCCACGCGCAAACTGGTGAGTCACCAAACTGTTTACAGCGGGAAAACTACGCACTGCTGTGTCTGTCGGCATATACAAACGAAACAGCGGGTTATCTCCATTATCCCTGTTTACAGGGGATGCCTTTCCCGAGTCAACTTGTTGCCAGGAGTACACCAGGCTGTCTGATTCGGGGTCTAGCGCACTGCCATGCAGTTCAAAGGGGGTTCTTGCCGGTATCACATAGTCTTTGCCTGCATAAACCGCAGGCGGACGATTATAGCTTTGCAGGTGTATGCCACAAGATTCCCCTCTTGATAGAGCCAGCTTGCGAATTTGCCTGATGCTCGCTATATGAAACATCGCATCTGAATTTGATTGCAGATTATCCACACCACAATAGCCTGCATAAGACATTAACGATGAACCACTGCCTGGCTCAAACGCCGTTATTGAAGTTCTGGTTGAACCGGCACAAAGCCCGTGATTGCCGTTAAACGTATGTGTTGCTCCAAATTGGTGCCCTATTTCGTGGGCAACAAAATCCAGATCAAAACTATCATTGACAGGATTGTTTATGCCCGATATTCCCTGCCCTTTTTTGCTGTTATTACAAAGACTGGCTATCTTTGCCAGACCACCGCCACTGGCAGTAAACAGATGCCCGATATCATAATTTTGTGAACCTATTACTGCATCCAGATTTTCCTGATTCTGTTTCAGAAGCTTGTTTTTGTTATTTTCATAATATGGATCATAAGCAGCATCGGTATAGATAAGCGCATCATTATTTGCAACCAGGGAAAGATGAATCCCCAGTTCTCTTGCATAAATCTGGTTAATGCGGTTAAGCGTGGTCACTATGGCTGACATCGCGCCGATAACTGTTCCCCCCTGTCTGGCGGTATATTCGCCCGTTGCGGCGATTGCAATACGGTAATTAATCATGCCTTGAGAAAGATTTTTTGAGCCTGAAGCCGAATGACCCAAGACCTCTGGAAGGATTTCCGGTTTTCCCTGCAAATTGACAGTTTCTAATATTTCCGCTTCTTCCTGCGGCTTTACGCCACAGGATGCTCCTTTTGAAGAAGACTGCTTTTGATCCTTTTTGTAATAAGAAACATACAGATCATTTTGTTTGGACTGTTTTTTCATTAATGAAGCAGAGTCCGACGAGCCAGAAAAGGGAGCAGAAAGCGGATCAATAAAAACTGTTTTGCCAGAGCTCAATAGCAACATCGCGTGAAAGCCCTGCGCTGTCATATCAGCCGACCCTGAAACAATTGTCTTACCTGGCAGGATACGGTATGTTTTCAACTGTGGAAATTTCTGTTTCAAGGCGTTTTCCATAAGATTTTCATACACAAGTTCAACCTCAATCATCTCGCCATCAGGTAAAGGCAAGGCAATATTCTGGCTGCTATTTACCGAAGCAAAACGCGAGGACAAATTTTCACGCGCCATGGCATCCAGCGCAAAAGCCATATTGATACGGTTAAGCTTTAGAAAGCGGGCTTTCTGATAAAGCTCCTGCTGTGGTTCTATATTGCCAGCACGAGCCTGTACTGGTTTAATGTCTTGCCACAGGTTATTACTGGCAATAACAGGCAGGGAAAGACCCAGAAGTAAAAATCCTATAAAACTGAAAACACTTTTTATGAACATCCCCGATTACCTCCAGATACATTTCGTAGAGGTTTATCGTGATCTATCAGGCATAATTCTAAAAGTTGCAGACTTATCAAGTGAAGTTTTTTCGAGACAAAAAATCGACACCTACAGCTTATGAGCTTTTTTCAACCTTTGACCCTTTTAGCGAATCAGACTATAGTGTCTCTCCCAGGTTCGAGAACTAGCTCCCAGGTGGCTGTCGGAGAATATGAGTCGTAGCGAGGGAAAGCTGATTTGAGCTAGATTTTTTATCAATTTGAGGCGAATAGTCGCTCTATTTAACGAACTTGATAAGCTCAGATTATGATGATTGTGGGATTTGCAGTCAATTTCTAGTTCTCGGACAGGCTCCTAGGAGCCTGTCTGAGAACTAAGTTTTTAAAAATTTCAATCAATATATAGTGGTTTTCACATCAAGAAAACACTATATATTGTGATCGCATTTTTTGGAAGCTAATTCTCGGACAAGCTCCTAGGAACCCGCTTTTTGAGCGGTTTTTTTATGCGTGGGAGTTTCCGGACAGGCTCCGAGAGAAAACAAACTGGAGAGAATAAAATGACAGATTATAATTTTGAGACACTGGCAATCCGCCAAGGACATCAACAAAGCAGCTTTCAGGAGCATTCTGAAGCCATCTTTACTACCTCCAGTTTTACCTTTAAATCTGCCGAAGAAGCTGCTGCGCGCTTCTCGGGTGAGGAGCCTGCGCATTTTTACACGAGAGTATCCAATCCGACCATTGCCTGTTTTCAGGACAGGCTCGCAGCTCTTGAGGGCGGCGAAAGCTGTGTCGCAACCTCTACCGGAATGGCGGCAATTCTGGCGGTTATGCTGGGTCTGTTAAAAGCGGGCGACCATGTTGTCAGTTCCCGTTCAATCTTCGGCACCAGCACACTGCTATTCAGCCATTACCTGACTAAATTTGGAATTGAATTTGATTTTGTAGAGCTTTCAGACCTGACTGCATGGCAGCAGGCACTCAAGCCCAATACGCGCTTGCTGTTTGCAGAAACGCCATCCAACCCGTTGACCGAAATTGTCGATATTAATGCCCTGTCTGAGATCGCACATCAGAATGACTCACTGCTGGTTATTGATAATGTATTTTGCACTCCTGTACTGCAAAAACCACTAGCACTTGGGGCTGATATTGTTGTGCATTCCGCTACCAAATACATAGATGGACAGGGGCGCTGCATGGGGGGCGCTGTTGTAGGCAACAAAAAACTGGTCGGCGAAGAGATTTTTGGGGTCTTGCGCAATGGCGGTATCAGCATGAGCCCATTTAATGCCTGGGTCTTTGCCAAAGGACTGGAGACTCTCAAGCTACGCATGCAAGCACATTGCGACAACGCGCTGCAACTCGCAAACTGGTTGCAACAACAGGCAAGTGTCGAAAAGGTTTATTACCCTGGTCTTGCTGATCACCCACAGCACACACTGGCTAAAAAACAGCAGTCCGGTTTTGGTGGCATTGTGTCTTTCGTCGTCAAAGGCGGCAAGGATCAAGCCTGGAAAATCGTTAATCACCTGAAAATGCTTTCCATCACGGCAAACCTTGGCGACACCAAAACCACCATAACCCATCCAGCAACCACAACGCATGGACGCCTCTCACAGGAGCAACGTGACAATGCGAAGATTGCAGATGGCTTGCTACGCATATCGGTTGGACTGGAGAATATCAATGATATTCAAAATGACCTTGCGCGTGGCATGAAATAAAAAAGTATAAAAAAAGGGGGGGATGGGTGGAAGACAGAAGACAGAGACACAATACTACGCAACTACGCAACTACGCAACTACGCAACTACGCAACTACGCAACTACGCAAAAATATATAAAAAACAGGGGGGATGGGTATCCAAATGAAAACAAGCACTATTCATACTTTTTTACAAAAGGAATCATCGGCAGGCATCCTGCTTATTTTTATTACGATACTGGCACTTATCGCGCAAAACAGTGGCTTCTCTGAAGCTTACAACAGTTTTTTGCACACCCATGTAGAAATTCGTTTTGGAAACCTGCAGATAGCAAAGCCTTTAATCCTTTGGGTTAATGACGGTCTGATGGCAATCTTCTTTTTTCTGATCGGTTTAGAGGTTAAAAGAGAAGTCATCGAGGGTCATCTTTCTTCCTTGAACCAGGTAGCATTACCCGGAATAGCCGCGATTGGCGGTATGTTTGTTCCGGCACTGGTATTTATTGCTTTCAATCAGGGTGATTCATTCGCCATGAAAGGCTGGGCAATACCTACCGCCACAGACATTGCCTTTGCTTTAGGGGTATTGTCACTGCTTGGCAATAAAGTCCCGGTTTCACTGAAAATATTTTTATTAGCGCTAGCAATTATTGATGATTTGGGAGCTATCATTATTATCGCATTATTTTATACCACTGAGCTTTCAACAGTTTCAATTATGTTTGCCTCAGTAGCATTGAGTATTTTATTTATTTTAAACAGAATGAAAGTGGCAAGCAAAGCCGCTTATATCCTGGTCGGTATCGTGCTTTGGGTGAGCGTATTAAAATCCGGCGTACATGCTACTCTGGCAGGTGTTGCGCTGGCATTTATGATCCCATTAAACTCCAGAGATTCTGAAGGAAAGGCATTTTCGATGAGCAAGCAAATGGAACACGGGCTTCATTACTGGGTTGCCTTTTTGATCTTGCCTTTGTTTGCTTTCGTTAATGCAGGCGTTAATTTAAAAGGTATTTCACTGCAAGAAATGTTTACCCCTGTGCCGATGGGAATTATGCTGGGTCTGTTTATTGGCAAGCAGGTGGGTGTATTCGGTTTTAGCTGGGTGGCTATAAAACTTGGTCTGGCAAAATTGCCAGCAGGAAGTAGCTGGAAGCAACTTTATGGTGTTTCCATTCTGACAGGCATTGGTTTTACCATGAGCCTGTTCGTTGATACTCTCGCCTATAATGATACACAGATTTATCATTATGCCGATAAACTGGCGATTCTTCTGGGTTCATTCCTTTCAGGTATTGCAGCTTATTTGCTGCTAAGGTATTCAAAGTAATAGGCACTGCTCCTGTGTTTCGTTCTTCAACACAGACTACCAAAAATATATGAAAAACAGGGGGGATGGGTGTAGCAGAGGACAGAAGACGGAGCATGTAATTGTAGGGTTGGTGGAGTTTACGCAACCAACCAAGATTCGGTTGGTTTCGCACGGCTACACCAACCCTACGCAACTCAACACAGCTTACCCAAAAATATATAAAAAACAGGGGGGATGGGTATCTGTTTAATTTGTACGCATTAGTCGTTTTGCTGCCAGTTGGTTTTCTGCTGCGCGTCTTCCGATGCCGATAAAATCACCATTTGTCATATAGAGCCGCAGCAGTGATGCGTCTGGAAGCTTTGTCTTGCTGACTTTTAGACCATTTTTTATGCGAGTCGCTTCTGCGTCCGTTAATATCAGTTTGGGCAGATTTGGCAGGGCGCTGTCTATGGGGAGTAAAACATCAGATAATTTATTTTCTTTTGATAGTCGCTCAATGTCTTCAAGCGTATGGATGTGCTTGCAGTCAAACGGTGCTACTTCGGTTCGCCTTAGCATACTCAGGTGCGCACCGCATCCAAGTGCTTCACCAATGTCTTCTGCCAGGGTGCGTATATAGGTTCCCTTGCTGCATTTTATATCAAGCGTTAGTGTATCTTCCGTATAGTCTGCCAGGATGAGTTCATGGATTGTGACCTGACGTGTTTTACGCTTGATTTCGATGCCTTGCCGCGCCAGCTTGTAGAGGGGTTGTCCATTGTGTTTCAGGGCGGAATGCATGGGTGGTATTTGCTCTATTTCGCCTCTGAATCTTTCCAGGATGGCTTCTATTTTAGGCTTATCAAATGAATCGACATCACGGCTTTGCAGAATATCGCCTTCCTTGTCACCTGTTGTTGTTGTCTGACCAAGTTGCAGTGTGCAAATATAACGCTTGTCGGAATCAAGCAGGTAAGACGTCACTTTGCTCGCCTCGCCAAAACAAACTGGAAGAACGCCACTAGCCAGGGGATCGAGACTCCCGGTATGCCCTGCTTTTTTTGCATTAAAGAGATAGCGCACCTTTTGCAGGGCGGCATTAGAGCTTATACCAAGTGGCTTGTCGAGTAATAAAATACCATTAACATCCTTGCCCTTTGTTCGTCTTGCCACGCGCTGCTTTACTCTTTACTGTTGTTATTTTTTGTCAGATTTTACGGCTTGATCAATCAGATGTGCAAGGTCATTTGCGCGCTGTTCGGTATCATCATAGATAAAGCTTAGTGAAGGCGTGTTGCGTAGTTTGACAAGCCGTCCAAGTTCACGACGCAAAAAACCTGAAGCATTGTTTAAGCCCTCTTCACATGCTTCATGCTCGGATGGATTCAATGAATCAAAATAGACTTTTGCCTGTGACAGGTCTTTTGTGACTTCAACATCAAGTATGCTCACCATGCTAACCCGCGGGTCTTTGACTTCATTACGGATTAGCATGGCAAGCTCACGCTTGATCTGTTCGCCAACACGGTCTGTACGGGAATAATCGTATGGCATAGTTATTATGTATCCAGTGAACGCTTGATTTCGGTGCGACTAAAGACTTCAATCAGGTCGCCTGGTTGCACATCGTCATAGTTTTTCACACCGATACCGCACTCGGTACCCATATTGACTTCCTTGACATCATCCTGATGGCGGCGCAGTGATTCCAGCACACCTTCGTAAATAACAACGTCATTTCGCAGAACGCGAATCGGTTCGTCTTTTTTGACCTTGCCTTCAACCACCAGACAGCCCGCAATATTACCAAAGCCTGATCCGGTAAAGACGCTTTTAACTTCTGCAATACCTATGAGTTCTTCACGCAGCTCGGGTTTCAGCAAGCCGCTCATGGCATCACGAATATCGTCAATGAGTTCATAGATAATACTGTAGTAGCGAATTTCAACATCTGACTCCGCAGCAAGTTGTCTTGCCGCAGCATCCGCCCGTACATTAAAGCCGATAATAACGGCTCCGGCAGCAATTGCGCGATTTATATCGGTTTCGCTCAAACCGCCCACGCCAGAAGAAATAATTTGTACTGCAACTTCAGGTGTTGATAACGCCATCAATGAGCTTTTAATCGCTTCCAGGGAACCGTGCACGTCTGCTTTTAACAGAATTGGCAGTGTTGATTTATCTGTATTCTGCATTTTTTCAAACATGGCATCGAGTTTGGCAGCCTGTTGCGCAGAGAACCTTGCCTCACGCTCTTTTTCATGGCGCTGTTCTGCGATTTCACGGGCACGTCGCTCGTTTTTCATCACCACTAGATCATCGCCAGCATAAGGTGTGCCGGACAAGCCAAGGATTTCAACCGGCATGGAAGGACCTGCTTCGCTGATTGTTTTGCCCATATCATTAATAATCGCACGAATACGACCAAATTCTGAGCCAGCCAATACCACGTCGCCTTTTTTCAGCGTTCCTTCCTGAACCAGTACCGTTGCAACCGCTCCACGACCCTTTTCTATGCGTGATTCAATGATTGTACCTTTTGCCGGACCTTGTGTGCGTGCTTTAAGCTCCAGCACTTCTGCAACCAGCAGAATTGACTCAAGCAGATCATCTATGCCTTCACCTGTTTTAGCTGAAACATTGACGAAGACATCTTCACCACCCCAGTCTTCCGGGACTACTTCGTAGTTTGCCAGTTCACTTTTTACCTTGTCGGGGTCTGCTGCTGCCTTGTCGATTTTGTTAATTGCCACAATTAACGGAACACCGGCAGCACGGGTATGCTTGATTGCTTCCTCGGTTTGCGGCATAACACCATCATCAGCCGCAACGACCAGAATAACGATGTCTGTTGTTTTTGCACCGCGTTCACGCATTTGCGAGAATGCCGCGTGACCCGGGGTATCCAGAAAAGAGATTGTACCGTTGTCTGTCGTTACCTGATAGGCACCGATATGTTGCGTTATGCCGCCTGCTTCTCCAGAAGCTACACGGCTGTTACGGATATAATCAAGTAATGAAGTTTTACCATGATCAACATGACCCATAATGGTGACAACCGGAGCACGCGGCACTACTTCATATTTGCTGGTATCTTCAAGTAAAGATTCTATTGAGCTTTGCTCTTCCTCTGTTTTCGCTGGTTTTGCAATATGCCCCATTTCCTCGGCAATGAGGATTGCGGTATCCTGATCAATAACCTGATTGATTGTTGCCATGACTCCCATATCCATCATGGCACGAATGACATCAGCTCCTTTTACCGAAAGCTTTTGTGCCAGCTCTGAAACAACAATGGTCTCGGGCACTTCAATCTTGCGTACAACGGGTGCTGTCGGTTTCTCAAAAGCATGTTCGGTCGATTGATCAATTTTAACCTGTCTGGAGCGTTTTCCCTTTTTCTTGCGACGACTGCCCTGCCCGTTTTTAATATGCAGTTGTCCTGGCCCGGCTGAACGTCCCTGAAATGGCTTTTTCTTGGCTTTATTTGCATTCGCCGGGGTTGCTGTCGTATCGCCTGTTTTTTCAGCAGAAGAAGCTTCTGCAACGGGTCTGGGTTTTGATTTGGTAGGAGACGCACGCCGCTTAAACATGGCAGAGGCTTCTTCACGCGCCCTTTTAGCCAGTTCTTCGCGCATTTCTTTGGGGCTAAGTTGCCTCGGTGGCTCGGCAGGCTTTTCTTCTTCCGCAAGCGTTTCTGCTTTCTTTTCTGTCGCCTCTGCCTCTGCTTCTGCCTGTTTTGCGGCAACATCTTCTGCGGCTTCTTGTGTTTTTGCCTTAGCTTCAGAAACTGGGGCTTCAGCATCAACTTCTGGAGTATTCGCAGCTGTAGCTGCTACACCGCTATCCTCTTCTTCAATATTTTGTTCTTTCGCAGATACGGGTTTCGCAGATACAGCCTTTTCTTCTGGCTCTTTTTTGTCCTCTGTTTCGGTATTTTCAGGCTGCTCCCTGACTACTTTTTTATTTTTGCTTTGCTTGCGTTTGGCGATAACAGCGGCTTCCCTGGCTTGCCTTTCTCTGGCTAACTGTTCTGCAAGGTCATCTGTCCTGTTAGCTGAAATATCCGTATCTTCAGTAATTTCCTCAGTGGCAGGCGCACTAACAGGCGCGGGACGCGCAAAACTTTTTTTGCGTCTGACTTCAACAGAAACACTGGATTTACCATGTGAGTTTGCTACATTAATTTCACTGGTTGTACGACGTTTCAGAGAGATTTTGCCTGTTGGTTTTTTGCTTGTCGCACCCGCCGGCTTTTGAGCCTGACGGATATGCTCGAGCAACTTTAGTTTATCTGCATCGCTAATACTATCGTCAGCACCTGCGGCACTAATTCCAGCATCCTGCAACTGTTGTAACAGAGTTTCAACAGGAGCCCCAATTAATTCAGCGAGCTGTTTTATACTTGTTTCTGACATCTATTCTATCTCCTGTTGGTTTACGCATTTGAAGCGGATTCTTCTGCATCGGCTTCAGCAAACCACGGCTCTCGTGCAGTCATGATCAGTGTTGCTGCCAGCTCTTCATCTATACCTTCAAGCTCGACAAGTTCATCGGTTGACTGTTCAGCAAGATCTTCCATGGTACAAATTCCATGACTCGCCAAAAGCTGAGCCAGTGCGTTATTCATACCTTTCATCTCAAGCAGGTCTTGCGCCGGTTTGCCTCCCTCACCCGTTATGGCAAGGGCAAGCAGGGCATTACGAGCACGACTTCTGAGTTCTTCAATAATTTCTTCATCAAATTCTTCAATTTTAAGAAATTCGTCTGTTGGAACATAGGCAACTTCATCCAGACTGGTAAAGCCTTCCTCGACCAAAATACTGGCAACTTCTTCATCAACATCTAGTTTTTCAGCAAACAGTGAAATCAGTATGTTTTGTTCACTTCGACTTTTGTTTTCGGCTGCCTCTTCACTCATTACATTGAGTGTCCAGCCGGTTAGTTTACTCGCAAGGCGTACATTTTGCCCTCCCTTGCCAATTGCCTGGGCAAGCATTTCTTCATCAACACCAATATCCATACTCTTCTTGTCTTCGTCAATGACAATAGACAAGACTTCAGCAGGTTGCATTGCATTTATTACAAAACGTGCTATGTCTTCATCCCAGGGGATGATATCAACGCGTTCGTTGTTTAACTCATTTGTTACTGTCTGGATGCGTGAACCACGCATTCCAACGCAGGCTCCTACGGGATCAAGGTTAGGTACATTGGCGCGTACTGCTATTTTAGAGCGTGAACCAGGGTCGCGTGCAGCTCCCATAATATCAATAAGTTCCTGTCCTATTTCAGGTACCTCAAGCTTTACCAGCTCAACCAGAAATTCTTCGTCTATGCGTGATACGATCATTTTTGGTCCGCCACGCCCTTCTTCATTTATTTCATGGAGAATACCGCGCATCCGGTCTCCTACACGCGCAATTTCACGTGGGATCATCATTTCTCGTGGAATGATTGCCTCACTGTTTTCGCCCAAATCAAGCACAATGCCTCGCCGGTCAACTCGCTTGACTGTTCCCAGAACAATTTTTCCAACGCTGTCCCTGAATGCCTCTGCCATTTTTTGACGTTCTGCCTGGCGAACTTTTTGCATGATAACCTGTTTTGCAATTTGCGCCGTAATACGTCCAAATTCAATGGATTCCACCTGTTCTTCCAGAAATTCACCAACTTCCAAACCAAGGTTTCTATTATCAGCATAGCTTTTTAGAATATGGCGCTCCGGCGATTCAAAATTTGGATCTTCATCATCCATGATTTCCCAGCGACGAAATGTGTCGTAATTACCTGTTTCACGATCAATGTCAACACGAAAGTCCTTTTCCATACCGTAGCGTTTCCGTGAAGCCGTAGCAATTGCTATTTCTACGGCTTCAAAAATATCTTCCGGATCCAGGTTTTTTTCGTTAGAAACCGCATCTACAACATATAGTATTTCTTTGCTCATGGTTTAACCTTTAGATTATGATGATCAGTCCAGAACCAGTCTGGCACGATCAATCGATTCAAACGGAATCTCAAATTCCTGATTATCTACTTTAATGGTGACAATAGAGTCGCTTGTTTTTATAAGATAACCTTTAAAATTTCTGCGTTCTTCTATTGGTGTCTGTGTGCGTAATTTTATTTTCTCGCCGATATAATCCTGATATTGCTCGAGAGTAAACAGTACCCTGTCCATACCAGGAGAGGATACTTCCAAAACATAGGCAACCGGTATGATATTCTCAACATCAAGCACGGCACCTAACTGGCGACTCACATTGGCACAATCTTCTATGCTGATACCGCCCTCTTTTTCGATAAAAATACGCAACAGGGCACTCTCGGAGTGGGGTCTGTATTCATAGCCCCACACCTGATAGCCCAAACCTTCAACGGTGTTTTTTACCAGATTATCTAGTGCATTTTGCAATATATATAACTTCCTTAGGGATGAAAAACACTGCCTGGCAGCACCTGAAGCAGGCAGTGCAAGGCAAAATTTTATTTCAGATTAAGTTTTCTCAAGAGACGCATAGCCATTCTACGCAATAATTTGAGAACGCTCGAACTGGAGCCAAAAGTCAGTTAGACGGGTAAGAAGCTCGTCCATTGACTTTTTTCAGGTAATAAAAAAGCCCCGTTTAAACGGGGCTTTTTTATATGAAAGCACACTGTTCACACTATCAATGTGCCTTCTTTTTATTTGGTAGCGGGGGCAGGATTCGAACCTACGACCTTCGGGTTATGAGCCCGACGAGCTGCCAGACTGCTCCACCCCGCATCAGAGGTGGCAAATTATAGAGGTGCTTTTATATAATATCAAGTGATATTTTATAATATTATCTACCCAGATTGTGCATTGTATAGACCTGGAACGTCGGCTGCCCAAGGGTGTTCTCTATCTTCTGCTACCCATCCCCCCTGTTTTTTATATATTTTTGGGCAACCTGTATTGAGGAACGAAACACGGGAGCAGTGAACAACAACCCATGTAGCCCGCGTTTCCCGTATTCCGCAAGGCTTCATACGGGCTACATACCGTGCTATGCCCTGCCCTATCCTTTGCCACTGTAACGCATTATTAACCGTAACTTATTTGTTGCAAACGCTCTACATCACATTGATATGAAGTTAATGTAATTTTCCGCAAAAGTTTTTCTCTTTTAAAACTGGCGATAGTACGACTTGCTGTTTCTGTCGTAATACCTAACATAGCACCCATATCTTCACGACCTATTAGTGAGCAGCTATGATCGTCATTTCCTTTTGCCAGCAGCAGAATCAAACGGGCCACGCGCTGTCTGGATGTGCCTGTAGACAACTGGGTAACCCATGAATCCGCTTCGTCAAGGGCGCGCTGCCAGCGAGACATCATTTCATAGTGCAATTTTGGATTTGTCCGGGAAAATTCATTCACTGCTACCGCCGGATAACGACATATCTCGGTGTCTTGCAGGGTGATTGCGTCATGCTTGTATGTCGGATCGAGAACTGCTTCCAGACCTAAAACATCGGAGGCTTTTAACAAGCGAACTATTCTTTGAGTGCCGTCAGGCATATAATGGACAAGCTTTACCAGTCCACTGCGAATGGTATACATATATTTTGCTTCATCGCCAACCCCGTAGAGTTTGCTATCAGCACCTAACTGAAATTGATCAATCGGCTGATGTATTTTTTTAAATTCATCTTCTGTCAAACCCGCAAATAATACAGAATTTCGAATTGAGCATTCACTACAATTCGCAACCCCCTGCCAGGCTTCTTTATGATTGATCGTTCGCATAGACACCCATATTTAAAACTGTAACTTGGAAATCTGCCCGTTGTCGAACAGATTTCCAAGTATAGTGTATTTACAGGAAGGGAGCTTGTACTTGTGTTAATTTATTTGTCGATAGTGAGCAAAACCTGTCGAAATTATTCACTCATAGCTACTCGTAGCTATCAGTAGGTCTTGCATCTTGGTCTGTAAGGTTTTGACTGCACCCCCCACCTGTATTCAAGAGGTGCATGTGGATCTGAAATAACTTTTCCTGCAGCTATATTCTGGCGCAAATCTCGTAACGGAATAAAATATTTTTCACCCAGGCTCATCTGCACCATACAAAATGAATTAAGGTCTTTAATTTCTGCCGGACTAGGTTGTTTGGCAGAGAATAAAGTGCGAGCCCAACGCTGTGGTTGTGTCCAGGGTTTATATTTTGCATGCCTTTCATAATGATTTTTTACTGCATTAAAAAACGCCTTTAAGCGTTTGTCACGCGACGGAGTTGAATAGTTGTCATATTCTCTCCTGTTCATGCAGCGACGACCTTTCTTCCTCAATTCCTGCAAGTACCAAAGAGCATCATAGACATAAACAGCCCGATCATTAGCATACATGCACAGTGCGATTAATAGCCTGAGCGTCTTTTCGTCTGGACTTTCTTTCTTTTTCCCTAGTGCGCTAGCGATAATATCAGTAAAACGCACATAATTATAATTCACTGCTCTTGCAATATCATACTGCTCAACACTATAACCTGGTTGTTTTGAAAGAGGTTTTCTAATATTTTGAGGCTGTATAAAACGACGATAACCGTCTCTTTTATGCTTATAATCCTCAGGCACATAAAATGGAAACGAAGGTACCCTATCAAGAAAACGGGGTGCTTTAGGCGTTGTTGATGACATAACTTCAGCTACGCCATACTCTGTAATATTAACAATCTGGTAAGAATGCTTGCCCGGAGCGGCATATATATCTCCAGGTTTAATATCATCAAGCGCTATAGGGTATGTATCAAGAGCCAGTGTTTTGGTGCTTGTCATATCAGCGACATAATCAAGAAAATAGCGAACACGTCTAGCCGCAGGATACTTATCCCAGCGTGTCATACCATTACTAATCGTTTTGCCCGGTCTGGACCGATTATGAATCACAAACGGCAACCTGTTTTCATAAGAAAAAACTAGCCGCATGGCATATACAGCATCAGCGCAATCATGCGAAAATTTATAATAAATGGGCTTTTTTTCATTCATGAAAAAATCTTCAGTCCAATTATTTTTCACCCAATGCTGATAACGCTTTTCCCATGTGGCATCCCATCTATTTACTGATTTCCAGACCATTGCATGGGCTGGTGCAGTCAAAAATAGTAACGAGATAACTATTAATTTTATTTCCCATTTTTGAAATATTTTTTTCATAAAAAGCATTCTATAAATTTAACCTTATCTTAATGATCAAGAAAAAATCAATTAGTTCCTCATCATGCTGGTTACTACAACAATTTTGTAAAAACTTAAGTAACGATTCAGCTTACCCTCTATTTTTCCCAATAGTGGCATTAAAAGTGCTCATTTATACTTATAAACTGCGCGCTTTTTCCTTGGAAAAAACAAGCAGTTATGGATCACGCTGAGTAGTTACAAATTCAATTACCTGACCCTTCCAAATAACCCAGGATTCAGGAATTAGTAGTGAGCTAAAGCTGTTGATTTACTTAAGTATAACTCAAGTTTCGGAGTTCAAAAACAGCATAGATACATTGATTCCAGTCATTCAGTTTAAGTAACGCAGAGAGTCGCGGAGTTTTTCGCAGAGAACCACGGAGTTAACATTATAAAAAGTATCAAACAAAGATGTGCAAACAAAGAGAGTGTGCAAACGAAGGAGATGTAAATTGTTTTCCTTACTTTACAATCTCTGCGGTTCTCTGCGAATATCTCTGTGTTCCTCTGCGTAACGATAGATTTGAACTCAGAAACTTGAGGTATAAGAATTACAAGGGACAACACAATAATAACGAGTTTTACTGTACTGCACTTCAATACAAAAAAAATGGGACTGCAGAAAAACCACAATCCCATTTTTAGCTCTGAAGATTCAGAGTAAGTTTTTTAACACTATTTTAACGATTCATGTAACGTTTAAGTGCACTACGTGTTTTAGGACCTACGATTCCATCAATTGGACCCTTGTAGTAACCCTTAGCCTTAAGCTTTGTTTGAAGTGCTCTTACATCAACCTGAGGAGGTCTAACATGACGTACTTGACGCACTACATGACGACGAGGTTGATAAGTGCGACGATGAGTCATTCTACGCGCGTTTACACAGGCATAACGGTGATGATGACGAGCGCCGGTACGCTTGAACTTATGGCTATGCTTTTTGGTCTTGGCACATTTTGGAGCCTCTGGGTGATAATGTAACCAGGGATTCGCGCGATGATGCACTACACGACGGTGAACGACACGACGAGGAGGCTGACGGCGAACGACACGACGAACCGGAGCCGGCTTGGGCTTAACTACCTTTTGAGGTACAACAACAGGAGGTTGAGTTTGTTGTTGTGATCCACCTGCAACCTGAGTGCCGCCTTCGACTTGCTGTTGAGAGCCGCCCGCTACTTGCGAGCCACCCGCAGACTGCTGCGAAGCCCCTGCTACCTGTGAGTCACCAGTCGACTGCTGGGAACAACCCGTTGCAAAAAAACCTACCATTACCAGTGCTGCAATAGAGAGTTGATGTTTAATCTTCATATTGTACATCCTTACTACTTGTTAGTTATAAAATTTTAAATAGCCATTAAAAAAACAGCCGCATGATTACTGTTCATCCACCCCTATAGTATAGACTTAAATTGAGTTACATTCAAAAAAAAATGGTAAAAAAACAACAAAACACGAAATTTTTTTCAAAAATGACACAAACTCATAAAACTTCAGCATCAAGTTTTCCAGAATTTGAGACTGATAAACATCAACGCAAGGTTTTTCCAATTCTGTGAATCATTTCAATCTGGGCTTTTGCCGCTTCCAGCTCCGCCTTGATAGCCTCATAGTCTATATCTTCAGGGTCTTTCCCTTGCAGGGCATCTTCAGCCCGCTTTTGCGCATCTTGCGCAGCTTTCTCATCCAGATCTTCAGCACGAACTGCTGTATCTGCCAAAACAGTCACAATTGAAGGCTGTACTTCCATAATGCCTCCTGCAACAAACAGTGATACATCACCATCTTTTGTTTTATAGCGTAATTCTCCAGGCTTCAGGGTTGTTATCAACTGAGAATGACGTGGCATAATACCCAGATTACCTAAAGTTCCGGGAGCCAATATCTCTTCAACAACTCCAGAGTATATTGATTCTTCAGCGCTTACCACATCTAAATGCATTGTCATAGCCATGACTTAATCCTCAAGCTTCCTTATTGCCCTTTTCTAAAACCTCATCTATACCACCTACCATATAGAAAGCTTGTTCTGGTAAATGATCGTATTCACCCGCCAGAATACCCTTAAAACCAGACAATGTATCAGCAAGAGAAACATATTTACCCGGTGCACCTGTAAATACTTCAGCAACATGGAATGGCTGGGACAGAAAACGCTGAATACGGCGTGCACGCGCTACCGTCTGCTTGTCTTCTTCCGAGAGTTCATCCATACCCAGAATCGCGATAATATCCTGAAGTTCTTTGTAGCGTTGCAAAACACCCTGAACACCACGCGCAATATTATAATGCTCCTCGCCAATCACCAAAGGATCCAGCTGGCGTGAGGTGGAATCCAGAGGATCAACAGCGGGATAAATACCCAGCTCTGCAATATTACGTGAAAGCACCAATGTCGCATCCAGGTGCGCAAAGGTAGTCGCAGGAGAGGGGTCGGTCAAATCGTCAGCCGGAACATAAACCGCCTGGAATGACGTAATTGAACCTTTTTTGGTAGAAGTAATTCGTTCTTGCAATGCTCCCATTTCTTCTGCAAGTGTTGGCTGATAACCAACAGCAGAGGGCATTCGACCAAGCAGTGCAGAAACTTCCGTACCTGCCAGTGTGTATCGATAAATATTATCAATAAACATCAATACATCACGTCCTTCATCACGAAAGTACTCCGCCATAGTCAAGCCAGTTAAAGCAACGCGAAGTCTGTTTCCTGGGGGTTCATTCATTTGTCCGTACACCAGGGCAACCTTGTCAAGCACTCCGCCTTCTTCCATTTCGTAATAAAAGTCATTACCCTCACGAGTACGCTCACCAACACCAGCAAAGACCGAAAGACCGCTATGCTCCTTTGCTATATTATTAATAAGCTCCATCAGGGTAACTGTTTTACCTACACCCGCTCCACCAAACAAACCTATTTTACCACCCTTTGCAATAGGCATTACCAGGTCGATTACCTTGATACCCGTTTCCAGAATATCAAGCGTTGAGGATAATTCTTCATAACTGGGGGGGTCACGGTGAATCGGCATATGTGTATCAACTTTGATATCACCTGCCATATCTACAGGCTCACCAAGTACATTCATAATTCGTCCAAGAGTACCTTCACCCACAGGAACCTTGATAGGCTCACCTGTATTGACCGCATTCATACCGCGCTTCAATCCTTCTGCCTCACCCATCGCAATGGCGCGCACGACACCATCACCTAATTGCGCCTGTACTTCCAGTGTTAAATCTTTATGTTCTGTAACCTTTAATGCGGTGTATACAGAGGGCACTGCATCGCGTGGAAATTCCACATCGACAACAGGACCAATAACTTGAACAATACTTCCAGTACTCATTATGTTAGTACCTCTACCTTAAATTTAAATTTTATATAAAATAACTTATTCTACAGCTGCTGCACCGGCAACTATTTCAGAAATCTCTTGTGTGATTGCTGCCTGACGAGCCTTGTTATATACCAGTTTAAGCTTGTCGATCATATCGCCCGCATTGTCTGTTGCGCTTTTCATTGCAATCATTCGTGCAGACATCTCACAGGCTATATTCTCAACGATCCCCTGATAAACCAGTGATTCAATATAACGTGTCATCAACATATCAATCACTTCTTTCGACTCTGGTTCGTATAAATAATCCCAGTGATGCTTGATTTCATCCATTTCAGCGGCAACAACCGGAATCAACTGAGTCACTCTTGGCGTTTGCGTCATACTGTTTACAAATTCATTTTCGACCAGAAACAAACGGTCAATCCGCCCTTCTTCATAGGCATCAAGCATAACTTTTATGGTTCCCAGCAAATCATTTACGCCTGGTTTATCACCCAAACCAGTTGTCTCTGCAACCACACCAAAACGCTTGAATGCGGCCAGTGCCTTATTACCAAAAACAGCAATATCAACCTCAACATCTTTTTCTTTCCACTCTGCAATACTTTCCAGAGCCTTCTTGAAAAGATTTGTATTCAATCCACCACAGAGCCCCCGATCAGAGGAAATAATAATGTAACCGACGCGCTTTACTGTATCACGTTCCTTGAAGAAGCTATGCTGGTATTCCAGATGACCCAGCGCCATGTGACTCACAACTTGCCTCATCTTTTCGGCATAGGGACGCGAGGCATCCATACGCTCCCGGGCACGCCGCATTTTAGAGGCTGCCACCATTTCCATAGCCTTGGTTATTTTTTTGGTATTTTGAATACTACCAATTTGTGAGCGTATTTCTTTAAGACCTGCCATTACAAATACTTCCTTTCGTCAGTTTCAAACGACTACCATGCGCCTTTTGATTTAAAATCTTCCAGGGCTGCTCGCATCTCATTCGCAATTTCGTCATTATAATCGCCCGACTCATTCAGGCTTTCCAGAAAATCTGCCTTTTCAGTACGAATATAAGAAAGCATTGCTGCCTCAAAATCACCAATTTTATTTACTTCAATGTCATCCAGGAAACCTTCATTTGCAGCAAACAAAGTGAATGCCAATTCACCTGTTTTTAAAGGAGAATACTGTTTTTGAGTCATAAGCGCTGTTACACGAGCACCCCGCTCCAGTTGTTTTCTTGTGCCTTCATCAAGGTCTGATGCAAACTGGGAGAATGCTGCCAACTCACGATACTGAGCCAGATCAAGACGTATCCCACCCCCCAGTTTTTTGATAATTTTAGTCTGGGCTGAACCACCCACACGAGATACAGAAAGTCCGGCATCTATTGCCGGACGATTACCCGAGTTGAACAAATCAGTATCAAGAAATATCTGACCGTCTGTAATCGAGATAACATTCGTAGGAACAAATGCGGAAACATCACCTTCCTGGGTTTCAATAATCGGATAAGCCGTTAGGGAACCCGTCTTGCCTTTCACTTTACCATTGGTATAGCGCTCGACGTAATCAGCATTAACGCGTGCAGCACGCTCCAGCAAACGTGAATGCAGGAAGAACACATCTCCAGGATAAGCCTCTCGACCTGGTGGACGACGCAACAATAATGATACCTGACGATATGCCCACGCCTGCTTGGTCAAGTCATCATAGATAATCAGTGCATCTTCACCATGATCACGAAAATACTCGCCCATGGCACAACCCGCATAAGGCGCCAGATATTGCATTGAAGCAGGATCGGAAGCATTCGCAGCAACCACAATGGTATAATCCATTGCGCCAAATTCTTCAAGCTTACGCACAACGCCTGCTACGGAAGAAGCTTTCTGACCCACTGCAACGTAGATACATTTTACATCTTTGCCCTTCTGGTTAATGATGGCATCAACGGCTACCGCAGTCTTGCCAGTCTGACGGTCACCAATAATCAGCTCACGCTGACCACGACCCACCGGCACCATTGAATCCAGTGCTTTAATACCTGTTTCCATTGGCTCATCAACTGACTGACGCTCAATTACGCCCGGAGCCTGACGCTCAATTGGATTCATTGCCTTGGTATTTATTGGTCCTTTACCATCTATCGGAGCACCCAATGAATCAACAACACGACCCATTAACTCGGGACCAACAGGCACATCCAGGATGCGACCTGTACATTTAGCCACATCACCTTCTGTAATACCTTTGTAATCACCAAGCACCACTGCGCCGACTGAATCACGTTCAAGATTTAATGCCAGACCATAAGCGCCATTTGAAAATTCGATCATTTCACCTGACATCACATCTGACAAGCCATGAATACGCACAATACCATCCATTATAGATACAATTGTGCCTTCCGTCCGTGCTTCAGCCTCTACATCAAAGCCTTCTATTCGCTTTTTGATTAGATCACTGATTTCTGTTGGGTTAAGTTGCATACCTTTACCTTTTCTCTATTAAGTACCTGGGAATCTGTTCGGGAATAGTGAGTCAACTGCTGGAGAGCCATAATCTGAGCAGATTTTCTTCAATTTTCATTAAGTAGAAAATCAATAAAAATACAGTTTAAATCCGCCTCTCTCGCTACGACCCATATTCTCAAACAGGCTCCGAGTGATTATTAATTTGTCATAGCAGACGTCATTTTATCCAGACGTCCTTTTAATGAGCCATCAATCACCAAGTCGCCAGCCTGAATTATTGCGCCCCCTAAAAGCGCCTCATCCACACTAACCTTTAGTTTTACATCGCGTCCCAAACGCTTTTTCAATGCCTTTGAAATGCCTTCCTGTTCGCTTTTGCTGAGTTTTTTAGCTGATCGAACCAGGGCTTCAATCGAACCTTCTGCCTCATCTTTAAGTGCATCAAAAATAACACTTATTTCAGGAAGCAAAGCCAAACGGTTATTCTCCGCCAAGACCCTTACCAAATTCTCAGCCTTGTCATTTAACTTGTTATCACAAAGCTTTAAAAAAGCATCCGCTCCTGCCTGTTTCGCCATTTCAGGACGAGCCAGTAACGCGCTAACTTCATCATTACTCGCCACAGCCCCCATAAAACCGAGCATTTCCGACCATTCTGCCAGATCACCCGATTTCTCAGCCATTTCAAAAACAGCACGTGCATAAGGACGAGCTGCTGTAGTCAATTCAGACATATCATTAGTCCCTGCTCATCCTAGATCTGCTCAATCAGTTCTTTAAGTGCTGCCTTGTGCGCCTTGGCATCGACTTCCTTGCCAAGAATTTTACTCGCCCCTGCAACTGCCAGTTCAGCCACCTGGGAACGCAAAGAATCTTTTGCCCGATTCACTTCTTGATCTATTTCTGCCTGAGCGCCAGCCATAACACGCTCTGCTTCTTCTGCCGCCTTGTTTTTGGCTTCCTCAAGCATTTGACCATCACGAGCCTTCGCCTGGGCAATTATTTCGCTTGCTTCCTGTTTTGCCTTCTTGATTTCCTGCAAGGCAATTTCTTTGGCGACTTCCTGATCTTTAAAACCTTTTTCAGAAGCGGCAAGCCCATCAGCAATACGTTTTTTTCTGTCTTCAAGCGTATTAATGATTGGCTCCCAAAGAACCGCTTTCACAAACCAGATCAAAACAGAAAATACTATCAGCTGACCTATTAATGTTGCTGTAACATTCATGATTTATCTCCGAATAGCATTCGTATAATTCATTATTAAATCGAATCAGTTTCGAATGAATTAACCACCAATTGCAGATTTAGCAGCACCAATAAACGGATTCGCAAAAATAAACCACATTGAAATACCAAGAACAATCATTGGGAAAGCTTCCATCAAGCCACCCGTAAACAACATTTGACCAGTCAACTGAGCACGCATTTCTGGCTGACGCGCAATACCTTCAATAAACTTGGAACAAATCATACCCCAACCCAATGCAGAACCTAAACCGGCAGCAGCCAGAATAATACCTACACCAATTGCAGTGGCAGACATAATCTCAGACACAATTGCTGGATCCATAGTTAATCTCCTAAAATAAATATTAATAATTAAGTAAACTTTTTCACAACACTAACAATAGCCTTAAATCCGTGAGGCTAACACTGATACGAGACAAAGTATGGATTTCCAGTAATTTAAAGTTTCTGGGCACTTATTTAGTGAACAGAAATTCAAACCACCACGAACCAGAACTTGAGACTCATGCCGTAGCAATCTCACCGACCAGAATCAGGCTAGTGTTCATCAGCTCCCTGACTTGCCAAGCCAAGATAAACAATTGTCAGAAGCATAAAAATAAACGCCTGCAGGGGTACAACCAACATATGAAAGATACCCCACAAAGTCCCCAGGGCAACCTGAGCAGGCATTGCCCATACTGAAAAAGCCAATAGAGCAATCAATAAAAACAACAGCTCTCCAGCAAACATATTACCAAACAGCCTTAGCCCCAGGCTTATTGGTTTTGCGACTTCTTCAATAGTCGTCATGATAATATTCACTGGAATCAAGAACTTTCCAAACGGGTGAAATAAAAATACCTTCATGTACCCGATAAAACCCTTATTCTTGATGTTATAAAAAATAATTAAGCCAAATACAAGCAGTGCCAATGCAAAGGTCGTATCAAGATTGGTAGTTGGAACAGCCTTAAAGTGAACCTGATGGGGATCAAAGCCGAAAACAGCCGCGATACCGCTAACCAGCGAAGGCAGTAAATCCACAGGCAAAAAGTCCATGGCATTCATTAACAGAACCCACACAAAAATCGTAATTGCCAGTGGACCTATCCACTTGTCAGCAGTAGGGAAAATATCTTTTACCTGCTGATTTACAAATTCTACGACAGTCTCAAGAACATTTTGCAAACCTGTGGGATTATCCGCGTCTAAATTTTTACCTACCCGCCAGGCGACAAAGCCGAAAAGCATCGCCAAAATCAGGCTCACCAAAAAGGTATCCACAAAGAATACGCTAAAATCCACAAGGCTCGCAGGGCGCTCGCCATCTAGTGTCATATTTCCCAAATGATGTTGAATGTATTCAACTGGATTCGATATTGCTGGCGCGCTAGATTCGCTCACTATTCACTATACCCCTATTAAAATAATTTATTTACAATTTACTCTCTTTTTCCAACTTCTTCTGTCAGCTTATTCCTGCCATAAAGCACATAGCCCAACTGTGCCAGGGCAAAAACACCCAACATTGGAGGAGGCGCCAACTTCAAAAGCCCCATCCCAACACCAAACATCACAAGTGTAAAGATAAAACGCTGCACTACACCAAAATAAAGAGACAACACCCCTGCATCAGGATTACTCTCAGCCATTCCTGCAGCAGATTTCAAGCGGCGGCTTAACATAACACTGTTCATGATAGCAACTCCACCACCAAATGCAGCTGACAACAAACCCGGCTCTTGAAGATAAAAAAAAGCAACAGCCATACCCACCAATACCAGCACCAACTGGAAAATAAACAAACTGCGCATTTTTTGATAACCTGCCTTTTGACTTAAGTCATTTACTTTTAATCCAGGTAGTAGCATACGCTGCTCGACCAAGAGGGTCGCGCATTTTAGCATCACAATCATCCACACTCAACCGATCATCGGAAAATATTTGCTATAAACCTAAAAAATATATCAAAAACAGGGGGGATGGGTTGATTGTACCCACCCCCCCCTTTTTTTTTATATATATTCAGTTTCAGACTGGTTCTTATACCAGTTCAGGTAAAGACGAGCCTGATTCTGAATAAGCGTTTTCTGTTTCCTGTGATTTGACTTCATTGCTGTCTTTGTCAAAGCTCAGCATCCATTCCAGGTTATTTTTTGATGTGGCATTATCCAGTGCCATTTCGCGTGAGATTCTGCCCTGCTTATACAGGTCTGCAAGTGACTGGTCGAAAGTGTGCATTCCGTCAACGGCACTTTTTTCAATAATGTCTTTTAAGTCCTGAAAGTGACCCTTGCGTATTACTTCGGCACTGTAAGGCGAATTTACCAGCACTTCGGTAGCCAGGGCATATTTTCCATCCACTCCGGGGATCAGTCGTTGTGCAATCACTGCAAGCAAATTCAGCGACATATCCATCAATACACGTTCTTTCTGTTCACTGGGTAGCAGGTATACGAGGCGTTCCAGGGCTTGAATTGTATTGGTTGCATGGAGCGTGCTGATAACCAGATGTCCGGTGTCAGCAAATCCCATGGCGGCATCTACGGTGGTGGTGCTGCGTATTTCGCCGACCAGAATCACATCAGGCGCTTCACGCATGGCTTCGCGCATGGCATTTTCATAGGAAAGCGTATCAAAACCGACTTCACGTTGACCGATGATTGATTTGTCGTGGCGGTAGGTAAACTCAATCGGATCTTCAATGGTAAGGATGTGCCCGGCATCGCGCTGATTTCGATATTGAATCAGTGATGCCATTGAGGTTGATTTACCTGCTCCTGTTGAGCCAACGAACAGGAACAGTCCGGATTTTTTC
>Ga0256832_1000592_pt1 | contig 23853 bp, 6 predicted proteins | sample 134614metaG_FD_190534 | JGI IMG/M metagenome (GOLD analysis project Ga0256832, IMG submission 190534) | Hydrothermal vent microbial communities from Lau Basin, Pacific Ocean - 134-614 | ecosystem: Environmental > Aquatic > Marine > Hydrothermal vents | place: Pacific Ocean: Lau Basin | collected... | reverse complement strand
CGAACAGGGGGCGGTGGAATGTGAGGTCGCGTAAGGCCAAGTTGTCGTTACCACTGAGTAGGGCCTGAGCCGCTCGTAGGGCTTCGATGAGTCCGGTGCCAGGCATCACGGCTTGTCCGCCAATACGATGTTCACGCAATGCCCACAGGTCGCGTTCGCGCAGTTCTGCGCTGAATACGAAGCTGCCGTCTTTCTGTTCTTGTTGTTGGAACAGGAAAGGGTGTTCGAGGGATTTGGGGCCGGTATTTCCGCTGGGGAACGCCGCCATGCCGGCGCCGCGCCACGCGCTCCAGTTCAGGGACACCGGGGAGGAATCCTGCGTTCCCATACCTGAGCGGGCAAAGGCGTCAAGTACGCTGTTGGCTGCCGCGTATGCAGCCTGGCCGGGGCCACCAATCACGGAGAAAAGGGATGAGAAAAGGACGAAAAAGTCCAATTTCTGGTCTGCCAGGGCTTCGCTGAGGGCCAGCATGCCGGCCACTTTGGGTGAGAGTACGCGCAGGGCGGCATCCCGGGTTTTCAGTTGCATGGCGCCGGCGTCGGCGACACCGGCGCAGTGAAGCACGCCCGCAACTGGGCTATTGTGCTCTTGGAGGGAAGCCAGGGCCTGCTTGAGCTTATCGGGGGCTGCCACATCGACTTGCAGATAGTGGATTTCCACCCCTTTGTCTTGCAGGCTCCGCAGCCGTTGTAGGCGCCTGGCTTGGGCATCGTCCGGGTCGGCAGTGTCGATGATGGTGTCCCAGTGTTCGGCGTCGGGCAATGCGGAGCGGCCCATCAATGCGAGGCGGCGTGCACCTTGATTGGCGAGCCACTCGGCAAAGGACAAGCCAAGAGCGCCCAGGCCACCGGTAATCAGGTACAAGGCTTCGGGTCTGAAATGGATACCGGGTCCATTGCGTTCGGGCTGGGGAGAGGTGACATAGTCAATTCCCCAGCGGGAGCGACCGCGGCGTGCAAGGTTCTTTTCCTGGGGGCTGACCAAGTGGGTTGGAGTGTCCAGCAGGTGTTCCAACTCCTGCAACAGAATCGATGAATAATCGGGGCAGGGTTGTCCCGCCTGGGTCACCGGTAGATCCAGGTTTCGGCTCTCGATATGCAGGTATTCGTGACCGAGGCACAGATGCAGACCATGAATTGCGGCCTTGGCTGGATTGACTGGTGCGTCGTTTAGGTTTGTGGCTTCGGTCGTCACGCTGAGCAGGGCCACTCGTTGGGCGAGTGGTGCCTCGGCCAAGGCCTGGACCAAGTGCAGCAAACTGAAGTAGCCGTGATCCAGGTGGCTGAGCCAGTTGTTGCTGTCCAAATGGCTTTCGTCGGTGTATGACCAAGCATGCACTATGGCGGTCAAGGGGCGCTCCAGGGATAGTTCCTGCAAGACCGCCTGGTAGTCTTCCGGTTGATCGATACGCACTACAGATCTTGACCCGGTTTCCAAGGCAGAGCCCGGGCGCATGCACAGTACATGGGCACCAGCGCGCTCCAGGGCTTCTCCCAATGATTGAGTCAGACCCTGTTCGTCTTCCAGTAGCAGCACACTGTCCTGACTCCAGTCCCGTGTTGCCGGGGGCAAAGGGCCGAGTTGGCGCCAGGATGGCACATACAGCCAGTCGGCAGGGTCGGGCAGCCGTCCATAGTGAGCGCCTTCGCCGGCAGCCGGTTGTTGAGGAGGCTGCACCCAGTGACGTTCGTGGGCGAAGGGATAGGTGGGCAGGGGAATGCGTCGAGCCTGAGCTTCCTGCTCCAGCGCGGGTACGGATTCGATGGCACCCCCCGCCCATAGCCGGCCCATGGCGCCAAGGAAAAATGCTTCGTCATCGTGGTCCTCTTTCGCGTGGTGCACCAGTTCTACGGCCTGGCCGGGTAGATTTGACACCGCGAGACTACGGTTAGCGAAGCGGCATAGGGTGTTGCCCGGACCCAACTCCATGAAGTGAGCAAAACCCTGTTTCATGAGACAGCGAATGCCCCCAGCGAAGCGTACAGTACCACGCAGGTGCCGGGCCCAGTATTCCGGGTCGCAGGCCTGGGCATCGGTGATCCAGGTGCCGCTCACATTGGATATGAAGGGGCGCTTGGGGGGGTGCGGCGCGGCGTGGCGTACCAGTTCGGTGAAGTCTGGCAGCACGGGTTCCATCATGGCCGAGTGGAAAGCATGAGAGGTGATCAGGAGGCGACAGCCCAAGCCATCTTCCTCCAGGCGTTGGGCCAGGGCCTCAATTTTGTCTGTAGGGCCGGACAGTACGCAGTTGCCAGGCGCATTGTCGGCGGCCAGGCTAATGTCGTCGTCGATCAAGGCTGCCAGATCGTCCGCTTGGACGGTGACTGCCAGCATGGCACCGGGCGGCATTGCCTGCATCAGGCGGGCCCTTTCTACCACCAGTCGCAGTGCTACATCCAGATTGAAAACTTCGGCCAGGCAGGCGGCGGTGAACTCACCCAGACTGTGGCCGATCATGGCGGCGGGTTCGATTCCCAGCGCCAGTAATTGCCGGGCCATGGAATATTCGAAGGCGAACAGAATGGGCTGGGCGTTGCGGGTCTGGCGCAACTGTTCACCCAATGCGGCTTCGTCTGTTCCGTGGTGAGGATAGATCAGTTGTTTGGGATCCTGGCCCAGCAGTGGCGCCAGGATGTTGAAACATTGTTTCAGCGTGTCGCGGAACACTGGAAGACTGTCACGCAGGCCCCGCCCCATGTTCACGTACTGGGAACCTTGACCAGAGAACATCCATACCAAGCCGGCGCCAGAGGGTTTGCTCGACGTCGGGCTTTCCTTGCCTGCGGTGTAGGTTTCCAGTTTGTTTATGAAGTCTGCGGTGTCGGTGGCCACAAAAGCATGCCGTAGGGGCAGGGGCTTGCGTCCGACGCGCAGCGTCAGGGCTATGTCCCGCAACTGGGTGTCTGGACGTTTGTGCAGGTGCTCCAGAAGCGCCTTGGCTTGGTCGCGTAGGGCTTCGGCACTGAGGGCGGAGAGGCGTAACAGGCGTGGGCGTCGAGGTTCGGGTTCGCGCTCTGTCTGCGGGGGCTGACGGATGATGACATGCCCATTGGTGCCCCCGATTCCAAATGAGCTGACCGCTGCCGTGCGTGGGAATGGGCCATTGTTCCACTTTTGCAACTCGGTGCTGATGTGAAACGGGCTCGAGTCCAGTTCAAGCTGAGGGTTGGGGGTTTGAAAATTGATCTGTGGCGGAATCAGGCCAGTTTTTACTGCCAGGGTGGCCTTGAGCAGGCCCGCGACTCCAGCCACGGGAGCCAAGTGACCAAGGTTGGGTTTCAATGAACCCAGGGCACATCGGTAGTTGCCGTCTCCGTCTGGCCAGACTTGGCGCAGGGCGGTGATTTCGATGGGATCCCCCAGCGGCGTTCCGGTGCCGTGGGTTTCTATGTATCCGATGCTTTCGGGGGCGATGTCCGCGACTGCCAGGGCCTCGTCCAGTACCTGGATTTGGCCCGATACTCCGGGTGCGGTGTACCCCGCCTTCTGGTTGCCGTCGTTAGATACTGCTGAGCCGAGGATGACGCCATAGATATGGTCACCGTCGCCTACCGCATCTGCATAGCGCTTGAGCAGGACGGCGCCGACGCCGCCCTCGCTGAATACTGTGCCGTTGGCGCTGGCGTCGAAACTGCGGATATGACCATCCGGCGACATCATGCTGCCCTCCTGCCATAGATAACCGCCACCGGGTAGATTGACCAGGACGCCACCTGCCAGACAGGCGTCCGCCTCGCCTGCGTGCAGGCACTGACAGGCCAGATGAATTGCTACCAGTGAGGTGGAACAGGCGGTTTGCACGCTGATGGCGGGGCCCTTCAGGTTCAACTTATATGCCACGCGATTGGCGATATAGTCTGGTTCGTTGCCGATGCCGGCGGTGAGGTCCCGAGACGAGAAGATGATGTCGCGATTGGCGTAAATGTTGTTGACGAAGTAGCGTGACAAGGTGGCTCCCGCGAACACGCCCACATTGCCGGGGTACTGGTCGGGTATGTAACCCGCGTCTTCGAAAGTGGCCCAGGCACACTCCAGGAACAACCGCTGCTGAGGGTCCAGCAGCTCCGCTTCGGCTGGAGTGTAGCCGAAGAAGCCAGCATCGAATTTGTCCACATTGTCAAGCCGGAAACCTTTGGGTACCCAATTTTCGGAGCGTAGCAACGGGGCCATGTGTCGCTGGCTCAGATAGTCCCATTCCGCCAGGCTGGCCTGAATTTCCTCGGGACTGTAGTGATGCAGGGCCTCAACGCCGTTGCACAGGTTTTCCCACAACTGAGTCACGGAGTTGGCGCCAGGGAAACGACCGGCCATTCCAATGATGGCAATGCCTTGGTTGAGAGATTCGCTTGTGTTGATCATGAGATTGACAGATCCGAAGTGAGTGTAAAGTCAGTGCGTTCAGTGATGACGCGGCCTGTTTGTGTGTGCTGTGGAACGCCGGCTGCGCTGATCAGCCAAGCTGTTCCTGCGCTTGTTCTGGCGTTTGGCAGTGGTCTCCGCCTGCTCTGCGCCTCTACCCAGGTGTTGCAGGAGTGAGCCAATGCTGGAGTGGGTAAAGAACATGTCAACCAGGGATGTGGGTTGCGGCAGCATGGGTTGTAGTTGAGCGTGGATCTTGATCATGTGCACCGAGGTGCCGCCGAGGTCGAATATGTTGTCGGTCAGTTGCACCCCCTCTATGCCCAGAGTGTCTTGCCAGACATTGATCATAGTCTGGGCCAAGGGGTCGTCTACAAGCTTGGATGGCATGGACTGGGCCTCTGTTGTTGTGGAGGATGCGTGTGGCAGTTGCTTGCGGTCTACCTTGCCATTGGCGGACAGGGGCAGAGACGGAAGTGAAAGCAGAGTGGCGGGAACCATGTATTGAGGCAGGTTGCGGCGCAGATGGCGTACCAGTTCCGTGGAAAAATCTTGTTCCGTGACGGTCGTCGGAATGGCCGACCGTTCTTCTTCGGCGGCCTGAGCCGGTATACCTGCCACGAGACCGTGCATGAAGGAGAGACGTGGCCCCTTGTCAGGTCGGGAAGAGTCGAGCAAAGAGGCGATCTTGTCGAAGAAGAAGGCACCGATCTGACAGGTGGCGAGGCCGAAGCCGGGAGCGAATTGCTCCAGCACCTGGGTCATCAGGCCGGCCTCCAACATGGACAGGCGTTTGGCATGAGTACCGTAGGAAGGTTCAATGGCATTCAGATCGGAGGCCAGCAGCAGATAGCAGGCGGCGGACTCTACCACTGCGGCAGTGGAATCGGGGAACAGGTCGTTGCTGAGGTGATCGCCCTTTTGCAACAGCACCAAGTGATGGGTATCAGGTGCATAGTAATAGATGCCAGGGGCCAAGCCTTCGACCCGGTCTGGTTTGATGAACAGATAGGCTTGAACTGGGTAGAGGCCGCCGGCGGAGGCGTAATGGTAACGGGGGCGTGTTGGGTCCGGTGTATGCTGGTATAAACAGCCCAGCCACTGGGCCAGGCTGCGCAAGGATATGGGAGCCGGATCGTAGGCACGACAGGCTGAAGAACGCCATGGCAGAACCGGAAGAGTAGAGGGTTCAAGGGGCAGTTGAGGGTAGGCGTCGAGATCATTGCGCACCGCCGGTTCGGTCCAGCGCTTGCGACGCCGGGCCTTTTCCTCGCGCCGGCGTGACTCGCCCTCGCGAACGTAGTAGCCGACCAGCCGACGCGCGCTGCCTTTGCTTTGCACATCGGCCACCGCCGCGCTTACTCCGGGAAAGCTGAGCATCTGTGCCTCGATTTCACCGAGTTCCACGCGGAAGCCGTTGATCTTGACCTGAGAATCCCGGCGACCGAGAAACTCGATGTTGCCGTCCGGCAACAGCCGGCCCAAGTCACCGGTTCGGTACAGCCGTTGGCCGTTTTCGGGATGTCGGATGAATGCGGCATCTGTGCGCTGTGGGTCGCGCCAATAGCCGTGCGCCAAGCCTATGCCGCTGATGTAGATCTCACCGGTGACCCAGATCGGTGTGGGTTGCAGTTCCTCATTTAGCACATGCATGCCCTGGTTGAGCATGGCCTTGCCGTAGGGAATGCTGCTCCAGTTTGGGTCGATGGTGTCGATAGGATAGATGATGGACCAGATGGATGCCTCGGTTGCACCGCCGAGGCTGATGACGCGGGCTTTGGGGCAGTGCTTGCGGATGCCTGCCGGCAATTGCACTGGAATCCAGTCCCCGCTCAGCATAACCAAGCGCAACTGCGGGTTGTGGCTATGGGCCACTTCCCGCAAGTAGCTGACGTAGATGTCCATGAGGGCGGGTACTGAGTTCCACAAGGTCACTTTGTGGGTGTCCATGACTTCGACCCAATGGGATGGCTCCAGTTGACGCTCCGCCTCCGGGTAGACCAATGCTCCCCCCACGGCCAGGGGGCCGAATATGTCGTACACCGACAGATCGAAGCTCAGGGCAGACAGGGCCAGCACTCGGTCATTCTGATCCACTGAAAATCGCTGATTGATGTCGGCAATGGTGTTCAGGGCTCCCCGGTGATCGATCACCACCCCCTTTGGCTGGCCCGTGGAGCCGGAAGTGAAAACGACGTAGGCCGGATCCTGGGGGCGTCGAGTGGACATCAGAGGATGGAACTGATGTGCCTGAGCTTCCAGGGCTTCGATCTCGATGACCTCGTATTCCTGGGCATGGTCGGAATCCCAGTCTGTGGTTGCGGTGGATATCAGGTAGCGGATACCGGCTTGGTTCAGGGTTCTGGCCAGGCGTTCCTTGCCCTGGGAAATGTCCAGCGGCACATAGGCGCCGCCGGCCTCCAGTACGCCCAGTACCGCAATGGCCTGGCGTGGCCCCTTGGGGAGCAGGATTCCAACCAGGTCTCCGCTATTCAGTCCCCGTTTCCACAGGCCATGGGCCACTTGGTTGGCACGTACCCGTAGCTGCTCGTAGGTGATGCATTCCTCTCCGGCAAGCAGGGCAGGGGCGTCTGGGTGTTGTTCACAGCGCTGCAACACCGGCTGGTGCAACAGGCCTTGGGGAATCGGGGCTGTGGTGGCGTTGGCATCTGCGATCAGGGACAGCTGTCGGGGCGGCAACAGTTCCGGTAGGACCCGGAACCAGTCCGAATCGGCGGCGGCCAGGCTCTTCAGGGCCTGGCAGTAGGTCTGGAATAAATCGTCCAGCATGGTGTCGGGAAACAGACCTTCGATGGAGTCCCAGTCGTAGACCAGATTGCCACGGTCTTCCATGACTTGGTGGTCCAGCCACACCTGTGGGGTCTGGGTGATGCTGTAAATTATCTTGCCCAGCCAGCTCATGGCTGCCTCAGCACCGGCATGACGTGGATCAGCCTGGAGGGCGCTGGTGAATACCACCGAGAACTGGGGATGGCTGCTTCCTTTGTGCTGCTCGGCCAGATCGCGCATGATGCTGACGCCGCTGACGAATCGGTGGTCCAGATCCTCCCACAGGCGTGCCTGCACACGCCTGGTCAGTTCGGCGAAAGGCAAGCGACCGGCCATGTCTAGGGCAACGGGAATGGCCGAGGTAAAGTCACCCACCAGTTCGTCGATGTCCGGGTGCATGGGGAGGCGGTTGAACAGGGTCAGGTTCAAGGTAAATCGGGGTGAGGCGCACCAGCGGGCCAGGGTGTAGCCGAACAGACTCAGCAGGGCAGCCGATGGGGTGCAGCCGATTGCGGCGGCACGCTGCTGGAAACGTTGCCAGTGCTCGGCTGGTAGATGGCCGCTGCGGCGCTCGAAGCGGGGTTTCTCGATGCTGTTCGGGGCACAGGCCAGGGGCAATTCAGGACCTCCTGGCAGATCCTGCAAACGTCTGCGCCAGTAATCCCGGGACTGAGCGTACAGCGGGGTTTCGCGCAAGGCCTCGAGTCCGTGTACATAGTCAGCGTAGTTGAGTTGCGGGGGCTCGGGTAACTCTTCCCCAGCATATAACAGGGCCCAGTCGCGGCTCAGGATGTCCACACTGTGGGCATCGATGATCAGCACGTCAAAACTCAGATGCAAGCGCAGGCCCTGCTTGGGCAGAAGACTGGCGCGGATTTCAAACAAGGGCCATTTTGAAGCGTCAAGCACCTGATGGGACATCTCCTCGCGGATGGCCAGCAGGGCTTGTTCGCGTTGGGTATCATCCAGGGTGCTAAGGTCTTCTCGGGGAAAATGGTAATAGGGGACTTCAGGCAGCACCCGCTGGCGACCGTCTGGATCCACCAGGGCGCGTAGCATGGGGTGGCGGGTAATCAACTGGTTGAAGGTCTGTTCCAGACGCTCCAGATTCATGTCCCGGCATTCCACTTCCATGTAACCATGGGCTGATATGTTACCTAGTTCGAAGGCATCGCTGCGTCCAACCCAATAGGCTTGCTGCATGTCGGTGAGGGGAAAAGGCTGAAAGAGGGCCTGGGGGTCCGGCTCCAGCTGTGGAAGCTCATAATCACCGACAGGGGGGCGTGGACGAGGGTATGCGGCATCTGCATGTGCGGTCTCGGTGGGCAAGGGCACCGGTTGGTCGGGCAAGCAGGTATCACTAAGAGGTGCGCTCATGACTGGTTTTTCCACTGTGTTTCAGGTGGCTCAGGCCACGGTTCTGTTGTTGGAAGCCAAGGAGGCATTTGTCTGGTCCAATATCCGCTCGGCCAGCGAGCGCACTGTGGGATTGCGTAGCAGATCGCTGGCACGCAAATGGCAGCCGAAGGTGGCATTGATGTCGTGCAATGTGCGGATGGCCAGGATGGAATGGCCGCCCAGCGCGAAGAAATCCGCATCAGCCGAAACGCTGTTGAGGGCGAGGTGCTCGCGCCAGATACTGGCGATGCGTTCCTCGAGAGGGCCGGATGGCGGTCGGGACTGGCCACCGTCTTCCGTTCCTTCCGCACTGGCCAGCGCTTGCAGTCGGGTCAGGTCGGTCTTTCCGTTGGGCGTGAGTGGTATTGCTTCAAGGGCAATGAGCCGTGCCGGCACCATGTAGCTTGGCAGGTTTTCCATGAGGTCCATGCGCAGGCGCTTTTTCAGATTCGTTGTATCGGTGCCTTCACGGGCGGTAAAAAAGCCGATCAACTGGCGGGTTGCCCCGCTGCCTGTGGCTAGGACAACGGCCTTATCGACTTCTTCAAAGGCGCACATACGGCTCTGGATTTCGCCCAGTTCGATACGATGCCCGCGCAGCTTGACTTGGTTGTCACGACGTCCCAGATAGACGATCTGACCGTCCGGCAGTAGTCGGCCCATGTCACCGGTGCGGTACATGCGTGCGCCGGGCGTTTGTGAATACGGGTCTGGGAGAAAAGCCTCGGCGGTGTCCTTGCCTCGTCCGAAATAGCCACGGGCCAGGCCGTTACCAGCAAGGTAGATCATGCCTCTGGCTCCTGGGGGCACTGGTAGCAGGTCCGGGTCCAACAGGTAAAGTTGGGTGCCAGGCAGAGGACGGCCAATGGTGACGGGGCCCGTAAAGCCTTCGCGCATTTCAGAGTAGGTTGAGTAGGTCGTGTCCTCAGACGGGCCGTACAGGTTGTACAGGCTGATTCCGGGCTTTTGTTGCAGTATCGCGTGGGCGAGATCATCGTCCAGGGCTTCGCCTGCGAGGTTGACCACTTCCAGTTCCGGGGGCAAGGCCTGCTGGCGTACCAGTTCGGCCATTGCAGAGGGAACTGTGTTGATTAGACGGATATCGTCTTTGCGGCCAGATTCGATCAACTGTAAGGCATTTTCCATCAGAATCAGCTTGCCGCCCACACTCAGGGGCAGGAACAGCTCGAATATTGACAAGTCGAAACAGATTGAGGTGGAGGCCAGAACACCAGCCAGAGCAGAAGGCTGGAACTCCTCCATGGCCCATCGCACGAAATTGGTGGCGGTGCGGTGCTCAATTGCTACTCCCTTGGGAACGCCGGTGGAACCGGAGGTAAAAATCAGGTAGGCAAGCTGACGCGCATCCACCGGGCATTCCGGATTGTCCGTGGGGCGGTTGCGAGCTTGTTCCAGTAATTCTTGTATTGGCAGTACGCGGCGTTTGGACCAGCGTTTGACCAGGGCCATGTCCTCGATTACCACCAGCTCGGCATCTGCTGCCGTCAGAAGGGTGAGCAGCCGAGCTTCGGGATAGGAGGGGTCCAGGGGGACATAGGCGCAACCACATTTGAGCACGGCGAGTATGGCTGCGATCAAATCCGGTCCGCGGGATAGACAGAGGCCGATGCGGGTTTCCGAGACAACGCCCTTGGCCAGCAATTCGTGGGCTAGCTGATTGGCCCTTTCATTGAGCTGTTCGTAGCTGAGAGTCAGCTCATTGTGGCGCAGGGCCGGGGCATTGGGATTGAGCCGCGCTTGCCGTTCGAAGTCCAGGTGCAGACAGTCGTTGGTGATGGCCAAGGGGGGATTCATGCCTACTCCGGCATTTTCGTGTGGCAACAATATCGTGTGATTTCCGATAGCCTTGTCCGGTTGTTCCAGGAGCCGCCCCAGCAGCTGTATGTAGCGTTGCGCTAAACATTCTGTAGTGGATTTGTCGAACAGGGCGGAGGCGGCAGTGAGGCCAAGTTGCAGGCTGTCGCCTTTGCTGATCATGTCCATCGCCAGTTCGTACTTGCCCAGGACCACATTGGGGATCATGGGGGTAACGCGGTACTCTGGGCCGGTGATGTCCTGCACGGATTCGTAGTTGAACAGGACTGTGGCCAAGGCCGGACGACTCGGGTCTCTGGCGGTGCCCAGATCCCGGGCCAAGTCACCTAGTGGCAGGTCTTTGTGGCGTAGGGCGGACAGGAAGTCGTCTCTGGTGGCCTGGGCAAGCTTGATGAAGTTTTGTTGCGCCTGGGTTGCTCCAAGCAGAACCAGGACATTGACTCCGTAGCCTACGAAACTTTCTCCGGCTCTCAAGTTGTGAATTGCCACGGGGACACCGATGACGGACCTGTCCTGTGCACACCAGCGGTTTAGCAACAGACGATAGGTGCATAGGCAGGCATGGAACGGGCTGACACTGTGGTCGCGGCAGAATTGAAAAAGGCGTTCGGTGAGCGCATCTGGTACGGGCAGAATCTGTCGATGCACCTCGTAGGACTGGGTGGGTGGAAAGGGGCGATCTGTGGGGAGGTCGAGGTAATCCGGGGCCTCGGTCAAGCGGCTTTTCCAATACTGCCGATCCTCTTCGTTTTCGCTGCCCTGACGGGCATTGGCCTCGGCCAGGGACAGGGCAGGTTGAGGAGAATATTCGCTGTCGCCACACAAGGCCTGGTAGGCCTGCATGAGCTCATCGACAAGATTGCCGTAGGAAATACCATCCATCACCAGGTGGTGGGCGATGAAGATCAACCGGTAGCGTTTCTCGGCAAGGTGGATGAGGGCTCCCCGTATCAGGGGGGGCTGCTCCAGTTCAAAAGCGATGCGGATGTCGTTGTGCAGCCATTCTTCGGTTTTTCGTTCGGCCAACTCTGTGTCGAACAGAGACAGGTCGATCCGCTGCAGTGGGATTTCGCCCCGGGGTTGAATCAGAAGCTGTTCGTGATCGGCATCCAAGGCGCAACGCAGGGAGTCGTGGCGTAGACACAGGGCCTGCAAGGCTGCGTTCAAAGCCTCCGGGTCCAGACTGCCTTGCCACTCGAAGACCATGGGTTCGTTATAGGCAGTGTGTACCTCGGGGTATAGAGCGATGTGGGCTAGAATGTCCCGCTGGCCTGGATTGAGGTTCACTTTCTGTACCTGATCTTCACTGCGTTGTGCTACCAGCGTCAGCAGTCCACCTGCGATGCGTTTCAGGGAGGTGATACGCAGTCCGGCAGCAGTGCAGGCGTTCATCCAGTCGGTAGCACTGAGCAACGGTCCTTGGGTACGACCATCCCGTGCCGCCCACCACCCATCGGTCTGGCCAAACACCAAGTCCAGCCAGGGGTGTTGTTGTTCGAGTTCCAGCAGCACCAGACTGCCACCAGGTTTCAGGAGGGTGCGGCTATGAGCCAGGGATTGGGCCAGGTCGGGGGTGGCGTGCAAGACATTGGCTGCCACCACCACATCGTGAGTGACTTCTTCCAACCCCTGTTCATTGATCGGGCGTGAGATGTCGAGTACCGAGCAGGTGAAACCGGACTTGTGTCCCCATTGCTGTTCCGCCTGATTGAAGAAGGCGGGACTGACATCAGTGAACAGGTACCGTTGGAAGTGGCCGTTCAGGATGTTCATCATGGCGCTCGTGGTTCCGCCGGTACCAGCGCCGATCTCCAGCACGCTGAGTTTGCCGTGAGCTTCGGCCAATGGGCGCAGATGGCGGCTGAGCATGGCATTTACCTCGGTTATGCCCGGGCCGTCACGGTAGAGGCGAGCCAAGGCTTGGGTGCCGGAACCGGAGAACAGGATGTCTGTGCCGTCGGCGGCTCCACGTAGGCGTTCGGGCAGGCGTTGCGCGCAGTGTTGCAATAGATCCAGCAAGTCGGAATCCAGACCCAGGTCGCGGGCGGCTTGGCGCGCGTCCTCGACCGCCGGCAGGTTGCCGGCTTCAGTCAAATGGAGCTGTATTCTCTTCAACAGGGCCTGTTGGGCCAGCCCCGGTGTGGAGGTGTCTACCTCCGTTTCGGGGTCATGATCCATTGCCTGGGCCATCAGGCTCAGAGCATAGGTGTTGAGGGCTGCCATCTGGGATTCGCTGTCCGCTGGCGTAGCCGGGGCCGGGGCCGGCCGGGTTGCGAAAAAGCCTCCCCGACGCAGGGCGCGTGCGCTATCCAGGGCAGCATCGGCGATGCGTTGCAATTCCGCTTCCCCATGGGCGTCGGAGAGGAAACAGGTGTGTCCCTCCCATATGTACACGCCGCGCAGAATCATATGGTAGAAGAAAAGGTTGGCTTCGATAGGCTGGTATTCCACGCTGAGGTTGTTGTTGAATACGAAGCGCATCAGGGAGCCGGCGTAGTCCAGACGGATCGGGAAGGACTCGGCCGCAAAGGCACGGTTGATCCGGTCTGCCAGTGACGCGGTGCGTTGATTCAAGCGACCGATCAGTTCCTTGCCCCGCTCGCGCAAAAGACGCAGCACAGCAATGCTGGAGGCCATCGTCAGGGGATGGGCACTGAAGGTGCCAGCGAAGAAGGTGTGCGGTGATTGTGGTCGGGATTGATCGCCGAAATGCCAGCGACCGCCGTCTATGGCGTCCATGAAACGGGAACTGCCGGCGATGATGCCGATGGGCATGCCGCCACCGGCGACCTTGCCGTAGGTACAGAGATCCGCATTGATACCGAAATATTCTTGAGCTCCGCCCGGGGCAAGGCGGAATCCGGTGATGATTTCGTCGAAGATCAGGGCGCAGCCCGCTTCTTGGGTGATTTCACGAAGTTGACGGAGAAAGTCTCTGGGCTGAAGCCCCGGGTTGCGGCTCTGCACCGGTTCGACCAGTACCGCTGCCATGTCACCGGCATGCTCGCGCAAGGTTTGCAGGGCTTCCTCCGCGCCGTATTCGAGCACCATGGCTTCGCGGGCCACAGCGGCTGTAACGCCCTGGGCCCCTGGTGTTGCTTCCGGTTCCCCGGGGCGACCCTGCACCAGGGTGTGGTCTGAGTGGCCATGATAGGAACCGGAAAAACGCACAAAGCGGCTGCGGCTAGTAACCGCCCGGGCAAGGCGCAGGGCGGTTATCACCGCTTCGGTGCCGGAGTTGGCAAAAGCGACCCGTTCGCAACCGGTCAAGTCTGCGATCAGTTCGGCCGCCTCGCCGGCCAGCGGGGACTTGGGGCCGACCTGTATGCCGTCTTCCAACTGGCTGCGCAGGGCGTCCATGACAAGGTCCGGATTGTGTCCCAACAGGCTGGAGCCGAAGGCCATGGTGAGGTCGATATACTCGTTTCTGTCGATGTCCCAGATACGGGCACCTCGGGCGCGTGGGGCGACCAAGGGATAGATCATTTCCTTCAATGCGGGCCTGAAACCGAGGGAAGAGCGATAGTCGGAAAAGTGCTCGCGGTGGTTTTCGGCGTGACGCCGGGAACTCGCGGTTTTACGGGTGTATTCCCGGGTCAGTTCGGCAATGTGGGTGCGTTGGGCTGAAGGTAGGGGGGCTGCATTGGATGTCGCCGCGCCTAGTGTGGTAGCAGTTGTCCGGGGTCTGGCCGCTACTTCAGGGGTGGTTGTTTGGGGACGGTCGGGTATTTCCGTCGAGGTATGTGCCACAGGCTGTTGGCGCAGCACCTCTGCCTGGGATTTGATCAGGACGTCAAAGGAAGCCAGTTGGAGGGCGAACAGGCTTTCCAGGTTGGTTTGTTGGGCGGGGGTCGGATTACGGTTGCTGGTGTCCGCATGTGCCGCAGGGGCGACGTTATCATTGGGCGGCTGCTGGGGTTCTGCCGGTGCTTGCTTCCGGGAGCTTTGGGGTGCCGGTTGCCAGGCTGGTGCGTTGGTGTTGGCTGCGACATGAGCTGCAAGATCCTTCAGGGTAGGAAGTTCCGTGAACAGCTGTCCCATTTCCACGGTGATGCCGTACTGCTGTTCAACGGTCTTGGCCAGTTGTACCAGTACCAGGGAGTCTGCACCCTGTTCAAGGAAAGGACGCTGGGGATCCACCGTTGCGGGTTCCAGCTTGAGCAAGGCGGCCAACTCAACGGAGAGTTCATTTTGGATTCGGGTGCTGTATTTAGTACTATCCATATCAACCTCAATGACCGAGGAGGTAAGCTCTTCGGGTTCGCTTGCGTTGTTGTCCGACAGTGTCAGCCAGTAGCTGGCGGTATCAAAGGGATACAGTGGAAGTTCGGTAGCGGGTCCGGGGATCTGTCCCAAGGCACTCCAATCTGGCCTGAGGCCGAGGGTATCGGCTTCGAGCAGACCGAACAGAAACGCTTGTTCCGATTCGCCGCCGGTGGGTACAGCCAGTACACGGCAGGTGTCTCCCGCAATCTCCCGCAAAACGGGTTGCAGGACAGGACGTGGACATAGCTCCAAAAGGGTATCGGCCCCCAGCGCCATGATCTGTTGCAGGCCGCTTGCGAATTGCACTTCGCAGCGCAGGTGCGCGCACCAGTAGTCCGTATCAAATCTCTGCACCGGTTTGCCGTGGACATTGCCCACCACTGGTATCCTGGGACGGGCATAGTTCAGGGATTCGGCAACTGCGCGGAAGGCATCATGGACAGGATCGAGTAGCCGGGAATGCATGGCATGGCCGATTTTCAGGCGCTTGTAGGAGATTCCCTGCCTCCGACAGGCCTGCTCCAGTTGCTCTACGAGCTCAGGTTTGCCTGAAACCACTGTCTGCCTGGAGCTGTTGATGGCGGCGATATCCAGGGACAGGGTTTCGTCTCGCAGCAGATCCTTTACTGCCGTAACCGAGGTGAAGAGACAGCTCATAGCGCCTGGCGGCGTGCTCTGGGTCAAACGGGCGCGTTCCAGAATCAGTCGCAGAGCGGAGTCCAGGTCCAGGACGTCGGCGAAACAGGCTGCTGCGTATTCGCCCAGGCTGTGGCCTATGAGTACCCGTGGCTTCAGCCCGGCGGACTCCAGCAGCTTCGCCTGGGCTACTTGCAGGGCGAACAAGGCCGGTTGTAATAACAGGGATTCTTGCAGGGCGTCCTGGTCCAGGGCAGCAGGACCCCACAGGCTTTCAAGCATTCCGGGCGCTCCAAGTGCGGACAGGATTCGATCTGCTTGATCCAGGATGGCGCGAAACGCAGGGAATCGATGGTATAGGGCGGCCCCCATGGCAACCAGCTGGCTGCCTTGTCCTCCGAAGACAAAGGCAAGGTTGGGGGGGCTCTGAGTTGAGCCGTGCTTGCGCAATGGTGCCTGCCCGGTGGCGGCAAACTGCTTCAGTTGGTCCGCCATAGTGGTCGCATCGGCGGCGACGAATCCAACTGATTCGGGTAGACGGCCCCGTTTCAGCAGTGCAGTAGCACAGTAGGTGCTCCAGTTGGTGGGATGGCGCAGAAGAGCTTCGGCATGCATTCGGGCCATTTCCCGCAGTGATCTGTCAGATGCCGCGCTGAGCAGTAGCGGGGTGAGTGAGTTCTGTGTCGAAGTTGGGGCGGTGTCCGGGGTTTCGGCCCGGGACAGAATGACGTGAGCATTGCTGCCGCCGAAGCCCATCGAAGTGACCCCGACGTGTTCCAGAGGGCATGGCAGCGCCTGGGGGCCATGATGAATACTCAGGCCGTCGTAGGCGGCCAAGCGGGGATTGAGGGTGGCGAAACCGGCCTGGGGCGGCAGGGCCTGTTCGCGCAGGCAGAGGACGGCCTTGATCAGGCCGGCGATGCCGGCCGCGGCTTCCAGGTGACCGATATTGGCCTTGACTGAGCCCACATGGCAGGGGGCCGTGCCATCGTGTCGCTCCAGAACCGCATTGAAGGCACCGAGCTCAATGGGGTCCCCGAGCGGCGTACCGGTGCCGTGACATTCCACATAGTCCAGGGATTTGCTGCTCAACCCGGCTCGTTTCAGGGCAGCGCGTAGAACTGCCTGTTGGGATGCGCCATTGGGGGCGGTCAGGCCGAAACTGCGGCCATCCTGGTTGACTGCGGAGCCCAGCAATCGGGCCAGGGGTTGGGTGCCACGGCTGCGGGCCAGCTCCTCACGTTGCAGTATCACTATGCCGATGCCTTCGCCACGTACATAGCCGTCGGCGCGGCTGTCGAAACTGTGGCAGCGCCCGCTGGGTGAGAGCATGCCGGCCTCTTGGAGCAGGTGATTGAGTTGCCGGTCGAGGATCAGGTTGGCGCCGCCGACGATGGCAGTATCGCACTCACCTCGGCGGATGCTTTCAGCTGCGAGATGGACAGCCACCAAAGATGAGGAACAAGCGGTATCTACGGTGAGACTGGGGCCTTTGAGATCCAGAAAATAGGATAAGCGATTGGCGGCAATGCTGTTGGCCAGACCTGTGACCGCGTGGCCGTCCAGGCAGGCATCCCGGCGTTGCACAAGGTTAGCATAGTCCTGTCCACTCAAACCGATGAACACGCCGGTGGGGGTACCGGCAAGTTCCTCGGGGCGGATTCCGGCATGCTCCAGGGCATGCCAAGTGGTCATGAGCAGCAACCGTTGTCGCGGATCCATCTGCTCAGCCTGGCGGGGAGAAAGATGAAAAAAGTCGGGATCGAATTCGTCGATGTTGTCCAGGTAGCCCGCTTGACTCGTGCTCTCGGCATTCACCCCCAGTTTTTGCAGCAAGGCGAGTCGTTGTGCCGATACTGTCCCCACTGCACAGCGGCCTGCGAACAGCAAATCGCGAAAGGCATCTACATTTGTAGCGCCTGGAAAGTTGCAGGCGTAGCCGACCACCGCCACTTCGCTTGATGCGGCTTCGGCAGCAATCCGCGATTGCGGCGATATTTCACCGGCGAGCCGCTGCGCCAGGGCCGTTATGGTTGGGTAGTCATAGAGCAGGGTGGGTGAGAGGGGACCCAGATTAAATGCTTCCTGAAGTTCACCAGCCAGTCGAGTGGTCGTGTAGGAGTCCAAGCCGAATTCGCCAAAACCTATGTCGTTGCTGATCTGCTGCGGCGGAATTCCGGAGATTTCCGCAATGCGTCGACTCAGCCAGGCCACAAGTTCCTGTTCCCGGGAGGTTTCCTGATGCGGTGGCTGATGTACATCGGTCCCGTCAGCAGCTGGTGTACTTGCACGGTTGGTCAGACTGGATAGTACCGGCAACATCCATTCCATGCGGGTCTTCAGTGTACCCTGAAGGAAAGCTCGCTGGGTGGCGCGCCGCTGGATCTTGCCACTGGTGGTTTTGGCAGCCGAGCCGGGTTTGATCAGACTGATGGCTGCGGGTTGCAGTCCGTGTTCCTGGGACAGGACGGCGCGTATTGCAGACAATACTTCGGCGCTGTCACGCTTTGTGTTGAAACGCCGGGTAACCTCGGCCACCACTACCAAGCGTTCTTCGTTTTCGGCCTTGATGGAGAATGCCGTCGTACCCGCGGAACGAATCAGTGGATGGCACTCTTCCACACTCCATTCGATGTCTTGGGGGTAGTGATTCTGTCCGCGGACGATGATCAGATCCTTGATTCGCCCAGTGATGAAGATTTCCCCCTGATTCATGAAGCCGAAATCACCGGTGCGCAGATATGCCGGGCCGTCTTCCTCACCCACGGGTTTGGCGCCGAAATAGGCCTGGGTTTCATCCGGGTTGTTCCAATAGCCTTGCCCGACGCTGCTGCTGTGTACCCAGATTTCCCCGAGGCGGTTGTCAGAGCATGCTTTCAGAGTATCAGGATCGACGATGCGCAGACGTGTGTCGCCCACAGGGAAGCCGCTGCTGACCACTGATTTGGCACCCGGCTGTTGCGGTGTTACCAGTTTCACCCGGCCCTGAGCCAATGCGGCTTCGTCAACGAACAGCTCGTGGGGAGCGCGGCGCTGCTCGACGTCTGTCCCAGGGCTTCCGAAATGACATTCGGTGACGATGCAGGTCGCTTCTGCCAAGCCCCAACCAGGGGCCAGAGCGTTGGGAGACAGGCCGGCGGACGCGAAGCGATCCATGAAACGGCGCATGGTTTCCATGCGTACCGGCTCCGCACCATTGGAGATGTGCTGCAAACATGACAGATCCAAGGTGGCCAGCTGTTCGTCAGTGATGCTTTCGGCACACAGACCGAACATGGAATTGGGGCCCATGGTGTGGGTAACACGGAAACGGTCCACTAACCGCATCCACAGCGAGGGAGTCTGCATCACGGCCGCACTGTTCAGGATATGGCAGGGTATGCCCAGACACAGGGGGGTCAGTAGGCCATATACCAAGCCGTGATCGTGGAACGGCGGTAGCCAGTTGAGCATGCGCGCATCGGGGCCATGGACACAGCCTTGATCGAAATACCGGATGTTGGCCAGCAGGTTGGCGTGGGTCAGTATCACGCCCGTGGGCACGCGGGTAGACCCTGAACTGTACTGGATGAAGGCCAGGTCGTCGGCAGCTATTTGCGGTGCAACCCATTCCTGTGCCTGTTCTTCGAGAACGTCTTCCAGACAAACCCAGCGCAGGGCGGAGAACAGGGGAAACTCTTCCAGCAGGGGTTGGATGCGTTTGTAGAGATCCCTTGTGGTCAGAGCTACACTGGGTTCGGCGGATTTGGCAATGAGACCCAACTGGGTGAGACTGGTGCGCAGTCGAGATGGCCGTGCCGGAGGCATCGGAACGGCCAGCCGACGTGCAGCCAGACAGCCACAGAAGGCGGTGATGAACTCCGGCCCCGAAGAAAGCAGTAGCAAGACCCGGTCATCAGGTTCACCCTCGGCTTGCAGGGTTGCTGCCAGGGCGCGGCTTCGTTTCCATAGATGACCCAAGGTGAGAGTTTGGGTGATTTCCTCTCCCATGGGGGAGAAGATGTACTGCACGAAATCATCGAATTCGTGGGCACGGTGTCCCAATACCTGGACGAGATTTTCTGCGCCTGTAAGAGCCATAGCCGGACTCCCTACCTGTTGAACAAGGGGCCGCTGAACCAAGTGAAACCTAGGTACAGCGAAGTTTCAAAATAGCGTCCCGGTTCGCTGTTGGTGCCGCCGAAGTTGTTAATCAGGTAACCGTTGAAGCGCCAGTTGGAGTTGATGTAATAGGTGACGATACTGAGCAATTGTGAACCACCGTCATCCAGATTGGATTGCACGATGAAGTTCAGGCTGAGATCTTCCACGAAGGCCTCGCGCTTGAGAAGTTGCAAAGTCAGATAGTTGCGTCCCAGGGAGCGGGTATGGGGATTTGCAGCGGTGGCCAACAGAGAGGAGGCGTAGGGTATGTTGGCTGGGTCGCTGATCAGGGTCTGGGTGGCGTCTTCGGCCAGTTGGTAAAAGTCGTCGAGTTGGGAGTGACTGTAACCCTGCTGATTATGGCGATACTCCAGGGTCAGGATGGCGCCATTCAGAAATGTGTAGCTTCCGCCCAGCAGGATGTCGGTCAGCCATTCATTGGGATCATGGGCCGCACTGAATTCCCAGCCTGCGGGCAGGGCGTCATTACGCTGTGGTACAAGTGCCTCGGAACCCTGGCGTATGGCTGCATCGAAATATAAAACTGTTGCATCATTGAACGTCCACTGCCCGTAGCCGCCCAGCCACATTTTTCGCTCGCGAAGCGCGAGTACGCCTCCGCCTGAAAACTCGTAGCCAACATGATCCAGTTTGATGGCATTGATAGTCTTGAACTTAGTGTATTCGGAGCCTTCAGTGTTACGGCCTTCGTCGTAGTTGCTGATGAAAGACAGGCTGGTATGTTCGTTCAAGGCGTAACGAGCGCGGAAGAATTCAGCAGCTCTGGGTTCGACGAAGGGGTTGATCTGATTGATGGAAGCGTAGAAGGGGTTCGAAGGGGAGAAATTGACCGCTGGGCTCCAATACAGTAGTTCCCGCCCCAGATTGAGGGACAGATGATCGCCAAAATAGCTGAGACTCCACTCCTGTAGGTAGCTGTTGGTTGTTGACTCCTGGGTTCCATTTACTTCCGACAGGGTCAGCTCAAGACGCGGCATGGCAGTGGTGCGCAGGCGGCCCTCTCTGAACATCAGATACGGCTTCATCTGAATGTCGAAACGGGTATCCTCGATACCAGCAAGGGCGTTGTCTGGGTTGAACGGGGAGTTTTGTTCTATGTCGGCCAGGGTGGCAAAGTTCTGCACGTCCAAGTTGACCAGCCATTGGGCCGCACAGGCTTGGCATGTCATGCTGGAAATCAAAAGTGTCGAGAAAAATGTCCTTGTCATTGGGCAATGGTATTAGCTGGGTTTAGGTTTAATTCAGCATCAAGTACTGCGTGTCAAAGGTGGACGGCGGGAGGTGGGATGCCTGCGGATTCCGGTATACCAATTCTGTTTTTTCCTGGGGAGTCAGCTCGTTGACGATCTCCATCCTGCTGACGAAAGGATAACTGCCGTTTTCAAGTTGTAGCTGGTTGGCATATTCGAAATATGCGGTTTTGAAATGTTTTCCAGAAGCCGTGAAATACTCGGCCTTGAGGGCCAGTTTGGTGTCTTTGGAGATGTAGTAAAGGATCCGGTGGTAGGTTACGTTGGGTGCCCTGGCGGTCAGTTCCAGTTTATAACTTGGAACGTCCTTTACCAGGACTTCGCCGATGGTCTTCGCATCGTAATCCCGTCCGTAGTTGGTGGTGGCGATGTCTCCGTTGCTCGCGTCGCCCAGCAGTCGCTGGCGGGGTGAAATGGGGATGGGTTTTCTTGATTCACGAGATATCAACCACATGTTTCGCCCCCGCATGAGGAATTTGATACCCGTGGAATGCTGGGGATACAGGAAAGTGACCAATGAGTTATTGGTGTCAGAGTACACCCGTATGGTGTAGGACTTACCTGCCTCATCACCGTGGTAAGCGGTTACAGTGCTATCCATGATCAGGCCGTCTATATTCCCACCCCTGGCTTGGTCGCTGGCAAGCAGAAGTTTCCGCGCATTGGGCAAGGGGGAGGTTGCGGAGACCGTCACCATGACTGTAGCCAACAAGATGCCAAAAGGCAGCCGTAGTTGCATCCATTTGTTGAGCATTTTGTTTTTCATCTCCGTCTGGTTAAACATGAGAGAGCGCATCAACTATCTGCATACGCCCAGCCCGACGTGAGGGCAGCCATGAGACGAGTGCGGCCAGCACTATCATAGTGAAGGCGGAACCAAACAGGTTTTCCGGTATCAGGTCTATTTTTAGTTCAGCCTCTACTGACGAATCGGGTGGTACATAAGTAATGTCGGCGGCATTGATGCCGTAGCCGAGCAAATAGGTAACAACCAGACCCACCACGATACCGATCGCCACCATGGTTACCCCTTCGATGATAAACATGCCGATGACATTGCTTCTGCGTGCCCCCAAGGCCCGCAGAGTGCCGATTTCGCGGGTACGTTCGGCGATGGACATGCCCAGCGTATTGGCCACACTAAACATAACGACCACGGCCACTACGATCATGATGAACAGGTACATGACATCGAACAGGCCTTTGACCTGCGCATAATATTGAGACAGGGTGGACCATTCGTGATATTCCACATCCATTCCTGCTTCCTGCAGACGTTTCACCAGGGCGGGGCCGACGGATGGGATCTGATCCTTGGATTGGAGCAATACAGATATGCGGTCAGCACCGTCAAACAGCAGTAGTTTGCGCGCGAGCTCCAGCGACATGAGTATGGACTTGTCGTCTGAACCGGAAGAACCGGTATTGGTGGCTTCACCCACAGTGATGTCGATGGCGTTCACCATTCCGTCGATGGTGGATGCGACCAAGCTCAGGCTGCCACCGACCTCGGTATCCAGATACTGAGTCAGTTTTTCTCCAAACACACCGGCATAAGGATCATTCGGGTCGAGCCGACCCGGCAGGTCTGCGTATTGCTCACCACGTAATGCATCGATATCCTTGGGCGCGATGGAGTCGCCGACGAAAATGCGGGTTATCTGACCATTGCTGACCAAGCCTGACACCGAAAGTTTTGGGCTTACCAGCTTGACCTCGTCGTATTCGGAAAGGATATCTTGGGCTTTGGCCAATTCTTTCTTGTCGAAAGCATATTTTCGAGGTTCCTGCACGCCTTTTTCAAGGAACCCCTTTTTGGTGATCGTAATATGGCCTAGCCGTTCACCAATGATGGCCTGGTCCTCGAGAATGCGGTAAACGTACATAAAATAGCCTTCGAACAGGCTAAGAGCGATGTATCCGATTGCTACTGAAAGAATGGTCAACAGGCTGCGGCGCCGGTTCTTGAGGATATTGCGCAGAGCGAGACTGACGCGGGCTCGTGTGCTCATGCCACTCATGTCGTGCCCCCCATCTGAATGGATTTTTGTCCCATGCTGGCGGGTTCAGGTGAATTCACGATGTGCCCGTCGACCAAGTGAACATTGCGGGTTGCATATTGGAGTAGGGCGGGATCGTGGGTTGAGAAGACAAAGGTGACTGCTTGTTCCTCGCTGGCTTGTTTCATAACTTCAATGATCTGCTGGCCGGTTGCTGTGTCGAGGTTCGCGGTCGGCTCGTCCGCCAGTACCAGCAAGGGTTGCCCTACTAGGGCGCGGGCGATGGCGACACGTTGGCGTTGGCCGCCACTGATCTGGTCCGGACGTTTGTGCACATGTTTTTCCAGACCCACCAGGGACAGCATGGCCCGGGACCTGTCCCGGGCTTCACGGTCTGACATGCCGCGAATGTGCAGCGTCATCATCACGTTTTCCAGAGTGCTAAGTACCGGCACCAGATTGAATGATTGAAAAACGAAGCCGATCACCTGATTGCGGTACCGAGAGCGGGTGTCATCATTCATGCGGGAGATTTGTTCCCCGTTGATGAATACCTCTCCCTCATCCGGCTGATCCAATATTCCCATCAGGTTGAGCAGGGTACTTTTTCCGCTGCCAGAGGTGCCCCAAAGACAAAGAAATTCATTCTGCTTCACCTGAAAGTTCAGTTTGTCGAGAACCTGAGTAAGGCCGTCGCCGCTCCCGTAACTCTTGCTGATATTTTGAAGCTCCACTATAGAAGGCATAGTCGGTCACCATGTGTTTTTAAGTTGGCAATGCCTAACCAAATTTTACAGGATTTGATGATGAGACATTGTCGGGATTTGAACATACAGGGAAACGTCGGCAATGTCCTGGAGGATTGTTTTTTTCGAGATCGGGTTCTGCGACGTAACTATTCTCAGTAGAGTCGATGATTGCTATCTTTAAACGTTCCATGTGACGTGTCCAAATTGTGCGTTTCATAATAGTCGTGTGCGACGTGCGCTTGCAGCACATGCCGAAACATGAACAATGAAGATTAGCTGGTGCTAGCAGTCTGTCGGACTGGGCTAAAGGAATCATAGAGACAGCAAGCTGCTCGATGTTCTGCGCTCCGGGGGCAGGCAAGTGTCCTGAGCTGCTGACTGGGACGTTCATCGGCCCTGGGTAT
>Ga0256832_1000591_pt1 | contig 23878 bp, 18 predicted proteins | sample 134614metaG_FD_190534 | JGI IMG/M metagenome (GOLD analysis project Ga0256832, IMG submission 190534) | Hydrothermal vent microbial communities from Lau Basin, Pacific Ocean - 134-614 | ecosystem: Environmental > Aquatic > Marine > Hydrothermal vents | place: Pacific Ocean: Lau Basin | collected... | reverse complement strand
ATCGATATCGACGCAGACCACGCTGTTGCCCGCCTCGGCGAGGCAGGCCCCGGTAACCAATCCGACATAGCCACTTCCGTAGATCGTCACATTCACGGTTTCTTCGCTCCGAATATCGATTAAGATCCGCAGATTGTACCAGAATTGTATCCATTCACCCCGACCTCCCCCACCATCGCACACCCCTCCATATATGTGTCAAGGCCCGGCAGTTGAGTACGCTAGCGTGACTTGTGTATTTGAAGGAGATGGATAGTTACGAGCAAATAGTCATTGAAAATTGACCGCTCAATGGTAACCGATTGATTTAACGTGCCTTCCCTGGTTTGTCTTGTTAGGAGGCGGGCGGTTTCAGACTGGCTGGCATCGAACCAAAATCTGGCCAGCGCGCCTGACACAATATTTAACGGAATGGATACTTTAAAACCCTGGATTGTTTGATAGTATTCTGAAGACGAAATCATGCTGAACATTGCTCTTTGCTTGCGGTCGTCGGTTCAAGGATGCATTTGCTATACATCGCACCTTGCAAATCAAGCATCGGAAGCTATGTTCAGACAATCAGCGCTAATTATATTGATGGAGTTTTAAGGATGATGAATCAACGCCATCTTCCTCGTTCTCTATATGTGAAGAATTGATGTCGAAGTACCGCTGTTTGTCTGATAAGCGGCATACGGACCGGCTTAAGGCGGTTTATTTACTGGTTAGTGGGTGGACACCGAAGGCCGTTGCCGAAGCCTTGCTGATCGACGACGATACCGTTTGCAACCACTACAAGCGTTATCAGGAAAATGGCCTGTCGGGTTTGGTAACCGGAGCCGTTGGCGGTAGTGAAGCCTGGCTCAATGAAGAATAGCAACAAGCTCTGATCGAAGACCTCCAAACGACCCTTTATCTTACAGCCAAAGCCGTTGCGGCCCACGTTGAGAAAACTTTCGGCATTCGCTATAGCGAGCGAGGTATGACCCACCTGTTGCATCGCCTCGGTTTCGTCTACAAGCGACCAGAGATCGTACCGAGAAAGGCGGATCCCGAAGCCCAGGAAGCCTTTCTGGAAACGCTGGAAAACGTTAAGAAAGACAAGCAAGAAAAATATTCTATCTACTACGCGGACGCTGTATCCCCACAACACAATGTCGTACCTGCTTATGGATGGATTCAAATAGGGTGGTAGCTACCGGCTACTAAGAAATATCGGTCGGAATCTTTTAACATAAATGGCGCCATTGGTCTTGAAAGCCTGATGAGCATTGTGCGCTATGACGGTGCTATGCGATACCGAATCGGCCCTCTCAGTTATTTTGAATTGTTGTTAGGTGTCTGGTTGTGGTGTGCCGTTTCGATAACTTACGGCAAGAATTGGTGATTTGAAATGCAAAAATTTCGAGCGTTATCTGTATTGCTTGTCCTGTTTGTGCTGGGTGTTATGACATCCACTACTGCCCAGGCGGCGTACTCGATCAACAAATCTTCGACCACCACCGGGGGCGGTACTTGGGGGCGGGTACTAAAGCTGAGCGCGCGACTTAGTGGCACCAAGATCACATTCACTGTTTCCAAGAAGGACGGAGGGCGTTTTAGTTCTTCCGGCATGATATATCTGAAAGTAGGTACCTATAGACCTTATGGGGCCGACAGGGCTACCGGCAGGGTTTACGCCTATAGAACGAAGGCCAGTAGTTTCACTCATGATCTGAATGGCTACTCGGGCTATCCAAAATTGTTCTATGCGCGCTATGAGAGCGACAAGGGCGGCTATGCCTGGGTCGGACCGATCAAAGTTTCGCAAATCACCCAGACCCCACCTCACGTCACCTCGGTCAGGCCCAGCACGGCCACGCTGAATCAGCAGACCACCTTCACCATCCGGGGTTCCAATCTCACTTCCGGGATGGGTTTCTGGATCGACCAATGCGAAGACGTCCGCGAGATCGCGGGTGGTTCATCGAGCCAGCGTCGGTTCAGCTGTACGCCCAGCTATAGCGTGGGCACGAAATCTGGGGAGATCAAGGATCACCCCGAAGGAACCAAGCTATTCGGCTTCGAGGTGCTTGTGGAGCCAGAACCGAAAAATGACCCGAACAACCTCAACCCCGCCGATCGTCTTGAAGGGATGGACCCAGCCGGAGTGGAGTTCAGTTGGGGTTTTAACAACGATCCCACTACGATCGAACAGGTTCGATTCACCCTTGTAAAGACGGATCGATATGGTGGTGACGCCGTTGCCGGCGGGGATCTTTGCAGAGACAAGGGCATCGGCATTCGCACCCGTTATTCATCCACGTCCTGCGGAACCTTGGAATACGGCCAATGGTATAAATGGTGGGTTGAACTCAGGTTCAAGGACAAGGCACATCCCACGGGCTCCGGTGGATATTTCAGGACGGAGGAATTCAAATACAAGAATGTGGATAAATGGGCGCAAGATGCGGCCCTGTATATGGTCGCCCATGGGATCGTGGATGAGCCCGCCGACCGTAATCTGAAGGGGACGGATCCGATCAGCCGTGCCGGGTTGGCCACCATGATCTACCGAGCCATGGGCGGTGGCGCCGGGGCTGCTGACACCACCTTCCGCGCGTGGGCTGGTGGTCTGCCGGATACACCCTTTACCGATGTGACCGATACCAACCTCTGGTACTTCCGGCAGGCAGTCTATTTGGGGGCGCTGACCTATGATGACGACGAGGCTGTCTTCGGTGGCGACCGATTCAATGCGGCTGACCACATCACTCGGGCCTGGGTGGTAAAAGCATTGCTGGAGGCCTGGGATATCGCACCCCTGACCTCCTTCCAAGGAGTTACGCCATTCCAAGACCTGCCCTTCAACCACGAGGCCGCCGGCTATGTGTATAAGGCACGGCAACTCGGTGTTATCAGTGGAGACGCTGCTGGCAATTTCTTTTACCCAAACAATCAAGCCCGCCGCCAGGATCTGTTCAAGATGCTTCACCAAATCCTGGATGCGAAGGCGAATCCTGCCGGTCGGGTGCCCAGATTGCCTGACATAACCCAGGCGGACTTCGCCAAGCCGGTCGTTGCGGATATCTTGCTGGACAAGACCAAGGTTTCGCCTGAAGACACCTTGAGGATCCAATGGACGGGCCGCCGTGAGGCGCGGTATGCCTTCCTGCTGTACGACGCCACGCTGGATCGGCCGGTTGATACCAGCGCATTTCTGAGTCCGGCATGCCGCGCCGCCAGGTCTGATGGGGCAGACGGTTGCCTCGGTCAGGAAAATCCTTCCAAGGCGACTTCCGTAAATTGGCAGATCCCATCAGCATTGCCCGCGGGTAACTATCGGGTCAAAGTGGCCGTATGGAGTGATCGCAATCAGTCCGCCGGTGGCCTCTCGCGCTCCTTCACCGTGCAGCCAGCGCTCCCGGAGGTGTCGAATGTGCGGGTTTCTTCGCGGGATCTTCGACCCGGATCCCCCTTGGCGGTGGAATGGACCAGCGCCAACCAGGCGGGTTACAGCCTCTTTCTGTATGAAGGGGACATCGAAAATCCCGTAAACACCAGTAGCTTCCTGGATTCCGGCTGTACCTCCGCGGGATTCGACGGCAGCGAAGGTTGTCTGACGGCGGTCTTCAGTTCCACGGATCAGACCGCCTCCTGGATCCTGCCCCAGGATCTGCGTCCCGGGCGCTATCGCATCGCGGTAGTCGCCGACAACAGCGCGGGCGACAGCGCGCCCGCCTTTTCGGATGCCTTTACGGTAGCCCGTTTCGGAGATGTCTCGCCCTGGGCCCAGGCCGCCGCGGATTTCGTCGTCGATCAGGGGATCGTCGAGGCGAAGGCCGGGGATCTACGCGGAACCGTCCCTATCAACCGGGCGGAACTGGCTACCATGGTGTACCGGGCCTTGGGCGGCGGCAAGTCGGACGCCGACCGGAATTTCCAGCAATGGGCTGCCGGCGAGCCTCCCTCGCCCTACTCGGATATCCGGGAAGCCGTGGCTTGGTACTACAAGCCGGCCGTGTACATGGGTACCCTCGTCTACGAACAGGACCCACTGTCCAGATCGCCCTTCGATCCCGGTAACTTCGATCCCGCGGGCGGCATCAGTCGCGCCTGGGCATTGAAGGTGCTTCTGGAGGCCTGGAATATCCTGCCGGCCCAGGGTCCCTTTGACGATCCCTTCGCTGATGTGCCCCCGGACCACGAGGCCGCGCCTTACATCTATGCGGCGCGGAACCTTGGGATCATCGAAGGGGATCAGGATCGCCACAGCTTCGGTCCCAATGACCCGGCGCATCGAGAGGACGTGTTCGTGATGCTGTATCGAATCATGGATGCAGAGGCGAATCTCCGAAAGGATCCCCCCGCAAAGCCGGTGATTACCCGCGAGGATTTCAAGTGGTATAGGGATTGCCGGCACCTGGGTGTGCGTTACGAACAGCCGGTAGGCTATGGTGTAACCCCGCCTTCGGTGGCCATGGAGACCCTTCGTGGTCTGTCTCAGGAGGCCCGGGCCGATTCTCCCTTGCGGGGGCGCTATACGGTCGAGTTGCAGGCCGAGGTCAGAGGGGGACAAAACCCAGGCGGCAATTTCATTGCCTGGGAGGCCGATGGCGGTTGTTTCGAGGATCTGGCTCCAGGCTCGAATCCCCGCTACAGGAAGGTTCGCTGGATTGCGCCGGAAGGGTTCGTGGCGCCTGGCGGTGAATCGAGGTACCAGCTTCGGGTGTATGTGGGCGACAACCTTGGTTCGGAAGTCTCGGATGCGCGTGAGATCGTTCTGAACAACGACAACACCGCTTCGGTCCCAGGGACCGAACCGGTCGTTACCCTGGCCCCTCTGCCCAACAGACTCAATGGCGGATCCCGGATTTATTTGCACGGAACCGCGGCCGACAGCGGCGATCCTGATAACGATGCCGATTATGGTATCCGCGGCGTGACCCTGGAATATCGTCCGCAAGGGGAAACGGCTTGGCATTCCATCGTCACCGACCTCCCTGTGGATGCCTCGGGCGCCTGGAGGACAGGCTGGAACCTGCCTGATGTGGCCGGGCCCGTTACCCTGCGGGCGACCACCCGCAATCTGCGAGGTTACTCGGCCGAGGCGTCCCGCACAGGGAGCATCGATCCTCGTCTGGTCATCGAAGGCTATGTCGAAAATTCCTATGGCAAGCCCATCGCCAATGCCAGAGTCAGGCTCAAGGGCCTGGGCGCTCAGTTCACGGAAAGCGACGATGGGGGATGGTTCTCATTCAGCGGAGGGGAATTCGATGTGCAGGCCGGCATTTCCTACAAGGTGCAGGCCTATGTGGAAAACCATGCTTCGCAGGAAGAAACTCTGAGGCTCGATGCCTCCAATCCCCGGCAGAGCATGGTGCTAGCTATCGACCGGGAACCCCCGGAGGTGAAGGTTTCGATATCCAAGGGTCCTGCCTTTGCGGGCAAGCCCGTCGAAATAAGCGCCCACGTCAAGAATGAGCCAGCGAACCTTATTGCAATGCAACTGATCCTTCCCGACGGATCGACTGAGGAGATCAAGAATGCGGAAGACGCCGGGAATTCGTCGTGGACCGCCAAATACTACCTGCCGGAAGGTGTGGAGGGTTCCGCGACGTTGCGCGTGATCGTGGAAGACCTCTCCGGGAACCAGGGTAAGGCGGATATTTCATTCGACATCCGGCTTTGGAGGCCCGGCCGTCTGGAGTTCGAGAATCACTTTAACTTCGTGGCGGAAAATGCCGGCTCCACATCCCTCAAGGTGGTGCGCACCGAGGGTACCGACGGTGACGTCCAGGTGCATTACTCGGTAAAGGGTTCTGAGGCCACCAACGGTGTGGACTACCTCTTGACGGACGGGGTGCTCGAATTCGCATCCGGAGAGGATTCCAAGGAGATCCCCGTCCAGATCCTGGACGATTTGGATTACGAAGAGGGAGAGTTCATCCGCGTGGAACTCGGTCTGGTCACCGGAGGCGCCACCCTGGGCGACAACAAGGTCGCGATCCTCAATATCGAAGACGACGATCCACGTCACCCGGGTGACTTCCGCTTCGAAGTTGCGGCCAAAAGGGTGAACGAAGGGGATGGTACGGTCGTTCTGAATTTGGTCCGCGAGGGCGGCGCCGACGGTTCCGTCGAGATCACCCTCTCCCAGTCCGGTGGTGCGGCTGAGCAGGGTAGGGATTTCATCTTCGATCAGGGGACCCTGAGGTTCGCGGATGGCGAAGTGTCGAAGAGGCTTGAATTCCCCATTCGGGACGATGCCCAGCATGAAGGAGACGAAACCTTCACCCTGAGCCTGATGGCAGCTACGGATGGTGCCGGGATCGTCGCGCCCACGGACGTGACCGTCACTATTGAGGACAACGACAGCGGCACCCCGGGCACCTTCCAGTTCGAACAGCCCAGGTACGAAGTGAACGAGGGCGATGGCACCTTGCTCATGGACATCGTACGCAGCGATGGTTTCGATGGCAGGGTGACCCTGAGCCTGGGTTTGTCCGGCAAGGCAAAGAACCCGGACGACCTGCGCCTGCCCGAGAAGGAGATCGTCTTCGCTGACGGCGAACAACGTCGGACGATAGCGGTGGCCATCATCGACGATGACCGGTTCGAAGACTCCGAGTCCGCCCGCTTCCGCCTCACCACCACGACTCCGGATGCCCGTATCGGCCCCTGGGGGACCACGGTGGTTCGAATCGCCGACAACGACAGTGCCCAGGCCGGCACGTTGCGGTTTGCCAAGGCCGTATACCAGGGAGCGGAGGCTGACGGCCTGCTGGAGGTCGAAGTCGTGCGCACTGGGGGTGACCAGGGAGAGGTCGGTGTCGAGATCGGCATCGATGGTGGCAGTGCCGACGAGGGGGATGACTACCAACTCGCCACCTCTACGCTGACCTTCGCCGACGGCGTCCAGTCGCAATCGCTCACCCTGGAACTCGTTGACGACGGCCAGGCGGAAGGCCCCGAGGATCTGGTCCTGCGGCTCATGGCGGTGACCTCCGGAGATGCGCGGATCGGCACCCCGGAGACCACCCTGGTAACCATCCAGGATGCCGACGTCAATGCCCCGCCGGTGGTGGATCTGATGGCCAATCAGGCCGGCCGTGACACCCGCGTGGTGGTGACCCATCTCGGTCCCGTGGAAGTCCGCGCCGAGATCACCGACGCCAATGCCGACGACGGCCACCGGATCGACTGGAGCGGGAGTTCGCCGGCCCTGTTGCAGGCCGCGAGATCCATGGACGACGAGGGTTTCCGTTTCGATCCCTCGCGCCTCTCGTCCGGGTTCTACAAGCTGCGGGCGAGCGTCGAAGACGACGGAGTGCCGCCCCTGACCGCCACCGGGGAACTGTTATTGAAGGTCACCGACGAAGAACCTCTCCTCGGGCAGTCCGACAGCGACGGTGATGGGTTGACCGACCGCGAAGAGGGCTTCGGCGATCAGGACCGGGACTTCCTGTCCGACCAGCATGATCACCACGATCAACCCCTGGAAGATTTGCCCCTGATCGCCGACACCACGGGGGCCTACAGCATCCAGGCCGAGCCGGGTATTGCCCTGCGTCTTGGCGAGGTAGCCTTTGCATCGGGCGGCGAGCGAGTGGCCGTGACTTCGGAAGACATCGCCCGCTGGGGTGGTGACGAAGGCGGCGCCCCTCTCGCCGGGGCCGGGGATGAGGGTATGGAATCCGCCGGCTATGTGGACTTGGTCGCCCGTGGGCTCAGCGCCCCAGGCCAGAGCATACGTCTGGTCACGCCTCTGACAGTACCCCTCGCGGATGCCGCCTCCTACCGCCTGTTCTCGGCGGAAAGCGGATGGCGGGATTTCGTGTCGGACACCAACAACCTCATTGACTCCACCGTCGGCGAGCCGGGCATCTGCCCGCCGCCCGGCGATGCCGCCTACACGCCCGGGCTGGTGGCAGGTGCGCGTTGCATTCGGTTGACGGTGGAAGACGGAGGTCCCAACGACCTGGACGGCAGCGCGAACCAGAGCGTTCGGATCCTCGGTGGTCCCGCCTGGACTATCCCGGATCAAGGAACGGCCGAGTTGAGCGTGAGTACATCGCGACTTCGCTACAACCGTCGTACCCGCCGCTTCCAGGGCACGGTCACCCTGACCAACGAGGGGGGCACGACAGTGCAGGGACCCGTGCACATCCTGTTCGCGGACTTGGTGCCCGGAGTCGTCCTGACCAACGCCGATGGCCAGGTGTCCGGGACGCCCTACATCACCCTGCCGGTGACCGGAGGCCTGGCCCCGGGCGCCTCGGCACGGGCGACCATCGAGTTCAGCAACCGCACGAGGAACCGGATCGGCTTCACCACGAGCGTCCATGTCGGCGCTTGGTGATCGGGCCGAATAGGTGTGGCATCGGGTGTGTTCTGTCACAACACACCCGATGCCTGACACCGGCCATAGATCCCTCAACCGCCATGAATCCCGCTCGCGTGCTGCCTGCACCGACGGAGAAACCGACCTATCGACCCAGGAGTACGCCAATGGTCAAAATCATGAAACCCCTTTTCGCGGCGACCCTTGCGGCATCGACCCTGTTCGCATGGGAGAATGCCCAAGCCGCCACCATCGACTTCCACGTGGACGTAGACACCTCGGCCGTCCGCGGCACCGACGGTTTTCTGGACTTCCAGTTCAACCCCGATGGCGCCACGTCCCAAGACGCTGTCGCCACCCTCTCCAACTTCGTATTCACCGGCGGCGGCAGCCTCGCGGCGACCTCCGACCCCATGGGCGGCGGTTCAGGGGTGTTGCCTGCCACCCTCACGATCAGCAACGTCTCCGGAGTGAACGACGTATTCCAGGGACTCACCTATGGAAAGGGTTTCGCCTTTGACCTCAGTCTCTCCGGGCCTGCGGTCGATGCCCCGGTCGGCAGCGGACCGGGCAGTTCCTTCCTCGTCAGTCTGTTCGACGACGCCGTCTTCCCCTTGCTCACCGTGGATCCCTTCGAGACCGTGTTGACCCTCGTGCTCGATTCATCGGGAGGAACCAGGATTCAGACCTTCGATGCTGATGTAGTGGGTAGTCCCTCGGTGGTTCAGGTTGTGGGGAGGGCTCCCCAGGGGGTGCCGGAGCCAGAGGTCATTTTCTTGATCCTGTTTGGGTTGGTGTATCTAAATAGGCTGATGATTAGCCGGCGTGGTTGATGAATTGCTGACTATGTTTGCAAGATAGGGCGTTAGAATGGAAAAGCTGCTAGTGTGTTGTTGTTATGCTCTTGTCGCATTGAGTTCCTTTGATGCGCATTCCTACGATGGATTATTTTCCTACCCCATACCGTTCGAAAGGTATAGAGTGGCGTCAGGCTGTGAGTTGGGAAGTGTATGTGCCGGTGTGCCGGGAGGCCACGCAGGAGAAGATATTTATCTGAGTCCTGGAACACCGGTAAGGGCAATTGCTGACGGGAGAATTTCTCACTATCGGTGCCGCCGCGGATATGGAGAATTGCTTGTGGTCATCGATCATAACCTCCCGGTGAAGATGTGCGCTAACGATGGAGAAGGACGCGAGAAGTGTTTCAATAGATTGCATTCTATATACGGTCATGTGCGGAATAGTCAGAATAGGGGTGGGAGAACTCTAGATCTGAAGGTTGGAGCCGTTGTAAAACGGGGTGATGTCATAGGGTATGTCAATGATTCTGATGTCTGGCCGGATCCGCCGAAAGGTTGTCGTAGGAATAATACGACGCATAACGGTATTGGCCCCCCCCATCTACATCTCGGACTCGGAATTGGGAGTTATACGGAGTTCAATGCGCGTGGATACGGCCAATTGGGTGACTACATTAGTGGCAGGGACTTTATCAAGCATAACAATGTCAAGGTTCGGTCGCTGGCTTTCTCCCGAATGACGGGGGTCGTGATTGCAGAAGGTGATGCCGTAAATGAAAATACGAACAAATTGGAGATCTATAATCTGTCGAGAGAAAATGGCAGTTTAACGCCTGATCGAGAAGAACAAAACAACAAACAATTTCCGGTCGTGCAGATAAGGCTGTTTCCAATTCTCGGCGTAGATAAGGCTGACCTTCCTGCTCAGATTGTGATGACAAGTAAAAATAGTCAGGATCATCAGTTTGGGGTTCTTAACTTCCCGTTTCGGGATCCAGATATGTTTGGCAAAGTATATTATAATCAATACATTATATCGATGTGGAGACGAGGATTCATAAACGGTATCGCAGATACGGGCTTTTTTGGTCCCCGTGATCTTGCGACGTTTTCGGGATTTATTAAGATATTGTCTCGATATATTCCTGGAGCTGGTGTCCAGCCTTGCACCACAGGTACCAGGCCGTCTTCGATCACTGATTTTTCAGAGGAGGAATTCCCGCTGTTTCGGGACGGCAAGCCATGGTTTTGTAGTTACTATAATAACGAGTCGATCAACAAATGGGTTGGAGAGCTGCTTCGTATTGATCCCGCGTCCGCAAGGCCGTCGCGTTTAATAAGGAGGAAGGAAGTGGCATTTTTCTTGGCTACGGCCAGAAACTTGCAATATGTCATTGGAAATGTAGGGGCTTTTAGTGATGTTACTATTTCAGACCCATTCTATAATTACATTGAAAGATGCAAAATTAGTGGGGTATTTGCGGGATATAACGACGGGAGTTTCCGTCCTGATGAACCAATAACTAGAGGAGATCTGGCAAAGGTAATGGAGCTTGCGTTTTTTTCTCCCGACTATGTGAAGTGACGAGGGATTATATATGCTCCATTCTGCATATGTCTTGAAAGGCTGTCCTGATGGCAGCGGTGTTAAGTTCAATTGTGTACGAATGTCTCTGCTAGATTCGTTGGGGGGGATTATGATGAATGCCAGATTGCTTTTCTTGGTGTTAGCCTCGTTCTTGCTGCAATCGGGAGTTGTGGTTGCAGAAACATTTATGGATCCGGTTGCAGGCTGGGTCCTCCATCCATCTGACACCTATGACACATTCAAGGAAGACGAGAATCATCCATGCAATTCAAAGAAGTACGACGGATCGAAATGTAGATATCCAAAGAATGAGGATGGCAAAGTCCCTCGGGACTGCGGTTACAATAGCCAATGTTCTTTTGGAGACAAGACCCGTAGCCATGCCGCATGGGATTATGATCACCCTGACCACAAAGGTCATGGTGCTTCTGAGTGGGAACAATATGGAAAGGGCGTATATCATGGGAGTGTAGATGATATAGTTGCCTCTAATGATGGAAAGGTGGTGAAGGTTGTCAGGAATGGTCACAATGACCATTTTCTGGGAAATACGGTCATAATTCGACATTGGTGCGATGATAAATTGTGTAAGGATGGGAGAATATATACCCAATATTCCCATCTTTCCGCCATTCTTGTGGAAAAGGATCAATTCGTAGGACGCGGCCAGACCATAGGGAGAATAGGTGGGACCGCAGGAGGGAAAATAAATGGTTGGATAGATCATCTCCATTTTGAGTTCAAAATCAAGCCGACACCCGGCGCTCCGGCGGCCCCGAACAAGCATTACGGATACGCTCCAGCGGGGAAATTGGACGAGTTTGGATATCGTGATCCTGGCCACTTCATCGGCAAGGTGGGAATCCCTAAAGGGATGGCCGATGTGAGTCCGGAACAATGGTATTATGAATATGTAAAGCGATTGGCGGAAAGCGGTGTGATTGGAGGTTATCCGGACGGAACCTTTCAACCCAACAAAGAGGTTTCCCGAGCCGAGTTCTTGAAGATGATCTTAGCTATTTACGCTAGAAAAACCGATGCTTTCAATAAATACCATGAGCCTGTCGAACCCAGCTACACTGACGTTCCTGAGGAGCACTGGGCGTACAGATACGTGGAGTTTGCCCGAGAGAAAGAGTTGGCGACCGGGTCAGGTGGCAAATTTTCGCCGGACAAGCCCATTCTTAGGGCAGAGGCTGCCAAGATGCTTCTCAACTCTGGCAAGTTAGAGGGCCTGAACCTCAAGGCATCATGTGAGCAGGGCGCAGCGAAATCCGCTGGAGACTTTGTAGATGTGAGAGACCGGACAGATGCATGGTTCTACGTTTTTGTAGATGAGGTCTCGAAGAAATGCATCTTTAAGGGTTACTCTGACGGTTCATTTCATCCGGAACGGAGGTTGACTAGAGCCGAAGCCGCAAAAATATTGGTTGTTGGTTTGCTTGAGTAATTTCGCTGTCGAATACCCGAAAGGAATGCCCTTTTGGCGACTTATCCGCGGTAAGCCAGCGTTTCCGGGGACCACGCTTTCCGGGACAGCGAAGTTGAACACTACATAAAGGTGATTCAATGGAGTCCTCGTTGCATCGCTTCCATGGTGCCTCAGGTTTAGGGGCGTTCCGTGCCCCAGGACTTCCGGTGAGTAGTAGTGTTGTGTTCGACTAGTGGCTCGTCTGGCCCAAGACCGGCGGTGCCGCGATCGTTAAGATGGGTGACACCGCATAGTTCGTCAGCAGATCATTACCGAGGCTGTTCCGGCACCCGCACCCCTCACGCTGCTATTCCTGGGACTGGGCCTCCTGCGTCCGGCCCGCGCCCGTCGGCGGGCCTGATCGGATCCACTCACCCCCAAATCCCCCAGGCCGCCGTCTCCTTCAGCGGCATCCCGGCCTTGCGCCCCTCGTGGCGTGCCCGTGCCAGGGCCTGTGCCGGGGGCAGGTCGGCGAGCAGGGCATAGAAGCGGGCCATGAAGCGGGCGGCGGTGAGGTCGTGCACCGGGTAGCGGCTGGTCATCACCTGCCCGGCGCCGGCGGCGAGGAAGGCCCAGGCGAGGCCCTCCAGGCTGGCAGCGTCGCTCAGCGTACTCGTAATCATCGGTAGGCAAGGATCTGGGGCGAACTGCTGCAAGGCCTCGTCCGGTATCGACGAGCCGGGTTTTTCGTGCGCCTCAGCCTTTCCCGGCGATCTTGTCGCGCGAGCCGTCGATGCGGGGAAGGATCGTGCCCATGCGCTTGCTGATCGTCGAGTGCGTGCGGCCGAGGCGCTTTTCGTAGAGAATCAGGTAGCTCATCACTCGTTGCACATAGCGGCGGGTTTCGCGGAAGGGGATGGATTCGACCCAGATGTCGGCCTCGGTGGCTTGTTCCGGCAACCAGCGCTTCACTCTGTGCGGCCCGGCGTTGTAGGCGGCCGTCGCCAGTACCAGGCTGTCGCCGAGTTGTCGCTTGACCTGGTTCAGGTAGCCGGCGCCGAGGGCGATGTTCGTTTCCGGACGCAGCAGATCGGCACGCCGGGGGCGCTTGCGTGACAGGTCCCGCGCGATATGCCGGGCGGTCTTCGGCATCAGTTGCATCAGACCGGTGGCGCCGGTGCGCGATCGGGCGTCGTGCATGAAGGCGCTCTCCTGCCGCATGATCGCGAACACCCAGGCGTCGTCGAGGCTGTGCCGTCTGGTCGCGGCGCGGATGATATCGCGATGCGCGAGCGGAAAACGCAGCACCAGATCGTCCCAGTAGCCGGTGCGCGCGAGCGTGAAGATCGCGCGATCGAGCCAGCCATGGCGTTGCGCGGTCTTGGCGGCGGCGCGCAGTTCCTCGTTCGTCATGTGCTCGGTGAAATGACGCCATTCACGGCGCGCGGCGCCGGGACGATGCAGTGCGAACAGCTCTCGCATGCGCGCGATCACCGGCGCGCGTTCGATGCGCGCGAGTAGCCTGGTTTCGACCGAAACGGCTTTGTGCTTCAGGTTGTAGGCGGCGCCGATGTGGTCGGCGGCAAGAAACCCGTAGTAGCCGCGTTCGCGCGCGACCTGGGCATAGAGTCGTTTCGCGGCCCGCTTTCGTCCACTGGCTTCGAGCGCGCGGGCGCGCCAGTAGCGCCAGCGCTCGCTGTTTCGGGTGGCGCGCGGCAAGGCTTCCGCCCAACGCAGCAGGCGGCTCCAGTCACGCTCCTGGATGGCCAGGCGCAGGCGTCTTTCCTGTTGTTTGGTTTCGTCGGCGCGGGCCTCGATGCGGTCGAGCCACTTCAGGGCTTCGCGCCGGTGGCCTTGGTCGAACAGGCGGAAGCCAAGTCGCCAGGCGAGGCGGCGGCGAGCCTTGTTCTCGAGTCCGAGCGCGGCGGCGAGTGGACGCCATTGTGCGAGCACCGTGGCGCTGTCGGCGCGGATCAGGCGCGCCAGCGCGGTTTCATGGGCGATCGCGCGCAGTGGATGATGGGGCAGGCGATGGGCGGGATCGAGCAGCTTGTCCGGCTGTTTCATCAGCTTCAGCCAGGCCTGTACGAAGCGTTTGTCGCCTTTCTTCATCCGTTTGCGCAATGCGCGCACGAGCCGCGTGTCACCGGCCTTCATGGCCAGGCCCACGCGCTCGAGCAGAAGTTTGCGGCTGAGTCGGCCGTGTTCGATCCAGTCGGCGAACACTGGGTCACAGGCCTTGGGTCGGCTGTGTCCATGCAGCCAGACCTTTCTTACCTTGCGGTGGGCGAGGCCGCGCCGGCCGGTATGGATCAGGGCGTTCAGGTAATGGCACTGGCGGGTGATGCGGCCGTTGTCGCGATAGCCTTTCAGGAAGTCGTACCATTGCTGGTGGCGGGCCTTGTAGCCCAGCCACTGGCTGCGCAGCATCCTGGGTAATGGGGTGTCGGCGTGGCGTTTCTCGAAGCGATCGAGCCGCGCGGGCGTCAGCGTCGCGAGCTTCTTGCGCAGTTCGGCATAGTCCAGATAGGGGTATAGGGGGTAGGCGGTCAGCGTGGCCTTTAGTTTCCGGTAGGTCTTCCAGTGGTTCTGCCGCAGCGCCGTTTCGGCTTGCTTGAAGCGTGCGCGTTCGAGCGCGCGGCTGGCATCGTCAGCAGCCCATGCGGCTTTCCCGCTCAATAGGCCGAGCAGCAGCGGGAGAATCCCGCCCCAGATGGCACGCAGGATGCTCGTTACCCATGGCTTTTCGGTTTTTCGAGACCGTTCCTCGCGGCCGTGGGCCAGACGCGGGAGCGAGTCATGGTCTGGGCCATGGCGAGGCTCCGCAACAAGTCCATGCGGAACGAGGGGTGGTTTCGGTGGTCGACGATCCATGAACGACGAGTATGGAAAAGGGACGCGGTGCATCGCGTATCCTCGCTGGGTTGGCATGGCGACGGGGCGCCGGATCATGAGCCGGCATCCTCTATATTGTTGTATCTTTCGGAAGAATCGAACTGCCGGGTGGAATCGTTCTCCCAATGCCGAACATGCCTGAATATCGCGTGGTGCGCAATGCCCGCGCGCGTCATTTGCGTCTGCGTCTGTTTCCGAATGGCGAGTTGCGGGTGACCGCGCCGCGTGGGGTCAGCGATCGCGTGATCGCCCGCTTCGTCGCGCTGCATCGTGACTGGATCGAGTCGAAACGCCGGGAACTGCGTCAGGCGGCGCCGTGCGAGCCGCCCCGGAGAGTGGATCTCGTCGCGCTCGGCGAGCGCTGGCGGGTGTGTTGGGGAGCGGCGTCCGCGTGGGTCGATGAAGATGGGTTTCGCCTGGCGATTCCCAGCGAGTATGGCCGCGAGGGGCAGGAATGGTTGCGGCGATGGCTGATGGCGCGCGCGCGCGCGGCGCTCGGCCCCTGGCTGGCGGAGGTTTCGTCACGTACCGGTTTGAAATATGGCCGCCTGCGGGTCGCCACGCAGAAAACCCGTTGGGGAAGTTGTTCGTCTTCGGGCACCATCAGCCTCAATGCGCGTATGTTGTTGTTGCCATCCCATCTGGTGGACTACCTGCTGGTGCATGAGCTCTGCCATACCCGCGAGATGAACCACGGCGCGGCGTTCTGGGCTTTGGTCGAACGCCATTGTCCGGATTACCAGGAGGCGGAGCGACAGCTCGACCGGGTGGCGCGAAGTCTGCCCGCATGGAGTGGGTTCCCGCTATAACGAATCGGTAAGGAGTCAGCTAACCGCCATTTGAACTACTTGCGGAGAAGTTGCACGAATCGTTTCTGGTGGCGGGGTTTTTGCTTTGCGCAGGGGTGCGTAGAATGGGCGCCTTTGAAAAGCCCAGGCGGATGTAAGCATGAGTGAAGAGAAGAACGATCTGGATCTGAGCAGCGGCATCGCCGCCTTCGAATCCCGCAGTTTCGGGCAGGCCGCCGGCTTGTTGGGGCCGTTGGCGGAACAGGGCAATGCCGAAGCCATGTATCGCATGGCGATTATGGCGCAGAATGGACTCGGCATGGCGGCCAATGAGTTGCTCGCATACAAGTATATGCGTGGCGCGGCGGAGGCCGGCCTGGGGTTGGCGCAACATGGCCTGGGGTTCATGTACCTGGAGGGCGAGTGCGTGGAGAAGAACCCGCAAAAGGCTTTGGAATGGTTCGAGAAGGCGGCCGCGCAGGGGTTGCAAGGGGCGATGACGACGATCGGCCTGATCTATCAGGAGGGGCGTGGCGTAGAGAAGGATCCCGAGAAAGCCGCGTATTGGTACAAAAAGGCGGGTTTTGACGAGTTTGGTTGAGTCCGGTCCGCTCGTCGGGGGCGTCTGGATTCGCTTTGCGCTTTCTCCCGGTTCATTGATTCATCCGGAGTTCCAATGCTGGAAAAATGGTTTGAAGCCATGTTGTGGAAGAGCCGCCTGGTGGTGCTGGTGGCGGTGGTGTTCAGTCTGGCGGCAGCGCTGGTGATGTTCTATATCGCCACGGTCGATGCGGTGGTGATGGTCTCCCATATCACGGAGTATGCCTCGCCGGCGCTGGACATGGCGCAACGCGGCCTGCTGCGAGCCGAAGCGGTGACTCATGTGGTCGAGATCGTCGATGGCTACCTGCTCGGCGCGGTGCTGTTGATCTTCAGCCTGGGGCTGTATGAGCTGTTCATCAGCAAGATCGACCAGGCGGCGGGTGAGACCGCGTCCAAGGTGCTGCTGATTCAGAACCTCGATGACCTGAAGAACCGGCTCGCGAAGGTGATCCTGATGATCCTGATCGTGCGCTATTTCGAGTCGGCGCTCGGGATTCATTTCGCCAGCGGCAGCGGTTTGTTGACGCTGGCCGGCGGCATCGCCCTGATCGGCTTGGCGTTGTATCTGTCGCATATGGGCGACAAGCCGCACTGAGCGGCTCGTTCCGCAAACGCAAAAAAGCCGCCGGCGCTCCTCCTCGCCGGCGGCTTTTTGTTGGACGCTTCCGTGCGTCGTATCGCCGCCGCAAGTCAGACCGCCTTGCGCTCCAGGGTCTCCTTGATGACCTCGTCGGCGACGTTCTTCGGGCACGGCGCATAGTGCGAGAATTCCATCGAGAACTGGCCGCGACCGGAGGTCATGGTGCGCAGGTCGCCGATGTAGCCGAACATCTCCGACAGCGGGGCCTCGGCCTTTACGCGCACACCGGTCGGGCCGGGTTCCTGGCCCTGGATCATGCCGCGTCGGCGGTTCAGGTCGCCGATCACGTCGCCGACGTGCTCTTCGGGGGTGAATACATCGACCTTCATGATCGGTTCGAGCAGTTGCGGTCCGGCTTTGGGAACCGACTGGCGGTAGGCGTTCCTGGCCGCGATCTCGTAGGCCACGGCCGAGGAGTCGACCGCGTGGAAGGCGCCGTCGACCAGGGTGACCTTGACGTCCAGCAGCGGGAAGCCGGCGAGCACGCCCTCGTCCATGCTGGTGCGGAAGCCTTTCTCGACCGCCGGCCAGAACTCGCGCGGGACGTTGCCGCCGGTGACCACCGATTCGAACTGGAAGCCGCTGTTGGTCTCGCCCGGCTCGATGATATAGTCGATCTTCGCGAACTGGCCCGAGCCGCCGGTCTGCTTCTTGTGGGTGTAGCTGTCCTCGACGCGCTGGGTGATGGTCTCGCGGTAGGCGACTTGCGGCTTGCCGACCTCGACATCGACGCCGTGGGTACGCTTCAGGATGTCTACCTTGATGTCGAGATGCAGCTCGCCCATGCCTTTAATGATGGTTTCGCCGGATTCCTCATCGGTTTCTACGCGGAACGAAGGATCTTCCTGCATCATCTTGTTCAGCGCGACGCCCATCTTCTCGTTGCCGGCCTTGTCCTTCGGTTTGATCGCGATCGAGATGACCGGATCCGGGAAGACCATCGGTTCCAGCGTCGCCGGGTGATCCGGGTCGGCCAGGGTATGGCCGGTCTGGGTGTTTTTCAGGCCGACGAAGGCAACGATGTCGCCCGCCTGGCAGGAATCCAGCTCCTCGCGCGAATCGGCGTGCATCTCGACGATGCGGCCGATGCGCTCGGTCTTGCCGGTATAGGTGTTGAGCAGGGTGTCGCCCTTCTTGATGCGACCGGAGTAGACGCGGGTGAAGGTCAGCGCGCCGAAGCGGTCGTCCATGATCTTGAACGCCAGCGCGCGCACCGGGCGGTCGGGATCGACGATGGCGTATTCGCCGGTTTCGTTGCCCTCCATGTCGACCTCCGGCTGGGGTTTCACCTCGGTCGGGTTCGGCAGATAGTCGACGACCGCGTCCAGCACCAGTTGCACGCCCTTGTTCTTGAACGCCGAGCCGCAGTAGGTGGGGAAGAAATCCAGCGCGATGGTGCCTTTGCGGATGCAACGCTTAAGATCGTCGATCGAGGGTTCCTCGCCTTCCAGGTAGGCTTCCATCAGGTCGTCGTCCTGCTCAACGGCGGTTTCGATCAGCTTCTCGCGGTATTCCTCGACGCGCTCGGTCATATCGGCCGGTACGTCCTCGATATGGTATTTGTGCGGGTCGCCGGAATCGTCCCAGATCCAGGCCTTGCGGGTGAGCAGGTCGACCACGCCGACGAAGTCGTCCTCGATGCCGATCGGCAGCACCATTACGAGCGGGTTCGCGCCGAGCACGTTTTCGATCTGATCGACCACCCGGTAGAAATCGGCGCCGACGCGGTCCAGCTTGTTGACCAGGATGATGCGCGCGACCTCGGATTCGTTCGCGTAGCGCCAGTTGGTCTCGGATTGCGGCTCGACGCCGCCGGAACCGCAGAATACGCCGACCCCGCCGTCGAGCACCTTCAACGAACGGTAGACCTCGATGGTGAAGTCCACATGGCCCGGGGTGTCGATGATGTTCAGGCGGTGATCCTTCCAGAAGCAGGTGGTCGCGGCGGACTGGATGGTGATGCCGCGCTCGCGTTCCTGGTCCATGAAGTCGGTCGTCGCTTCACCATCGTGTACTTCACCGATCTTGTGGGTCTTGCCGGTCAGGTTCAGGATGCGTTCGGTGGTCGTCGTCTTGCCCGCGTCGACGTGGGCGAAGATGCCGATGTTGCGATAGTGAGATAGGTCAGTCATGTCTGTGCTCGTAGTCGTGGTAAATGAAGCGTGGCGCGATCGCCAATCCGTGTCGGAAACCCTTTATTCAAGATGCAGAAAAGCCGCCATGATCGGGCGTCGGCTTTGCGGGAGGCTCGATCAATGGCTGGCGCCGGAGTGGAATGCGCGGCGTATCTTTCTTTAAGTGGCTGAAATAGCAGGCATTTTTCAAGGATCGCGAAAGCCGAGCGCGTAGTCTACCATGAATGCCCCAAGCCCCAAAGCGCTTGTTATCAGCCTGGGGTCTGTCGGCTTATGGGGGATTGTTGCGAGGCGGTGGGGGAGCGAGGACAAATGTCCCCGGTTTTGAGGCGCATAGTGGACTTGGTGTAACGAAAAAATGGGGAGATTTGGACCGATCTCCCATCTTCGCGGTGGATTCGTCCATAATCCGACAGCCTCCCAGCCAGGGCAATCGCGCCCGCCTTTGTCCGCCCGGCAGGGGTGGTGTGTTTGACTTCGCGGGCATGCGCCGTTAAGCTAGCGCGCTCTTTTTCCATCCGTAATACCTGAAATTGTTTGGAGTGCATGCTCATGCGTCAGCCGCTGGTCGCCGGTAACTGGAAGATGAATGGTTCGCGCGAGTCGGTCGCGGCTCTGCTCGAAGGCCTGAAGGCCGGCATCGGCCAGGTCGGGAAGGCCGAAGTGGCGGTTTGCCCCCCATCTATCTTCATTCCTCAGGTGGAGGAGGCGTTGCGCGGCACGCCGATCGCCTGGGGTGGGCAGGATGTCTCGACTGAGGCGTCCGGCGCCTATACCGGCGAGATCTCCGCTTCGATGCTGCTCGATTTCGGTTGCGCTTACGCCATTGTCGGTCATTCCGAGCGGCGCACCCTGCATTGCGAGAGCGACGAGCTGGTGGCGCGGAAGTTCGCTGCCGCGCGCGGCGCCGGTCTGAAGCCGATCCTGTGCGTCGGCGAGACCCTGGAAGAGCGCGAGCAGGGGGTTACCGAGCAGGTCTGCGCGCGTCAGATCGATGCCGTTCTCGATCGGGAAGGGGTCGCCGCGTTGGCTGATGCAGTGATCGCCTATGAGCCGGTCTGGGCGATCGGCACCGGCAAGGTCGCCAGCCCGGAACAGGCGCAGGAAGTGCATGCCTTTATCCGCGGCAGGATCGCCGCGCGGGACGCCGGGGTGGCCGAAGGCTTGCGCATCCTGTACGGTGGCAGCATGAAACCGGACAATGCCGCCGAGCTGTTGGCCAAGCCGGACATCGACGGCGGTCTGATCGGCGGGGCTTCATTGAAGGCCGGGGATTTTCTCGGCATCTGTCTGGCCGCGAACTGAATACGGGGCTTCGGCGATGCAGACGATTCTTGTGGTCATTCATCTGGTGCTGGCGATCGGCATCATCGGGCTGGTGTTGATCCAGCATGGAAAGGGCGCCGATGCCGGCGCGGCCTTTGGCAGCGGCGCTTCGGCGACGGTATTCGGCGCGCAGGGTTCCGGGTCTTTCCTGACCCGCGCGACCGCGATTCTTGCGACATTGTTCTTTTTGACCAGTCTGGCGCTGGCCTACTACGCGATGCAGGTGCGCACCCAGGATGGCTTGATGGATCGGATCGCTGATGACGGTGTTGCGGTGCGCCCCGTAGAGCAAGCGGTCAAGCCGAAGCCGGCGCAAAGCGATATCCCGCCGGTGCCGGAAGCGGCGGGCGTGGAAGACGCTGGCGCGAAGCCGGCGGCGGACGGGGATCTGCCTTCGATCCCGGAGGATGGACAGTAACAGAGCGAGTCTCAGCCGACGTGGTGGAATTGGTAGACACGCCGTCTTGAGGGGGCGGTGGCGCGAGCCGTGCCGGTTCAAGTCCGGCCGTCGGCACCATCTGACAGCGGTATCCGGGAAATCCCGGATACCGTTTTTTTATATCAGTAGAAATTTCTGCTTAACTTGTTGAATGCGCGGGTTTTTTTGGGTTTTTGCGGGGTTGACAGGGCGCCTCTCGCTGGCATAGACTTCGTGAACCAGATAAAACGGGTGGGCCTGTCTCAGGCACCACCCAACCTTGGGGGGAGCTATGCTGGAAGGCTATTTGCCTGTACTCGTATTCCTCGCGGTCGGTACCTTCATCGGCGCCGCGGCGATCGCCATCGGCTTCGTCCTCGGTCCACACAAGCCGGACAGCGAAAAACTCTCGCCCTATGAATGCGGCTTTGAGGCTTTCGAAGACGCGCGCATGAAGTTCGACGTGCGTTACTACCTGGTCGCGATTCTGTTCATCATCTTCGACCTCGAGATCGCCTTTTTGTTTCCATGGGCGGTGGTGTTGAAGGAGATCGGTCTCGTCGGCCTGGTCGCGATGGGCGTTTTCCTCGGCATTCTCGTCATCGGTTTCATCTACGAGTGGAAGAAAGGGGCGTTGGAATGGGAGTAGAGGGCATACTCGAAAAGGGCTTCGTCACCACCTCGGCGGACAAGCTGATCAACTGGGCGCGCACCGGCTCGATGTGGTCGATGACCTTCGGGCTGGCCTGTTGCGCGGTCGAGATGATGCACGCCGCGGCGGCGCGCTATGACCTGGACCGCTTCGGCATGATCTTCCGTCCCAGTCCGCGCCAGTCGGACGTGATGATCGTCGCCGGCACCCTGGTCAACAAGATGGCGCCGGCGTTGCGCAAGGTCTATGACCAGATGGCCGAGCCGCGCTGGGTGATCTCGATGGGCTCGTGCGCCAACGGGGGAGGCTATTACCACTACTCGTATTCGGTGGTGCGCGGCTGCGACCGCATCGTGCCGGTCGACATCTATGTGCCCGGCTGCCCTCCGACCGCCGAGGCCCTGATCTACGGCATCATCCAGTTGCAGAACAAGATCAAGCGCACCCATACCATCGCGCGCTAGGATTCCACATGGCAAGCACACCGGAACAACGACTGGACGCGCTCGCCGAGGCGCTGGAGACCGCGCTGGGTGATTTCGATATCCGCGTGCGGCGCGCGCTTGGCGAGTTGACGCTTACGGTTTTGCTCGAGGATTGGCCCAAGGTTGCGCTGATTCTGCGCGATCACGACGACATTCGGATGGATGAGTGTATCGATGTCTGTGGCATCGATTATGCCGGCTATGGTGAGTCCGAGTGGCAGGTCGACGCCTCGAGCACCGGTTTCAGCCGGGCGGTCGCGCGTCACGCGCCGCAAGCAGCGGGCGAAGAGGCGCGTTTCGCGGTGGTCTATCACCTGCTGTCGTTGCCCCACAATACCCGCCTGCGGGTGCGCGTGTTCGTCGATGAGCAGGATCCGATTATCCCGTCGATGGTCGAAGTCTGGGCCGGCGTCAACTGGTTCGAGCGTGAGGCCTTCGATCTGTTCGGCATCCTCTTCAGCGGTCACCCCGATCTGCGTCGCATCCTGACCGACTACGGCTTCATCGGTCACCCGTTCCGCAAGGATTTTCCGCTGACCGGAGAGGTCGAGATGCGTTATGACCCGGAGCTTCGCCGCGTGGTCTACGAGCCGGCGCGGATCGAGCCGCGCGTACTGACACCCAAGGTGGTGCGCCATGCCGCCGTTCCGGTCACGCCCGAGGCCGCGCCGGCGGCTTCTCCCGCGTCCCCAGAGAATCAGGACGACGACGATGCCTGAAATCCGTAACTACACGCTGAACTTCGGCCCCCAGCACCCGGCCGCGCACGGCGTGCTGCGCTTGGTGCTGGAGATGGACGGAGAGGTCATCGAGCGCGCCGATCCGCATATCGGCTTGTTGCATCGCGGCACCGAGAAGCTCGCCGAGTCCAAGCCCTACAATCACAGCATCGGCTACATGGATCGGCTCGATTACGTCTCGATGATGTGCAACGAGCATGGCTATGTGCTCGCCATCGAGAAGCTGCTGGGTATCGAGGCGCCGATTCGCGCCCAGTATATCCGCGTGATGTTCGACGAGATCACGCGCATCCTGAATCACCTGATGTGGCTCGGCACCCATGCGCTGGACATCGGCGCAATGACCCTGTTCCTGTACTGTTTCCGCGAGCGTGAGGACCTGATGGACTGCTACGAGGCGGTCTCCGGCGCGCGCATGCATGCGACTTATTACCGGCCTGGCGGCGTCTATCGCGACCTGCCCGAACAGATGCCGCGCTTCGACACCAGCAACCTGAAGAAGCCGGGCAAGCTCGAACGCCTGAACGCCAATCGGGAAGGCTCGCTGCTCGATTTCATCGAGGATTTCACCAAGCGCTTCCCCGGCTATGTCGACGAATACGAAACCCTGCTCACTGACAACCGGATCTGGAAGCAGCGCACCGTCGATATCGGCGTGGTGACGCCGGAGCGCGCGGTTCAGCTCGGCTTCACCGGGCCGATGCTGCGCGGTTCCGGCGTCGAGTGGGATCTGCGCAAGAAACAGCCTTACGAGGTCTACGACCGGCTCGATTTCGACATCCCGGTGGGACGCAATGGGGATTGCTATGATCGCTACCTGGTGCGTGTCGAGGAGATGCGTCAAGCCAACCGGATCATCCGCCAGTGCGTGCAATGGCTGCGCGACAACCCCGGCCCGGTGATGCTCGAGGATCACAAGATCACGCCGCCGAGGCGCGCCGGGATGAAGGGCGACATGGAATCGCTGATCCACCACTTCAAGCTGTTCACCGAGGGCTACTGTCCGCCGCCCGGCGAGGCGTACGCGGCGGTCGAGGCGCCGAAGGGGGAGTTTGGTTGCTATCTGGTTTCGGATGGCTCAAACAAGCCTTT
>Ga0256832_1000590_pt1 | contig 23884 bp, 33 predicted proteins | sample 134614metaG_FD_190534 | JGI IMG/M metagenome (GOLD analysis project Ga0256832, IMG submission 190534) | Hydrothermal vent microbial communities from Lau Basin, Pacific Ocean - 134-614 | ecosystem: Environmental > Aquatic > Marine > Hydrothermal vents | place: Pacific Ocean: Lau Basin | collected... | reverse complement strand
CTGCTGATTTAGAAGTTGGTGGGCAAATTACATCTGACCTCGATTTAGGATCAAATAAGATTACTAATGTTGCAGATCCAACAGCAGCACAAGATGTAGCTACCAAGGCTTATGTCGAGTCTCGACTTCCGTACGAAACTGGTTCTTGGACAATAGAAGTAGTTGATTCAGCTGGAAATAGTTCAAATAAAACATCTGCAACCGAAGGCACTTATGTTCGTATCGGAAATAATGTAGTATGTTATGGTTATCTAGCTAATGACAATTTAGGATCAATGGTTTCAACAAATACTGTTAGAATTACCGGATTACCTTTTAATGCAAAAGCAGGTGTATCGGCTTCGGGTATAGCTGTGTTTAGTGATGCACAGAATTTATCAATTGCCGCCGGCGAATATATTACCGGAAAAGTAGCCGCAAATAATAATTATATTGATTTATATAAATGGGATAGTACTACAGGTACATCTGGTTTGTTAGTATCTGAATTAACAGCTGGTTTTTTATTCACTTTTGTGGTAACATATCAAATTTAATATTATGGAACAAGAAGTAATGACAAACAAAACAAAAGATACTCGTCGAGAATTTGATCTCGACAATCATGAAAGACTAATACGAGTAGAAGTAAAACAAGATATTTTAAATCAACAATTTGCTGATCATGAACGACATGATGAAGAAAGATTTCATAACATTAATCAAACATTAAAAGAATTTAATGAAATTCAGACTAAAACTACTACTACTTTGTGGCTTGTTGGTAGTTTTATTATAGTTGCAGTACCAGTAATTACAGCACTAGTAATTCATTTTACATCAAGATGAACGGAGAAATAAATGGCAATTAAAGAATCAGATTTAACAATAATTACATCAGATGATTTTAGTTCTAATGATAAAGTGAGGGTATTAGATGATAATACATCGAGAAATATTACTTTATCTGAATTTGGTAAATCAATACAATCTGTCTTAGAAAGTCTTGGTTTTATAACGACAAGTTCAACACCATCTAATTTTACCCAAACAAGGAAAATTACAACTATTACCGCTGATCATGTTATTACTTCATCAGATAGTGTAATTTTAAGTGATACTAGTTTAGGTAATATTATTGTTACTTTACCAACTGCTGCATCAATTTATAATTTAACAAATTCAAGTGCACAACAATTTACAATTAATAAAATTACAACTGATACTAATACTGTAACCATTACCCCTCAAGGTGCCGATTTAATTAATGGCGTTGCTAATTATGTATTATCGGGTGGCAGTATGTCGACTGTTACACTTATTACTAACGGAAATGATTGGTTTATAGTATAATGAGTAAAATTTCATTCTCAATTGATAAAGGATTTTATGAAAGTGAAACACCGCCAATGGTGTTTCAGTCATGCACCAATCTCTATCCAAAACATCCAGAAACATTAGATGCGTCGACAAAAGGTGCTTTGTATAGAACACCCGGTCTTTCTCAACTTAATACCGTAGATGGTGTTGGTAGAGGCATACTTAAAGATACCTTTAATAATGTTCTTTATATTGTAGCTGGGAATATTTTATATAAAAAGACCGATGTTAATACAATTGTTACTATAGGTACAATTGTTGGGTCAGGTAGAGTATCAATGGCCTGGAACGGTATTACTTTATGCATAATTGTGCCAGGTAGTAAAGGATATTTTTATACAAATGCAGGCGGATTAACCGAGATTACTGATGCAACATTTGTTGATTTTATGACAAATTCAAATGGTGGAGTCACTTCAGTTTGTTATAAAGATAGTAGATTTATTTATACCACCGATGATGAATTTTTTGTTGGTTCTACAACAACGGTAAACAACGGACAAGATTTTGATGCATTAGATTACGATGATGCCGAAGTAAAACCTGATCCAATTGTTAAAGCAGAAAGTATTAAGAATGAATTATATATTTTTGGTACTGAAACAATTGAAGTTTATCAAGTAACAACCGGAAGTGGTTTTCCTTATGTGCGTATTCCAGGTGCTACAATTGAAAAAGGATTGTTAGCAAGATTTAGTCTTGTCCCATTTGATAATAGTTTTGTATTTGTTGGTGCAAGTAGTAATGAACCGCCAGCAATATGGCGTGGTGAACCAGGTAGTGCATCAAAAATATCAAATTCTGCAATTGATGCAATATTAGACACATATTCAGATAGTGAAATTGCATCAATAACCGCTTGGACTTATAGTGATGGCGGCAGTTGGTTTGCTGGATTTAATTTACCAGATCGTACTTTAGTTTATGATGCAACAGCAAGTATGATTCAGCAAAGATCTGTATGGCATGAAAGATTAACAAATAACACTAAACATAGAGTAGAAGATGTAGCAAATATGTTTGGTAAGAATATTGTTATTGATAATATCGACGGCAAAGTTGGTTATATGAGTAGAGATATTACTACAGAATATAATCAAGCAGTAACACGATCGTTTTCAACTGGTTATTTACATGATAATGGGTATTCGTTTAGAATTAGCGAATTAGAAATAAGAGCTACTGTTGGTGTTGGTAACACAAGTGGTTCAACCGATGATGATCCATTAGTAACATTATATATTTCAACTGATCAAGGAAATACTTATAATTCACTTGGTTCTCGTAAAATTGGTAGAAGCGGTGAATATTATAAACGAATGATTTGGCGTAGATTAGGTAGAATACCATCCCAGGTAATGTTCAAAGTAGAAACAGATGATACTGTACCAGTTGATTTTTATTCAATGGCAATAAATATTAATGGTAATGCAAGGAGACAATAATGTCACGAATTATACCACCAAGACGAGATGTACCATTAATTGATGCAAATTCAATTATTCACCAATATCAAAAACTGTTTGAAGAATTACAAAATTTATCATATACTGCCGGTAACCAATTGACTTTATCTGATAATGGTGTATTTGATGTTGTTGAAGGTCCAGGTAGTGGATTAGATGCCGATACAGTTGATGGGTTAGAAGCAACATCATTTTTGCGTAGTGATGTAAATGATACACATAGTGGCAATATAATGCCAACCACTGATGCAACAATTGATCTAGGTAATCCAACTTATAGATATAATAATGTATATAGTGTTTTATTTCAAGGTGAAGCAACTACAGCACAATACGCTGACTTAGCTGAAATTTATGTAGCCGATGAAAATATCGAACCAGGCACTGTTGTATCATTTGGGGGATCAGCAGAAATAACACGCTGTCTAACAGATATGGATACTCGTGTAGCTGGTGTTGTTTCAACTAACCCGGCATATCTAATGAATAGTAATGCTGATGGTATTCCGGTTGCATTGCAAGGTCGCGTTCCTTGTAAAGTTAGCGGAACAATTAAGAAAGGTGATATGCTCGTTGCCGACGGTAAAGGTGGCGCTCGAGCCGAAGAAAATCCAAAACTTGGTTCTGTAATTGGAAAAGCACTTGAAGATTCCGAAGGTGATGCAGTTATTGAAGTTGTTGTTGGGATAAGATGATAATGTTCTATAATAATAGATTTAGTTCAAGACTATTACCAGTAACGATAAACGAAATGCCTCGTAATAAATCAATTGCACCTGAACCACAATTGATTATGTTCCCTCGATTTACAGAAAATCAACAATCAGTAAATTTACAGCAACCATTTGGATATTTAAGAAATCCATTTTTATTTTATGGTCCTCGATTTGGGAGGTATTAAATGTTTATTATAATGGGATTACCAAGAAGTAGAACTGCCTGGTTATCAAATTTCCTATCATATGACGGTTTGTTTTGTTATCATGAAGGGTTAAATGGATGTAAAACACTAAAAGATTATTTTTTGAAATTAGGTAAGAATATTGGCGATGCAAATACTGGTTTATATCAATTTAATTTCGAAAAATATTTGTTTTCAAACACTAAAATAATTGTAATTGATAACGATGTTGAACCAGCAATTGAGTATGCAAGACAAACATACGGAACAGATATCACTACTGATATAATTAAATGGAAGAAAAGACTTGATAATATTAAAGGTTTGCATATTCCTTTTCATGATATTGACATCAATCTCGAAACTATTTGGACTTATGTAACTGATATACCTTTTGATGGTGAACGGGCTGAAGTATTAAAAGGGCTAAATATACAAGTAAAAGAGCCATACGAAATAGATATCGAAAGTTATGAACAATTAGTGGAGAGTGAAGGTGGTAAAATCTTTTGAAAAGATTGATTTAACGGTAAATGTAGAACCTTTAAGAAAAAATTTAGTTAAACATCCCGAATATTTTGGTGAATATAAACATAGAACTGCACATGATCAATCACCACATAGAGAAGTTACTGATATTTGGGTCAGATATAACGATATTACACCATTTGAAAGAGGTGAAAAACCTTTTAGTGAATTTGCAGATAAACATAGAAGTATTTGGTATCCTATTGCAAGTAAGATTCCGGAAGTAATAGAGCCAGTAACTGATATTATGAAATTTGTTAATGGTAAAGAATTAGGTGGTGTATTGATTACTAAATTACCACCAGGTGGTCAGGTATATCCACACACAGATAGTGGCTGGCACGCCGAATATTATGACAAATATTTTGTTCCTATTCAAAATGATAAAGGTGCAGAATTTTATTTTATTGATGGAGTTATAAAACCAAACGAAGGCGAAGTTTATAAATTTGATAATTCGTATATTCATTGGGTAAAAAATAATAGTACCAAAGATAGAATAGCAATGATAGTATGTATTAAAGGAGAAAAGTAATATGCCATGGGGATATGCTGCGGTAGCTTTAGCAACAGTTGCTGGCGCTAAAATGTCAAGTGATGCTGCATCTGATGCGTCAGATGCACAAGTAGAAGCCGCAAAAAATTCAGCTGAAGTGCAAAAAGCAATATATCGCGAAAATAAAGATATTTTAATGCCATTTATTTCGGCTGCAACTGGTGCTGGACAAATGAATATGCCAAAGAAACCAGTTCTGAGTGATTTTACTGATGATCCATCATATATTACTAAGAAAGAAGGTACCGGACGATTTGCTCATTCGGTACAAATTATAAATCCAAATCGTAAAACAGCACAACAAAAATATCAGGCTGCATTAGAGAGATATAATCGTGATATAGCGGCATATAGAATGCAACCAAAATCAAGTCTTCAATTACAGCAAGAATTGCTTGGTTTATATGGTCCTGACGCACAAAAAGCTGCGTATGAATCATATCAAGAAAGCCCTGGTGTTGCTTGGTTAAGATCACAAGGAATGCGCGGTATTGAAAATAATGTTGCAGCTACCGGCCGCGGCGGAGGTAGTAGATTGAAAGCAATTAGTGAATTTAATCAAGGCCTTGCATTACAAGATTTTGGTAATTATTATAATAGAGTTGCTGGTATTACAGATATTGGATTGAGAGCCGGCGGCGCTTTATCCGGTGCAAGTTTAGAATCTAGTAGACAGATTGCAAATTCATATACACAGGCTGGTCAAGCACAAGCCGGCGGCGCATTAGGAAGAGCCGCTGCGTGGCAATCAGGTATTAATAATTTAACTACTTTGGCTGGAATATATTACGGAACAAAAGATTAATGGAGAAATATAATGCCACAACCATTTGATTATACAATTAAAAACGAAGGGCCAGCACTTAGTTTTGCTCGAGGTATTCGTTTTGGACAAGAAATTAAACAAAACAAACAATCAATAAAAGAAAACGATATTACTCTTGAATCAAAACAAGAAGCTCTTGCAATACTTAAAGATAAAAATAAACTTTTAAGAAATTATGGTGATGTTGCCCAATTTGCACATTTGCCATATCAAGAAAGACAAAAGGCATTACAAGAGTATATTATAGAACAAGAAAATGCCGGACGAGATATGACCGCAACTAAAAAGTTTCTGAATCTTAATCCTTCGGATCAGTTACTTGCATTTCAAGGTATGACTCAATATCTACAATCTCGCGGCTGGCTTGAATCACCGGGGCCAGCACCAAGAGATAAAGTATATAAAGCCTATGATATTAAGACTGGCAAGAATGTTTATGTACCAGAATCTGAATTACTTGCTAATAGAGATCGATATGAAGTTGATCGTCCATTCTCTAATACTTCTGCCGGCGCTAAGTCATCTAAACAAAGTGAAAATGATTTACCTATTGGGCCATTAAAAGAAGGCGGTTTACCTGAAGATACAACAATAGAAGAACCAAAAATTTGGACACCATTCAAAAATGACCTCGGCGAGACATATGATCTAGGTAAACCACGAGAAATTAAAAATCGAATTCAATTAAAAGCTAGAGAAAAAGAAGGTGAAGAACTTCTTAAAAAAGCCAACGAACGACAAGAAACAATCCAACAAACCGATATGTTAGTTAATGATACTGCCGAAGCATTAAAACAATTTGAACAATATAGTAATACATCTACTGGCGGTACAGGTTGGATTGTTACCTTCGGCGGCAGAACTAAAGCAATTAGTGAACCAACCGAAAAATTACATAAGACTTTTATGAAAATTCGTCTTAATACTGTTAAAGAATTTGCTAAAGAAGCTGGTGCTCGCGCAATTGATTCAGATGCTGAAAGAGAAGCATTAGATATCACAGTACCATCGATCACCGCTGATGATGAAGCAAACCGCACTTTATTAGTTGCATCTCTAGCTGCTGGTGTTAAGCGTGATCGTTATCTAAAAGAAAAAGAAGCATATATACAGAAATGGAATACACTCGATGGTTTCAAATCATCAATTTATAATTCAGTAGTTCTTTTTGATCCAAATAAACCAGTTGGTACAAAACCAATAATTGTTCCTAAAAAAGAAGCAAAAGAATATAAAAAGCGTGGTTTTGTTACAACCGATAGATATTTAAATTTGCTTAATAAAGGTAAAGTACCGTTAGGTCCATCACCGGATGATAATGTTGAAGCACTTGATCAACGAGCTGCTGATGTGTTCGGGAGTTAAATATGGAACCATCAATAAACCCTTCAAATGGCAAGGTTGATGTAGATGCATTACGACAACAATTAAAAGAACGCTATCAAACAGCAAGACAAAATGGTGATTTAGATACTGCTGAACAAATTTTGCAAGAAGCAGAACAATTAAAAAAACCAGAAGTTTTACCACCCGAAACACCAAAACCAGAAGTAAGTCTAGAGACATTATCAGACCGCGGCAAAGAAGTATATAATACTGCATTAAGTGAAGCCGAATCTCTTGGGTTGTCGATTCCTGAATATATTGATTATCTAAAAGGTGAGTTTGTTGCTGCTCGTAATTCTAACGATCTAGAAACAGCTAAATCAATTCTTGAAAAAGCTGAAGTACTTAAAGGAAAATATAAAGATCCAATGAGTACCCTTGAATCAGCTTGGATTGGTTTCCAACAAGGAGCAACATTTGGTTTTTCTGATGAATTAAAAGCAATAGCTAAAGCTGGAGTTGATCTCAAAGATATGAATCCATCAGATGTATTAGCAGTTGTAAGTGGGCCAATAGGTCTTGCAATACCAGCACTTAAAACTTTTGTTCGTCGTGTTGCTAATGATCAATTAGATGAATATCTATCTGAATATCGTAAAGTAAGAGATGACGAAAGAGATAATATTGCTCGTGCTGAGGTAGATAATCCAGACTCATATCTTGCTGGTGAAGTTACTGGTGCTATTGCTACTTCTGCGATACCTGGCGGTATAGCATCAAAAGCTGCTGGTGCATCACTAAAAAGTGCTTTAGCTACTGGTGCCGCTGGAGGTACCTATGCTGCTGGTAAATCTAGAGCTGATTTAACTCGAGGCGAAGTAGGTGAATTTGCTAAAGATACCGCTACTGGTGCAGCTACTGGTGCATTAACTGTTGGATTAGTTAAAGGTGCCGCCGCGGGAAATAAAATATTAGATAAACAATATGATATATTAGCTAAAAAAATATCTAAAAGTGTAAAAGTGCCATTCGGCGATGGTCGAACTGTTGCATTAGTTAAAAAAGTTGCAAAAGAAATTTTACCACAAAATAAAAACGAAGCGGTTGCAAGTATCCTTGGCCACATAACATTACCAGGTCTAGGTGGTTGGGCATCACAAAGAGCTGTTCGTATTATTACTAATTTAATTAAAAAACAATTAATTAAAGGTAAAAAATCAAAAAATGAACAAAAAGCAATGAAAAAAGCCGAAGAAGAATTATTAAAAAAAGAAAAATCAGTAACTGAAAGAATCATTAAAAAAGCAAAAAGAGATGATTTTCTTCGACGCAAGTCAATGAAAAAACCTGTACAAATTACAAGAAATAAAGGAAAATAAAGATATGACCGAACAAGAATTTAATAACCAGTACGAAAAATATTTACAATATGTTAATGACATGTTCGAAATTACAAAGGATTTTCCAGATTATGAATCATTTATAAAAATAAATCCTGGCGTTGATATGAGCCCAGATGATTTTACCAGATATAAATATAAATTAACTTTATCAAAAAATGCATACTGGAATGCTATTATTGATCGACAAAAAATAGAAAAGAAAATGATTAATAAGATATTGCGTGGCATTAATACACTTTTATGATTTATACTTATAACTGTTATCTACCAAATGATACTAAAAAAATAACTGCTGATTATTCGTCAGCAGTTATTCATTTTAAACCCGAATATCCTGCATCAATAACTCAACCATTAATTGACAAAATATCCACTCCAATTGAATTTCATTCAATTGAATTAAGGCCTGACATTTATGAATTTATAAAAGCAAACGATAAACCAGAATATACTTATTATATTCCAGGTATAATAAATGAATCAACTAAATCTACTTTGATTAATAATAATTATTGGATTAAAACAACAGCATCATATTATAATAATTTCACAACAATTGATACTCATGAGAAACCATATTATTTTGAAGTAATGTATGGAACAATTAAACAACATAGACTTTTTATATGTGCAAATATAAATAAATTCAGAGATAAGGTTTTTGAAACACCTTTTTTACAAATGCAATCAGTTAATAATGAAGTAGTTCAAAAAAATGAATATTGGGAAAATGATATTATAATTGATAATAATATGGTAATTTATAATAATCATAGAATGTTACCAAGCCAGGTATTACCAAAAAAGATTTACGATAAAGCTGCATTTTCAATTATACCCGAAACATTTGCAATAAATGAATTTAGTTTCTTTACTGAAAAAATAGTGAAACCAATAATCGCCGGAAGATTATTTATTGTAATTAGTGGACAATATTATCTAAAAAATCTTAGAAAGCTCGGTTTCAAAACTTTTAATGGAATTATTGACGAATCATACGATGAAATAAGTGATAATAAAGAAAGATGGTTAGCAGCATTAAACGAAGCACAAAAATTAACTAAAATTCCACAAACTAAAATCATAAATGATTGTTATGATATATTAAAACATAATTATGAACAAATATTTGCAATTAGCCGAAATAATTGATGCATTTCGAATAATACCACGAATTGTCCTATTTGGAATATTATTTTTCGCTGGATATTATATTATTGACATAACCCAATGGTATATGAATTTACCAGCCGATGAAAGAACTGCTATGGTCAGCGGATTCCTTGGAATAAGTGTACCAGCTGTATTTGGACTAGCCGGCAAAGTCACTGATTGGTACCTTAAAACCGGCCGAAAGTGGCAATAATGAAATCCACGGCATTAAAGAAGCCAAAGAAAAATACGGTCATATTGTCGACAAAAATATTGTTTGCGCCGATGCGCTAAAATACCATTTCCGTTTTGATGGTTCGTTACCATATGATCCAGAAAATACATTTGATAACTTTTTGGTTTAAAATCCCCCGTTAAACCCCCATTTTTTCCTCTTTTTGGTAAATATTTTATACAATTAGGAGGAAAAACAATGTTTACATTTTATTATGAATATATAAAAACTTTCGATAAGCCTGGGCCTAATCAACCTCAAGGTGCCATCACTGAATATTATCGTGCCAAAAAAGAAGAACACGATAAATTAGTCGAATATGTATCCGATTACTATCACCAGATGCTTGCTGATTTTGAAGAATTACCGGTTGAATCGAAATTAGTTTATGGACGCGAATTAAAAAAGCATCGTAAAAAAGATAAAACATTTTACACTGTAGCAGATGCAATTATCGATCTTTATACTCAAATTACTACAGGCAAATATACCGACCCATCAAAGTCAACAATTAATCGTTGGAATAGTGCATTTTGCGAATTAAATGTTCCCGATGCCGCTATTATTACTAAAAGAGGTGAAAGACCAAGTGTTAAAAAAGGACCAAAAATCCCAACAGTATTATTTGATGAATTCTTTGAAACAAGCAAATAATTTATTGTTAAGTATTCAAAATGCTCGTGTTGTTACTTATAGTAACAATAAAGCAATACAAGAGCAATATAGAGAATACTTAGATAATCCAAATAAAGAAAACTTAAATAAGTTAAAGATATTAGAGAGATTGTATGAAAATTAAATTTTGGGATATTGTCCACAATAGCGACGAAGATATTTCAGCAGTATTGAATCTTCGAACCGGCAATGTGTGGTTTGAAACTCAACGATATAGTAATCCGCAATTAAAATATACAGTAAAATTTAAGTATATGATTGATGGAAAGCTATATGTATCCTTAACAGAAATAATGAATGAATACAATCTTAATAATAGACAAACAGTTCTTAATCGGTTGACATCAAAAAATGACAAATGGAAGAACTGGATTAAATTAACATAGGAAAAAATAATGGACAAATTAGATCAATTATTAAATTTACTTGAAGCTCGTAAATTATTGCGTAGATCATATCAATTAATTGAAATAGCAGAAAGACATGCATTAAAAGATGGTAATATTAATTTATTACTTGAAATTCGAGATCATCGTCGAGAAGTAGTATATCTCTGGCAAGATATCGAAAATGACATTTCAAATATAGATTTTTAATTATGAATAATAAAATATTTGAATCTGCTATAAAAACAATTCTTAAACAACATGCTGAGATTGAATCTAAAATTAAAAGAATCGAATTAGGAATATCTATCATTTCTTTTTTAATTTGCATCGATATTTTAATCTCAGTACTTAATAAATTTTTTGTATAAGGAAATACACAACAATGTCTAAACTAAAAGGAAATATTTTAATTATTAGTGATTTACATGCCCCATATCAACACCGTGATGCTCTTACATTTCTTAAAGCAGTAAAAAACAAGTATAATATTAAACATGTAAAATGTGTTGGTGACGCAATAGACAACCACAGTGGTTCATTTCATACTATTGAATATAATACTTTATCTGCTAAGGAAGAACACGAACAAGCAAAGCAGTTTATGAAAAAATTACATGAAGAATTTCCTAAAATGACTATGATTATAGGAAATCACAGTTCGATGTCATATCGTAAAGCAAAAGAGGCATGTATCCCTCTTGATCATATTAAATCATATAATGAATTATATGAGACACCTGGATGGAATTGGACTAGTAGAGAATTCTTTGAATTGTCAAATGGACAAAAATGCATGATTGTTCATAATATGAGTAGTAGCACATTAAACAATGCAGCAAAACACAGTTTTTGTACGATACAAGGTCATTTTCATAGTAATTTTCAAATTTGTTATTATGCAGATGCAGATATGATTAGATGGAGTATGACAACTGGTTGTTTAATTGACACCCATAGTCCCGCATTTAATTACGGCCGCGGTGCAACCATTAATCGACCAGTTCTTGGATGTGGTGCAATTATCAATAATAAACCAATTTTAATTCCGATGGTATTAAATGACAACGGGCGATGGAATAAAAAAGTATAAATACCATTATGAATAATTATGCTATTATAAATGTTGATGAAAATGGGTTGTTATATATCAACGGCCCATTAAAAATTGTTGGTGATACTAGAATTACAGCAAATAATAATACCTTACTTAATTTTATTGATGTTGGTAATGCAACCAATTATTTTGAAATTAGTAACACAAGAAATCCAATAATTGCTGTTAATGGTATTAACGAAAACATTGATATCGAAATAAAACCAAAAAACGGCATTATTAAATTATTTGGTGATCTAGATCTTAACGGAAATAAATTATTAAATCGAAAATTAAATAATAAAACAATTACTTTCTTTAATGAATATACACTTACTAACGAAGTACATAAAAATGATATTTTTGTTAATGAAGGTAATACCACCGGAACTTTTCATATTCCATCTCAACCATATAATATTGGTCTACAAATTAGAATTATTAATTTATCACCAGAGCCACTAACAATAACATCAACACAAAATTTAATTCTAATGACAAATAAGAGTCCTATTGTACCACCTAATGGTATTACAAATTTACTCTATTTCAAAAATCAATATTGGAAATTATTTGGTGAATTAGAATCAAAAGTAACCAAAAGAAAACCCCGCAAAATACGGGGTTAATTAGGAAAAAACAACAATGTCTTAAAGATATTTAACAAATACACTCAATGAAGTGTATTTTTTTATGATAAAATTTTTACTGGAATTTTAATAACATTTAGCAGCATTTTTGGGGTAGATCTCTACAAGATCAATACATATAGAAGCATAAAATTAAAATATTAAAAAATAGGTGGTTTTTACCTATGATCGCTATCAGATTATTACTTCATTAAAAAAAGGGGTAAAACCCCTCATTTAACACCATTTCGTTTTAATATAAATTCATCTTCTGGTGTAAGCCAACAAAGCCACTTATTACCACAATAGAGTCCGCAATGCGGACCTTTATTATATCTAATATGAATATTACCAGATTCTGGTAAATCTATTTTGGCTAATTTCTTCTCCAGGTCTTTTTCGAGTTCAGTTATAAAATGGGTCTTCATCTCTATTATATCCTACATGATGATTTTCTATATATGGCATACTGTCTTGAATTATAATATCAATATAATTTGGATTTCTACTTACATCAATAACATATTGATTATTATAATGTTTTACTTTTATTTCTTCGTTTATAATAAACTGTTTATGATATTCTACAGCCTTATCGAATGTAGTCCAGGGTTTAATGTCTGTTCTATTGAGTGTTAATTCTGAATTATATTGTTTTAATTTATAAATTGCATTTGCTAATGCATCAATATTTTTTGTTTTAGTATAAAATGCATCATGCACCTTAAGTAGTACATTATCAAAACACTCACTTGCTACTTCAAGTAATACACGCTCTTGTTTCTGGTATAGATACGAAATTAATTTACTTTTCGCAATTCTACCACCTTGTTTTATACAATCAATATTAATTTTTGATTTATAGTACTCAAAAATAATATTGGTTATGTCATTTTGTTCATTTATAAATCCAATAATAAATTCATGAGATAGTAGTCGTTCTCTATCTTCTTTATTTTTTATAATACTATTAATTGCAAGTGTTTGTTTATTATTGCCTTGACCCCAAAATATAGCGGCTTTACTACCTTTAGCACCAAACCCAATTGCAGTAAATACTTGCTTAATTAATTTAATTTTATAATCTTCTGATAGTTTTGTATTCTTAAAAACATATCTAGCTAATTCTTTCCGCCAATATTCTTTTCGATCGATATAATCAAGCGTATAAGTAAATTTAATATCCATATTAAATTCATTTAGAATTCTCGTTACTTCGTTATATCGCCAGGCATAAACACTATTTTCAATATCATATTCATAGCATGGACCAAGTGCTGCATGTCTTACTTCTTTACTGCAACTTTGTAAGTTTGGACCTTTATAATATAATCTTCCAAAATCACTTTCATTTTTAATTTGAATTAGTTCGCCATTACAGCAATGAGCAATTACATATATTCTCTTTGCTTCACGAAGATTTAATTCTAGTTTGTTATTTGGGGATTGTTTGATAATATGTTCGGTTTTACTAATATATGCTTTTAGATTATTCATTGCAATCGGTACAAAATCAACTAAATCATCATTGGCTTGTTCAATAATTACAAACAATTCCGGTGAATACATCTTCTGAAGGATTTCGAGCATTTCAGATTCTGGAATACCGTTTTCACTAATAGCTTGTGCGTAAGCCATGTCGATATCAATTTTTAGATTATAATTCATTTTAACCACCGTATATTGTTTGATTAAATTGTTTCCTTTGTTTAAAATTAGATAGAGTGGACAATTCTGCTCAAACCACTTATTCATATATTGTTGTTTGCCGTTTATTGTACTTTTACTTTTTATCTGAATGTTTCGAAGACTAACGAAAAAACAATTTGAACCTGGTTGGTTGAAAGATCTAAGTTTATCATTGATTTCGTTAGTTACTGTAGTAATATATCTATTGATAATTTTAGTTCGATCTTTCTCTGACAATGAAGGGAAATCTGTGGATAATTTGGCGTGAGCAAGTTCACAAAATCTTTGAATTGATTTCATTTTTTACTACCTCTTTTAGTAAACATTTAGTAGTTGGGCCGAGTAGGAGAATATATGAAATCAATTAGAGGTAAACCTTTCTCAACCCAACTACTAAATGCTCACATATTTGATTACATAGTTTATTTAGTTAAGATCAATTATTTTGACAAATTAAATTTTAATTTCGATACACTTAAATTTTAGTTACACTACGCATAAATTCTAAGATATTTTAGTTACACTATGCATAGGTTTTGAATATAACTAAAGTAATAGTTTTAGTTACACTATGCATAGGTTTTGAATATAACTTTAGTTATAATTTTTTATATAACTTTAGTTATAATTTAATTTTAGTTACACTATGCATAGACCACGCTGTAACCCGCATAAACACTGAGGTTTTTAATTTTAGTTACACTATATAGTAATAATTGGAAATCCATTGGAGGACAAGAGCCTTTTGAATTGGATTGGATTTAATTAATTTTTTTTTTTTAAATTGTCATTTCTGTTGACATGAAAAAGACATTTCTTGTATAAATAAAAACATATAGAGGAGAATATATGATGCTCGAAACATGTCTGTTAGTAATTGCTATTGGTTCACTTCATTTAAGTAATGATTATGGATCAGATTATAATCAATTCAATCCAGGTATTACTATTCAATGTAATAAATTAGATTTTGGATTTTATAAAAATTCTTATGGCGAACTGTCGATTCATGGTGGAGTGATTTTTGAGAAGAAATTAACTCCGACTATTAATATTGGTACTAATATTGGACTTGTCAGTGGTTATGCCGAAAATCCGATTCCATATTTAAGACCATATATAGATTATAAGAATTTTAGGGTGGGGTATATCCCAGGATCATCACGGTTTCAATCAGAGCACACACTCACTTTTGAGTGGAAAATAAATTGGTAAATTAAAAAGGATAACAAAATGCTAAATATGTTTGGAATTGGTGTTTTACAAGGAGCAATAAACCAACAGCAACAGGCAGTAAGTAAATATAAATACGAAAAAGAAGCCATTATGCGTATGTCAGAAGAAGAATTTTTAAGAAAAAATAACCCAACGGTTAAAGACGCATGGGAGAAATATCAAATTGCTCTTAAATTAGCGAAAAAGAATTGAGGGGTTTCACATTGCCTTCATCTCTCTGTTCCTGTTAAATTGATGTGGCCCCTCATCTTATTTGAGAAATATTATGGTATCAAAATACAATAACAATTACGATACAGATGCATTATATTATTTTGCATCCGACGATAGACCAACTATCGAAGGTGTATGCGATTATCTAGATATTGATTATAACACATACCGTCGCTGGAGACAAATTCATCCAGGCTTTGATAGAGCAATAGAAAAAGGTCTTGAATTACGAGCTACAAAACACAAAAATAAAAAATATAATAAAAAATTCTGTAATAAAGTAATTAAAATGTTGTCACAAGGTAAAACAATGACTGCTGTATGTGCAGCTATTGGTATAACACATGACACTTTTTATAGATGGCAAGAGAGATATCCAGAATTCAAAGATGCTGTAGAATTTGGGAAATTGTTAGAACAAGAACATTTTGAACAGCTTGGGTACGAAGCTATGTTAGGTCGAATTGATAATTTTAATACTCGTGTATGGATTATGTTTATGAAAAATAGATTTAACTATGCTGACAAGACCGAAGTAAGTGGAGATCCAAATAATCCGTTACAACAAGAAATTAAAGTGAGATTTATAGACGATGGCAAAGGACAGCAATAAACTAAAATATCTTTATGATTTAATGGATTCACAAACTGAATTGAAGATGAATGATTATTATCTGAAGATAACAGTACCGCAAATACTAATGGAATTTATTGAGTTGACACCAGACCTCGAAGATGATGAAATGAAAGATTTTCTTGCAAGTATTGGATATTTAATATACAAAATAATCGTCGATAATAAAAAGAAAACCTGGAACCTTAATGACAGTAGAAATTAATATTCCTTCTCATTTCAAATTTTTATTTTCGCCGCGTCGCAATAAAATCATATATGGTGGAAGAGCCGGTGGTAAATCATGGGCTATTGCACTAGCATTAATGGTATTAGGATTAAAAAAGAAATATCGTATTTTATGTACTCGTGAATTTCAAAATTCGATTGCAGATTCAGTACATAAACTATTAAGTGATATTAATGACAAATATAGTCTCGGCTACAATGTAACCAATAATTCAATTATTCACCCATTAACTCAGTCGGAATTTATGTTTTATGGGTTAAAAACAAATATCACTAAAATTAAATCATTAGAATCAATTGATATTTGTTGGGTTGAAGAAGCCGAGACAATTAGTGAGAGAAGTTTAGAAATACTTATACCAACAATTCGTAAAGAAGGGTCAGAAATATGGATGAGTTTTAACCCTTTTGATGAAAATGATGCTGTATATAAACAATTCATAACGCCATATATTGAAGAATTATCAAAACATAACAAATATGTTGATGCATTTCATTATATTCTTAAAGTTAATTATTATGATAATCCATTTTTACCAGATACTATTAAACAAGAAATTGATTTATTAAAAACAACCAATTATAGAAAATATCTTCACATTTATGAAGGTGAGCCAATTGGTCATAGTGAAAATTGTATTATTGAACCCGAGTGGTTTGATGCAGCAATCGACGCACACAAGAAATTAAAGTGGAAAGTTCGAGGCGCTAAAGTAATTGGTTTCGATCCAGCCGACGAAGGTAATGATAATAAAGCCGCAGTATATCGATATGGATCAGTAATTGAAAATATATTAGATTGGGAAGAAGGTACATTAGAAGAAGGTGTTGAACGAGTATATAATTTTGCTGTTGAAAAATCAGTACAAGAAATAGTATATGATAGTACTGGCATTGGTGCAGGCGCAAAAATAAAATTTAATCAATATGATCCAAATGATTTAATTATAAAAACACCTTTTATTGGTGCAGCTAAACCAGATTTTGAAAACGATAAATATAAAAATAATATTGCAAATAAAGATATGTTTAGAAATAAACGAGCACAATATTATTGGTTATTAAGAGATCGTTTTGAAAATACTTATAGAGCAATAGTTCACGGTGAGTATGTAGATCCTGAAGAAATGATAAGTATAAGTTCAGATTGCAATAATATCGATCAGTTAAAAGCCGAACTTACTAAAATTGAAAGAAAAAGAAGTGGTACAAACCAATTAATTCTTATTGAAAGTAAAGCAGATATGAGGAAAAGAGGGTTAAAATCACCAAATATTGCAGATGCATTGATATATTGTTTTGCTAATGTTGGAATGTCAGAACAAATTGATACAAATGTAACATTAAACTTTATGAGTGAATGGTAATGAAAAAAATAGATTTAGAACAAATACATAGTGAAGCTATTAAACGATATGAAGCTTCGTATGCCGCTGAAAAAACCGAAAGAGAAAATTGCTTAGAAGATATGCGATTTTGTTTTGTTCCAGGTGCACAATGGGAAGATTCAGCTGCAACAGCGCGAAAAGATCGTCCACGATTCGAAATTAATAAAATTATTGTACCTGTAAATAACGCCATTGGCGAACAACGCCAAAATAGAATTGATATTAAAGTTCGCCCAACCGATATGGGTGCAAGTAAAGATGTAGCCGATATATTTGCAGGTATTATTCGTGGTATTCAAGCACAGTCATCATTCAAAGATGTTAAAGACACAGCTTTCAAAGAAATTGTTGCTGGCGGAATGGGCGCTTGGTATATTACTACTGAATATGAAGATGAAAAATCATTCGATCAAGTATTAAAAATTAAGTCTATTAAATCAGCTGCCGCATCGGTATTTTATGATCCATCTTCAAAAGATGAATTAAAGCGTGATGCTCAATGGATGATGGTTACTACCGATATGGATATTGATGTATTCAAAGCAAAATATCCAAATGCTACTGCAAGTGATTTAACTAAATTACCGAGTGGTTACTTACAAGATTGGCAAACAAGAAATACAGTCCGTGTTGCTGATTATTGGGTTAAGGTACCATGCATTAAAGAAACAGTATTAATGAGTGATGGATCTATATACGAATTAAATGATAAAACTGTATCTGTACTTGATGATTTAGCCGAACAAGGCATTACTGTTGTAAAAACAAGAAAGATTCGTACTCATAAAGTAATGATGTATAAAATTTCAGCCGCTGAAATATTAGCCGGTCCTTTTGAATGGGCAGGTAAACATATTCCAGTTGTGCCAGTGTTTGGATATAATGCATGGATTGATGGACAACATTATTATTTTGGCATGGTTAGACATGCCAAAGATTCACAGCGAGTTTATAACTATGCAACTTCGCAAGCAATCGAAACAAGTGCACTAACACCAAAAGACCCATATTGGGTAACACCAAAACAAATTAAAGGTCGTGAACGAGAGTATGAAACATTTAATCTTAAAAATAAACCGTTTATGGTTTATAATCCAGATCCAGACGAGCCAGGACCACCAAAAAGAACTGGTGCACCATCAGTACAAGCAGCTTTAATTTCGCAAGTTCAACAGGCTGACGCTGATATTCAATCAACCACTGGTCAATATGCACCTGCACTAGGTGATCAACAAACGGATCAGAGCGGTCGCGCTATTCTTGCATTACAAAGAAAAGCTAATGCATCTACTTATGAACTTATTGATAATTTAGCTAAAGCTGTTGAATGGACCGGAGAAATCTTAATCGATTTAATACCAAAAATTTATGATACTGAAAGAATGGTATCAATTATGTCTGAAGATGAAGTAGTTGATAATGTTATTATAAATCAAACAATCATTGATAAAGAAACTGGTAGAGAAGTAGTATTGAATGATTTGAGTAAAGGTCGTTATTCAGTTGCATCAACTATTGCACCAAGTTTTGCAACACAACGAGTAGAACAATTAAATGTATTAAACAAACTTGCACAATCAAATCCATTGTTTGCAACTGTAGCACCAGATTTAATTGCACAATCACTTGATTTCCCATTTAGTGATGATCTTAAGAAACGAATTAGAATTCAGTTAATTAAACAAGGTATTGTACAACCAACAGAAGACGAAGCTAAAGAATTAGCTAAACAAATGCAGCCATCACCACAAGAACAAATTGATCTTAAGATGTCTATGTTGCAATTAGAACAACAAGCTGCATTAGTTGACAATTTAGAATATCAAAATCGTAAGATATTAGCCGATATTGCATACAAATATAGTCAGGCACAAAATAATCTTACTGATGATATTAAAACAAAGACTGAAATTAATAAGATTCTTGAAGAACAAGGTATTCCAGCAAAAATGCCAATTGAAGATCTTGAATTACAATCTCGTGTTAAAGTAATGAGAGAAATGAATGAAACACTTGATTATGAAGATCCAGTGACACCTGAAAATATAGGCACAGCAGAAAATTCACCTGTAATACAACCACAAATGCCGCCAGGCTTTAAGCCATCAGAGGAATTATAATGAAACCAAATAAAGGACAGCGTCGAGACGATTTTATTGCAGATTGTATGTCCGATGAAAATATGAATAAAGAATATTCTAATAGAAAACAACGATATGCAGTATGTATAAATAATTGGATAAAAGAAAAGAAAAAGGAGAGATGAAGAATCTCCCTAACTGTTTGAATGCAAAACAAACAGTTTGACATTATCATGCAAAGATAAGGAGGATGTTAAAATGTCAGATGAAGTGGTAGAAAATAATCAAGAAGTTGAAAATCAAGAAGTTGAAAATCAAGAAGTTGAAAATCAAGAAGTTGAAAATCAAGAAGTTAATCCTGAAGATGTTAACGAAGAACTCGGTATAGAGAAATTAAATCAAGAAGAATTTAATAAACTTTACTTCCAGATGAAACAACAAGAGCGTGAATTAAAAGCTCTCAAAGAACAACAAGCTAAATTACAATCAAATCCTAGCGAAGAACCATTAGTAACTAATGAACCTAAGGTACCAAAACTTGAAGATTTTGATTATGATGAAGAAGCATATATTGCTGCTAAAGTACAATATGAAGTCGATAAGAAAATTCATGATGCATTGAAACGAGAAGAAGAAGCTCGTAGAGCTCGTGAACAAGAATTAACACAACAGCAAATAGCTAAGCAATTTGATCAGAAAGCTGCTGAATTTGCAGCACAAAATCCAGATTATGCTAAAGTAATTGAATTGGCCGGCAATGCAATTCAATATTCGCCAGCTGTGCAAACTGCTATTTTATCATCTGAAGTTGGTCCACAGCTTGATTATATGTTATTAAAGAATCCACAATTAGTAGATAAATTAAATGCTATGCCAGAGCCACAAGCATATATGGAAATGGGTAAATTAGAAATTCAATTGCGTAATGAAATACCTACTACTATGAAACGAAATATTAGTCAAGCTCCTGAACCCATCGAAGATGTAGCTGCTGGTGGATCTGGGGGCAATACTGATTTTCGTTATAATGACGAAATGTCTATGGATGAATATTATAGACAATATATGGCTTTGAAAAAATCATAAATTTTAACAAATAGAATATAAATAATGAATATAATTTGCCAGCAAAGCTATTTGAATGCAAAACAAATAGCATAACTGAGTCGACTTTGGCCCGCTCGAAAAGTAAATATAGTTTTTTACTTCCAATTTGGAAGTTTTATAAAGATTAATAGATTAAGGAAATAAATTATGGCTAACTCACTATTAAATCCTTCGATCATTACTAAGCGAGCAATGGTCGAATTCAAAAATGCTATGGTTATGCTTGAAAAAGTTGACCGTCAGCTTGACCCTTTGTTTGAAGGTAAAATTGGCGACACAGTAAATGTTCGTAAGCGTGTACGCTATACTGCTCATACTGCTGCTGATATTACTTCAAATATTAATGACACTGTTGAAGGTAAAGTACCTGTAACACTTGATCAGCGTCGTGTTGTTGCAATTCAATTTGATTCAAAAGAACTTTCTCTTGATATTGATGAATTTGCTGAGCGTTATATTCGTCCAGCTATGATTGAACTTGCACAACAAGTAGAAAGTTCAATTGCTGATCAATACAAGAAGATTTGGAACTTCACCGGTACTCCAGGAACTAATCCAAGTACTTTCCTTGAAATTGGTACTGCTGGTACTATTCTTTCAGAAGGTGGTGTTCCTCACAGCGATAGAAATGCATTTTATACACCAGCTGCTGCTCTTTCATTAGCTGATGGTCTTAAAGGTGTATTTCCACAAAAGATTGCTGAACGCGCAATCGAAGAAGCTTTCATTAACAAGTATGCTGGATTTGAAGTTTATGAATGCCAAAGCATTAAAAATCATACTGTTGGTAATCATGGTGGTACACCTCTTGTTAACGGTGCTGGTCAGAATGTAACCTATACTTCTGCCAAGGATGGGTACACTCAGACATTAGTTACTGATGGTTGGACTGCATCTACTGCTGTTCTTAATGAAGGTGATACTTTCACTATTGACGGTGTTTATGCAGTGAATCCACGCACTCGTGAATCAACCGGTCGTCTACAGTCATTTGTAGTTCGTTCAGATGCTACTTCTGATGCTGCTGGTAATGCTACATTAACTATTAGCCCAGCTATTATCACTAGTGGACCAAACCAAACTGTTGATGCTGCTCCGGCTGATAATGCTGCTATTACTGTAACCTCGGGTACTGCTGGTAATACTTACAGTCAGAACCTTGCATTCCACAAAGATGCTATTACAGTAGCTTTTGGTCAGCTTGTTAAGCCTGTTGGTAATGTTGAATATGGTCGTGAAACAATGGATGGAGTATCACTTCGTCTAGTTGGCGATTATGATGTATTAACTGATACCAACACCTGGCGTTTTGATATTCTTTACGGAGTTGAAGCTCAAAACCCAGGAATGGCTATTCGTCATGTTGGCGCATAATAGCTAACACAAGCCCAAAAAAAGCCCCTCACTGTAGGGGCTTTTTTATTTCATAAATAAAAGTAAAGGAGAGATAAATGACTGAGAAAGTATTACCAACAGAAATTATACCCGAAGAAGATAGCGAATATCGTACCTGGATTTATAATCGAGTTAATGGTGAAATAAAAGCTCAGATTGTTACTGCTAATGAAGCTAAAGAATTATATAATGAAGGATGGAGACTTTCGCCAGCTGAATTTAGTGAAGAAGAAAGTTTAAGAAATTCACCTGAATTTATTACTTTAGCTGATGATATGTCACAAATTATGAATTTTTTATTGAATATCGACAAATGTAAAGATGAGTTAGCATTAAGAGAATTTGCTGAAAATTTCCTTAATATGAAAGTTGATAAAAGATGGAAAATAAAAACTCTGAAAGAACGAATAAATAAGGTAATAGAAGAGAAAGGATTGTTTGATGACTACAGCAATTGAAATTATAAATGATGCTTACGATTTACTTGAAATTAAAAATAGTGAAGTAGACCTCACATCATCAGAAATAAATCTTGGTATTAGAAAACTTAATAGGATGATGACTGCATGGGCACAACAAAGTATTCATCTTGGGTTTACTAAAATTAATAATAGTACAGATAAAATAACAAGTCCGGATTGGGCTGAAGAAGCAATGGTTTATCATCTAGCATTGAGATTAGCACCTAGTTTTGGTATTCAAGTAACACCAGCATTAATTGCAGTTGCAAATGATAGTTATAAATGGTTAATTGAAAATACCATAACATTAAATGAAACTTCATTTCCTGATAATTTACCGGTTGGTGCTGGTAATAATATTAATACTAGTTCAAATTTTTATACTAATAATGATGAAGATGTTATCGAAACCAATGATGAATCTAGTTTATCAAATGATGAAGCAATTATTTTAACCACGGAATCTACAAATGGCAATTAAAGAATCAGATTTAATTACAATGTCTAAGAATGATCTCGATCTTAATGATTATGTTCGTGTGCTTGATAATGAAACTTCTCGTAAAATTTCAGTACAGGATTTCTTAGATTATGCTAAAGACAATATAGATGTACTAAATGCATTACCACTTAGTGGCGGAACATTAAGTGGTGATTTAACTATTAATAAGTCAGCACCTACTTTAACATTATCTAGTTCGGATACAACTGATGCAACTATTAAGGTTACTGCAAGTTCTGTAAAATCTGCAATTATTGAGTTAGGTGACGAAACAGATTCAAATATCGGCGAAATCAAATATGATAATACCACAAATGCATTAAGTATAAAAACCAATACATCATTAGCTTTAACTATAGATAATAACCAAAAAGTAACATTAACTGCTGATTTAGAAGTTGGTGGGCAAATT
>Ga0256832_1000589_pt1 | contig 23887 bp, 18 predicted proteins | sample 134614metaG_FD_190534 | JGI IMG/M metagenome (GOLD analysis project Ga0256832, IMG submission 190534) | Hydrothermal vent microbial communities from Lau Basin, Pacific Ocean - 134-614 | ecosystem: Environmental > Aquatic > Marine > Hydrothermal vents | place: Pacific Ocean: Lau Basin | collected... | reverse complement strand
CGCCGCTCATCGTCCTCTTTGCGGCGGCGCCGGCCCTCGCGGCGGCGAGCGCTCGTCGGTTCGAGGGAGCCCTGGCGAGCGCCCTGGCCACGGGAGATGCCCCTCGGCTGCAGGCTGCTTGGGCTCAAGCTCGACTCTTTCGCTGGTTCGGCCCCGCGGCCGCCGTTGCGGAGAAGCGAGGGCTGGTCGCCGCGGTCGCCGGGGACCCCTTGGCTGCCCGTCGAGCCTACGGCGAGGCTCGGGCGGCCCACGGCGCGCATGCTCCCCTCGGCGTTGAACTCGGTTATGGCGACGCCTGCTACGCGCTGGGGGACGACGCCGAGGCCACGAAGGCCTACCGGCGCGTTCTCGCCATCGATCCCACGCTGCACCGCGTGCGGCGGGCGCTGGCGCACGCGCTGTTGCGGCACGGGCCCGCCGCCGACGCCGCTGAGGTCCTCGCGTCCTGTCCAGAGCCTCCCGACCCGACCGAGGCGCACCACTACCGGCTGCTCCGGGCCGCCGCCTACCGGGCGGCGGGCGACCCGGAGGCCGCGAAGCGCTGGAAGAAGAAGGCGGGCCGTCCCCGCGACGACTTGGCTCGGGAGCTGGCCGCGCTCGGACGAGCCGGATGAGTCGGGGTCCCGTTCGTTCGGCCCTCAGCGCCCGCCGGCGCCGCCTCCGCGTTTGAGCTCCGTCAGTACGAGCTTCGCGATGGCCTTGAGGGTCTCGAAGACCCCCTCACCGGTGGTCGCGACGGCGCCGAAATCCGGCACCCCGTTCGGGTTCAAGATCTGGCGCAGTTCTTCCACGGACGCGATACCCGGCATGTCGCGCTTGTTGTACTGGATGACGTGCGGCAGCTTGTCGAGGCTGTAGCCCTGCTCGGCGAGGTTCGTGCGCAGGTTCTCCATCGACTCGATGTTCGCTTCCATTCGCGCGATCTGCGAATCGGCGACGAAGACCACTCCGTCCACGCCTTTGAGGATCAGCTTGCGGCTCGCGTCGTAGAAGACCTGGCCCGGGACCGTGTAGAGGTGAAAGCGTGTCTTGAAGCCACGGATTTCGCCGAGCGCCAGGGGCAGGAAGTCGAAGAAGAGCGTGCGTTCCGTCTCCGTGGCGAGGCTGATCATCTTGCCCTTCGCCTCGGGGTTGGTCTTGTTGTAGATGTGCTGGAGGTTCGTCGTCTTGCCGCACAGACCCGGGCCGTAGTAGACGATCTTGCAGTTGATTTCGCGGGACAGATAGTTGATGAACGACATCTAGCGACGGCTCCAAATCAGTCGTTGAAGAGGTTGTCGATGTCGTCGTCCGTGATTTCCGCGAACGGCGTCTCGTGGTCGGGATCCTGAACTTTGGCCAGCAGCTGCTCGAAGATGCCGTTGAGCTCTTCACTCGCTTTCTTCACGCGCAGGCGGACCAGACCGAGGCTCGTCTTGTTGTCGAAGATGACGACGAGGATGACGCGGTTGCCCACGAGCTGGATGTGGATGTTCGCCCGCTCGCCTTCGTGGAACTGGGTCGTGAACTCGTTCTCGCGAAGGAGCTTGGCGATGCCCCCGGTCGCGGCGATGTTGCCCGCCGTGAGCGACGCCAGGGAGGTCGTGTCCAATTGGTCCGTCTCGCCCGAGGCCGCGATGAGCTGACCGTTCTTGTCGATGATGAACACGACCTGGGCGTTCGCTTCCCGAACCAGGCGATCGACGATCCCCTGGATCAGGTTGAACTCCTCCTCGTACATCACCATCTGCGGGTTCGCCATTCACTCCTCCGCGCGTCTGGGGGCTGCGCCCGACGAGCGCTCCCCGTGGTAGCAGAAGCTCCCCGTCCAGGTAAAGCACGAGCTTGTTCGAAGTGGGGGCGCCATGCGGCCGCGGCTCCCAGCGGATAGGCTCGGCCGGTGCTGCTCGCTTCGCTCCTCCGCGCCCTGCTCAACCTCCTCAAGCTACCCTTCGTCCCCCTCTGGTGGGCCCTCCGCCTCCTGGGCCGCCCCCGGACGCCCTGGATCGAGGTCCGCATCCGGCGTCGCCTCGTGGAGCTGGTTGGCCGGCGCCCTTCGGCGCTGGCGCGGCTCGCGCCCTGGCTGGCCGGTGCGCGGCCGACGGCCCTCGAAGACCTTCGTCGCCTGGCCGCTCATGCCGCGCGGGACCGGCGGGTCGAAGGCGTCGTCTTCGTCGTGCCGATGCTCGCGGTCGGCTGGGCCACGGCGAGGTCCCTGCGGGACGTGCTCGGCGGCCTGAGGAAGGCGGGCAAGCGGGTGGCGGTGTTCCTACCCGATGGGGGGACGCACAAGGAGCTCTACGTCGCTTCTGCCGCGGACACGATCTTGATGCCGCCGCAGGCGACCCTCTCGATGCTCGGTGTCGCCGCTCGCTCGCGCTACTTCAAAGGCCTTCTCGACAAGGCCGGCGTCCGGGTCGAGCGCTTCGCGCGCGCCGAATTCAAGACAGCTGGCGAGAACCTTGCCCGCGACCGTATGAGCGGGCCCCAGCGTACGCAGCTCGGGGCGCTCCTCGATGCCATCGACGGCGAGCTGCGCGGGGCCCTGGGGGCGGGCCGCGGTCTCGACGCCGGAGCGGTGGAGGCGCTCTTCGAGGAAGGGTTTCTCCGAGGTCCCGCGGCAATCGCCCGCGGCGTCGTCGACGTGCTCGCTTACGAGGACGAGATCGCGGCGGCGCTCCAGCCGGGAGTGGCCAGGCCGCGGCTCGGGCAGGGGGACGCCTACCTGCGGTTCCGGGAGGCGCGCTGGTTCCACCCTTTGCGTCGAGAGCCCTACGTTGCGGTCGTGCCCGTGCATGGCCCGATCGGCGTCGGCCGGCGCGCCGACCGGGTCGTGGCGGCTCTCCGCGTCGCCCGCAAGGACCCGGGCGTCCGGGGCGTGATCCTTCACGTCAACTCGCCGGGCGGGTCCGCGACGGTCAGCGATCGCGTGTATCGGGAGGTGGCGCGGGTTTCCGAGAAGAAGCCCGTGGTGGCCTGCTTCGGCGATGTCGCCGCCAGCGGGGGGTACTACGTGGCCGCCGGAGCCGCCGCCATCGTTGCGCAGCCGACGACCGTGACGGGGTCCATCGGCGTGGTGTCCGCGCGGCTCGTCGCCACGGAGCTCTTGGAGCGCCTCGGGGTGCGGACCGAGGTCCTCCGCCGAGCTCCTCACGCCGACATGTTCTCGCCCTCGCGCCCCCTCGACGACGACGAGCGGGCGATCCTCAAGCGGGAAATGGACGGCTTTTACCGGGACTTCGTGGCGCTCGTCGCTCGCGGACGCGGCCGTTCCGTCGACGAGGTGGAAGCGCTGGCCCGGGGGCGGATCTGGGCCGGCGTGGACGCGCAGCGCGAGGGGCTCGTCGACCGGCTCGGTGGGCTCGAGACCGCGATGGAGGAGCTGCGCGTTCGGCTCGGCGGCGCGCGGCTGCGACCGCGGCTGCTCTTGCCGCGGTCGACCGACATCCGGCCCGAGCCCTCGGAGCCGGCGCTGGCTTTCTTCGGTGCACTTGCTCCAGGGGCGATCGCGCTATGGGAGCTCGCGCGGGGCTCCGACCGGGTGCTCCTGCTCGACCCCACGGTGCCGGACTTCCCATGAACCCCCCGGTCCGCTCTCCGCTTTTCTCCCGTTGCTCGCTGGTCTATGGTCCTCCGCCGTGAGAGGAGTACGCATGCGCTGGCTTTCGTTCGTTCTCTTGGCGCTCGCCGCCTGCGGCGGTGGGAGCGCGCGCATCCACATCGGCACGATGCCCGAGGGCGCGTCCTTCGAGGGGGTGTGGCAGTCGCCGCAGTACGGAAACATGCACCTCTGCCAGACCGGAGTGCAGGTGGTGGGCGACTTCGAGAAGGACGAGCGCCGGGGCCGAATTCAGGGGACCATCCAGGGCGACGTGCTCCGCTTCCAGTGGGAAGAGCGCCGCGAGATGGTCGCCGGCCGTCCGCAGATTTCGCGCGGTCGAGGTTACTTCCGCATTCAGATCGGTGCCGACGGGGACCAGTACATCCTCGGGGAGTGGGGCCACGACGACCAGGAGACCGGCGGTGGGCCGTGGAACGCGGCGAAGCTTCGCCGCCGCCGGCCGACGCGATGCCTTGGGACGGACGAGGGCGCCCCGGGGCAGAGCAGCGGCTCCGGCGACTACGACGACGGCGGTTACGACGCCAACGACTACGACGACAGCGGCGCGGGCAACGACTACGGCGGCAGCGCGGACGACGGGGTCGACACGGACGAGCTCGAAGGGCTCGACGAACTCTGATGCGGCGTGGATAGAACGTGGCGCAGGTCAACCCGCTGACCCGCGAGCTGCTCGTCAAGCTCGTCTATTACGGGCCGGGACTCGGTGGCAAGACGACCTCGCTGCAGCACATCCACAGTGCGTCGCCGGCCGAGACGCGAGGGCAACTGGTGTCCCTCGCGACGCCGGTCGACCGCACCCTTTATTTCGACTTCCTGCCGCTTCGAGCGCGCTCCGTCCGTGGGCATCAGGTGCGACTTCAGCTCTTCACGGTGCCTGGTCAGGTCTATTTCAACGCGACGCGAAAGCTCGTGCTCACCGGTGCCGACGGGGTCGTCTTCGTCGCGGATTCGCAGCCGCAGCGTCAAGACGCGAACCTCGAGAGCTTCGAAAACCTCGCGGCGAACCTCGAGGAGCAAGGTCGCCAGTTGGACGAGGTCCCTCTGGTGTTCGAGTTCAACAAGCGCGACCTGCCGAACGTGCAGCCGCTGGAGGGGATGGAGCGTGCCCTGAACGCCTCGGGGCGTCCGACGTTCCCGACGGTCGCGACGAGCGGGCAGGGCGTCCTCGAGGCCCTCGATCGTTTGGTCGACGATGTCCTCGCCGACCTCGAACGCCGGGGCACCTTCGGGCCGAAGGCCTCTGCCGCCGAGGAGGCCAGCGTCGTTCTCGCCCTCGAACCCGAGCGAGGGCTGAGCAGCCCCATCGACGAGCTCGTGTCCGACGCGGAGAGCGCCGCCTGGCGCTCGAGCGTGGAGAGGGCCTTTCGGCACGCCACACGCTCCAGTTACGTGCCCGACGAGGCAGGGCCCGTCCGCTCGGAGCCGACCTTTCCTGCGAGGACGAGCGTTCCGGTCCCGTTCCGGCCGAGCCCTGGCGGACCGAGCTGGGGGGCCCTCTTCGACGACCGAGAGCCGGTCGAACGGCTCGAAGCGGATGTCGTGGCGGGGCGCTTCGTCGACGCCATCGTCCGCTGCGAGAAGCTCGTGAGCCGCCTGCTCGAAGATGCGGGCCGCAAGGCGGGCATCCACGGGCCCGAGCCGGCGCTCTTGGCGCCCTGGTTGGGAGTCCCTGCGAGCCGCTGGCTCGCCTATCGGCGGGTGGTCCAGCGCGCGCGGGAGGGGGGACCGCTCGACGTTCGCGACGCTTTGGGGTGCTTCGCGATGCTCATCGAGTTGAGGCTCGCGCTCCAGGAGGCCTGAGGGCACTCCCGCATCTGCGGGATTGCGGCCCACGAGCGCTCCCGGCTAGCTTGGGCCTATGCTGCCTCTCCGGTTGTCCGTGCTGGGTCTGTTGTTGTGGTGTCTGGCCTGCGATCCGTCACCGCCGCCCGAGCCTGCGCGCGACGCGGGAGCGGACGCCGAGCCCACCGGCCGCCAGGACAGCGACATGGACGGCATCCGCGACTCCGAGGAAGGACGGAGCCTCGGGACGGACACGGACGGCGACGGGATCCCGGACTTTCGCGACGAGGACTCCGACGGCGACGGCATCAGCGACGCGGTGGAGGCCGGCGACGACGACCTCGGGACGCCGCCTCGGGACGCCGATCGCGACGGGACACCGGACTTCCAGGACCTCGACTCCGACAACAACGGGATCCCGGACAGCGACGAGTCGACGGCGGACACGGACGGCGACGGTCGGGCCGATTTCGCCGACGAGGACGACGACGGCGACCGCGTCTCCGACAGCGTGGAGCTCGCGCACGGCGGCGCGGGCATCGACACCGACGGCGACGGGATCGTGGACTTCAAGGACCCGGACAGCGACAACGACACGATTCTGGATGGCGACGAGCGAGACCTCGACACCGACAGCGACGGCCTGGAGGACTGGGCAGACCTGGACTCGGACAGCGACGGCATCTCGGACGCGACGGAGGCTGGCGACGCCGACCTGTCCACGCAGCCGGTGGACACGGACGGCGACGGGACCCCCGACTTCCGCGACCCGGACAGCGACAACGACGGAGTCAGCGATGCGGACGAGCTGACAGGGGGAACGTCGCCCACGAACACCGACTCCGACATGGACGGTGTGAGCGATCTGATCGAGATCGGGGCAGGGACCGACCCGCTGGACGGCGACGACAGCCCGCGGACCCGAGGCGATTTCGTCTTCGTGGTGCCCTGGATGGAGCCCTCCGACCCGGTGGAGGACACCCTGGAGTTCCGCACGAACATCCAGATCGCCGACGTCTACTTCCTCTTTGACACCACCGGCTCGATGGAGGGGGAGATCTCGGCCATGCGCAGCGCCGTCCAGGGCATCCTCGACGATCTGACCTGCGCCGACCGAGGCAGGGCATGCGCGGGAGACGACGAGTGTGACGCCGGGGATGTTTGCAGCATCGAGGGACGCTGCATCGAGGACCCGACCACCAGCTCCTGCGTTGCCTCGGTCTACACGGGCGTCGGCACCTACGAGGGGCGTTCGAACACCTACCGGAACAGGCTCTCCTTGCAGCCGAACGCGGCGACGACTCGTAGCCGCATCCCAACGAGCGCGTCCGGGGCGGGCGCGGGCGAGGCGCTCTTCCAGTCGGTGGCCTGTGTGGCCGATCCCAGCGCCTGCAATGCCGCAGGAACGTGCGCGACCGCCGGCATCGGGTGTCCGGGCTACCGAAGCGACGCCGTCCGGATCCTGGTCACCATCACCGACGAGCAAGATGAGTGTGCGTGCGGTGCGGTGGACTCCCCGGCGGCTGCGGGCAGTCGGCTGATGGCCGCCGGGATCACCTTCGTGGGTGTCGACGCGGACATTGGGCACGAGCCCCGCGCGGATCTGCGGGCGATCGCCACCGCCGCCGGGTCCCTCGACAGCGCCGGGCAGCCGTTCGTGCGGGAGGGCGACGGCCCTGCTGTGCGCACCGCGGTCGTCGACGCCATCAACGAGATCGTCAACGGTATCCCGCTGCGCGTGACCATCGAGGCGGCGGACGAGCCCGGGGACGACGGCGACGCGCTCCGCTTCATCGATCACCTGGTCGTCAACACCAGCGGCTCGCCGGCGGCGTGCACGGCCGTCTCGCCGACGGAGGACACGGACGGCGACGGGCACGACGACGCTTTCCCCGCGCTGCTGCCGGGGACGAGCGTCTGCTGGGATGTCGTTCCCATCGCCGTCAACGAGATCCAGGAGCCCTCGTCCTCGCCCCTCGTCTACAAGGCGCGACTCACGGTCCGCGGAGACGGCTCGCCGCTCGATGACCGGGTGGTTTTCTTCCTCGTTCCGCCGCGCATCGAGGTCCCCATGGGTCCGAGCTGAGGGTCATCGCAGGGAGGCCCCGCCGAGCCCACCCTCGCCGGGCCCCGCTTAGAGCAGGGGGAGCTGCGGCGGCGCCAGCCGCTGGGTGACGGCGGCGACGATGGTGTCGATCCAGCCAGACCGGTGGGCCGGATCCAGGCGCAAGGCTTCGAGCCCCCGCTCCTGGAGCTCGCGGAGCAGCCGGCGGTCGACCGCTTCCTGGAACGCAGGGTCGGTGGCGCGGGTCCCGTCGGCCTGGAGAGGGTCGACGATGGGGACATGAACCAGCAGCTCGTAGGTGCCCAGCCAGCCGTCGACGAGCGCTTCGAGATCGGGCTGGCGCCCTGCAGCCAGGAGGAGGTAGACGTAGTTGTCCAGGACGCTGCGGTCGCAGAGAACGACCGGGTGGCGGGCCGCGGCGACGAGCTCGTCCGCGATCTGGGTGTGGAGGATCCACGACTGCGCGGCCAGGTTCGTGTCTTGGTTGATGGGCAAGGGGCAGCGTCGGGCCACCTCGTGCACGATGTCCAGGACGACGTCGCGCGCTTTGAGTCGGGCGGCCACGCCATAGCAGAGGGTTGTCTTGCCGACGCCGTGGGTGCCGATGAAAGCCAGCTTGAGATCGTTCACCGAACTCCTCGTCTCGGTCCGCATCCCGGGGGTCGGGCGGGAGACCGAGGGGCGAAGCTCCCTCATCGTGGCCGCGGAGGCAACGCCCCTCGGGCGCCCGGAAGGGGTGGGGGTGTCCTGTCAAGGTGGCGGCGCGCTCTTCCTCACGGCGCCCGTTGAAGTCGGCGTGGTGGTGACGGATGCTCGACCGCGGTTTGGACGTGTCCCAGACGAAAATGGGAGTGCTCTCGTGAACCTATCCCTCTCCCGACGACAGCGGTCCCAGGGGTGGCGCCACCAGCTCGCCGACGAACGGAGTCTGGAGCGCCGCCGCACCTGGGCTGAGATCTGCCGCCAGTTCGACTGCCAGGGGTGTTGGGTGGCGCTGCGGGATTGCCGCTATGACGCGCGCACCGGTCAGGCGGTCGAGGGGGTCTTGGTCGACTTCGACGAGGACCTCGGGTCGCTCTGCGATCGGGTGCGCGACGCCCACGCCGGGTGCGCGATCCTTTACTGCGGCTGAGCGCCTCGCGGCAGCCTGGCAAGACGTCGACGATGAGGCGCAGAGTGCTGGGAGCGCTCAGGGCCGCCGGCACCAGTCGCCGCTGAAATGCTGTCGCGCCGGACCTTGGGCACCCACCCTGGACAGGCGTCGGTACAGGCGCTGAGCCCCCGGACAGTTGCCTTGAAGCAGCAGCGCCCCGATCGTGTTGCTTCCGCGAGAGGCCACGCGGTTCTTGAGGGACCGCACAGAGGGGTGCCGTCGCCCGACATGGCGAATGGCTCGCTGTAGCGCCGCAACCGCACCTTCGAGATCGTTGCGGGCGAGCGCAGCTTCCCCCTGCCGGACGGCGGCCTGAGCCGCAGCGACGTCCGCACCGCCAGCCATGCCCATGCCCATGGTGGGCTCGACCATCGCGACCATGGTGGGCTCGACCCTCGCGACCATGGTGGGCTCGACCATGGTGGGCTCGACGGCCGCGACCATGGTGGGCTCGACGGCCGCGGCCATGGTGGGCTCGACGGTCGCGGCCATGGTGGGCTCGACCATCGCGACCGCCGTGGGCTGTTCGGTCATCGTGACGGTGGTGGCCGCCGCGCTGGTCGAGCCGAGCTGAGGGTTCTGCGCGGGCGACAGACCCTCGTCACCGCTTGGGCCTTGCCGGGACCACCACCAGAGGCCGCCGCCCGCGGCCCCGCCGAGCAGCACGAAGACGAGCGCCAGGGCGACGACCCAGCCACGCCCCCCATTGGTCGGCAGCGTTGGAAGGGCCCCCGAAGGGTACTCCGTTGGAGCCGGCGTGGGGTGCTGAGGCACTGCCGCGGGCGTCCCGCCATTGACGGGGTGCTGCAGCGGTCCGGTTGCGCCGACTCCCCCGGTCTGTGCCATCGGCTGGGGTGTGCCGACCGGCTGGCGCGATGGGGGAGGCAGCCCCGGTGCGCTGGATGCATCCGACAGACCCGTCGTCGTGGCCATCGTCCATGCCGCCTGAGCGTCGTGGATGCCGGTGAACTCATGCATGAAGGCGAGCGCATTCGGGTGCCGTTCCTCGCGGTTCTTCGCGAGCGCCCGCAGGATGGCGTTCTTCTTGTGGACAGGGAGGGCCGCTCCCTGAGGGTAGGCGTCCAGCGGGGTCGGCTGCGCTGTGAGGTGTTTGGTCGCCCACTCCCACGGCGTGTTGGCTTCGAACGGAAGACGCCCGGTCACCATCTCGTAGGTCATCACCGCGAGCGAGTAGACGTCCGAGCGAAGGTCGAGGGTCTGCCCGCTGAACTGTTCGGGGCTCATGTAGGGCGGCGTGCCCAGGACCATCCCCTGCTTGGTGAGCTTCGCCTTCGCGTCGTCTTCGGCTTCGCTCCGCTTGGCGATGCCGAAGTCGAGAACCTTCACGAAATCGGTCTGCCCGCCGCGGGTCGTCAGGAGGACGTTCTCTGGCTTCAGATCGCGGTGGACGATGCCCCGCTCGTGCGCCTCGGCGAGGGAGCCGCAGACCTGGATCAAGATCTTGTCGATCGTCCGAGTGTCGAGAGGCCCAACCCGGTGGAGGCGGCGGGCAAGATCCTCCCCTTCGATGTACTCCATGACGATGAAGAGGGTCTTGTCTTCGAGATCGCCGAAGTCATAGAACTGAACCGTGTTCGGGTGATGCAGCTCAATGACCGTTTCGCATTCCCGATGAAAGCGAGCGACCAGCTGAGGGTCGCTGCTGAGCTCCGGGTGGAGGGTCTTGATGGCGACATCGCGCGTGGCGGTGCCCATCTTTTGCTCGGCGAGGTAGACCTTCCCCATGCCGCCTTCGCCGAGGACGCGCACGACCCGGTAGCGGCCGAGCAAGATCTTGCCGATGAGCGGGTCCGCCGCGTCCGCGATCTCGAGCTCGATCATGGCGCCGCACTGGCGACAGAACTTGGACTCGTCGTCGTTTTCGTAGCCGCAGCGTTGACAGGGGCGAGCCATGGAACTCCGACGGCGAGTCTAGCTGGCGCCTTGGAAAACTCAAAGGAAGCCGGCGCCCTTGGAGCTCGCCCGGGGCGATGTGCGGAGTTTGCGCGCTTCGGGGATCAGAGCGGGGGGTTGCCGTGCTTCTTGGGAGGGTTTGTGTCGCGCTTGTCGCGGAGCATGGCCAGGGCTGCGCAGAGGCGCTGGCGAGTCGTGCGCGGGTAGATGACCTCGTCGATGAAACCGAGCTCCGCCGCCTTGAAGGGGTTGGCGAACTTGGCGCGGTAGTCGGCTACGAAGGCGTCCTTGGCCGCCACCGGATCGGCGGCCTGGGCGATCTCCTTGCGGTAGACGATGTTCACGGCACCCTCGGGCCCCATGACGGCGATCTCTGCGGTCGGGAATGCGAAGCTGATGTCGCCGCGAATGTGCTTGCTGCTCATCACGTCGTACGCGCCGCCGTAGGCCTTGCGCGTGATCACCGTGACCTTCGGGACGGTCGCCTCGCAATAGGCGTACAGCAACTTGGCCCCGTGCTTGATGATTCCGCCGTACTCTTGGTCGGTCCCAGGAAGGAAGCCGGGCACGTCGACGAAGGTCACGATGGGGAGGTTGAAGCAGTCGCAGAACTGCACGAAACGAGCGGCCTTCACCGAGGCGTCGATGTCGAGGCATCCCGCCAGGACGTTCGGCTGGTTGGCGACGATGCCGACCGGGTGCCCCTCGAAGCGGGCGAAGCCGATGATCATGTTGCGGGCAAACTCGGGTTGGAGCTCGAAAAACTCGCCGTCGTCGACGACCCGCTCGACGATGCGTTTCATGTCGTAGGGCTTCTTCGGGTCCGCTGGGACCAACGTGTCGAGCTCCGGGTCCTCGCGGTCCGCGGGGTCGCGGCACTCGTGCACCGGCGGATCCTCGTAGTTGTTCGAGGGGAGATAGGCCAGGAGCTCCCGGATGGCCCCAAGGCAGTCCGCGTCGTCGCTGCAGGTGAGGTGCGAGACGCCGCTTCGGGTTGCGTGGGTGTGGGCGCCGCCGAGCTCTTCCTTGCTGACCTCTTCGTTCGTGACGGTCTTGATGACATCGGGCCCGGTGATGAACATGTAGCTCGACTTGTCGACCATGAAGATGAAGTCGGTCATCGCCGGCGAGTAGACAGCGCCCCCGGCACACGGCCCCATGATCGCGCTGATCTGCGGGATGACGCCGGACGCGAGGACGTTGCGGAGGAAGATGTCGGCGTACCCCGCGAGGGACTCGACGCCTTCTTGAATGCGCGCGCCACCGGAGTCGTTGAGGCCGATCAAAGGAGCGCCGGTCTTGAGCGCGAGATCCATGACCTTGGTGATCTTCTTGGCGAATGCGCTCGAGAGGCTTCCGCCGAAGACGGTGAAATCCTGCGCGAAGACGAAGACCTGTCGTCCATCGACGCGGCCGTAGCCCGTGACGACCCCATCGCCGGGGATCTTGCTGGCGTCCATACCGAAATCGCGGCACTGATGCACCACGAGCCGGTCGAGCTCGACGAAGGTTCCCGGATCGACCAAGAGCTCGATGCGCTCGCGAGCCGTGAGCTTGCCTGCGTCGTGCTGTCGCTTCGCGCGCCGGGGGCCGCCTCCGGCCAGGGCGGCCTTGTTCATGCTCTCGAGCTTGGCGATCGGGTCTTCGGGCTGCATCTCGCCCGACATAGCGCGGGATGGTCGACAGTGCACCGCGACATGGACGCCCCGACGATCCGCCTCGCGGTCCCTGCGGCCGCGGCGACGCTTCTTCCTTTCATTCAGGAGCTCGCGGTCTGCGAACGGCAGCCCGGCGGAGGCGACGGGAGCGCCCTACGGCCTCCGTTGGGTGCGAACCCGCCGCCCCTTCCTACTCCGCTCCGAGCCCGTGGGTTTCATGCTCACGTTTCCGGCGTATTCGACGTGGAAGAGGTGGGGCGCTCGACCCATGCGGGACTGGACCCCAGGGCGTTTCGAGGGAGAGAACCTCGAGAGGCTGGGGCGCGGCGGAAGGGCCCTTCAGGCCTCGGCGAGGGCGGCCGCGAGCCGGTCCAAATCGGCCTTGGAGTGGCGCTCGGTGACCGCGACCAGGAAGTCGCGCTCCCACTGAGGGCGGAAGGCTCCGAGGTCGACGCCCGCGAGGATGCCCTGCGCGGCCAGGGCCGCCAGGAGTGGCGCCGCCGCGCCGTCTTTGCGACGCACGACGAACTCGTTGAAGGTGGGCGCCGCGTACGGCAGTTCGAAGCCGGGGCAGGCGGCGATGGCCTGCTTGAGGTAGGTCGCTTTGCTCAAGCACGCCTCGCCCGCCGCCAGGAAACCGCGCCGACCCAACATGGCCGTGCGGATCGCGAAGGACAGGGCGATCAAGCCATGGTTGGTGCAGATGTTCGAGGTCGCGCGCTCTCGGCGGATGTGCTGCTCGCGCGTCGAAAGCGTGAGCACGAAGCCCCGTTCGCCGGCGGCGTCCACGGTCTCGCCGACGAGGCGCCCCGGCATCTGGCGCACGAACTTCTGGCGGCAGGCGAAGAGCCCCACGCCCGGTCCTCCGAACTGCGGTGGTACCGCCAGCGGCTGTCCCTCGCCGACGCAGATGTCCGCGCCGCATGCTCCGGGAGACTCCAAGAGGCTCAGTCCGTAGGGCTCCGCGGTCGCGGTGATGAGCAAGGCGCCAGCCTCTTGTGCGATGCGCGCGGCGGCGCGGAGGTCTTCGACCGTGCCGAGGAAGTTCGGGTACTGCAGTACGATCGCCGCGGCGCCCTCGGCGGCGGCAGCCAGGGCTTTCCGATCCGTCGTCCCGCGGTCGGTCAGTTCGACGACCTCCATGCGGGGCGCCAGGTCATCGGAAGCAGAGAGATAGGTGCGCACGGTCTCGAGGTAGTGCGGGTGCAGACCCGCCGACAGCACGGCCTTGTCGCGTTTCGTCACACGCCGGGCCATGAGCACGGCTTCGGCGGTCGCGCTGGCGGCGTCGTACATGCTTGCGTTGGCGACCTCCATGCCGAAGAGCTCGCAGACCATCGTCTGGAATTCGTAGATGGCCTGGAGCGTGCCTTGGGAGACCTCGGCCTGATAGGGCGTATAGGCCGTGTAGAACTCCGACCGCATCAGCAGTTGGTCGACGGCCGGCGGTACGTGGTGGTCGTACATGCCCGCGCCGAGGAACGAGAGCATGCGCGAGGCGCGGTTGTGCTCCGCGAGCTGATCGAGGTGCGCCATGAGCCCCGGCTCGTCCAGGGCGGGCTCGAGCGCCAGAGGCTTGGCGCGGGCCGCCTTGGGGATTGGAGCGAAGAGCTCGTCGACGCTCTCGACGCCGATGCGCGCGAGCATCGCTCGGATCTCTTCGGGGGTGTGCGGAAGGTAACGCATCTCGTGTCCCTGGCCCCGGCGGAGGTGAAGTTCAAGGCTGCGGCGAAGACCTCGTCACTCGCTCTTGCTGACGAAGTCTTCGTATCGAGCGGCGTCCATGAGCGTATCGAACTCAGCGGGCTCGGACATGCGGATCACCACCATCCAACCCTTGTCGTAGGGGCCCTCGTTGACCAACTCAGGGCTGTCGTCGAGCTCACGGTTGACCTCGACGACCTCGCCGCTGACCGGCGCGAAGAGCTCGCTGACGGTCTTGACGGACTCGATGTCGCCGAAGCGCTCGTGTGCCTGCACCTCCGTGCCGACTTCGGGTAGGTCGACCAGGGTGACGTCACCGAGCTGCTCTACCGCGTAAGAGGTGACGCCTACTTTTACGAGGTCGCCGTCTCGCGCCGCCCACTCGTGCTCCTTGGTGTAGCGATAGTCCGTCGGGTATTGGGCCATGGTCGCTTCTCACTTCGCTCGCTTGTAAAAGGGGGTCTTGACGACCACCGCCTCGATGACTTTGCCTCGGATCTCGACTCCGAAGCGCGTGCCGATCTTGGAATGAGCCACCGGGACGTACCCGAGGCCGATGTTCTTGCCGAGGGTCGGGCTCGGTGAGCCGCTAGTCACTACACCCAGACGCTCCTGGGGGCGCTCGAGGTCGACGATCGGGTAGCCGTGCCGCGCGATGCCGCGCCCGACCATCTCGAAGCCCACCAGTTTGCGCCGGATGCCCGCCTCTTTGATCGCGACCAAGCTCTCGCGCCCGATGAAATCGCCGTGATCGAGCTTGACCACCCATCCGAGCCCAGCCTCGAAGGGGTTGGTGGTCTCGTCGATGTCGTTGCCATAAAGGCAGAGCTTGGCTTCGAGGCGGAGCGTATCCCTCGCCCCGAGGCCAGCGGGAGCGACGCCGTGCGGCTCCCCGGCGCTCATCAGCGCGTCCCAGAGTGCGGGCGCATCCTCGTTGCGGCAGAAGAACTCGAAGCCGTCCTCACCGGTGTAGCCGGTACGTGCCGCTCGACAGGGGACGCCCGCGAGCTGACCTTCGGCGCTGCGGAAGAACCCGAGGTCGGCCAGGGGATCGCCGCCGGCAGCTCGGACAATGGCTTCCGCACGGGGGCCCTGGAGGGCGAGCAGGGCGGTCCCGTCGCTCTGATCGTCGAAGTCGCAGCGGCCCGAAGCGACGGCGGCGACATGCGCGCTGATCTTGCCGCGGTTGCTCGCGTTGCACACGATCAGCACGTCTTCGTCGCCGCGGCGGTAGACGATGAGATCGTCGAGAATCGTGCCTTCCTCATTGCAACAGACGGTGTAGAGGGCCTGCCCGACCGCGAGCTTCGCCACGGCGTTGGTCACGAGGAAGTCGGCCACCGCCACGGCTTGGGGGCCACGCAGCGTCAGCTCGCCCATGTGGGAGACGTCGAAGATGCCCGCACGCTGCCGGACGGCGTGGTGCTCCTTGACGATCCCCTCGTACTGGACGGGCATCTCGAAACCGGCGAAGGGTACGAGCCGGGCGCCCAGCTTCCGATGCGTCTCATACAGGGGGGTGCGCTGCAGTTCGCCCGTCACGGTCGCGGACCCTACACAGGGGAGGTGGGCTTGTCGAGCGTTGCGCCCCATGCCCTGAGGCCCACGGTGGCTCTCCAGGGCGGGGAGCGGGCCGGGGCTGCGACCGAGGCGGACCGTCCCGTCGCCCGAGTTGGAGGCCGCTGCAGAAGGGCAACCGCTGCGGAGCTGACGCGATAACGGCGCGTGCAGGAGGCAATCGTTCTGAGCTACCGAGGAGAGCCGCTCCGCGAGTTCATCCTTGGTGACCACCCCCTCGACGTCGGCCGCGGGAGTTTCTGCGACATCGTCATCCACGACCCCAAGGTCGCGGAGCATGCGGGCCAAGTGCTTCGCTGGCACGGGGCTCCGGCCTTCGAACCGGAACGGGGACGCCGCGTCGCGCTCGCGCTGGGCGAGCCGATCCCCATCGGCGATCACTACGCTCTGTGTCGGGTGCGAAGCGAAGCGCCGGCCGCGCGGGCGTGCCGCACGGAGCCTCTGGGCTTGCCCGTCTCCGAGGGGGTGCGCCTCTCGGTGCTCGTCGGGACGGGGGCGGCGGCGCGGCGGGTAGCCCTCGACCGGGCCATCACCGTCGGTGCGGACGACAGCAACGACCTGGTCTTGCGCGACCGAGCCGTGTCGGCGCGTCACTGCCGACTCGAGCCGGTCCCAGGGGGCGCCGTGCTCCGCGACCTGCAGAGTCGGAACGGCACGTGGGTGGACGGGCGGCGGGTGATGTATCTCGAGCTGGGCGCGGGGGCGGTCGTTCGGATCGGTCGCACGGACCTTCACATCGTGGCCCGCGGGCGCAGCGGCGACGCTCGCAACGGCGGGATGGTGGCCGCGTCCAAGGCCATGCTCCACGTACTCGGCGAAGTCGAGCGTTTTGCGCGGCTGAGCTGGCCTCTGCTGGTGACCGGCGAGAGCGGCTCGGGCAAAGAGGGCGTCGCTCGGGCGCTCCATGAACGGGGCATGCGGGCGGATGGGCCTTTCGTCGCGCTCAACGCGGGGGGGCTGGCGCCGGGGGTCGTCGAGAGCGAGCTTTTCGGGCACGCCAAGGGAGCGTTCACGGGGGCGGCGTCGGCGCGGCGCGGCGTCTTCGAGATGGCGCACCGCGGGACGCTCTTTCTCGACGAGATCGGCGAGCTCCCCCTCGAACTGCAGGCGCGGCTGCTTCGGGTCCTGGAGACCTGGGAGGTCCGTCCCGTGGGTTCCGAGACCTCGCGTCGAGTCGACGTGCGGCTGGTGTGCGCCACACACCAGAACCTGCGCGAGCGCGTGGTGGAGGGTTCGTTTCGAGAGGACCTCTACTATCGGATCAACCGGCTCAAGATCGAGGTGCCGCCGCTCCGCGCCCGCCCCGAGGATGTCGAGCCCCTTGCTCGCCATTTCCTGCGCGGGGCCCACGAGGAGGTCGGACCACGGGAGATCGGAGAGGATGGGTTTCGGATGCTCCGCTCCCATTCCTGGCCAGGCAACGTGCGCGAGCTGCGGAACGTGGTGCTCGTCGCCGCCGCGCTGTCGCCCGAGCGCCGGATCCGGAACCGGGACCTGCGCGAGGCCTTTCGCCGCGTCTCCGGTGCGGTCCCGGACCTCGACGACCTCGCCGTGCCCCTCGCCGAGATCGTGGCGCGTTACGAGGGCAACATCACGGCTGCTGCTCGGGCTCTCGGGATCGCCCGTTCCACGCTTCGGGATCGCCTTCGGCGTGAGCAGCCGGCCGCATGAGCGACATGAGCTCGGGCTCGAAGGGCGGGCAGAGGTGTGGAAGATCTCAGCGAGCTCGAGTCAGAGCGTCGCGAATGCGCCGTTGGCGTAGCTGGAGCAGCTCGCGGGCGACGCCGACGATGCGCCCCGGCCGCGCGGTCTTCGAGCTGCCGCTGCGTCGGGGCCGACATCGAATGGGAACGGTTCGGACGTGGAGCCCGGCGGCCAGCGCGCGGATCGGGAACTCGAAGTTCAGGAAGAAGCTCTCGGCCTCGAGCTGCGCCGGCTCGAAGAGCGCGCGCCGGAAGAGATAAGGTCCGTCGCTGCGGAGCCGTACACCGTGCACGGCCGTGATCAGAGCGCGGACGCCCCACGACAGCACCTTGCGTGCGGGGCCGTCGTCGCGGTCTTCGTACACCGAAAGGACGAGGTCGACTCCGTCCCGAGCCGCCCAGAGCGTGCCAAGGGATCGGGGCTCGATCTGGCCATCGGCCGGAAGGAAGGTCACCCACGCGGCGCGCGCGGCGCGGACACCGGTCTTCAGCCCTGCGCCCATGCCGCGGTTCGCCTCGTGGCGGAGGAGACGGCCGTTGCGTCCTTCGAGGGCGCGCCGTGCGACGCCGGCCGTCGCGTCCGAAGAGCCGTCGTCGACGACGAGAACCTCGCTCGCTGGGATGTGCGCGTCGAGCCACCCGAAGAGCTCCTCGAGCACCGGCCCGATGTTCGCTTCCTCGTCGTAGGCCAGCACCACCACCGACAGAGGAGGGTTGGGCGCCGGGGCGTTCACGAGGCCTGCTCCGGGCGGTAGCGAAGAAGCCTCGCGGGGTTGCCGGCGACCACGGCGTAAGGGGGCACGTCCTTGGTGACGACTGCCCCCGCTCCGACCTGCGCGCCGCGCCCGACGGTGACCCCGGGCATCAGGATCGCGCCGATCCCGATGTCGGCGTCGTCCTCGACGAGCACGGGCGCGAACTCGATCGGCGAGCGCAGGATCGGCGTCGAGCGCCCGACCTCGCCGTGCCACGAGGTAAGGATCTTGACGCAAGGGCCGACGCCTACCGAGCGGCCGAGGGAGATGCCGCCGGCTGCGTGCAAGAAGCACTGCTGGCCGATCCAGCTTCCGTCTCCGATCCGGAGCGTTCGCTGGTGGTAGCCCTTGAGGATGGTTCGGTGGCCGATGTAGACGTTGTCGCCGAGGTGTACGTTCTCCGGGTGGAAGACGAGGACCTCCGCCTCGAAGACGCAGTCGGGTCCGCAGCTCCCCAGCGCGCTCCGATCGAACTTCCCGCTGCCGTGACTCCGGTGGCGTTTCATCGGTGCGGACCTTACAGCACATCTCAAGGGCGATCGTCGATCGATCCGTCGACTGGGCGGGACCGCATCCGCGAGGCGAGGGAATGCCGAGTATTCTCGAGGTGAGAGGTGGCGGCAGAGGGCGTGCGCAGGCCGCACTGCGCCGACGAGGGTCTGGAGAGCGTGATCCGTCGCGGTAGAAGGGTCCTGGCTCGCTCCGACGATGCGCCCCCGCGAACGTTCACGACTTGTCCCCGAGGCGCTCCATTGGCGGCTCGGCCGCGGTGCTCCGAGGGAGCGACCCGGGGTCTGCGCTCTCTCCCTGGGCACTTGGAGGTGCCTCCGCCTCGCTGCTGGCGAGGCGGGGCCGCAGGAGCTGCAGCAGCCCTCCCACACCCGCGACGACCAAGGTTGCCGTCCACATGGCGAGCCCAGCGGTTGCGGCGCGGGTTTCGTCCATGTCCGTTGCGGCGGTGCAGAGGGCGACGAAGGCCGCCTCCCGCGCGCCCGCGCCACCGACTGTGATCGGCAAGAACGCTGTCGCCGACGCGAGGGGCACGATGGCGAAGGCGTCGGCCAGCCGAAAGTCGGGGGCGAGGGCTGTCAGCAGGGTGTAGCCGATGAGCGCCATCGTGGACTGCGTGCCGAAGGAATACGCGAGGGCGAGCAGAAAGTGGCGCCGGGAGCGCAGCGCGGGGAGCGCTTCGAGCATGCGCCGAAGCCGCGCGAAGGGCACGAAGCCGGCCAGGCGGCGCGCTGCGGGGATCGAGGCGACCGCCGCGACCGCGGCGCCGATGCCCGCGAGCGCCCAGCCGAGCAGGGAGGCGAGGCCTGGCGGCGGCGCGAAGGCCACCACCGACGCGACCATCGCGAGCAGGGCCGCCAGGCCGAGCACGCGCTCGACGAGCACGACGGTGACCGCGGCGGTCGCTCCGGTGCCGTCGAACGCCCGCCGCGTGATGACCCCGCGCACCACGTCGCCGCCGACCCCACCGGGGAGGTAGGTGTTGTAGAAGAGGCCCACGAAGTAGAGGTGCACCAGGGGAGCGAGCCGGGGCACCCGCGCGGCGCCGTAGGCGAGCAGCAGGGCGCGCCAGCGCAGGGCCCCCAGGACCATCGCGCCGCCCATCAGGCCCACGGCGACGCCCATCGACGTCGCCGGGATGTCCCGGGCGGCGGCGAGGACCTCGTCCAGATCCACGAGCGAGAAGAGGTAGGCGAAGGCCGCGACGCTGCCCAGGACCTGCAGCGTGAGCCAGGCGAGCCGCCGCCCCGTTCCGCTCTCGCTCACCGCAGGTCGAGCCGCCGGCGTGTGGTCTCACCCGGTGCGATAGTCACGCGGAGGTTGCGCGTCACGCCGAGCTCGGGGTTGGTGCAGGTGATCCGATGGGAGCCCGCCGGGAGGGAATGGTTGACGATGGGGGTCTGGCCGACGGCGCGTCCATCGATGCGAACGTCGCACCAGGGCCGAGCGTCGAAGGTGAGCGCGCCAGGCCCGCCCATCGGCGCGACCTCCTGCCGCATGCCGCGCTCCATCGGAGCGCGATCTCGATCGAGGTCGAGGCGAAGCCGGGTCGTCTCGCCCCCGGCCAGGCGGAGCTCCCGCGTCTCGGCGCGGTAGCCGTTGCGTCTGGCGACGACCCGGTGAAGACCGGCGGATGTGCGAAGCTCGAAGGGCGGCGAGCCCTGCAAGGGTTGCCCGTCGACGAGGACCCGGGCGGTCGGTGGGTCGACCTCGACGAGGAGCAGGGCCTCGTCGTTCCGCAGGGGCGTACGCTCGAGCTCCAGCTCGATGTTCTCGACCTCGCCGGCGTCCAGGACGACCGTGCGCGTCACCGTCTCCCATCCATCGAGGGTGATCACCAGCGCGTGCTCGATCCTTGGTTCGATCTCCGGGATGGTGAGCGGTGTGGTGCCGTCGATGGGCCGTCCGTCAAAGAGCACGCCCGCGCCCGGCGGTGTCGTTCGGAGCTGCACGACGCCGTAGTGCGCCGCGCTCGGTCGCTCCAGGGTAGCGGCGACCTCCACCCTCGGCGATTCCCTCGTCAGCTCGACGCGTTGGACGAAGGGGGCGAAGCCCTCGGCGCTCAGCTTGAGCTCGTAGCTCCCCAACGGAAGGTGAGCGATGGTGGCCGGGGTGCGTTCGGGCCGGCGGGCTCCGTCGATCCAGATGGCCGCGCCGGGGGGCGTGCTCTCGAGCACCAGCGCCCCGGGCCCCGTCGGTTTCGCCTTGGGCCACAGGAAGTAGGCGACCGCCGCGCCCCCGACGGCCAGGAGGGTCACCGCGACCAGGAGCAGCCAGGGGGTCTTGCTCGGGCGCTCGCGCACGGCGGAGACCCCGGTCAGCGAGTGGCCTGAGAGCGAGAGTTCGTCGTCGGCCTGCGCGGCCAGCACCTCTGCGAGCTGTCGGCCCTCCTGGAGCATCTGCTTTTGCTGCGCGAGCTTCTCGTCGAAGAGCGAACGCATCCACTCGCCCAGGGAGATGGTGCTGACGGCGAGCTGGGCATCGCGGATGTACGCCTCGAGGTCGGCCTGCATCTCGCTCGCGCTCGCGTAGCGTGTGTCGCGATCCGGTGAGAGAGCCTTGACGATGATGCGTTCGAGCGCCGGGTCGAGGTTGGGATTGATCGAGCGCGGCTCGGGGTAGTCGCCGGCGATGATGATCTCCAGCGTCTCGCCCTCGTCCTTGCCCTTGAACAGGCGCCGCCCGGTGCAGAGCTCGAAGAGCATCACGCCGAGCGAGAAGATATCGCTGCGGGCGTCGAGGGGTTCGCCGCGGGCTTGCTCCGGGCTCATGTAGGGGACCTTGCCCTTGAGCTTGGAGGCGTCCTCTTCGGCGTTCGTGGCCGCCTTGGCGATGCCGAAGTCGACGATCTTCACGTCGCCGGTGAAGGTGACCAGGACGTTCTGGGGCGAGATGTCGCGGTGGACGATCTCCAAGGGGTTGCCGTCGAGGTCGCGCTTGTCGTGGGCGTAGGCGAGCCCCTTGCAGCAGCCAAGGGCGATGGCCAGCGTGTGCTCGAGCGGAAAGGAGCGGACTCCTTTCTTCTTCATCTGCCGGACGATGGAGCGCAGGTCCTCGCCGTGGACGTGCTCCATCGCGATGAAGTAGTCGCCGTCCACGACGCCGACGTCGTAGACCTGCGCGATGTTCGGATGGGTGAGGGTGGCCGCGATCCGCGCCTCTTGCAGCAGCATCTCGACGAAGGCCCGGTCGGAGGCGAGCTTGGGCAGGACCCGCTTGACCACGATGAGCTTCTCGAAGCCCGCGACGGACCTCTGGAGGGCGAGGAAGAGCTCGGCCATGCCGCCCACGGCGAGGCGACGGAGCAACGTGTACTTCCCGAAGCGTTTCGGTAGCACCTCCCCCGAGGTCTCGGCGTTGGCCGCCGCTTGCTGCGTCACCGCTGCATTCCTTTCGACCCCGCCGACGTGTCCGGAGTGTCACGTCGGCGATGGCGGGTGTCAACTGGCCGCGGCTCTTGGGTCGAGCCCGCGGGTCAGCGCTCAGGTCGAGGGCAGGGCGTGCGCTTCGAGGTGCGCGCGGACGCGCCGGATGCCCTCGCGGCCGAGGAGGGCGGCCGGCTCCGTCCGCCAGCTCACCCCCGGCTCTTTGTTGAACCAGGTGCGCTGTCGCCGGGCGTAGATCCGCGTGGCCTTGACGATCGCGGCCCGGGTCTCGGGGAGCGGGATGCCCGCCCGGAGGTGGGCGACGATCTGCTTGTAGCCTACGCTGCCAAAGGGTCGCGCCAAGGGCGGCCAGCGTTCGAGGAGCCGGCGTGTCTCGTCGACCCAGCCGGCGGCGAGCATCTGGTCGACCCGGGCCTCGATCCGTGTTCGGGAGCGTTCGGCGCCTCGATCGAAGACCACGAAGAGGGTCGGATAGCGGGGCGCGCCCAGGGCGTGGGCGGCGCGCAGCTCCCCGAGGGGGCGCCCGGTCTGCTCCCAGACCTCGAGGGCGCGGACGATACGCAGCGCATCGTTCGGGTGGATGCCTGCGGCGCTCTTCGGATCGATCGTCGCCAGGCGGCGGTGCAACGCCGGCGAGCCCAGCCGTCGGGCTTCGTCCTCGAGGCTGCTTCGGATGGCGGGATCCGGAGGCGGCAGGTCGACGAGGCCGCGGAGCAGCGCGCGCAGCCATAGGCCCGTGCCGCCGACCACGATGGGCACCCGGCCGCGGGACGCGATCGCGTCGATCGCCGCGTCGGCGAGCCGGGCGAAGCCCATGGCGTCGATGCGTTCGGTCGGATCGAGCACATCGAGAAGGTGGTGGCGGACGCCGCCGAGCTCGCCGGCGGTGGGCTTGGCCGAGCCGATGTCGAAGCCGCGGTAGACTTGGACGCTGTCGGCTCCGACGAGCTCCCCGCCGAGGATCCGCGCCAGTCGGACTCCCGCCGCGGTCTTGCCGGACGCGGTGGGGCCGGCGAGGACGACGATGGGCGGCCTCATCGCAGGCGTCCGAGGAGCTCGCCGGCCGTCCAGCGGGCGGTGACCTCGCCGCGGGTCGAGGCAGGGAGCCGGGCCAGCGCGTCGAGGAGCGCGGGCGCGCAGGAGGGGTCGACGGACGTGACGAGGGCGCCGGCCAATGTTGCGCGGGCGCCGGCGAGATCGGCGGAGTCCGTGCGGACGGCGTCGAAGGCAGCGGCCAGCACGCGCTCGGCGGAGGGCTCCGGCAGCGCCAGGCTTGGATGGGGCTCCGGCAGCGTGTGCACGGCGACGGTCTTCGGGCCCACGAGGCTCAGGTCGAGGCCGAGGGCCGCCAGCGGCTGCCGGTGAGTCTCCGTCAGGCTCGCCTCCGCGGCGGTCACTTCGACCCGCGCCGGGAAGAGGAGGCGGCGGGTAGGGACCTGGGCGCTCCAGTGGGCGAGGGTGAGGGCGCGGGCGGCTCGTCGCGGGTCCAGCACGAGCAGGGCGCCGTCCCAGAGCGCAAGCCAGGCCTCGCCCAGGATCGCCAGCAGCCGTGGTGCGGACGCCTGGGGTGTGGACGCTGGAGCGGAGCCCGGTTCCTCGCCGGGAGCCGGCGGTGTGTGGTCGGCGGCGCCGTAGGAGGGAGCGGCCTCTCGGAGGGCCTCCGTGTCTCGGTCGGGGAGGGCCTCCATGTCTCGGTCGGGGAGGGCCTCCGCGTCTCGGTCGCCGAGCGCCTCCGTGTCTCGGCCGCCGAGCGCCGCGGCGAGCCCCCAGCGATCGGGGGGCGTCCGGTCCGGGCGGGCGCCCTGCGCGGGCCCGGTCTCGGCCGGTGGTTGGGGCGAAGCGGCCTTGGGTTGGCCCAGGGTGGGGGCGTCCGGCCGGGGCCTGGCGGCCGCGCTCCGAGCGCCGCGATCGAGGGTGGGCCCGGGTTTGAGGCGAGCGTCCCAGAACGCGGCTCCCCGTCCGGCGGGCCCCACCGCCGGGGAGCTCACCGAGCCGTGGATGCCCCCGCCCCAGCTCCGTGTCCCCAAGGCCTTGGCGACGACGCGGGTCACGGCATCGTAGACGCGGCGGGCCTTCGC
>Ga0256832_1000588_pt1 | contig 23898 bp, 21 predicted proteins | sample 134614metaG_FD_190534 | JGI IMG/M metagenome (GOLD analysis project Ga0256832, IMG submission 190534) | Hydrothermal vent microbial communities from Lau Basin, Pacific Ocean - 134-614 | ecosystem: Environmental > Aquatic > Marine > Hydrothermal vents | place: Pacific Ocean: Lau Basin | collected... | reverse complement strand
CCCTGGTCCCAAACCAGGTGCGCTACCAGACTGCGCTACACTCCGAAATTTTGTATTTTCAAACAACTCTGTATGAAAATGGAGTGCAATTATAGGGAAAAAGTTATTCTTTGTCAAGGGATTTTTGCTTTTTATACTTTATTTTTCATACACTTCCTAATATCCAATTACTTATATCCTATTTTCATGAACTTTTACTCTTTCTGTTATGCTTCCTCTATCATTAGTATATTTATAGACTATACCCTCATTATAGCCATAATAGTACTCTTCTTGAACCCCACTAACACTAGTACATGACACCATAAGAACTTCATGAAATATCTCTCCTTTAACTTCATAGTTTTTATAATACTGGTCAAAAGTACAATTATTTATAAATTCTCCTCTAAAGATATTCTCATCTCCCAAATAAACAAAATGATTTATTTTTACTACACTAGAAGGCTCTTCCATCACAATTTCACCTCCATTTAAAGACAATGTTGTTACCCCATCATTACTTACCCTCTCATAAGTATCATAATTCAATAATCTATGGTCCTCTTCATAAAACTTAATTTTTTGACCATTTTCATAAATATCGTAGGTTACTCTATAATCAATAGGTGTCTTCATGTATTCCCACAAATCAAATCGTTTTGTATTATCAATACTACCCTCAGTAGTCCCACAAGCAGCAAGTAACAATAGCATAACTGATGATAAACCAAATAATTTTAATTTTTTCATAAGCATATCCTTTATTAAGGATATCATATATCAAGACTGTGGTAAAGTTGTGAATCCTATCTTCTTCTATAGGATAAGGCTTCTAAAAGATGCCTTTTTTCTATCTTTGGAGACAAATCTAAATCGGCAATGGTTCTAGCCACCTTTTTAATACTTCCTATACTTCTATGAGACAAAGAAAAACGCTCTATTGCAGAAAAAAGAATTTTATTTGCATCATCTGATAGCATACAGAACTTCTCAACCTCATCTTCACGTAACTTACCATTTAAATTAACTTGTCCTCGCTTCTTCTGTGCTATAAAAGCTCTATTAACCTGCTTTTTCATCTCTTTTGAGGATATATCTGCCTTATCTGTAGAACTCACCTCTTGCATCACCACAAATAGGTCTATACGGTCAAGAAATGGGTCAGAGAGTCTATTTTTATAACGCTTTATCTCCTGCTCTGAACATCGACAAGACTTTTTCTTTGACAAAGCATTACCACAAGGGCATGGGTTCATAGCACCTACAAACATTATATCTGCATCATACTCTACTTTTGAATTTACCCGTGATATATTGACCCGTCTATCTTGCAGAGGCTCTCTTAATGCTTCTAAAATATTTTTTGTAAAGTGTGGAAGTTCATCAAAAAACAACATGCCATTATGTGCCAAAGCCACCTCTCCTATTCGTGCCTTATGTGACCCACCACCAAAAATAGAAGCAGAAGTTGCTGTATGGTGGGGTGAACGCATTGGTCTTTTGGCTTTAAAGCTTGGTATGGTTCCATCTAAAAACTGATGTTTAGCAATAGAGAGTATATCTTCTTCTCGTAACGGTGGTAAGATATCTTTTAGACGTTTTGCAATCATACTCTTACCACACCCTGGGTTTCCTTCCATCATGAAGTTGTGCATTCCTGCTGCTGCAATAAGGGCTGCTTTTTTAGCTACACTCTGCCCCTTTACATCTAAAAAGTCCGATTCTATCTCTACGGTATCAAAATAGACATCTTCCCCCACTACAACTTTCTCTGCATTATAGGCAAACTGTGTTATTGAGGCTTTAAATTTTTTATTTTGGAGCAACTCTATAGCCTCACTTAAGGTCTCAACAGCTATAAAATCAACCCCTGCTATGTGACTGAGATGTTTCATCGCCTCTTTGGGAACAATGGCTCGTTTCAAAAACCCCTGCTCTTTTAAAGACAAAATAATAGGAAAGAGTGTGGAGCTTGACTTCACTCGTCCATCTAGTCCCAACTCTCCAAAGACAAAAAGCCTCTCCTCCTCTATGGTCTTTTTATTTAATGCTATTAAGAGTGCAATAGATAGGTCAAAATGTGTACCAGTCTTTTTTAAATCACTGGGGCTAAGGTTAACCGTAATTTTAAGAGGAGGAAATATAAAGTCATTGGTTAAAAGTGCTGATTTTACTCGCTCTTTTGCCTCTTGAATATCAGAACTGGCTAAACCCACTACTGAAAAACCTGGAAGACCTTTTGTAAATGTTGCTTCTACTTCAATAATTTTGGCTGATAAACCATCAAGTGTTGCACAGGTCAAATGGTTGACAATGGCTTTTTTCTTTATTCTATTTTTCTTAGCTGAATTATCTACGACTTTCTCTTTTGGTGGAAGATTACCACTATGATTATTTTGGCTCATATGACATTATCACATAAAATAATAAAAAATGTTAAAAATATGTCAAATTGTAATACTTTTTACTTATTAGTGCCAAAAAGTTAAAATAAATGCTTTTTAACTCTAAAACTTAAAAAGCATTTAATATCTATTATTGTATTAGCATGATATAATCATGGTATTAGAAAATAAGGTTTAAAATAATATGCTATATAAATATAAAGGTATCACAAAACAAGGTAAAAGTGCAAAAGGGAGCATAGAGGCTTCGACTATTGATGAGGCAAAACAGAAACTAAAAATGCAAGGTATCTTCTACCAAAGCATTCAGGAAACCTCTCAAATAAATGTAAAAAACTTTTCAAAAAGAGAGATGCCCGGTCCCCTACTTAGTTCATTTGCTAAAGAGCTGTCTTCTTATCTCAACTCTGGAATGGCTGTTCTTACTGCCATTAAACTCATAGAGGGGCAACATAAAAAAGAGAAAAAGTATGCTTCCTTTTTAGCGTCACTTAGAACCATGATTGAAGAGGGTAAATCACTCTATCATGCTTTAAGTTCACAATCTGTCTATGGTATGCCTGACTTCTTTTTACAAAGTATTAATGTTGCAGGGCAAAGCGGTAAAATGGTCTCAGTACTTATCAATATGGGTACATTTTTCTCTAGTCAAGCAAAGGTAAAAAAACAGGTAGGAAATGCCATGGCATATCCTCTCTTTATTTTTCTTGTTGCCATTGGTATGACAGGATTCCTCATCGCCTTTGTTGTTCCTAAAATCACAGGAATTTTTAAAGACACAGGTCAAGAACTACCAGAAATTACTCAATTTGTTTTAGGTGTTTCTGACTTTTTATCTGCCAACTATATTGTACTTATATTAGGTTTTGTAGCTATTATTATAGGTTTTAAGGCTACCTATAAATACAGCTATGGTTTCAAAAAAGCTTACGATGGCTTTGTTCTACAACTTCCTGTAATAGGTGAACTTATACAAAACCATGAGTTAGGTCGCTTCTCTTATATTTTAGGACTTATGCTAGACTCTGGAGTCTCCTATGCCCATGCTGTTAAACTGGCTACCACCACCTTTTCTAACACTGCATTTAGAGAGAGTTTTGAGACAGCTGCTGAAAGAGTCATAGAGGGAAATAAACTTTCCCACGCACTCCAAAGAGGAAAAGGGGTTCTTCCTAAACGGAATTTTATGCAAGCTCTTGCCCTTGGTGAAGAGTCAAGTGAGGTTGCTAGTATTTTAAGTAATATCGCTGAACTATACCAAGAAGAGAATGATGATAAACTAAAACTTCTACTGAGCCTTTTAGAGCCATTTATGATGCTCTTTATCGGTTTGATTGTTGGGGTTATTGTTGCTGCAATGTTGCTACCTATTTTCTCGATGAACTTAGGGGCTACATAAAATTTTTAGGTACAATTTTCTTTAAAAAGGATAGATATGGCAAAACAACGTTTTCGTGATACTAAAAAGAATAGAATCACTCCCCAAAAAGAGAAACCAAACAAGGTAAAGAAACCTGCAATCCCTTTTGCAGGAAAAGCGATAAAAGCCAAAGCATTTCTGACCGATATTTTTATGCTCTTTATGCCTCTTTTCTACTTTGTTATCTATGTTGTTTTTGGTAGCTTACAAAATGCAGGGGAGCATAAACTTTTGGCTTGGTCTTATACACTTATACCATTTGTAATCATCATGACTATTTTTATGTATAAAGATGAAGGAAGAACCCCTGGTCTACGCTCTCAAAGTTTAAAAGTTATAGATGTCAATACCCTAGACAAACCCTCACTCTTCTCTATTATCTTTAGAAATTTTGCAGTTATTTTAAGTGTTCTTACCCTTTTTGGTTGGATGATGATGTTCTTTAGAAAAGACCATCGTACCCTACATGACCTACTAAGCAATACTTGCGTCATTCCCTATCCAAAGGCATAGATGCACTACATATTATCACTCTTTTACTTTGCCTACTTCTCTTTAGTAGGTGTCTATGTTATGTACATGCCAAAAGCCCTTACAGGCTTTGGTTATGATGCTGTAGAGATTGGAATTATTTATGCTGCTGCACCCTTTATGCGTTTTTTACTGCCATTTATATTTAAATACTATATCAAGCTCACCCATAAAGTATACACCATAGCCCTTATCAGCACTCTTTTAAGTTCTATACTTTTTATACAAACTGTTCATAGCTTCTCTAGCCACTTTATAGCCAACCTGCTATTTGGGGCTTCCATGGGAATCACCCTGCCTTTTGTAGAGACCATATCACTACAACGACTCTCTAAAAAAATGTATGGGAAAATTCGCCTTTGGGGGTCGGTAGGGTTTATTGTCATCTCTCTTCTACTTGGTGAGCTAGACTCTTCACCCATGGAGACCATCTACTTTCTCATCGTCACAGCTTTTTTTACTCTACTCTTTGGTTACTTCGTACTCCAATACGACCAACATAAAGAGAGCAGTAATCAAGAGAGTGATAGCCAATTTTCTCTACAAAAATATTGGGCATTTTGGGCAAGTATTTTTCTTATGCAGGTAGCCTTTGGTGGATTTTACACCTTTTTTACCATCTATGAAGAGTGTCAAGGTTTAAGCCCACAAACCATCAGCTACCTTTGGACATTTGGAGTAATCTGTGAAATAGTTATGCTCTATTTCCAAGGACCTCTACTTCAAAGAAATCTACTAAGCATTTTAAAAATAGCCACCCTTATAACGGCTTTTAGATGGTTACTCCTCTACTTTTTTCCAAGTTCCATAGAAGTAACCTTTTTAAGTCAGTCTCTCCATGCTGTAAGCTTTGCCCTCTACCACACAACAGCCATTACCTACGTCTTTTCTCTATACACTCAAAAACGTTTGGCTCAACAGTTTTTCTTAGGCATCTCATTTGGTTTGGGTGGTTCTATTGGGGCATTTATAGCAGGGTATATTTATGGAGAGTATCTATTTTTATTTGAGTCCATCATCACACTTGGAGCGTTTTTTATGCTCTTTGTGCATGATAGACGAAAGAGTACTATAGATGCTTAGTCTCTCTAAATCTATTTAAGAGATAGCACTAATCTGAAATAAAGAAGCGTTTTACCTCTTTAACACGTATTCCTTGTTGCATAAAATAATTACGCCATAAATTTTTAACAGCATTAATCAATTCCATCTTGTGTCGTCGTCGCTCTATCACATGCATATAGACAGTAACTCTTGCTTGAGTTGGTAGAGGATACTCTTTGATTAACTCTTTTACTGAGGGTAGTTTTCCTTTGTAAAAACTAAACTTATGTCCATTTTCCATAAAGTCACTTACGATGTGTATTTCAGCTTTTTGACTCTTAATATCATCAAAAATAGTTGTTATGGTCTCAAAAAGAGGAGAGGTCTGAGCTGTACCTGATTTACTTAAAAGGGTGGTAATATCAAAAAGAGGCTCCTCAAAAGCCAAAACAAACTTCGCTCTAATATCTCGACAGTTTTCATAAAGAGCATTACAGTCTGCTTCACTACCTGGGCTACACTTGTCAAAGATTTTTTTAACCTTTGTCTCTTCCCCTTTGCTTCCTGATAGTGATAAAATATTTAGGCGACTATTCATAGGAATGTTCTCTCCAATATGAGATAACCACTCCTCCATTCTCTCTACATTAGTACTCGTCCATCGGTCACTTTTATCAATTAGAACTACTCTTTTAATTGGACTTGGCTTATTTTTAAGACACATTGTTTTAGAATCTACATCATAAGAGTTTGGAGTTAATTTATAAGCAAGAACAAACCCTAAAACCCCTAATAAAGCCAATATTACAATAATTAATATACCCTTTATATCATCTCTACTCATAACGCTATCTCCCTATTTCTCTTAATTTGTTGAAGTACTTTCTCAATATATTCATTCTCTAAATATCGCTCTTTCATCTCTTCTAGTTTCTGTTCAAATTGCTCTTGATTCTCATGGAAATTATCTATCTGCTCATTAATACTCTTTAGCTCTCTCTCTATTAATAATTTCGTATTTAAAAGCATGTTAATATTGAGCGTGTTTAATCGCTCATCCAATATCTTTTTATAGTTAAAAGAGTAATCTTCACCATAAACAGACTCTATACCTAAACGATAATCTGCTAAAAGCTCTCGTCCTGCTTGAAAAGCTTTATGATAATAGAGCTTATAAGTAGTAATAAAAGCGTCCAAATCTAAAGCTAAAGCTTCAAGCTTATCTTTTGAACTCTCTAAGTTTTCCATCAGAGTATCTGATTTACGTATGGTTACACTGTAGAGTTCTCGCATCAATCTTCTTAGTTGTTTTTTAGCATCTAAAAACTCGTTATCACTGGCTTTCCATTGACGATAAACAACACCATACCCTGGGTATTTATCATCCATTTTCATCCCTTTTATAATACTAAAAAGTGTCACCAATACACCAATAGAGACTAAGATAAGTGATTCCATATCATGCAAGGTAAAGGGGCTATGAATCATTGGCTTAAGTACTGCTCCTATCTCCACGTCTGGATTGGTTTGTAAAAGCTCTCGATAGTGAGCAATAAATAGATGTATAAAGAAAATCAATAGTAGTAAAACAGTAAAAATAGCCAAGCCTATACGCCTTATCTTCTGAACAACATGATTCTTATAACGTAAAACAAACCCTGCAATGGTAGAAAGAACAACATTGAAAAAGGAGGTAATAAACCCAATAAACACTCCACCAAGCAACCCTAAACTAGAGGCTTGACCAAAAAAATAAGCATTGACTAATGCCTCTAAAAAGATAAAAACAAAAATCCAAGCAAAGTGTAAAATATAGCTCTTAGGGTAATATGCCTCTCTTTTAGTTATATTATTCTCTTGGCGAAATCTATTTAACTCCTCTCTTAGGTTGACCCTTTCTTCCTGTTTTGTCTCCTCTTCATGAATAAAAGCATCATGAATAACGCCTGCTTTCTCTTTAAAAAAACGTTCTAGTTTCACAAAACTATTACTCTCTTTTGAAACCTTATTAAGAAGGGTATTTATCTCCTTTTTTATCTCATTTGACTTTTTAATTCCATAAGCATTGAGTCTTTTAATATACTCATTAACCTCTTCTAAATATCGTATTTCCTCATTGCTAAGTTCTATTGTCTTTTCTTTAGAATTTTCAATAGCAAACTGCTCTCCCAATACTTTAGGGTCAACTCCTCTGACTATTTTATCTCTTTGTATATAGCCAAAATTTAAAAGCTCTTCTCCCTCTTTCGTCTCTTTAATACGCCATGCCATACTTTTCCTAAATGTTTAATAATGCAAATTATAACTAAAGTAGCTCTAATAAACTATCAAAAAAAAACTCTAATCACTACATTGTAATATTTTCTAAGAATTCAATTTCACCACAGCTCTAAGAGGTGTAGATATAAAGATATACAATACTATTGATTCTCCTCAAAAAATTCCAAAATCTCATCTCTATCTATGGTTTCACTTCCCGAAGTATAGATATTTTTTTCCAATTTAGCAAGTGCTTCTTTTATAGAAACATCCTCATCCCTATAAGGTAAGAGCAACTCAAACAGAGCTTTGTCTGTTTTTGCTTTTTTAATCTTTTTAACCATTGGGGTTTCTCTTTTTTTACGTCCTTTTACTTTTTTAAATGTAAACCAACCAAGTAGAGTAAGTGCAACTCCTGATAAAAGACCCAAGATATACCAAAGCATTTTATCTACAGGTTGGCTCTGTGTTATTACCGTAGTGTTGTTTTCTGCTTTATTAACGTTACTCTCTACAGGTTCTACACTTTTTGGCTCTACTTTTTGCTCTATCTTGTTTGGTACAGCACTCTTCGTAGTCGAGCCAGTAACTTTAACTTTTATAGCTTCTGTTTTTATGGTTTTAGGCTTTTTTGTTTTTGCATCAAAATAGGTAAAACTTACAGGAGGAATCGTAAAGTCTCTGTCAGCGACTATGGCTACTTTTTGAGTTACTACCCCTTTGGTGATACCTGAATTAGAGACCTTTAACTCATCACTATAGACCACAGCATTAGGAATATCAAGTTCAAACTTTTTAATATCTTCTATATTTCCTTGCCCCATAACATCTATGGTTAAATTGACAGGTTTATTTGCCTTAACCTCTTGCTTGTCTACACTGGCTGATATTCTAAAGTCACCATACACCTCTAGGTTATTTGGTAGAGGTTTAATATGTAGTTTTACTTCATTGGCAAAGAGTTTTTTCCAATTCATACTCATACCTATATTTCCAAAAAATGGGTCAGAGAAAGCACTACTTCCTGCTACTCGTGTACCTAAGCGTACAAAAGGTGGTTTTAGAGTAAAATTCCCATCTTCTTGAGGAAATAATACATATTGATAGGTTTGTGTTGTATAGTCACCATCTACACCCTGCTTTAGACCATTAACTTTCTTAACCCAAAACTTTTTTAATTCAGGTTCAGAGAGTTCTATTTTGTCATAATGAGCATTTGGTAAGCTTTTGAATGTCAGATTTAACGTAATAGGTTCACCGACATACGCCTCTTTTTTATTTACACTCATCTCTAAGCGTACACCATCTTTTATACCTATGGCTCCTGATGCTTTTGCTACTCTTAGTCTTAATGGTGCTGTCATCTCTTCTACTCCATCTACCACTACTTTGTAGACAGGAATAACGACATCTTTGTCTGGCTGAAAAACATAACTTTTAGAGATGGTTTTTTTCATATCTCCATTAATAATAGTCGTACTTGAACGACTTGATGTTCCAACCACAGGATAACCTGCAATATCTACAAGGTCAGGAAACTCAACATCTTCGCCATCTGCTTCTATTATCAGGCGTACTTGGTCACCATTATAGATAATTTTTTTACTAAGTTTAGCAGTTACTCCTGCCCATGATATTAGAGGCAGGAATAGCATCCATACCAATATAGTTTTACCAAGGTTTAAGTTCATGATTATCATCTCCTTTTGTCTCTAAAGGTACTAGTAAGGTATTGATTCCTCTTTGGTCAAGCATCTTTTGATATTTTCTTAACTCTTTATCTGAAATAGGCTCTTTTTTCATTTGAGCTGCAGCTTTTTGCTTCTCTTTGTCTGACTTGTCTTTTTTATCATCTTTTTTCTTCTTGTCATCTTTTTGCTTATCTTTCTCTTTTTGAGCTTTATCTTTTTTATCTTGCTCTTGCTTCTTTTTCTCGTCTTCTTTTTTTTGTTTATCAGATTTTTTATCTTTATCTGAATCTTTATCTTTCTTATCTTGCTTCTTTTTATCGTCTTCTTTTTTATTATCTTTCTTTTTATTTTTATCGTCTTTTTTGTCGTCTTTCTTTTTATCTTTATTATCTTTCTTTTGCTTCTCTTGCTCTTTTTTCTTCTTTTTGAGCAGTTCCAAGTTAAAACGTGTATCTTTATCCTCTTTTATTTTAAGTGCCTCTTCATAAGCTTTTATTCCTTCATCTATCTCACCTAATTGAGCATGAGTATTTCCAAGGTTGTGCCATTTATTAAAAGCTAGAGACTCCTTTTGTATAGAGGAGTAAAGCTCTTTGGCTTTTTTATACTCTTTTAGTTTATAGTAACTGTTGGCTTCATCATAAATAACCTCATCACTCTTCTTTTCAACACGTTCATAAGCTTCTACAGCTTTTGTATAGTTACCTTCTAAAACTGCTTTAGTTGCTTGGTCTAGCTCTCTAAAATCTAGTAGAGAAGCAGACAAAAGAAGAGGTGATACCAGTAATATTATTATTTTGTTCGGTGTTACCAAACCTACATGTTTTATCATACTTTTTTACCTCTCTTTTTCACTCTTTTTCTTACTCTTTTTTTTGGTAATGAGGAGAACGATACAAAAAAGAGTAACATCGCTAAAAGCAATGGAAACATAAACAGCTCTTGAGTATCTCTTATGGTATGCTCTTTTTTCTGCGTGGTTTTAAATTTGCTTTTTATATTGTCACTTAGCTCTTTAATATCCTGCTGTTGTACACTGTGTTTCAAGTATGCTCCACCTGTCTCTAACGCCAAAGCTTTAATGCTATCGTTTCTCTTAACTACTACAATATCACCTTTATTGTCTTTTAAAACACCATTTTCGTCTTTTATCACCCCACCCTTTGGAGTTCCTATCGCATAAACAAAAACCACTATGCCATGCTCTTTGGCATAGGCTATCTCTTTACTATAATCTTTTTTATCACCACCATCGGTAAAGAGTAGTAGTGCTTTTCTCTTTTGATTGTCTAAGAGTCTGCTGGTCACTTCTAACGCTGAATGAATATCGGTACCCTTTAGACTCATATTCTCAAAACTCATATTTTTAACCAAAAATTTTAAAGAGCCTATATCTTTTGTCAAAGGAGAGACAAGAAAAGCTTGTGAGCTAAACCCTATCACTCCAATACGGCTCTCTTTCATATTGGACAAAAAGGCATCAAACTTTCTCTTGGCAAACTCAAAACGGTTGGGGTAGACATCTTGGGCAAACATCGAATGAGAGATATCAAACCCTACCATAACATCTATACTACTGCTCTCTACCTTTACCTCTCCATTATATAAAATAGGTCGAGCTAAAGCCACAATACCTAAAGCCATAGATGAGATAAGCAGAATATTACGAACCTTTTTCGATAATGTTCTATCTTTATGTCTCATCTGCTTTAGTATTTTGGGGTCAAAATAGGCTTCTAAACTCTGCTTACTCTCCTTTAGAAAAAATCCTAAAGGGAGCAAGAGTAGTAAGAGCCATAAATATTCACTGTTATCAAATACCATTAAAATCTCCTATTTCTAGCAAGAAAATAGAGAAGCATAAGTAGAAGTCCTGCACCTAAAGGATACTGAAAGTAATGACTCTTTTTAATATATTTGTCTACTTTTATCTCACTCTTCTCTAGTCTATTTATCACTTCATATATCTTCTTTAGCCTCTCAACACTATCTGCTTCAAAAAACTGACCATTTGTCTCTGTGGCTATTTGTTTTAGGACATAAGGGTTATAGTCTCCACGATTACCAACACCAATAACATAAACTTTTATACCATACTTTTTAGCCGTATTAATGGCTACATCTAAAGGGATGTTGTTAACATTGTTTACTCCATCGGTTAAGAGTATGGCTATCTTCTCTTTAGCTTTAGAGTCTTTAAAGAGCTTAGAACTCATAAAAAGTGCCTCGTAAAGAGAGGTTCTACTCTGCCCTGCTATTCCTACCTCTAAACGTGAAAGTAAACGTTTGATACTATCTTTGTCGTAAGTAAGAGGAATCGCCACATAAGAGAAGTCTGCAAAAATAGTCAATCCCAATTTATCATGCTTTCGCATATCTATAAAATCGGTTACAATATCTTTAACTATTCCAAACTTATTGTACTCTTTCATAGAACCACTGGCATCAAGTATCATAGATATCTCATACCCTTTGTCTTTATCTATCACCACATCATCTTGTTTGTAGGGTGAAGCTAGAGCAATGGTCAAGAGCAGAACAGCTAAAAACTCTACAGCAGACAAAAGATAGTTTTGCCCTGATGAGACCTGTTTAAATATCTTCATATTTGGGAAAATAAGCTGTTCATTTCTCTGTTTACAAAACTTTTTACAGACAAAATAGAGTAACAGTAACAAAAAAGCAAAAGGGTACTCAAACATTATATTGCTCATGAGGTAACCTCCTTTATAACACTCTTCATCTTCTCTATATCTTCACTACTAAGCTCAGGTACCTCTTTTTTAAACTTATATATTTCTAGCTTTGGTAGCAAATCTAATAGTGCTGGATGTTCAGGTGAGATTATCTGTGCATTTTCAGAAAAACTGTAAACAGCCTCTTTGGTATCTGAAAAATCTATCTTTTGAAGCTCCAGCTTTGCTAACTCTTTTGGAGTTAAACGTTTAGATTTACGTTTTGGTTTACGCAACCAAAGAGCTAACCATACTAAAAATGCCACAAGAACAAGAGCCAACCCTATGCTTAACATAAAATAAAAAAATGATTCATCGGGGACTTCTACAAAGCCCTTTATATCTTTTAACTCTTCCATTATCTCACCAAATTATTCAATTTAAAATAGGGGTCCTCATCGGTATAGATCTTCTCATACCGTATATGATTTCCTGTAAAGTGTTCATAGAGCTTTTTATCGTTTTTATCTATCACCTTTTTATAATCATTTAACATCTTTTGATTAAACTCAAAAGCACTAGATTTCATGCTATTTGGGTCTATTAGATCCAACATACCCATAAGTTTTGGCTCCTCTTCAAACTTGTCACGTACCACGATGGCATAGACCTCATGTTTAGCAGAGAGCAACGTTAAATCGACCTCTTCATAAAAATCACCAATAAGAAAAACGATAGATTTTTGCTTTACGGTTCCTAACATATAGTTAGAGAACGCTTCATAATCTACCTCTTTACCCAAAGCATCCAAGCCCAATAGGTTTGGAACCACCTCATGCAGAGCGTTAATACGTTTTGTTGCCTGTCTGTAGTACTCCTCTTTGGAAGAGAAAGCCAATGTGGTAACGTTGTCTCCATTTTTCATGGCAGAAAATGCCAAAAGTGCATAAACCTCAGCCATAAGCTCCTGTTTGATTCGCTTAGAGCCAAAAGCAATCCCTCCACTTGTCATAAATGCTATAACAATGTTTAACTCACGCTCTTCTGTAAAGAGGTTAATGTAGGGGCGTTGTGCCTTGGCTGTTGCTTTCCAGTTGATTTTACGAACATCATCACCAAAGTAATACTCTCGTAGTTCAGAAAAGTCCAGACCATTTCCTACAAAAGTGGTAGCATTATTTCCGAGATTTTGAGTAAAAATCTTACGCTTGGTCTTTATGAGTATCTCTCGTGCAACTCGCTCTATAATACTTTTTTTATTATCATCTTTCATAAGTTTACCTCTTAAGGTAACTTAATGTTCTGCATAATTGTCTTTACAATATAATCAGTAGTAATTCCATTGGCTTCAGCTTTATAGTTCAAGATGATTCTATGCCGTAAAACATTGCCCACTACCTCTGCCACATCTACAGGCGTTACAAAATCTTTTCCACGTAAAACAGCTACTGCTTTTACAGCTTTATAGATGTTTATAGAGGCTCTTGGACTCGCCCCATACTCTATGTAGTTTCCTATTTCAGCTATACCAAACTGCTCAGGGTTACGGGTAGCAAAGACAATATTTAAAATATATTTTAAAATGGCATCATCTACATTAACCTCTTTTGCAGCCTCTTTAAGTGCTGTTAATTGCTCTTTTGTAACCACTTGGTTAATGACACCAAAAGCATTATCAGCTACCCGTTTAACTATCTCAAACTCTTCCTCTATGCTATTGTAGTCAACAATGACATTAAGCATAAATCTATCGAGCTGTGCTTCAGGAAGCTTGTAAGCCCCCTCTTGCTCTACTGGGTTTTGTGTTGCCAATACCAAGAATGGGTCGTCGAGTTTGTAGGTCTCTTCACCTATGGTAATCTGTCGCTCTTGCATTACTTCTAGTAGTGCTGCTTGTACTTTAGCAGGAGCCCTGTTGATTTCATCGGCTAAGAGTAAGTTGGTAAAGGCTGGACCTTTTCGTACTTTAAACTCTGCATTTTTCTGGTCATAGATTTCCGTTCCTGTAATATCTGAAGGGAGCAAGTCAGGCGTAAACTGTATACGCTTAAAGTCTAGTCCTAACCCTTGAGCCAAAGCATTAATGGCTGTGGTCTTTGCTAAACCAGGAACACCCTCTACCAAGATATGCCCATCAGATATAAGCCCAATAAGCAGTGCATCTATCAACTCTTCATGCCCAACAATAACTTTTTGAACTTCTTCTTTTATATCAATAATTGTTTGATTCATTTTGATTCCTATATTAATAATATCTAATGGAATTATAAAACCTCTATATTAACAGTGAATTAATAAGGCTAATTATATTTACTAAAGTTTATAGAGTTATGCAAAAAGTCTATTTAGTGGAATATAGTATAAGTAGGTTATAATTCCAGAAAAAAAGGAGATAGATAATGTTCAAAATGATAAATATACTACTACTTGTCATTCTTTTTACTGCTTGTTCTTCACAAGAGAGTAAAGATAAAACAGAAACTAATGCTACTAAAGTCAAAAAAGAGATGGTAAAAACAGAGCCTAAAAAAGAGACTGTTCAAGAGACCATAAGCAAAAAGGAGACTATAAAAGAAGAAAATGTAAAAGAAGATTCAAACCAAAGTAAAGCGTCTCTTTTTACACTTAAAACTCTTGATGGAAAAACCATTCATATTGATGAAACTAAAGGTGGATTATTATTTAAAGAGTATAAAGATAAAGCAGTACTTTTACTATTTTTTGGACATAGATGTCCACCATGTTTGGCTGAGATTCCTGTACTTATAGAACTAAAAAACAAAGAGCATAAAGATTTAGAAATCATAGCCATTGAGGTTCAAGGATACGCAGCAGAACAGCTCAAAGAGTTCAAGAAAAATAAAGGCATTAACTATACTCTTGTGACCTATGACGAAAGTGCCAACTTTGTAAATTATATTTCAAGACAAGCCAACTGGGGTGGAGCCATTCCATTTTTAGTCGGATTTGATAAAAAAACTGTTGTAAAAATTGTTCATGCTGGTGGACTTGGTTCAAAAGACTTTGATAATATTTATGAGACTTTAACTAAAGGAGAGTAATCCTTTAGTTTTTAGTTGGGATTTGTATGGTAAACATCGCTCCATCATCCCAATTACTAACAAAAATTTTACCATTCATACTATCTTCAACAATCAATTTCAAAATATAAAGTCCTAACCCTGTACCATTCTCTTTATCTTTAGTTGTGAAGTATGGGTCAAATATTTTCTTTATGTCTCTCTCCTCTATACCCCCACCATTATCCTTAACTGTTATAAACACTCTATTCTTATCAATATAAGCATCAATTACAATCTTCCCTTTATCAATATTTTGAAGATTTTTCTGACAAGCATAAATGGCATTATTAAGAAGAATTAAAAGTGATTGTATAAGTTCAGAACTGTAACCTACAACCTGAATATCCTCTTTTTCGCTGTATGAAATATCAATGTTTTTATGACTTGAAATCACAGTTAAACTCTCTGTTTGTTTCACAATATCTCTTATATAAAACGTTTCACTTTTTTTATTTGTGGAAAAAAAATCAGTGAAATCATTAATAGTTTTAGATAAATAAGCTGTTCTTTCTTCAATCTGGTTTAAATAGTTGTCAAGTGTTTCATCATCAAGAATTTTTTTTCTATTATCGACATCTATACTCATTACTGTACCATTGATTGAAGAGAGTGGTTGACGCCATTGATGAGCAATAAGAGCTATCATCTCACCCATTGAGGCAAGTTTACTCTGTATAATTAAAATTTTCTCTTGCTCTTGTTTCTCTCTGTCTATTTTTATAGAATAGAAGATAACAAACAAAACAAAAAGATACAAAAATGGTATCCAAAAATAACCAATTGAGATATAAACTCCATTCATATAAGAGTAAAATAAGATTAAAATACTTATCGTCAAGGTTACAAGAAAGATAAAAAGAGCCTCTATATATATCCTCTTTATAAACAATATAATAAGTAAAATAGAAAAGAGGAAAGAGAGTAAAATATTAATCTTCCTATAAACTTTTGGCTGAGTAAGTGTAGTATTGCTTAAAATACTATCTGCCACTAAAGCATGTATCATACTATTTGAAATAGATTGACCACTTGACGTACGATAGGTGGGATTTGCTCCCACTACAGATGAACCAACAATAACAACTTTCCCTTGAATTTCATCTACTGGAATACGAGCCTCTAAAATATCAATAGCAGAAAATACTTTAGGTTTTTTTTTAAATGAGTCTATTAGTAGAGTGTCATCGTTCTCTATTTTTACATTTTTATCAAAACTTAAAAGTGTCGCCACTGCTAAAGATGGGAAAATACGCTCCTTATACTTTATAAAAAGAGGGACTCTTCTAAATATTCCATCACTGTCTACCCACGCATTAATAAAACCAAAATCTTTTACTCCATTCTGTATGGTTTCATTATTACAAAAAATCCCTTCTACAATATGTTCTGTTTCTACATTTTTAAACATATTATCTCTATAAGAAAGCTCTTCACAATAAGAAGCATTATAGTCACCATTAATAAAATATGTTGCGATGGTAGATCCTGTCTTTTTAAGACTTTGAGATAAAATTTTATCATTATCTTTAAGTGCAGAAGGCAACCCATTAAACTTGATTTCTAAGCCAAAAAATCTTTTATAAAAACGTTGAATAGTTACAGGAGAGACTCTATCTTTCTCTGAAAAAAGTATATTAACCCCTATAGCAGAAGGATGAAGCTCATAAATACGATTAATAAGTTTGGCATCAATCCACCTTGCCCAAGGCCATTGACCAATATAGTCTAAGCTCTTACCATCAATATCAACAACAACGACTGTAGAAGGAATATCATTTTTTTCTTTAATTTTACTAGAGAAGAGACTCACAATATCATAGATTTTATAATCAACCCTCTTTATATGCTCACTGTTATAAAGAAAATAGTGCATTACGATTAAGACTATAATAAGCACTATATATTTAAGAGTTTGCAATACGATTTACTTTATAAAAATTTCAACATTTCTATTTTTGGCTTCAGCTACATTGTCTGCTGTTTTAACCTGTAAATCTTCTTCTCCATAACCTTTAGCATTTAAAGAGAGTACCTCAATCCCTCTATCTTTCAAGATAGACTCAATCAATTTTGCTCGTTTCATTGAGACCTTAATATTAAGCTCATTACTACCCTTTGTATCTGTATGACCAATAAGGTCAACCACACAAGGAGTACGCTTTTTCATCATCTCAATAGCAGTGGCTAAAACCTCTTTAGACTCTTTGGTTAACTCTTCAGACTTTGGCTTAAAATATACCATATAACTAACTGGTTTTTTAGGAGAAGCAGCCAAAACTTTGCCAAAGCGTCTCTTTATCTCTTCTTCTGTCATTGTTTTAACTTCGCTTATGGCAGAGTCTTTATCTTTTAAATCAACGTAACCTCCTACCTTATCTAATTGACTACTACCTTTATTTGTAGAGACAACAACTGCATTTTGTTTTTTTTCATTATTCAATAAAACTACTGTTGTTTTAGAAGAATTTGAAAACAGTAGACCTGCAATCAAAGAGCCAATAACAAAGAGAGCAATACTGAAAATAAATTGATTTTTCATCTACTTAGCCTCCACTGCAAAATGTGTACCACGAATGCCAATAATACCCTCAGGTATACGAAATTTTACTGATTTAGGAGAGAGCTTTCCAATTTTTCCAGAAGTAAAAACAGCTTTACCTTTTTTTAAAAAAACATCTATATCAAATTCATTTTCCTCTGGTTTAACCTTAAATATATTAATAACAAAAGTGGCTTTTTCTCCAAGAGATATAGTTGTACCATCATCAAAAACCATACCTATAGAACTCTCTTTTTTCGTGATAATTACATCACCATTCTCTAAGCTAGAACCTACTTTAAGCATAACTATCTTCTTACCTTTTTTAAGTTCTACTTTACCTGTTAATGTTTTCACAAATCCTACAGAAGCAAATAAAAAATTGCTAAAGATTAATACCAACATGACTACTATTTTCACCATACACACCTTTTAAATATTATTATACTACCCTAACTTATTTATATAAAATTAATCCTTGTTCTATCAATAAAATGGAAAAAATTCTAAGAAAAGTCTTATTACTCTACAAAAGAGCTTTAAGAGGTTTTTCTTGAGCAATCACTTGTGGTATAGGTGGTGTTTTCTTTTTTTCCTTTATCGGTACCGTTTTAAGTACCAATCCTACATTTTTAAGTTGTTTTGCTCGTACAATATTTTCCAAATCAGAAATAGAGGACTTTTTACTAAAGCCTTCTCTTAACACAACCAAATTAATGTCACTATAATGCATCAGATAAAAACTCTCTTCTGCAATATCAAAAGAACCTGTATCTATAAAAATATAATCATATTCCCTCTTTAAAATAGTTAAGAGTTCTTCAAATCGAGGAGATAGAATTAACTCCATAGGGTTAGGAGGGGTAGGACCAGAAGGTATAATGTTTAAATTAGGATAATTGGTAGTAAAAATAACATTACCAAGATTATCACGCTCACTTAAATAGGTACTCACACCACTATACTGCTGTTGCATTCCAAAATATTCATGTACAGAAGGATTATGCATGTCCAAATCTATAATTATTGACTTATATCTGGTATTTCTCAAAATCGCACTTAAGTTTACAATGGTTGTTGTTTTTCCTTCACCCTGTATAGGAGAGGTTACCAAAACAATATTACCTTCATCTTCTTTTTTTGAAAACTGAAGATTCATTGCAAGTTTACGATAGGCCTCTTCCAATAAGACATTCATTAACATTTTATCTTTATAAAGAGGAATAGTACCATATATAGGCAATTTAGTTAACAACTCCACATCACGTTTTGTCTGTACCTTATCTATAAATGTAGAACGAATTAGAGCAATAAGCGTTCCTAAAGCCAAACCTATAATAGCAGCCATTGCAAATACCATACCTGACTTTGGACTAATAGGTATAGGAGGGGTATAGGCTTTATCCACTATCTCATAATCTGATACTGCTGTAACTTTAATTAATTCATTTTCTGACTTTTTCTCCAAAAGGTAGGTATACATCTTAGAGTTTAACTCATAACTACGCTGAAAATCGATAAGCTTTTTCTCTTCTTTCGGAAGTGTTTTTAAAATAGACTCATATTTACTTTTTTGCTTTAAAAGATTTTTATGCTTAATTTTCAGAACAGAACCCAAATTTTTAATATTTAAAGCAATTTTTTTCTTAATTTCATCGGTTCGTTTACGTATTTGTATCAGTCGTGGGTAACTGTCTGTAAACTCAAGTTTTAGTTCATCCTCTTCAACATATAACTGATTTAAAGCGTCAATTAAATGAATCGTACTTTGGTCATTAAACTCCAATAAAGTAGGAGCAATGGCATCAAAATTTCTGTTGTTATCAACATATTTTTTTAAATTATCAATCAATTGCTCTTTTAGCACTATTTCCGATAATCTAATATCAATATCGCCTAGTTTATCAAAAAGATTGGTTGACTTAACTGCTGGATTAACACCCTCATTTTCAGATTCATATCCTCGAAGTTTTTTTTCAGAAAGTTCTAATTTTACTCTTGTTTTTTCAAGTTGCTCATCTAAAAAGGTTAAAATTTTATTATTCGTAATCTCTTTTTTATGTTTACTCTGCTCAACATACGCACTAATAAGTGTATTGACATAGTTATCTGCCCGTTGAGGGATAGTATCTTTAAATGAGACATTAAGAAAATCAGACTGTAAATCAACTTGTGTTACAGATAAATTCTTTTTTATATATTTTTCATAAATACGTCTATTGTCCCCATTTATCTTTAAATAGATAGTTTGGTTAAAGTCTCTATTTTTTATTACATTGGCTGTAAAATATTCTGTTACAACCCCTTCACCATAAGCATAGAGTTTTGATTTTCCTTTTTTATCTGAAGAGAGTACAAATCCATCTTTTTGAGGAAGCAAAGCTATATATGGTTCTTTAAAGTCATCTATTGTCATCGTTAAATTTGTAATCTCAATAGGTACATCATCATATATTTCTACTTTTCTATAACTATCTTCTATAAAATATTGTACTTGCAGATTAACCTTATTGAGTACTTTGCTGTTTATATTATATGTTTTAAGCGTAGTAATCTCCTGTAGTGTATCTGTCTTATTGACACTAAAAAGGTTTTCACTTAAGAAATCTCCATTCTCAGCAGGGACGGGAAGGTCTCGGTTAACCTTTACAAGAGCATACGATTTATATACAGGAGGAGTAAAGTAAAGATATACTTGAGCCAAAAATATAGAGAGAAGCATCATCGTTAAAAGTAACCATTTGTATGGAGCTACAAGTTTAAAAAGCTCAATGATATAGTTTTCTTCTTTTATAGTGCTACTAGGTGACGGAAGAGATTTCATATTATTTAATACCAATATTTTATTTTTTTTATTATTTATTAAAATAAATAATAACAATTAAAAACTTATACATTGCTTACAAATACACTCTATAGAATATAAATTATATAATAATAATATATTTTTCTAAAAAAGTAAAAAATAAACTATAAAAAACATTTTATGTGATATAATGTGATATTGTTAAAAATTAATAAAATATATAGGAGAAGTATTAATGAAGAAAATTATATTCTTTTTAATATTTGCAAATCTACTTTTTGCAAGTGATACATCAGTCGTATCTGGACAGACAGTGTCTGGTCATGTCAATAGAGGTGAGTCGAACTATTACCTAATCTCTGCTTCAAATGGAGATACCATTACATCCAATCTAGCTGGACTAACTGACAATGCAGATTTATACGTAAGAGTAGGTGGCAGACCAACAAGCAGTAGGAATGACTGTACATCAACCAATGGTGGTATAGAAAATGAAAGTTGTTCTGTAACATTAGACCATGATGCTATGGTTTATGTACGTGTTTATGGGCGTAGAGCAACAGACTATCAAGTAACGGTAACAAAAAATGGTGCTGGAAATAATATACCTACTTTAACTTCTGGTCAAGCCATATCTGATTCAGTTACTCAAGGAGGAGAAAAACACTATAAAATTGGAATGACAGCAGGTCAATCGCTAGACTCTTTAATAAGTAATCTTACTGATGATAATGATTTATATGTTAGAATGGGTCAAGTGGCAACAAGAGATTTTTATGATTGTAGATCAACCAATGGTAATACTCAAAGTGATAGTTGTTCTGTTACAGCAACGCAAAATACTACTGCATATATAACTGTTTACGGATATCGAGCTGGTAACTATACTTTAACTGCTACACTCCATGGAGGTAATGGTGGAGGAGATGGTGTCACTACTTTAGCTTCAGGGGAAGTAGTATCTGGTTCTGTAGCAAGAGGTGATATGAAATATTATAAGATACAAGCTCATTTGGGAGACAAGGTTATAGCTACCATCAGTGAATTAACCAATATTGCTCATATCTACATGAAAAGAGGTGAAAAGCCTACAAGAGCATCTTTTGATTGTAGAGGTGTTGATATGGGAGCAACTACAAACTCCTGTTCACTTAATATCTCTGATGATACTGAAGTATTTATAGGAGTATCTGGATTTAGAGCATCAGATTATCTTTTAACTGCTACTGCTGAACTGGAATTGATACCAGCAAATCCTGAAGTGCCTACTGTTCTTGAAGATGCAGAAGGTGGAACCCTTAACCCTAACTGGGAAATTGTGATAGGAAATGAACCTGGATACATCTACCCTACTCCAGATATACCTGGTGCACCAGATGGTACAGGTGTATTGGTTCACCATGCTTCTGGTGGAGCCACACTCTATAGATACCACCTTCCAGTCAACAATACTTCACAAAGAGTATTATCTATGGATATGGGTGGATTACCTACACATAAGTACAGTCACTATCCTGAAAATCGTAGAGGTTATATCCCTCACTATGGTGTTGGTGTAATTGTTGAGACAAAATTAGGAAGAAGAATCATGACATGGGATTCATGGTACACTCACCAAGGTTACCCACCAAGAAAACATGACAATGGACACAATATCTTCCTAAACTACCCTTCTCCTGTAGAGATGGTACGTGGATGGTATGCCCCAACAAATTTATGGACTCATTTTGAAGTGAATATAGATGATGAATTACATAAACTAGAACCAAATAATGAAATTATTAAAATTATAATATTTCACACAACAGGTGGTTACTTAGATAATATTACTTTATCTGCTGCAAACTAAACCCTCTTAACTACCAGAGAAAGAGTTAAACTCTTTCTCTTTTAGTCTCCTAAATCCTCTCTTTACAATAATAAATATTAACAAATATTAAACAATAAAAAACATTTTATGTGATATAGTGTTATATTGTTTTAGAAATAAAATAATACAAAATAAAATTTATAAAAAATAGGAGAACTATTAATGAAGAAAATCATATTCTTTTTAATGTTTGCAAATCTACTGTTTGCAAACGATACATCAGTTGTGTCTGGACAAACTCTGTCTGGTCATGTTAATAGAGGTGAATCAAACTATTACATCATCTCTGCTTCAAGAGGAGACACTATTACATCCCAATTAAGGGGACTGAGTAATAATGCAGATTTATATGTAAGAGCAGGAAGGAGACCAACAAGCAGTAGGAATCATTGTCACTCAACCCATGGAGGTAGACAAAATGAAAGCTGTTCAATAACACTAACTCGTAATGCTAGAGTTTATGTACGTGTTTATGGACGTAGAGCAACAAACTATCAAATAACTGTAACTAGAGGTGGAGGAAATGGTGGTGTTACCACTTTAGTTTCGGGTGAAGTTGTATCTGGTTCTGTAGCACGAGGTGAGATGAAATATTATAAAATAAATGCACATGCAGGAGAACGAGTTAGAGCTACCATCAGTGAACTAACCAATCATGCTCATATTTATCTAAGAAGAGGTAGTAGACCTACGAGATCAGCGTATCATTGTAGAGGCGTGAGAATGGGGGTGAGTTCAAATTCATGTGCGCTCAACATCTCTTCAGATACAGAAGTATTTATCGGCGTATCTGGATTTAGAGCATCCGATTATCTCTTAACTGCTACTGCTGGAGTAGAGTTAATACCAGCAAATCCTGAAATTCCTACTGTTCTCGAAGATGCAGAAGGTGGAACCCTTAACCCTAATTGGCAAATTGTAATAGGAAATGAACCTGGATACATCTACCCTACTCCACATATTCCTGGAGCACCATCAGGTACAGGAGTATTGGTTCACCATGCTTCTGGTGGAGCCACGCTCTATAGATACCATCTTCCAGTAAATAATACTTCACAAAGAGTACTATCTATGGATATTGGTGGATTACCAAATCATAAGTTCAATAATGGAATCCCTAGAGGGTATATCCCTCATTATGGTGTCGGTGTAATTGTTGAGACAAAATTTGGAAGAAGATTTATGACATGGGACTCTTGGTATGCACATCAAGGTTATCCACCAAGAAAACATGACAATGGACACAATATCTTCTTAAACTACCCTTCTCCTGTAGAGATGGTACGTGGATATGGATATGCACCAACAAATTTATGGAACCACTTTGAGGTTAATTTAGATGATGCACTCCATGCATTAGAGCCTAATAATGACATTATTAGAATTACAACATTTCACACAACAGGTGGTTACTTAGATAATATTACTTTATCTGCTGCCAACTAAACTCTCTTAACTAATAGAGAAAGAGTTCTACTCTTTCTCTGCTATTCTCCTAAATCTACACTTTACAACAATAAATATTAATAAATATTAAACAATAAAAAACATTTTATGTGATATAGTGTTATATTGTTTTAGAAATAAAATAAT
>Ga0256832_1000587_pt1 | contig 23903 bp, 23 predicted proteins | sample 134614metaG_FD_190534 | JGI IMG/M metagenome (GOLD analysis project Ga0256832, IMG submission 190534) | Hydrothermal vent microbial communities from Lau Basin, Pacific Ocean - 134-614 | ecosystem: Environmental > Aquatic > Marine > Hydrothermal vents | place: Pacific Ocean: Lau Basin | collected... | reverse complement strand
CCGGTGGCGATGGCCTTGCCGTTCAACGCCGTCTGACGCGGCGGCAGCAGTGCGCGCAGATCCGCGTCATCGCTCCGGATGCGTTGGTAGCGGCCTCCGCCGGCTTCGGCCAGCTTGCGCAGCGCCAGCTCGTCGAGACGCGGAATCACGATCTTGCCACTCCCGTCGTGGACGAAGCCACCACGCCCGTTTGGCAGTGGCGCGCCTTCCGGCGTGCCGACGCCGAGCACTTCGAGCGCATGACCGGCCTTGCGCAGCGCCTGCGCCATCTCCAGCGCGGCCGGATCGCTGTAGCCGTCGGTAATCAGCAGTACGCGCCCGTTGCGCGCGCCACCCTGTTGGAGCAGCTTGCGGGCCTCTTCCAGGCCGAGATCGACACGGCTGCCTTGCACCGGCATCAGCGACGGGCGTAATGCGCCCAATTGCGAGACGATGGTCGCGGTATCCATGGTCAACGGGGTGACGGCAAAGGCGTCTCCGGCGAACACCACCAGCCCGGTCTGCCCCTCCTTGCGCTGGCGCAACAGGTCGCGCACCTTGAAACGCGCGCGGGCCAGGCGCGAGGGTCGCAGATCCGGGGTATTCATCGAGCGCGACAGGTCGAGCACGATCACCAGCGCGTCAGGCGCGCGAAACACCGGTTGGGGCTTCTTCTCCCACACCGGGCCGGACAGCGCGATCACCGCCAGCAGCCAGCCAAGCGCCAACAGCGCAAGCCAGAGGCGGGAACCATCGCTGGATTCGTCGCCTTCGAGCAGCGCCGGCAGCAGCGCCGGATCTACAACCTTGCGCCACGGGTTGGCGCGCGCCACGCCACGCCGCGCCAGCCACAACAGCGCGGCCAGCGGCAGCAAGGCCGCCAACCACCAGGGATAGAGAAAATGGAAGGATTCAGGCATGACGAAGGTTTCCAGTCCGGGTCAGCGTAAGCGCCAAAAGCACGCTGACCAAAAGCGCCAGCCCCAGCGGCCAGCGGAAACGCTCGGCCACCGGGCGGTAGGTCTGCCGCTGCTTGCTGGTCGGTTCGAGCTGGTCGAGCTCGGCATAGATGCGCTCGAGGTCCTTGGGATCACGCGCGCGGAAATAACGTCCGCCGGTCTTTGCCGCGATCGCGCGCAGACTGTCCTCGTCGAGCGAGGAGTTGCCGAGCACGCTGAGGCCGAGCACGCCACGCACCATGCGCTGCCCGCCGATGCCGATGGTATAGATGCGGATCTGTTCCTGCGCGGCGAGATCGGCGGCTTTCAGCGGATCGACACTGCCCGCGGTGTTCTCGCCATCGGTGAGCAGAATCAGCACGCGGTTGTCGCGCGGCGATTCGCGCAGCCGCTTGACCGCCAGGCCGATGGCGTCGCCGATCGCGGTCTTCTCTCCGGCGAGTCCGATCGCGGCTTCGTTCAGCAAGGTACGCACGGTCTTGCGGTCGAAGGTCAGCGGGGCTTGCAGGTAGGCGCGATCGCCGAACAGGATCAGGCCGATGCGATCCCCCTTGCGGCGCTCGATGAAGCGCCCGGCAACCAGCTTGACCGCGGTCAGGCGATCCACCAGGCGGTTGCCGATGCGCATGTCGCGCTCCTTCATACTGCCGGAGAGATCGACCGCCAGCATCAGGTCGCGGCCGCTGACCGGCAGTTGCACCGGCGCGCCGATCCATTGCGGACGCGCCGCGGCGGTCACCAGCGACAGCCAGCCCAGCGCCGCCAGCCACAGCGGCCAACGACGGCGCGTTCGCTCGGGCTTTACCAGGCGATGCTGCAACTCGGCATAGAACGGGATACGCAACGCGGCGAGGCGCGCGCCGCGCGCGCGCGGCAACAGCCAGGCCACCAGCAATGGCAATGGCAACAGGGCAAAGGCCCAGGGCCAGGCGAATTGCAGATCGTTCATGAGGCGTCCTTCAGTTGGGTCTGGATCCACTCCCGCGCGAGCGCGGCCAGCTCTTCGGGATCCAGCTCGCAGTGGCGCTGATAAGCGCCATCGGCGAGGATGCGGCCCGGGCCGCTGCGGAAACGCCCGCCGCCGCCATGCTCGTCGAGAAAACGCAGCCATGCCTCGCCGCTGAGCGGCGCGACCTTCTCTCGTGGATGCCGGGTCAGCGCGGCGCGCTTGAGCAACTCGGAGACATCGGCGACATAGTCACAGGCGCGCCCGGGCTCGTAGGCCGCGAGCAAGGCATCAAGCCGGGCCAGGATACGCTGGCGCCGCGCTTCGCGCTGGCGGCGTTGCCATAACAGCCAGCCGAGCCAACCCGCCAGCGCCAGCAGCGACAACGCCAGAATCCACCAGCCGGGCGCCGGCGGCCACCAGGATGGCGCGGGAGGCGGATGGATATCCTTCAGCGCGGCGAGTGGATCGGGATTCGGGTTCATCGCACACTCCCTCCGGACAAGCCGGCCAACCAGGCGCCGAGCGAATCGGCCACATCCTCATCGGTGGCAAGCCGCAACAGCGGGATCGCCCGCGCTTTCACCAGCTCGTCGAGACGGCGATGACGGCGCGCGAACAGCTCACGGTATTCTTCGCGGCGCGCGCGGCTTGCCAGATCCAGCCAGCCGCGCCGGTGGCCATCGCTGACCGGATAGATCGCGGGTGGCGGCGGCGCCAGTTCCAGCGGATCGAGAATCTGTATCGCCAGCACCTCGCCATGGCGGCGCAGCTGGCCGAGCAGCAATCCGGTATCGTCATCGAACTCATGAAAATCGGACAACACCACGACCAGGCTGCCAGGACGGGCGACACGCCGCAGGCGGCGCAGGGCCTCGTTCAACGCGCCGGGGCGCGGCTCGGCGCGAGCGCCGGCTTGCGGATCCGCCGCCGCGAGCAGTTCCTGGATCAGGCGCAATGCGCCCTTGTCGCCGCCGCGCGGCTTCAGCTCTCGATGCCCGCCATTGAACAACAGCGCGCCGACGCGATCGCCATGCGCCACCGCCGACCAGCCGAGAAAGGCCGCGGCGCGCGCCGCAATCACCGATTTGAAGCGTCCACGCGTGGCGAAGAACATCCCCGGCCCCAGATCCACCAGCAATACCACCGGGCGCTCGCGCTCCTCATGATAGAGCTTGGTATGCGGTTTTCCGGAACGCGCGGTGACGCGCCAGTCGAGATTGCGGATGTCATCGCCAGGTTGGTAGAGGCGCGATTCGAGATAGTCCATCCCGCGCCCACGAAAGCGGGAATGATGGGCGCCGGCAAGCAGGCTCCGCGCCGGCAGCCGTGGGCGCAACGGCTTGCCGCGCGGCGCCCGACGCAGCGCGATCAGCTCGTCGAGCGCCGGCTGGATCGCGGGATTGACCGCATCCCGGGCCATCACACCACCGGCACGCGCTGGAGCAGTTCATCGATGAAGCGATCGGGCGTCATGCCCTCGGCCTCGGCCTCGAACGACAGAATCACGCGATGCCGCAAGACATCATGAATCACCGCGTGAACATCCTCCGGCGAGACATAGTCGCGCCCATCGAGCCAGGCGCGGGCGCGGGCGCAGCGATCCAGCGACAAGGTGCCGCGCGGGCTGGCGCCATAGGCGATCCAGCGTGCCAGCGCGCCATCGTAGGCCGACGGATCACGCGTCGCCAGAACCAGTTGGATGACGTATTCCTCGAGCGCGTCGGACATATGGATATCGAGCACCTCGATGCGCCCCTGGCGCACATCGTCGCAACGCAACAGAACCTCTGGTGGCTCAGGCCGCTCCATCCGACGGCGCGCCTGCTCGCGCACCAAATCGAGGATACGGCGCTCGGAGGCGGCGTCGGGATAGCCCACCGTGACATGCATCAAGAAGCGATCGAGCTGGGCCTCCGGCAAGGGATAGGTGCCTTCCTGCTCGATCGGGTTCTGCGTGGCCATCACCAGAAAGGGCTCCGGCAGCTTGTAGGTCGTCATGCCGACCGTCACCTGGCGCTCACCCATCGCCTCGAGCAGTGCCGACTGCACCTTGGCCGGCGCGCGGTTGACCTCATCGGCAAGGATCAGGTTATGGAACACCGGCCCCTTCTGGAACACGAACTCCCCGCTCTGCGGCCGGTATACCTCGGTTCCGGTGAGATCCCCGGGCAACAGATCCGGGGTGAACTGCAAGCGATGGAAATCCCCCTCGAAACGATCGGCCAACGCCTTGATCGCGGTGGTCTTGGCCAACCCCGGCGCGCCCTCGACCAACAGGTGGCCATCGGCGAGCAGGCCGATCAACAAGGCATCCACCAAGTGCTCCTGGCCGATGATCTGCTTGCGCAGCTCGTCGCGCAGGGTCAGGAAACGGCGATGGGTGTCACTGAGCGTCGCGGCCTCGGCCGCCGGATTGGCATCTGGCATGGTGTTTGTCCCGGGTATGAAGAAAATTTGCATGGATAGACCACGACGGACAGGATAGTTCCATTGCACCGCCGCCGTGACGCTGGCTGACAAATGGGGGCGCGGCATGGGAGATTCAACCGCGCGCGGGCGTTCTTCCAGGTTTCGCCGGCTGCCGTGGAGGAAGGTCGTCTTGATCGCTCTTCGCAAGATCCAATTGGTGAATAGAGCCGGGACGGCGCCATGGGCGATGCGGCGCGCCGACCCATTTCCGCTTCTCCAGCTGTGGTATAGTGGCCGGGCATTGCGCGAGGCAATAGCCAAGCATGTCACTGCTTCGCTATTGGTTCGTTGATTCGGACGCAATCCCTAGAAATCCGGAGGATCCCATGTCCAAGAAACATCCTGTCGTTGCCGTTACCGGTTCTTCCGGCGCCGGCACCACCACGGTCAAGCGCGCCTTTGAGCACATCTTCCTGCGAGACGGCATCAAGGCCGCCGTCATCGAGGGCGACAGCTACCACCGCTACGATCGCGCGCAGATGCGTGAAGAGATGGCGAAGGCGGCCGAGGAAGGCCGCAATCTGAGCCATTTCGGCCCCGAGGCCAATCTGTTCGACCGTCTCGAGGAGACCTTCAAGACCTACGGCGAGACCGGCGGTGGCCAGAAACGCTACTACCTGCACAGCGCCGAAGAAGCGGAGTTCCACAACAAGCGGCTCGGCACCGACAAGAAGCCCGGTGAGTTCACGCCGTGGGAAGACATTGAAGAAGGCACCGATCTGCTGTTCTACGAGGGCCTGCACGGCCTGGTCGTGACCGACGACGCCGATGTCGCGTCGCATGTGGACCTCGGGGTCGGCGTGGTGCCGAACGTCAACCTGGAATGGATCCAGAAAATCCACCGTGACAACGCGGAGCGCGGCTACTCGGCCGAGGCCACGGTCGACACCATCCTGCGCCGCATGCCGGACTACATCAATCACATCACGCCGCAGTTCTCGCGTACCGATATCAACTTCCAGCGCATTGCCACGGTCGATACCTCGAACCCGTTCATCGCGCGCGATATCCCAACGCCCGACGAGAGCTTCGTGGTAATCCGCTTCAAGGACCCGGCCAAGTTCAACGTCGATTTTCCGTTCCTGTTGTCGATGTTGGACGGCTCCTTCATGTCGCGGCGCAACACCATCGTCGTGCCCGGCGGCAAGATGGGCTTCGCGATGGAGGTGATCCTGGGCCCGATCATCCACCAGATGATGGAAGCCCGCTCGGCCTGATCCGGCCCGGGCCGGCGCTGCGCCGCCGGCCCCGCATTCCGCCATGTTCCGACATACCCATACCATCGCCGACCGCTGGGAAGACGCCGCGCGCATGGCCGTCGCGGCGCTCGGCGATCTGCCCGATCCAGACGTGCTGGCCTTCGTCTACGCCAGCGACCGTTTCGCCCCGGAGCTGGGCAGCCTGATCGCCTGGTTGCGCGCGCATACCGGTATCCAATATTGGGTCGGAACGGTCGGCATCGGACTGTGTGGCAGCAACTGGGAGAGCTACGAACAGGGCGCGTTGTCGCTGCTGGTAACCGACATCCCGGAGGCGCGCTTCGAGCTGGTGCCCAACCTGTCGACCCGGGTGGCGCCTTTTCTCGATGCCAGCGCCGCGTGGCGATCCGAGGCCGATGCCCATTTCGGCGTTGTGCATGGCGATCCGACCAACCCGAACACGCCGGAGCTCATCGAGGCGCTCGGCGAGGGGCTGGACCCGGGTTTCCTGGTCGGTGGCATCAGCTCATCGGAAACCACCCTGCCCCAGGTCAGCGGGCGAATCGTCTCGGGCGGCATCTCGGGGGTTTTGTTGTCCTCGGAGGTGGGCGTCACCACCGGTTTGAGCCAGGGCTGCACGCTGATCGGGCAGCGCCACGAGGTCACCGCCGGCGAGCGCAACATCGTGCTCGAACTGGATGGCCGGCCGGCGCTCGACGTATTCGAGGAAGAGATCGGCGAGGTGCTCGCGCGCGACCTGCGGCGCGTCGGCGGTTTCATCTTCGTCGCTCTGCCGGTGCCCGGCTCCGACACCGGGGATTACCTGATCCGCAACCTCGTCGGCGTCGATCCCGAGAACCGGCTGCTCGCGATCGGCGACTACGCCGAACCCGGCACGATGCTCCAGTTCGCGCGGCGCGACGGCCAATCGGCGCGCGAGGATCTGCTGCGAATGGCGCGCGACACGCGCGAACGCGCCGGCGGGACGATTCGCGGCGCGCTCTATTTCTCCTGTCTTGGACGCGGTCGCAACCTGTTCGGAGAGGAGTCCGCCGAACTGAAGTTGATCGGAGAGGTGCTCGGCGAGACGCCGCTCGCCGGCTTCTATGCCAACGGCGAGATCTCCCACAACCGCCTGTACGGTTATACCGGCGTGCTGACGCTGTTTCACTGATGACACCACCTGGATTCTTCCCTGCCATGCCGCGTCTGTCGATGATTCCCTTGTTACTGGCATGCGCGCTGGCGCATGCCGAGAACCGCTACCTCCAGTGCCTGCAACAGGCGCTGACCCGCGCCGGCGACGAGGTCACCGTCGGTGAGTTGCGCGCGCGCTGCCGCGAACGATCCAGCCGAACCCCGCCCCGCGGCAATCGCGAAACGAGCCGTATCCAGCACCGCCTGGACGCCGAGAAACTCGTTGCCCGAAGCCGTTTCGGGCTGCTGCCGCACCGCACCAACTATGTGCTGATGGCCGCCTACGACAGCAGCCCGGCGAACAACGCCCCTTTCCAGGAGTTTCTCGACAAGGGGGTTTCATTCCAGCACATCGAGGCGAAATTCCAGCTCAGCGTCAAGACGCCGCTGGCTTATGACCTGTTCGGCGTTCCCAGCGGGCTCTATCTGGGCTATACCAACCGCTCGTTCTGGCAGGCCTATGACCGCGGGATGTCATCACCATTCCGCGAAACCAACCACGAACCGGAGTTGTGGCTGTCGTTCTACAATGACTGGAAGCTGTTCGGCTTTCGCAATACCGTCGACAGCATCGGCCTGTCGCATCAATCGAACGGTCGCTCCGGGGTGCTCTCGCGCAGCTGGAACCGGATCTACGCCCGCTTTCTCTTCGAAAAAGGCAATCTGGCGCTGGAATTCAAGCCGTGGTGGCGCATCCCCGAGAGCGAGGGCAACGACGACAACCCGGACATCGACGATTACCTCGGCTACTTCGAACTCGGCGGGGTTTACAAGCACGGCGGCCACAGCTTCTCGCTGCTCGTGCGCAACAACCTGCGTTCCCGCGATAACCGCGGCGCCTTGCAACTGGACTGGAGCTTTCCGCTGACACGCTATCTGCGCGGCTACCTGCAATGGTTCAACGGCTACGGCGAAAGCCTGATCGACTACAACCACAACGTCAACAGCATCGGCATCGGCATTCAGCTCACCGACTGGCTGTAGATCCGATGCCGACCACGACCCGACCCGGAGTACAGAGCATATGGAGCAGATACTCGTCGAACACCACGCCTCGCAGGCCAAGCTCGACATCATGGGCGTCTTCGACTGGCCGGTCTGGCAAAAGGAGCCCTCGACCTTCCCCTGGACCTATGACGAACAAGAAACCTGCTACATCCTCAAGGGCCGCTTCCGCGTCACCCCGGACGGCGGCGAGCCGCAGGAATTCGGCAAGGGCGATCTGATCATCTTCCCGGCCGGCATGAACTGCACTTGGGAGATCATCGAGCCCGTGCGCAAACACTATCAGTTTGGCTGAAGACATGCTCGTTAGGCACTGTAGTATACTCGTTGCCCATGAATTTTCGGCCACTGCGACCACCCCTCGCACCCGTGGGCGTCGTTGCGGAAACTCGCCATGGAATGGGCTATGACTCGTTCCCGCGCCTGGCCCACGGGCGCGAGGAACGGTCTCAATAATCCGAAAACTCATGGGCAACGAGTATAACCACGCAGCCAACGCTCATGACGCAAGCTGGCACCACCCCAGATCGTAATAAAATCGTAACTACTCAGCGAGCAGGCCAAATAAAGGGTAACTGCTCGGATCGCCGCTTCACCTTCGTAAGCCGATCCAAGTGCGACGGGACCGGCCACGGCGGCGCCACGAAACCGCGCCGCCGACCGATCCGCCGCGCTTGATCGGGCCCACGCCTTGCCAGGTCAATATCCTTTCAGCGGTTGGCTGGGCAGCGACACCCGGGATCAACCATCAGAACGGCCTAACAGCATGAGTTCAGCGAAAAAAAAAGAACAACATACACCAATGATGCGGCAATACCTGCGCATCAAGGCCGAACACCCCAATACCTTGCTGTTCTACCGCATGGGGGATTTCTACGAGCTGTTCTACGAAGACGCCGAAACCGCCGCGCGGCTGCTCGATATCACCCTGACCCAACGCGGCCAATCGGCCGGCAAGCCGATCCCGATGGCGGGGGTACCCTACCACGCCGCCGAGAACTACCTCGCGCGGCTGCTGCGGGCCGGTCAATCGGTGGCGATCTGCGAACAGATCGGTGACCCGGCGACCACCAAGGGGCCAGTCGAACGCCAGGTGGTACGCATCGTCACCCCTGGCACGGTCACCGACGAGGCCCTGCTCGATGACCGCCGCGACAACCTGCTTGTCTCCATCCTGCCGCATGCCGGTGGGTACGGCCTGGCCACGCTGGATCTGGGCGGTGGCCGATTCAAGGTGCTCGATCTCGACAGCGACGAGGCGCTGCGCGGCGAACTCGAACGCCTGCGCCCGGCCGAAGCCATCCTGCCAGACGGACTGGAACAGTCCCCACCACTGCCCGACGGCTGCGGCGCAACCCGTCAGCCCGACTGGTACTTCGACCCCGATACCGCAGTGCAACTGTTGTGCGAACAGTTTGGCACCCAAAGCCTCGAAGGCTTCGGCATCGACTCCAAGCGCCCGTCGATTGCCGCCGCGGGCGCGCTATTGCATTATGTGCGCCAGACCCAGCGCAGTGCCTTGCCGCACATCCGGGGGCTGCGCGCGGAGAACCGGGACGAGGCCATCCTCATCGATGCCGCGACACGCCGCAACCTGGAGATCGACCAGGGCCTGAATCCAGCCCATACCCTTGTCGCCATCCTGGATCACACCGCCACCGCGATGGGCAGCCGCCTGCTGCGGCGCTGGATCAACCGCCCATTGCGGGACCGCAACATCATCGCCGCCCGCCACCAGGCAATCGAGACCCTGCTGCGGGGCGACCAGCATGAAGCCATCTATGATGCGCTGCGCGCGATCGGCGATGTCGAACGCATCGCCGCCCGCATCGCGCTGAAGAGCGCGCGCCCGCGAGACCTCGCGGTACTGCGCGATGCTCTCGCCGCCCTGCCCTTGCTGCAAAGCCTGCTTGGCGGGCTCGACGACCCGCTGCTGAAGCGACTGCGCAAGGCGATTGGCGAACACCCCGAAACCCTGGCCCTGCTGCAACGCGCGATCATCGACAACCCGCCGGTATTGATCCGTGACGGCGGCGTGCTCGCGCCTGGCTACGATGCCGAACTGGACGGGCTGCGCGACCTCTCGCACAACGCCGACCAGTTTCTGCTGGAGCTGGAGCAGCGCGAACGTGAACGCAGTGGCATCGCCACGCTGAAGGTCGCCTACAACCGCGTGCACGGCTACTACATCGAGATTGGCCGCGCCCAGGCCGACCAAGTCCCGGAAGACTACCTGCGGCGTCAGACACTGAAGAACGTCGAGCGCTATATCATCCCGGAACTGAAGCAGTTCGAAGACAAGGTGCTGAGCGCCCGCGACCGCGCATTACGCCTGGAAAAAGCCCTTTATGAAAAGCTGCTCGAACAACTGCAAGACGCCATCCCCGCGCTGCAACGCAGCGCCGACGGTCTCGGCGCGCTCGACGTGCTCGCCAGCTTCGCCGAACGCGCGCGGCGCCACGAATACACCCGCCCCCAACTGCGCGAAGCCCCCGGCCTGGCGATCCGCCAGGGCCGCCACCCGGTGGTCGAACGGCTGAGCGACGAACCCTTTGTCGCCAATGACACCGAGCTGGACGAACAACATCGCATGCAGATCATCACCGGCCCGAACATGGGGGGGAAATCCACCTACATGCGCCAGACCGCGCTGATCGTCCTGATGGCCTGGGCGGGCGGCTTTGTCCCCGCCGAATACGCCGAGATCGGCCCGATCGACCGGATCTTTTCACGCATCGGCGCCTCTGACGATCTTGCCGGTGGCCGTTCCACCTTCATGGTAGAGATGGAGGAAACCGCCAACATCCTGCACAACGCCAGCGACCAGAGCCTGGTGCTGCTCGACGAGATCGGCCGCGGCACCTCCACCTTCGATGGACTCTCGCTGGCCTGGTCGGTGGCGATCGAACTGGCCGAAAAACTGCGTGCCTTCACCCTGTTCGCGACCCACTACTTCGAACTCACCACGTTGGCCGACGAATACCCGGCCATCGTCAATGTCCATCTGGATGCCGCCGAGCATCAAGGGCGCATCGTCTTCCTGCATGCGCTGCGTCCCGGCCCGGCGAGCCAGAGCCACGGCCTCCAGGTCGCCGCGCTGGCCGGCGTGCCGGAAACCGTGCTCGCTCGCGCACGCGCGCGCCTGCGCGAACTCGAAACCCAGGCCAGCCGCCAGGCCGACGCCCTCGCCAGCCAGCTCTCCCTGTTCGACAACGCGCCCGAAGCCGCCGCGCCGCTCCACCCGGCGCTGGAATTGATCGAACGCAGCGATCCGGACGAAATCGCTCCCCGCGCCGCGCTCGATCTGTTATATACACTGAAAAAACTGCTCGAGGAGAACCCGCGATGACTTTCATCGTCACCGACAATTGCATCCGCTGCAAATACACCGATTGCGTCGAGGTCTGCCCGGTCGACTGCTTCCACGAGGGCCCGAATTTCCTCGTCATCGACCCCGATGAATGCATCGACTGCGCCCTGTGCGAGCCGGAATGCCCGGCCGCCGCGATCTACGCCGAGGACGATCTCCCCGAAGACCAGCAGGTCTTCCTTCAATTGAACGCCGAACTCGCGCGCCTGTGGCCGGTCATCACGGAAAAGAAGGACCCGTTGCCCGACGCCGAGAAATGGGACGGCGTCGAAGGCAAGCTGAAGTACCTCGAGCGATAAGCCGGGGCAAGCCAATCCCGCAAACCGCCTATCTCCGCCGGACGCGGGGCTTCGGTGTTGGCGACGTGGCCTCGGTGACGCGGATCAGGCCCGACGACCATTCTCGATCATCGCGGCCCTCATCGATCCGCAAGGAGGGCTTTCCCGCCCGGACAGGCCGGCGCCTCGACGCAATCGTCCACATACGCCCGGCCGGCGGCGGTAAGCTTGACGAACACTTGATCGTCGCACACCAGGGCCGCCACCTTGCCATTGCCATACAGCGCGTATTCGCCGGAAATCAGCGATAGGGCCCCCACCCGCCGCCATATCCCCAAAACCAGGGATCCCAGAACCAGGGGTCGTATTCGGGTTCGGGTGGCGGCGGCTGGTAGACGCCCCAGTCATGCCAGCGGCTCACCGCCACCACTGGGTAACGATAGAGGTAGTCGCCGATATGCCGCTGGCGGCTGCCGACCAGCGTGCCGACCACCGTGATCCGGGTGCCGACCGGGTGCGCGGCGGGGTCGACGAAACCGGGCACGCGGGCGAGGAAGCGACCGGCCGAAGGGGCGCCGATGTCAGGCAAGCCGCTCTCGTTCAGCGGTCGGGCGAGGATCTCGAGCAGGGTATCCTCGCTCCGGTTTTCGATCCTCACCAGCTCGCCGCCCCAACGCAGCGAGCGACCGTGAAACGCGGCCGGATCGGCCAATGCGCGGGCGAACGGCAACGCCTCCGGCGGCGGTTCGGAGACAGGATTGGGAGCGCTGGCGCAGCCCTCGAGCAGACTCAGGACGAGCACCAGCAGGACTGAAAAAATTCCGCTTTCTTTCACGGCATTCCACTCTATCTGCTATCCACCATCATAACGCAAGGCGGCGCAAACCGGATCATTAGAAATCAACAACTTAGGTCTGTTCTCCTGTTTCTGGCTTTGCAGGCCGGTTCAAGTACCGCGGAACCGGCTGCGGCGGCGCCGCGCAATTGCGCCACTGCCCGATCCGCTACGCTCGATCGGGCCTACGCCCATATGGCAAGAAACCGCTGTAGGCCGGTTCAAGTACCGCGGAACCGGCTGCGGCGGCGCCGCGCAATTGCGCCGCTGCCCGATCCGCCGCGCTTGATCGGGCCTACGCCCTGACGGATCGCAGCGGCTCGGACGGTGCTTAGAAACCGTGCCGCTTGCGCGTTTCCACCGGCGTAGGCCGGTTCAAGCGTAGCGGAACCGGCTGCGACGGTGCCGCGCAATAGCGCTGTTGCCCGATCCGCGGCGCTTGATCGGGCCTACGTCCTGACGGATCGCAACGGCTCGGGCGGTGCTTAGAAACCGCGCCGTTTGCGCATTTCCACCGGCGTAGGCCGGTTCAAGCGCAGCAGAACCGGCTGCGGCGGGGCCGCGCAATTGCGCCGCTGCCCGATCCGCCGCGCTCGATCGGGCCTACGCCCATATGGCAAGAAACCGCTGTAGGCCGGTTCAAGTACCGCGGAACCGGCTGCGGCGGCGCCGCGCAATTGCGCCGCTGCCCGGGCACGTTCAGCGACTCCATAGCGAGCGCACCAGCAGCAGCAATCCGATCCCCCCCGCCAACGCCGCCCCCCAGCCGCCAAGCCACGGCGGCAGTCCGGCACCGAGCGCGTTCAGGCCGATTCCGGCAAGCAGCAGGCTGCCGCCGCTGAGCGCACGCACGGTACGGCGGTTGGCGGCGCGCAGTTCGTCGCGCAGGGCATCGAGCTGGCGCGACTGCCATTGCAGTTGCAAACGCCCGTCCGTGGCATCGCGCAGCACGCGGTACACCAGCCCCGGGATCTCGGGGAGTTGCTCGGAGGCTTCCGGCAAGCCTTCCCGTACCCGTCGAGCGAAGGCGCGCGGCCCGACCTGGGTCTTGATCCAGCGTTCCATGAAGGGTTTGGCGGTGGTCCACAGATCCAGCTCGGGATAGAGCTGGCGGCCCAGACCCTCGATATTGAGCAGGGTTTTCTGCAACAGCACCAGCTGCGGCTGTATCTCCATGTCGAAACGGCGCGCGGTCTGGAACAGACGCAGCAGGAAGTAGCCGAACGAGATCTCGGACAGGGGTTTCTCGAAGATCGGCTCGGATACGGTGCGGATCGCGGCCTCGAATTCCTCGACTCGGGTGCCCTTGGGGATCCATTCGGATTGTACATGCAGCTCGGCGACCCGGCGGTAATCCCGGTTGAAGAAGGCGAGCAGATTCTCGGCCAGGTAACGCTGATCCTCGGTGGTGAGGGTGCCCATGATGCCGAAATCGACCGAGATGTAGCGGTGGCCGCCATCGGCCTCGACGAAGATGTTGCCGGGGTGCATGTCGGCATGAAAGAAGTTGTCGCGGAACACCTGGGTGAAGAAGATCTCGACCCCGCGCTCGCCGAGCAGCTTCATGCTGATGCCCCGGCGTTTCAGTTCATCGACCTGCCCGACCGGGATGCCGTAGATGCGTTCCATCACCAGGACGTTCTCGCGCACATAGTCCCAGTAGACCTCGGGGACGTAGAGCATGTCGCTGTCGAGGAAGTTGCGGCGCAACTGGGTGGCATTGGCCGCCTCCCGGCTCAGATCCAGCTCGTCGAGCAGGGTTTTCTCCATCTCGTGGACGACTTCGACCGGGCGCAGCCGCTTGCCATCGCTCCAATAGCGTTCGGCCATCCGCGCCAGGGTGTAGAGCAGGCGCACGTCTTGCTGGATGACCTTGCCGATGCCCGGTCGCAACACCTTGATGACGACCTCTTCACCGCTCTTCAGGCGCGCGGTATGCACCTGCGCGATCGACGCGGACGCCAGCGGGTTGGGGTCAAACTCTGCGAAGATCTCGCCGACCGGCTGCCCCAGCGCCTGTTCGATCACGGCCTGGGCCTGTTCGCCGGGAAATGGCGGCACGCGGTCTTGCAGCTTGACCAACTCATCGGCGACATCGGGCGGCAGCAGATCGAGCCGGGTGGAGAGGATCTGCCCGAACTTGACGAAGATCGGGCCGAGGTCTTCCAGCGCGCGGCGCAGGCGCAGGCCGAACGGCACCTCCCGGCCACGCCGCCGCCAGTAGAACGGCGACAGGTATTTCAGAAAACGAACCGGGCGAAACAGGTGGGTGGCGAGCACCACCTCGTCGAGGCCGTGGCGCAACAACACCCAGTTGATGTAGAACAGCCGCGCCAGTTCACGCATCGGCTACGGGCTTGCGGCGCTGTTCGAGGTGATTCACGCGGGCTTCGAGGCGATCCACCGCCTCGCGCAGTTCATCGACGCCACGCAGGAACTCCTCGACCTCGAAACGGTTCGGGGTGACGCGCAATTCCTCGCGCAGGTATTCAGCGATATCCTCGCGCGCATTCCCGGCGCGCTCGCCGAACCAGGCGCCGAGACGCCGCGCGCTGGAGCCGATGGCATGCGCCAGCGGATCGCCGAGCAGCCGCGACAGGGCCTCTTCCCAGTCCAGGTCGAGGTCGGCGAGGATCTCACCGAAGCGCTGGGCGACGCGGGTGTCGCCCAGCAACTCGACCCCGCCGCCGAACAACGGGCCGGTCTTGTCGGCGCCGGAAGCCAGCTTGCGAAACCCGGACAGGGTGCCGCGCAGCAGCGCGTCGGGTTCGCTTTCGATATGGCGCTGCACCAGGGTGCGGCTGGGGCCGGGGATGAAATAGAGCGGCCAGCCGAGTTCGATCAGCTCGATGCCGATGACCTTGCCGTGCAGCCCGGCAAGCCGCTCGCGGCTGTAGGGATCGAGCGCCAAGGCGCGATTGAACGCGGTCTCGATGGCGGCGAGGATGAGGGATTCGGTGGACATGCCAATCAGAGCTTATAGCCGCGGTGGATCGCGACGATGCCACCGGTCAGATTATGGTAATCACACTGTTCGAAACCGGCCTGCTCCATCATCTGCTTCAGGGTTTCCTGGTCGGGATGCATGCGAATCGACTCGGCGAGATAACGATAGCTGTCGGCATCGTTGGCGACCAGCCTGCCCATCAGCGGCAACAGGCGAAACGAGTAGAGATCATAGGCGGCTTTCAGCGGCGCCACATTGGTATGCGAGAACTCCAGCACCAGCGCTCGCCCACCCGGACGCAGCACGCGATACATCTCGTTCAACGCCTGTTGCTTGTCGGTGACGTTGCGCAGGCCGAAACCGATGCTCACGCAATCGAAGCGGTTGTCCGCAAAGGGGATATGCTCGGCATCGATCAGGGTGAATTCAACATTGCCGACCAGCCCTTCATCGAGCATCCGGCGGCGGCCCTGTTCGAGCATCGCGGCGTTGATGTCGGACATCACCACCCGTCCCTCCGGGCCAACCAGATTGGCGAAGCGCGCCGCCAGGTCACCGGTGCCAGAGGCCAGGTCGAGCACGCGCTGGCCGGCCCGCACCCCGGAGAGTTCGACCGCGATCCGCTTCCACAGCCGATGCACGCCGAAGGACATCAGGTCATTCATGATGTCGTAGCGGCTCGCCACCGAGTCGAATACCCCGCGCACCCGCTCGGCTTTCTCTTCGATCGGCACGGTTTTGAAACCGAAATGAGTGGTGTCTTGCTTCTCCATGACGGCTCTCCCCGGAAAGCGCTCTGGTTTAAATGTATCGTAACTACTCAGCTTACCCCTGAAATCCGCCATTTCTGCGTTCGAAAATGGTCATTTACTTCAGGGGCAATCTGGGCAGTTACCCGGCGAATTTGAAGTGGGCTGAGTAGTTACAATGTAACTACCCAGCCAATTGACACACTTGCGCGTCTCTACCTTCGCAGGCCGGTTCAGGTACTGCGGAACCGGCTGCGGCGCTGCCCGATCCACCGCGCTCGATCGGGTCCACAGCCTGGCGGCATCAGTTGGCCGTTTCCTTGCGCTTGTGCCCGGCGGCCTTCAGGTCTTCGAGGTACTGTTGCCACATGGCCTCTTGATTCTTCCCCATTTTATACAAGGTCTCCCACGAGAAGATACCGGTGTTGTGGCCGTCGTCGAAATGCAGGCAGACGGCGTAGTTGCCGACCGGCTCGATGCGTTCGATGGTGACATCTTCCTTGCCGACCTCGAGCTTGCGCTGATCCGGGGTATGCCCCATGACCTCGGCCGAGGGCGAGTAAACGCGCAGGAATTCGCACGGCAGGTTGAAATGGGCGCCGTCGTCGAAGGTGATCTCCAGCACCTTCGAGGCGCGGTGCAGATTCAGTTCTGTCGGGGTGGGTCTGGACATGCGTTACCTCAAGTGGATTTATGGTAACTACCCGCTGAGTAGTTACGATGATTCAAAGTATGAACCGGCTCAGATCCTCGTCGGTGACGAACTCGGAGAGTTGCTTGTCGACATAGGCCGCGTCGATCACCAGGGTCTCGCCCTGGAACTCGCTCGCCGAGAAAGAGATCTCGTCGAGCAGGCGTTCGAGCACGGTATGCAGGCGCCGCGCGCCGATGTTCTCGGTGCGCTCGTTGACCTGCCAGGCGATCTCGGCGATGCGCGCGATGCCGTCGTCGGCGAACTCCAGGGTCACGCCCTCGGTTGCCAGCAGCGCGATGTATTGCTCGGTCAGCGAGGCATCCGGTTCGGTCAGGATGCGTTCGAAATCGCCGGCTGACAAGGCATCCAGCTCGACGCGGATCGGCAGGCGGCCTTGCAGTTCCGGTATCAGATCCGATGGCTTGGCCAGGTGGAAAGCGCCAGAGGCGATGAACAGGATGTGGTCGGTCTTGACCATGCCATGCTTGGTGGATACGGTGCAGCCCTCGACCAGCGGCAGCAGATCGCGCTGCACGCCCTCGCGCGAGACATCAGCGCCGCCGTACTCGGCGCGGCTGGCGACCTTGTCCATCTCGTCGAGAAACACGATCCCCTGCTGTTCCACCTGCTCGATCGCGCGCAGTTTCAGATCGTCTTCGTCAATCCGTTTGGCGGCCTCCTCCTCGGTCAGCAGTTTCAACGCCTCGCGGATCTTCAGTTTGCGTGGGCGGCTGCGGCTGGCGCCGAGGCTCTGGAACATGCCCTGCAACTGGCTGGTCATCTCTTCCATGCCCGGCGGGGCCATGATCTCGACGCCGAGCTGCGGCGCACTGACCTCGATCTCGATCTCCTTGTCGTCCAGCTCGCCGGCCTGCAGCTTGTCGTGGAATTTCACGCGGGTGCCACTGGGCGGGGGTTCGCTCTCCTCGGCAAAACTCGAAGGCAGCGGCAACAGAACATCCAGGATGCGTTCCTCGGCCGCCGCGCGCGCCGCCTCGCGCACCTCCTCGAGCGCTTGCTCGCGCACCATCTTGAAGGCCGCATCGGCAAGATCGCGGACGATCGATTCGACATCGCGCCCCACATAGCCGACCTCGGTGAACTTGGTCGCCTCCACCTTGAGAAAAGGGGCGTTGGCGAGGCGCGCGAGACGCCGCGCGATCTCGGTCTTGCCGACCCCGGTCGGGCCAATCATCAGGATGTTCTTCGGCGTGATCTCAGGGCGCAGGGCCGGATCGACGTTGGCGCGCCGCCAGCGGTTGCGCAAGGCGATGGCGACCGCGCGCTTGGCCGCCCGCTGGCCGATGATGTGCTTGTCCAGCTCGGCAACGATCTGTTGGGGGGTAATCTCCGACATGGCGCCTCAGTCCTCGCTCGTCAGCTCTTCGATGACAAGGTTGTGGTTGGTGTAGATGCAGATATCGGCGGCAATGGCGAGCCCCTTCTCGACGATCTCGCGCGCGCCGAGATCCGTGTTATCGAGCAGCGCGCGCGCCGCCGAAAGCGCGAATTGGCCGCCGGAACCGATCGCCATCAGATTGTCGTCCGGCTCGATCACGTCACCGGTACCGGAGATGATCAACGAGGCCCTGGCATCGGCCACGCACAGCAGCGCTTCGAGGCGACGCAGCATGCGGTCGGTGCGCCAGTCCTTGGCCATCTCCACGGCCGAGCGCACCAACTGGCCGTGATGCTTCTCGAGCTTGCCCTCGAAGCGCTCGAACAGGGTGAAGGCATCCGCCGTGGCGCCCGCGAAACCAGCGATGACGCGATCCTTGTAGAGCCGCCGCACCTTACGCGCGGTGGCCTTCATCACGGTGTTGCCCATGCTGACCTGACCATCGCCGCCAATCACGACGACGCCGTTGCGCCGCGCGGAAAGAATTGTCGTGCCTTTGAACATTGCGATCCCCGGTTGCCAACTGCGGATTGGATACTCGTCGCCCACGGATTTTCGGCCACCATGGCCACCCTTTGTGTTCGTGGGCGACGAGTATACCTGAATGGCGTGGCGCGCTCATTCGCCCGGCGGACCGGGCTTGCGCCGCGCGCGCGGGTGGGCGCTATCGTATACCCGCGCGAGTTGCTGGAAATCGACATGGGTGTAGATCTGGGTGGTGCCGATATCCGCATGTCCGAGCAATTCCTGCACCGCTCGCAGGTCGCCGGAGGATTCGAGCAGATGGGTGGCGAAGGAATGTCGCAACTGGTGCGGATGCAGATGCCCATCCAGCCCGAGGCGGGCCGCGGTGGCGGCCACGCGCTGTTGGATCGCACGATGACTCAGGCGGCCGCCGCGGCGGCTGACGAACAACGCCTTCTCGCCGTCCGTGGCCAGACCGGCGCGCGCCACGAGCCAGCGCTCCAGGGCCTCCCGCGCCTTGCGTCCGACCGGCACGAGGCGGGTCTTGGCGCCCTTGCCAACGACCCGCAACAGGCTCTCCCCGCCGGCCAGATCGTCCAGATTCAGCGAGGCCAGTTCCGCAAGCCGCAAGCCGCTGGAGTAAAACAGCTCGATCATCGCCAGATCGCGCAGCACCAGCGGATCGTCGCTCGTCTGGTCGAGCAACGCGGCCAGCGCGTCGACGCTCGGCGCATCGGGCAGTTTGCGCGGAGCGCGGGGCGCGCGCACGCCGCTCACCGGGTTGCTGGCGACCTGTCCGACGCGTTGCAACCAAGCATAGAAGGAACGCAACGCCGACAGGCGGCGCTGAATCGAGCGCCCGGAGAGCCCGTCCCGGTGGCAGGCGGCGGCATGGGCGCGCGCGTGACGCGCATTGAAATCATGCCACGCGGCGATCCCCTGCTCGCGCAGCCAACCGGCGGCGGCCTCGAGATCGCGACGGTACGCCGCCAGGGTATGAGCGGAAGCCCGTTTCTCGACACGCAGCCATTCCAGAAAGGCCGTGACCAGGGGATCGTTCAAGCGCGGTCGCGCGCGCGCGCGAGGACTTGGCTGACGACATCGCCGAGCTGCTTCAACAGATCGGTGCCCTGGCCGTAATGGAAACGGTTTTCGTCATGGCTGCCGAGCGCCAGAATCCCGCTCAGCCCATCGGCCTTCAGCGGCAACAGCGCCGCCGAGCGAACCCTCTCGGCCTGTTCTCCGAACAGGCTGGTCAGTTGCACGCGACGCAGCCGGCCGCACACCGGCTGGGCGCGATCGAGCAGGTCCTGGAAGCTCGCGAGCAGGGCGCCCTGCTCTTCGTCGAGTCCGCCCGCCGGCGTATCCAGGGTATCGCTGAACAGGCGGAAGGCCACCGACTCGACATCGAAGCGGCCTCGCAATTCGTCCTCGATGACCGCCTTGGCCTCGTCCAGATCGCGCGCTTGAATCAGTTGCAGGGTCAGCTCGTGCAGCCGACGTGCATGCTGGTCATTGTCGCGCGCGACCTCGATCAGCTCGGAAAGCTGGACGCGGGTCTCTTCCAGCTGCGCGCGCAACACCGCGATCTGCTTCTCGACCAGGGAAACCGCGCCATCCTCGCCATGCGGCACGCGCAATTCGCCGAGCAATTCGAGGTGGCGCTCGAAGTAATCGGGATTGCGCGCCAGGTAGGCCGCGATGCGTTGCTCGAAGGCAACATCGATCTCGCTGTCTTCCGCTGTAGTCATAAGGTTATCTCGCCATCGAAGACCCGGCTCGCCGGACCGGTCATCCAGACCGGCGCTTTCTGGGCATGCCGATCCCACCTTACCATAAGTTCGCCGCCGGGAAGCCGCACCGTCACCTCGTCGTCGAGCAGACCGCGCAGCATCCCACTGACCGCCGCCGCGCAGGCGCCGGTGCCGCAGGCCAGGGTCTCTCCGCTGCCGCGCTCGTACACGCGCAGCGCGATGTGACGGCGATCGATCACCTGCATGAAGCCGACATTCGCGCGTTGGGGGAAGCGCGGATGATGCTCGATGCGCGGACCGAGCCGCCCGACCGGCGCGCGCCCGACCTCGTCGACGAGCAATACCGCATGCGGGTTACCCATCGACAAGGCGCCGATACTCAGGGTCTCATCATCGACCTCGAGTTCGTAAAGAGGCGCCTGGGCCTCGGCGATGAACGGAATTCGCGCCGGCTCCAATACCGGCGCCCCCATGTTCACGCGCACTTGCCCGCCCGCCTCATGATACAGCGTAATCTCGCCGCTGGCAGTGCCGACGCGCAGCACCGCCTTGTCACTAAGCCCCTGCTCGCGCACGAAACGCGCGAAGCAACGCGCGCCGTTGCCGCATTGCTCGACCTCCGAGCCATCGGCATTAAAGATGCGATAGTGGAAATCGCTCGTCGCCGAGCGCGGCGACTCGACCAGCAGAATCTGGTCGCAACCGACGCCGAAGCGCCGGTCCGCGATATGACGCGCGGTTTCCGCGTCTATCGTCAGCGTCTGGTGGATGGCATCGATGACGACGAAATCGTTACCGAGACCGTGCATCTTGGTGAATCGTATCCGCATGCGGTAAGGGTAGCAGACTGTCGCACGCAGGCGCACTCCCGCCCGCGCGGCGGCCATCGTCACGCCGCCTCAGGCGTTCTTGTTTTCGCGCCGCAACTGGCGGATCAGGTCGGTTCTCAGGCCGGTCATCTCGACGATCTCTTCGTCGGAAAGCCTGGGCAACAGCTTTCGGGCCACTGCAAGCGTTCCATCGAAACGGCCCTTGACACCTATGAATTTTCGCATTTTCGAGACCGTCCCTCGCGCCCGTGGGCGCCGTTGCGGAAACTCGCCACAGAATGGGCTATGACTCATTTCCGCGCCTGACCCACGGGCGCGAGGGACGGTCGCAGTGGCCGAAAATTCATAGACGACGGGTATGCTACGCGACAGAGGACGGTGACGGCTCCGGGGCTTTCGCCCTGATTCCCAATCCGGCTCCCATAACCACCCGACAGGGAACTCAGTCCGGATCACGCGATGATGGACGCGCGATCTGCTCCACGGAGATCCGCTGGGTGCCGACGATCTCTTCGGGGTCGATGCGCTTTATGACGAAGATACGGTATCCGCTGAGCATTGCGGAAACATCACAGGCGGTGCCCTTCCAGTCATGCAGCACCACCGCGAGCAGGTGGGCGATGACGAAGAGGCCAATCGCGTCGGCCCACCAACGGTGCATGCTGGGTAGATAGAAGCCGTATACGATCGGCCATTGCTGCTGCGCGAAGCCGGTTGCGGCGACCATCACCAAGGCCAGCAGCAACAACAGATAGACCGGTCCCCACAGCGGGTTGTGAGCGTACCAGCGCGGCAACGGCATGCGCCCGAAGCTGATGTAGAAGCGAACCATATCCTTCATGACATGGGTGCGCGTGAGATCCGGCAGCAGGGTTTTGAAGCGCTCGACTTCGCCGCCTCGCAGCAGCAGCCACAGGCGCAGCCCAAGGCCGCCGAGCAGCAGGTAGGCGGCGAGGTAGTGATCCTGTACCGCGTGATCCGCAACGCTCGGCGCGTTGGCGATCAGCCAGCCGGTGAACAGCAGGGCCAGGGTGCCCGCCGCCATCGACCAATGGGCGAGTCGCAGCCAGCCGCGCCATACCAGGTGGCGTTGGACGGTTTCGTTGGGGTCGGTATGCATTGGCATGGGAGTCTGGGTCATGGTGGATTTTTCCGTTCGTTCGAAGCGGCGCGATTATCGCGCCGGCAATCGATCGATGCATTGAGCAAGGTTAAGAGCGCCTCCAGCGCGCCGCGGTTGCGTTCGACCGCGCGGCGGGCGTTCTCGCCGATGCGCGCGCGGATACTGGCGTCCGTAAGCCAGGTGGTGATCGTCGCGGCCAGTTCGTCGCGGTTGTGGACCACCGCCGCCGCGTCGGCGTCGAGCAACATACGCGAGATGACCTCGAAGTTGAACATGTGGGGGCCGAAGCAGACCGGAACGCCGAGCGCGGCCGGCTCGAGCACGTTGTGGCCGCCGCGCTCGATCAGGCTGCCACCGACGAATACCGCGTCCGACGCAGCGATCAGCAAGGGCAGTTCGCCCATGGTGTCGCCGAGGTAGGCCTGGGTCCCGGCGGTCACCGCGCCGCCGGCGGAACGACGCTGGAAAACGAAGCCCTGTTGTCCGATGAGTTGGGCGACCGGTTCGAAACGCTCCGGGTGGCGTGGAACCAGAATCAACAAGGCGTTCGGCACCGCCGCGAGAATGCGTCGGTGGGCGGCGAGCACAACCTCGTCCTCGCCGGCGTGGGTGCTGGCGGCGACCCATACCATGCGGCCTTCGCCCGCGGCCGCATTCCAGCCGCGCCGCATCGCCTCGGCCTGTTCACGCAGGCTGGCGGGAAGGCGGAAATCGAACTTGACGCTGCCGGTGACGCGCACCGCCTGAGGCCGCGCGCCGAGCGCGATGAAACGCTCGGCGTCGTCACGATGCTGGGCCGCGATCAGGTCGAGACGCGAGAATACCTCGCGGGTGAAGCCGCCGAGCCGGCGGTAGCCGCGCGCGGAACGCGTCGACAGCCGCGCGTTGGCGAGCGCGACCGGTATCCCGGCGCGCGCGCAGCGGTCGATCAGGTTCGGCCAGATCTCGGTCTCCATCAGGATGGTCAGCACCGGCCGGGCGCGTTCCAGGAAGCACCGGATGAACGGCCCCAGGTCGAACGGCAGGTAGGCGTGATGCACGCTGTCGCCGAACAGTTCCCGCACGCGCCGCGAGCCGGTCGGCGTGGTCGTGGTGACGACCAGCTCGCATTCCGGCCAGCGTTCGCGCAACTCGCGGATCAGGCGTTGCGCGGCCTGGGTCTCCCCGACCGAGACCGCGTGCAGCCAGATCGACGGACGCGCGAGGCGAAACGGCGCAAGACCGAAACGCTCGGCGATGCGCTTGCGGTAATCCGGCGCGCGCAGGCTGCGCCAGTACAGGCGCAGCACCACCCACGGCAGCGCCAGCCACCACAGGCCGCTGTAGAGCCGTCTCACGCGCCGAGCACGCGCGCGGCGATGCGCGCGTCCTCGCGCAGGTGGCCGGGATCGATGGTACCGACGATGATGGCGTCGACACCGGGCTGGGAGAAGACGTGTCGCATCGCGCTCTCGATGTCGCTGTCATGCCCGCTTTGCAGAGCTTTTTTGATCAGCACGCCCTTGCCGTGGCGTGCCGCCGCTTCGAGCACTTCACGTTCTTCGTTGTACTGGGTGTTGCAGGTAGCCATCACGATATCCATCTGTTCCACCACCGCGAGTCCGCCGGCGACGGTCTTCGACGACATCCCATGCGCCCGGATCAGGCCGCGCTGTTTGAGCGTCTCCAGCGCATCGACGGCCTCGCCTTGTTCGAGAATCGC
>Ga0256832_1000586_pt1 | contig 23913 bp, 25 predicted proteins | sample 134614metaG_FD_190534 | JGI IMG/M metagenome (GOLD analysis project Ga0256832, IMG submission 190534) | Hydrothermal vent microbial communities from Lau Basin, Pacific Ocean - 134-614 | ecosystem: Environmental > Aquatic > Marine > Hydrothermal vents | place: Pacific Ocean: Lau Basin | collected... | reverse complement strand
AGCTCTAACAATGAAATATTCATATAAGGATATTTCATTGTTAGAGCTTTTACTTATCACTTTAGCTGGTTTCTTAGGCTCTTACCACTGTATCGGAATGTGTGGATACATTCCACCTCTTATTCAACACCGTTCATGGCTTATAGGAAATCTTTTATATAATGCAGGAAGAATATTCAGCTATTCTTTTCTTGGATTTGTTGCAGGATACCTTGGAATGTTTTTTCACCAATTAGAATTTCAAGTTTTTCAAAAAATCTTATCTGTGATTTTAGGTATTCTTATGATATTCTTCGGACTTCAGGTTTTAGGGAATATAAAGGAAAAAGGAGTTCCATTTTTAGACCCTATATTTATGGCAGTTGCAGAGATTTTATCAAAATTTAGAAAAAATCCGTTTTTTTTAGGAATGTTTAACGGCTTTCTTCCGTGTCCACTTGTGTATGGTATGTTAATGAAAGCCATTTTCGAGCCAACACCTTTAAAAGGAATGCTTGATATGTTCTTCTTTGGACTTGGAACAGTTCCAGCCATGCTTTTTGCAAGTAGAGTGTTTGAAATGGTTTCACCTTCCCTAAGAAAAAAATTAGCAGGTAGTTCTGGTTTAATAATCATATTTTTCGGAGTGATGGCAATTTTAAGAGCATTTGGTATAGGTCACCATCACTAAAGGAGGATAAAATGGACGTTACAGTTCGTTCATTCGGTGCTGCAAAAACTGTTACAGGTTCCTGTCATCTCTTACAGGTTGGAAATATCAGGATTTTAGTAGATTGTGGTATGTTTCAGGGTGAAAATGAAGATATGAATTATGAACCATTTGGTTTTGACCCTAAAAGTATAGACTATCTTGTTGTAACTCACGCACATATAGATCATATCGGAAGGATACCAAAACTTGTAAAAGAAGGGTTTAAAGGAAAAATAATAGCTACAAAGCCTACTTATCATTTAGCAAGAATAATGCTTTTAGATTCTGCAAATGTAATGGCAGAAGAATATAAAACAAATCTTAGAAAAGCACTGAGAAGAGGACATCCTGAAGAGGTTAAGCCTCCACTATATGATGAAGATGATGTTTATGAAGCAATGACACATTTTAGGAGATTTCCTGAATATCATGAACCGTTTAATCTTACAGATAACATTACAGTAACCTATAAAAATGCAGGACATATTTTAGGTTCGGCGTTTGTAGAATTCAAAATAAAAGATGGTCAAAAAGAAAAAGTTGTTGTATTTTCAGGTGATCTGGGAATGAGAAAGCGAATTATAATCAAACCACTTGAAGATCAGTTTTATGCAGATTACGTGTTTACAGAGTCAACATATGGAAACAGAAGACACAAATCTTTAGAAGAGTCTATTCAAGAATTTAAAGAAGCTATTATCCAATCTTTTAAAGACGGTGGAAACATAGTGATTCCCACATTTGCAGTGGAAAGAACGCAGGAAGTTCTTTATATCCTCAGGCAGCTTTATGACAATGGTGAACTTCCACCGTGTAAGGTTTTTTTAGACAGCCCTTTAGGAATTTCAGCAACTAAGATATTTTTACAATTTCCTGAATATTTTAATGAAGAAACGAGAAAGATGGTGGAAAGTGGAAAAAATCCGTTTGTTTTTCCGTATGTGACATTTACACAAACAGTTGAGGAATCTAAAAGAATTAATGCAATCGAAAATGGGGCAATAATTTTGGCAGGAAGTGGAATGTGTACAGGCGGTAGAGTTAAACATCATCTAAAACACAACTTGTGGCGACCTGAAAGTAGTGTAATTTTTGTTGGTTATCAAACTAAAGGTTCATTAGGAAGAAAGATTATAGATGGAGCAAAAACTGTAAGAATTTATGGTGAAGAAATTGCAGTGAAAGCAAAAATTTATACGATTAATGGATTTTCCTCACATGCAGATCAACCAACCCTTTTAGACTGGTTAGGGAACATAGAAGGCGTGAAAACAACATTTATAATTCACGGAGAAGAAGAGATTCAGGAAGTATTTAAAGGCTTGATTGAAAGCGAACTCCATAGGAAAGCTCATATTGTAGAAAAAGGTGAAAAATTATATATTATTTAGAATTATTTAAACAATGTAGGAGGTGACCAGTATGATAGATGATAATAAACTTTTGGAAAATGACAAGTTAGTTATAGGTGGAAAAGAATTTAGCTCAAGGCTTATAGTTGGATCAGGTAAATACAAAAGTTTTCAGGAAACAAAGGAAGCAACAGAGGCATCAGGTGCAGAGATGATAACCGTTGCTGTAAGAAGGGTTAATATAACAGATCCGAATAAAGAGAATCTTTTAGATTATATAGATACGTCTAAAATAATGATACTTCCAAATACAGCAGGTTGTTATACTGCCGATGAAGCTGTTTTGACTGCAAGACTTGCAAGAGAGGCTTTAGGACATGGATTTGTTAAATTGGAAGTTATCGGTGATGAAAAAACACTTTATCCTGATATGATAGAAACATTGAAAGCAGCAGAAATACTTGTAAAAGATGGTTTTACAGTTCTACCATACATCACAGATGATCCAATAATGGCTAAAAGATTTGAAGATATTGGATGTGCTGCTGTTATGCCTTTAGCTGCACCGATTGGTTCAGGACTTGGAATGCAAAATCCATACAATGTAGTTTTTATAAAAGAAGCCGTAAATATTCCTGTTATTGTTGATGCAGGAATTGGAACTGCCTCTGATGCTACAGAAGTAATGGAGTTAGGTGTAGATGCAATACTTATGAATACAGCTATTGCAGGAGCAAAAGATCCTATTAAAATGGCTGTTGCTATGAAATATGCAGTTAAAGCAGGAAGACTTGCGTACCTTGCAGGTAGAATTCCTAAGAAAATGTATGCTTCTGCCTCATCACCTGTTGAAGGATTGATAGGTAAATAATAAATGTTACAAACTATATTGGTAGTGGCGTTAGGCGGTGCCTTAGGTGCCGTCTCCCGTTTTTTGACTGTTTTATTCTCTGCAAAACTTTTCGGAACAGAATTTCCTTACGGAACACTGGTTGTTAATACATTAGGTTCATTTATTCTTGTATTTTTTATGATCTTATTTTTAGAAAAGCTTACACTTGATCCTTTGTGGAGAATGTTTTTTGCCGTTGGATTTTTAGGAGCATTTACAACATTCTCTTCATTTTCTTATGAAACTATTGCCCTTTTTCAAGACGGAGAGTATTTTAAAGGTGTGATAAATGTTATGTTGAATAATGTTTTTTCATTAACTGCAGGATTTTTAGGTTTGATAACTGCTAAAACTTTACTTTAAAAGGTAGATAAAATGAAAATACAGGGAGAAGCTGTTTTAATCAGAATTTTTATTGGGGAAAATGACAGGGCAGATGGAAAACCTCTTTATAAAAAGATTGTGCAGATTTTAAAAGATAACGATATAGCAGGTGCCACAGTTTTAAGAGGGATATTAGGGTACGGTGCTTCTTCACGGATACATTCTTTTTCAATATTAGCTCTTTCTGAAGATCTTCCTATAGTGATAGAAGCAGTAGATAGGGAAGAAAAAATCAAAGATGTAATCCCTAAAATAGAACCATTTATAAAAGGTGGACTGATTACTTTAGAAGAGGTAAATGTAATCAAATATACTGCCGACTAATATCATAAAAATTTTCTTAAAAATAGTTATCATTTTAGTTAATAAAATTTTGGAGAAGTATTTATAAAAATGTATGTAGGAATAGACGTAGGAAAAGATAGAACTTTTGTTGTTGCTGTAATGGATGAAAATAAGGTAGTTAAATCTATAAACACTTTCTGGAAGGAAGGACTTTTATGGTTTTTAGAACATAACAGAGCCAGAATTATTTCTGTAAATGCACCACTTTACATTCATCATGAGCAAACCGAGGCTGAAAAGCAGTTAGGATTAGAACCTCCTATTTTAGAAAACAAAGAGATTGTGGGTGTTCCAAAATACAGTTTTGAACTGTTTAATAAACTGTACACACTGTTAGGTTATGAGCTTGCAAATGAGAAAAATATAAAAAATACATCAAAAAAGCTTGTTGCAAGGGTTTATACTCAACCGTTTTATGAAAGAATGATAAAAAAGGAAGTTTTACCTATAACAACAAGGGAAGGAATAGAACAGAGACTGTATAAACTTCCTAAAACAGGAATAATCGTTGATAGAAATATTCTATCCACAGATAGAAAAATGCTTGCAAGGGAAGTTGAAAGTATTATAGCTGCGTATAACTCTTACTGTATAGATAGAGGTGATGTTGAAATTTATGGAAAGCTTGGAGAAGAACAGATATTTTCTCCTAAATATAAGTTTGTTTTAAAATCTAAAAGATTTTCAAATGAAAGAAAAAAAGAGAATTATGAATCGAAACCTTCTAAAAATTCGTAAATAATTGCCCCGTGTCTAAGACCTTTATCACTTACTTTTATGATTTCTTTTTTAAATGTTTCAAGTGTAGTTTCAAAAATATTGATACCTGATATGATAGTTTCTGCCCTTTGATCTTCAATCATAGGTATTTTCTTTCTTTCTTCTACAGTAATAGATGACAACTTTTCAAGCCATTTATGAACGGCTTCGTATGTTAATGTTCTTCCATGAACTTTTTCTGAGCTGTAAGGATAAATATTGTACTCAAGGGCAACAAGTGTGGTGATCGTACCGCCTAATCCGATTAAAAGATCGGTTTTTTTCATTTTTTCATATGCTGTGGTTATCTGATTTTTTATAAAATCTTTCATTTCTTGAAGTTCTTCTTTTTTAGGAGGATCGTTCTTAATAAAACGTTCTGTTAGGTTGACGATACCAAAAGAAAAAGAGATTGAATCAATCAGTTTATACTCACCGTCTTCCTTTTTACCGTAAGCATATTCTGTACTTCCTCCACCCTGATCTATCACAACAAAACTACCTTCAGGTCTTATGCTGTAAGCTGTAGCCAGAAAAGAAAAATAAGCCTCTTTTTCACCTGATATCAGACGAACATCTATACCTAACTCTTTTACTTTTTCTAAAAATTGTTTACCGTTCTGGGCAACCCTGCAAGCCTGTGTAGCGTATCCGATAATCTTTTCAACCTTATACTGTTTTGCTACAGCCACATATTCTTTTAGAACTGCTAAGGTTTCCTTTATTGCCTCATCTTCTAAATATCCATTTTTGTTTAGATTCCTTCCTAAGGCTGTTATTTTCCCTACGGAAAAAATCGTCCTGATATTTTCTACAACTTTATCTTTTGGAATATTTTCTGGGATTGCTGCTATAAGAAGACGGGTTGAGTATGTTCCTATATCGACTACGGCTAACTTTTTACTCACTTGTTCAACCTATAAATGAATGGGTCGTTAAGACCCATTATTCTGTAAATACCTGACCTTCTAATGGTGAAACTTCTACTCCATGTTCCACAAGCCAGTTAATTGCTCTTTCTATTTCTTCGTCAGAACCTTTCATCTCAAGTTCTAACCATCCAATATTTTCCTGTACATTTGCCTTTCTTATATTGATATCAACATCAAATGTTTTACACATTTTGCTTAGGAGAGGCTCTTTAATCTTATCTTCAGGATAAATAAGTTTAAGTTTCATCGAATCCATTATTATTTACCTCCAGCTATTGCCGGTATAATTGCTACCACATCTCCATCTTTAAGTTTTGTGTCTTTACCTTCTAAAAATCTGATATCTTCATCATTCACAAAAAAGTTAACAAATTTTCTTATTTCACCATTCTCATCAACTAATCTTTCTTTAATTCCAGGAAATTCTTTTTCTAAATTTTCAATTAATTCTGCAATTGTTGACGCTTCTATCTGAACTTCACCTTGACCCTGTGTAACTCTTCTTAATGCTGTTGGTATTCTAACTGTTACAGCCATAATTTCCTCCTTAAATTTCTTTTATTTTTCTGATGATTCAACGACCTGTCCGATAACCTTTTCTTTAAATTCATGTAATGAAGGTTTGATATGTATAGGAGATTTTAGATGACCTTCAAGAACTTCCATTGTTTTATAGCCGTTTCCTGTAACATAAGCAACAACTACTTCATCTTTATCAAATGCTCCTGCTTCTGCAAACTTTTTAAGAACTGCTATTGTTGTTCCACCTGCTGTTTCTGTAAATATACCTTCTGTTTTTGCTAAAAGCTTCATTCCTTCTATAATCTCTTCGTTTGTAGCAATTTCCATATCACCGTTACTTTCTTTAGCCACTTTTACAGCATAAGGCCCATCAGCTGGATTACCAATTGCTATTGATTTTGCTATAGTGTCAGGTTTTTCTGGTTTTATAAAGTCTCTACCTTCTTTAAATGCTTTGTATATCGGGCTGCAACCAGAAGCCTGAGCCCCGTACATCCTTGGCATTTTCTCATCTTTATCTAATATCTCAACAGTTTTGAGTTCATTAAATCCTTTCCATATTTTTGTAAAGAGTGATCCTGAAGCTAACGGTGCCACAACTGCATCAGGTGCTTTCCATCCCAACTGTTCAGCAACTTCAAATGCAAGTGTTTTAGAGCCTTCAGAATAAAAAGGTCTTACATTAATATTAACAAAAGCCCATCCAAACTCATTTGCTATTTCTGAAGATAATCTATTAACATCGTCATAATTACCATCTACTGCAACAACAATGGGATCAAAAACAAGACTACCTATTATTTTGTTTGTTTCAAGGTTTGATGGTATGAACACGAAACATTTCATTCCTGCTGATGCAGCATTTGCAGCTACTGAGTTTGCAAGGTTCCCTGTTGAAGCACACGCAGCAGTATCAAATCCAAACTCTTTTGCTTTAGATAAAGCAACTGCAACAACTCTATCTTTAAAAGAAAGAGTTGGATGATTTACAGAGTCATCTTTTATATATAAATTGTTAAGTCCTAATTCTCTTCCTAAGTTTTCAGCTTTGATAAGTGGTGTAAATCCTGCTGCCAGCCCAACCTCTGGATGATCAACAGGTAGTAAATCTATATATCTCCATAAACTGTTAGGGCCGTTTTTTATTTTCTCACGGGAAATATTTTTTTTGATTTCTTCATAATCATACTCTATTTCAAGTGGCCCAAAACAGAACTCACATACGTGAATAGGTTCTACTGGGTATTCTCTACCACATTCTTTACATTTTAAAGCTTTAACTTTTGCCATTTATTTACAGTCCTCCGTCAATTTTAAAGGATTTAATAGAATATTATAATATAAATTTTACACCCAATACCTAATAATGATAAAATAATGTGTCAATTGGAAAACATTTCAAAACTCTTTGGAGGTCTAATTTTTATATGATTAACGAATTTATCGAGGAAGCTTTAACATTTGATGATGTTTTGCTTCTACCACAAAAATCTGATGTTCTTCCCCATGAGGTTGATGTCAGTTCATACATTACGCCACGAATAAAAGTAAATATACCGATTGTTTCCGCAGCTATGGATACGGTCACCGAACATAGACTTGCAATAGCACTGGCAAGGGAAGGTGGTATTGGAATTATTCATAGAAATATGAGTATAGAAGATCAGCGTAGAGAAGTGGAAAAGGTTAAGAAAGCCGAAAGTGGGATGATCACAGAACCTATTACTATAAAAGCTCATCAGACTGTTAAAGAAGCCCTTGAAATAATGGCAACTTATAAAATATCAGGGGTGCCTGTTGTTGATGAAGAAAACAAGTTAATAGGTATCCTTACCAACAGAGATTTAAGATTTATTCATAAAAAAGATTACAACAAGCCTGTTGAAAAATTTATGACAAAAGCACCGTTGATAACTGCAAAAGAAGGAATTTCCTTGGATGAAGCAGTTGATATACTTCAAAAGCATAAAGTGGAAAAGCTTCCAGTTGTAGATGAAGAAGGTCATTTAAAAGGTTTAATTACTATAAAAGACATTGTAAAAAGAAAAAAACATCCAAATGCCTGCAAAGACGAAGCAGGAAGGCTAAGAGTAGGTGCAGCAGTTGGAACAGGGCCTGATACAATGGAAAGGGTTGCTGCACTGGTTGATGCAAAAGTTGATGTTATTGTTGTTGACACTGCACACGGTCATTCTGTGAGGGTTTTAAAAACTATTGAAGAAATAAGAGCAGAATATCCTGACCTAAATATTGTAGGCGGTAATATTGCAACTGCAGAAGCAGCAGAAGACCTTATAAAAGCTGGAGTTGATGCTGTTAAAGTCGGTGTAGGGCCTGGATCAATATGTACAACAAGGGTTGTAGCAGGAATTGGTGTTCCTCAGATCACTGCAATTGCCAATGTTTCAAAAGTAACAAAACAGTACGGAAAGACATTAATAGCTGATGGTGGTATCAGATATTCTGGTGATATAGTTAAAGCACTTGCTGCAGGTGCAGATACTGTTATGTTAGGTAGTCTTTTTGCAGGAACAGAAGAGTCACCAGGAGAAAGAATATTCTATCAAGGTAGAGCGTATAAAGTTTATAGAGGTATGGGTTCGTTAGGTGCAATGAAGGCAAGGTTCAGCAGTGATAGATATTCTCAGGAAAACTTTGAAAAATTTGTTCCTGAAGGAATTGAAGGTAGAATTCCATTTAAAGGGCCTTTATCTGATATTGTTTATCAGCTTGTTGGTGGTCTTCGTTCTGGAATGGGTTATACAGGAAGTAAGAACATTCCTGAACTTTATGAAAAAGGTAAATTTATCAAGATTACAAATGCTGGACTTAGAGAAAGTCATGCCCATGACGTATTTATAACACAGGAAGCACCTAACTATTGGATAGATTAATAAAACAGGAAGGTTTTTATGGAAGAAATTTCAAACTTTGAGATGATTTTAGGGCAGGAAATAGTAAATCTTGAAAGATTTATTGTTAAGAATCCTTTAGGAACCAATGAATTCTGGAGTGAATGGCAGGCGAAGATAGGACAGATTGTTATAACAAAAGCTGCCATAAAAAAATCAATTAAACTTCATAAAGAAAAATTATCAAAAGAAGATATAGAAAAACTGAATGCTTTACTTGAGTCATATAAAGAGATAGCCGAATATTTAGAACTATTAAGACAGACTGCCCTTAAAGTGAAAGGAATTGATGTTGATAGCTGGGATATTTTTGATGGCATAGAAGGCGAAAACGAAGACGATTTACCTTTTTAATAAATATGGAGGTGGGGTATGTTTAATGGTTATTTAACACTTGAAGATGTTGATGTTACAGGTAAAAGGGTTTTTGTTAGGGTAGATTATAATGTTCCACTTGATGAACACGGAAATATTGTTGATGATGTAAGAATCAGAGAAACTATTCCTACAATAAATTATTTATTAGATAAAAAAGCAAAAATCATATTGGCTTCCCACTTAGGAAGACCAAAAGGTGAACCAAATCCTAAGTATTCCCTTTATCCAGTGGCAAAAAGATTAGAAAGACTTTTAAATATGCCTGTGAAATTTTCTTCAAAATGTTACGGTGAAGATGTTAAAAAGCTTGTTGATGGAATGAAAGAAGGGGAAATTGTCCTTTTAGAAAACTTAAGATTCCATCCAGGTGAAGAATCAAACGATCCTGAATTTGCAAAGTTTTTAGCAAGTTTAGCTGATGTTTATGTGATTGATGCATTTGGAACCTGTCATAGGAAACATGCATCTATGTATGGAATAAAAGATTATATTCAGCCTGTGGTTATGGGATTTTTACTTGAAAGGGAACTTAAATATTTTGAAAAAGCCCTTGTAAATCCTCAGAGACCTGTTATTGCCTTCATAGGTGGAGCTAAGGTTTCTTCAAAGTTAGGGGTTATAAAACATTTATTAGATAAAGTTGATAAGATTTTTATCGGTGGAGCTATGGCTTTTACTTTTTTAAAAGCCCAGGGGTACAATGTAGGAAGTTCATTAATTGAAGAAAATATGTTTGATGAAGCCCTTTCTGTTATAGAACAGGCAAAAGAAAAAAATGTTAAATTTTATCTGCCTGTTGATTTTGTTTGTGGAGAGGCAGTTTCTGACCAGACTCCAGTTATAGAAGTTGCGTGGCAGGAAATTCCTGAAGGATGGCTCGGTTTAGATATAGGAGAGGCTTCTCTCCAGATGATCAAAGAGATGTTAAAAGATGTTCAAACTATTATATGGAATGGCCCGATGGGTGTTTTTGAACTTGAAAAATTTAAATCAGGGACATTTGGACTGGCACATTTAATAGCAGAATCACCTGCACTCTCAATAGCAGGCGGTGGTGATACAGATTATGCAATTCATAAAGCAGGTGTTGTTGATAAAATCAGCTATATCTCAACAGGTGGTGGTGCATTCCTTGAATTGTTAGAGGGAAAAACATTACCTTGTTTAACTGCAATAACGAGGAAACAATGAGCTCAAAAATAGGTGAAAATGTGGATTTAATAAATGAATTAATAACTGCTTCAAAAGAAGCAGCAGTTATCGGTGGTGAAATACTGAAAGAGCATTTCAGAAAAGTTCAAAGTAAAGATATTGAAGCTAAAGGCGTAAAAGATTTTGTTACATATGTTGATAAACTTTCAGAAGAAAGAATAAAGAACTATCTTTTATCAATTTTTCCAGATCATGCTTTTTTAGGAGAAGAAGAAGGAAAAAGTGGAAACCTTGATAGTGAATATGTATGGGTGGTTGATCCTTTAGACGGAACAAAAAACTATATAAATGGTTTTGATATTTTTGCTGTTTCTGTGGCACTTATGAAAAATGACAGACCGATAGCAGGCTCTATCTATATTCCAATGCTCGACAAACTTTACTGGGCAGGGGAAGGTCAGGGCTCTTTTTTAAATGGTGAAAGAATAAATGTTTCAAACAGAAATTCTGATTATGCAGTTGTGGCAACAGGTTTTCCTTTCAGATATCCTGAAGAAGTGGAAAGATATTTAAAGGCTTTTGAACAGATGATGTTAACTTTTTCTGCCGTCAGGCGTCCAGGTGCTGCTGCTGTAGATCTGGCATTAACTGCTGAAGGTGTATTTGACGGATTTTTGGAGATGAAACTTTCTTTATGGGATGTTGCTGCTGGCATACTTTTAATAAAAGAAGCAGGTGGGAAAGTTACCAATTTTGAAGGAACAGACACGATAGATGGAAATGTAGTCGCTGGAAATCCAGAGATATACAATCAGTTGTTTGATATTGTTAAAAAATCATTGGTTTAAATCTGGCATAAGCATTTATAAAACTTGGTATCTACTTTTTGCTTCATCGATGATATCTCTTCGTAAGCTTCAGGTATAAATTCTATTAAATCAGTGGCTTGAAGGCTTTCTACTCCTTTTTCTTTTACTGCTAAATCTCCAGATAGTCCGTGTAAATAAACACCAGTTTTTAAACCTTCTTCTACAGGTAATCTATTAAGCAGACTTCCTAAAATTCCTGCCAACACATCTCCTGTTCCTGCTGTTGCCATTCCTTCATTTCCTTTTATGGAATAGAAAATCTTACCGTCAGGTGTTGCGATAACTGTTCGGGAAGATTTTAAAACGACATATGTTTTTGTTTTTTGAGAAAATTGTTTTGCCACTTCTTCCATATTTTTATTTATTTCTGATGTGGAAATGCCTGTTAGTCTTGACATTTCTCCTATGTGAGGGGTTAGAACCGTCGGCTGTTTTCTTTTTATCAGAATTTTTTCAAAATCTGGAATTTTTGCGAGATTGTTTAGTCCGTCAGCATCCATAACCATAGGAAGTTTTATTTTTAATATCTGTTCAATTAAACTGGTTGTGTTATTGTTTATAGACATTCCCATTCCGACAACAATTGATGAGAATTTACCATTTTTAATAATCTCTTTTATTTCTTTTGATGCTTTTCTTCCGAACAAACCATTATAATCGTCAACAGGTATGCTCATTTCTTCTATTAAATTAGTTTCTACAACTGTATTTATTGATTCAGGAATAACCGCTGTAACAAGTCCAGAACCTGCATAGGCTGCTGATTTTGAGGCCATTATCACTGCACCTGATTTTCCTTTACTTCCTCCGATTACAAGTGTGTGTCCGTAAGTATATTTATGACTATTTTTTTCTCTTTTAGGAAGTTGTAGTTCTTTTCCTTCAATAAGGAATCGTTTCAGTTCTTTTAAATAATTTTCATCTATTGATATATCTATTACAAACACGTCACCGCAATACTGGGATGCTGGATAAAGTATATGGGCAAGCTTTGGGTAGGCAAATGTTGTTGTGAGATCTGCTTTTATGAATGGTTCGAATATCTCACCTGTGTCGGTGGAGAGTCCTGAAGGAATATCCACCGAAACCACATTCTTAGCATATCTATTTATTATTTCTATAACTTTTCCTCTGTATCCTTTCACAGGAGGTTTAAATCCTGTTCCAAATATTGCATCAATAATCACATCAGCATTTTTTATTTCGTTTCTTAGCTTTGCTATTTTTTCTTCGTCTATAAGTAGAACTTTTCCTTCCATTGTCTCAAATATTTCAAGGTTTTTGAGGTTATCCTGAGACAGTTTTTTTCTGGTTTGAGAAAGTATAAGGACAGTAACATCTTTGCCGTACTTTTTTAGATATCTTGCTATAACAATTCCATCCCCACCGTTATTTCCCGTTCCTGCAACTATGCAGAATTTATTTTGATTTTTATATTTTTCTAAAATTATTTCAGCAGATGTTCTTCCTGCATTTTCCATCAAAACAAGTGATGGTATTCCTGTAAGTTTTATCGTATTTTCATCTGCAAATGCCATTTCTGATGCTTTTACTACTCTCATTTAACCACCTAACTCTTTTTTTATTGATTCAAACCAGTTTAATGCTTCTTCCTTTGTTTCAAAAATTCTTGAATTTACTACAGGTCTTGCAGTTGATGTTGTATAGAACACCCATTTATAACTTCTTTCTCCCAATGAAGGATTTATTATTTCCTCCAACTCAATAACGACAATCTGTTCTGAAAAGATATAAATATTTTCATTTATTTTTATCATTAACTTTCAAGTTCTTTTTGCTCTAATTCTTCAAGTTGTTGTCTTTTTTTCTTAAACCAGTTAAATGATGAATATCCTAATATTGCCAGTGCTATCACCCCAGAGATAAGTTTTGCCGTAAACATATCCATATCAAAGATTCTGAACATTGAAAACCACACAAAAACATATCCAAGGTAAAGTCCATATAACAAAAGTAAAACAGATAAAATTTCCCAGATTATTTTTGTAATCATAAAAACGTCTCCTGACTTTCTTTTGTTAAATTATAACTTATGTTTGAGGTGTTTTAAAAACCTAAGAAGTTTTATGATTTTTTTGATTTTTATTTTCAGTTTTTTCATTCATAATTATTCAGTGGGATTATTTGATAATGTATTATTATATTTAATTATGGTTTTTTATATTTTAAGGGGTAAAAATGAAAATAATTATAGTCCTTGCGATGATGTTTTACTTTTTTTCCTCAATAGGTTTCTGGATTTATGTTTTTACGAAAAAAGAAAATGGAAAAAAGTTTGGATTCGGATTTTTCGGGCTTGGATTTTTAACACAGCTCGTTTATATAGGAATAAAAGATATTCAGACAGGCAGTTTTGCCTTTGCCAATGAACGGGATATTCTGTTTTTACTCTCCACTTTTATAGCTATGGTGTTTTACGGGTTTGCCTTATACAAAAAGCAGCTTAGAGATTTTGGTGCAATTTATGCTCCGATTATTGTTTTCTTAATAGCATTATCACTACCAACCTATTCTGTAGAATCTCAGGCTTATGATAATATCTGGTTTTATCTTCATATTATATTTTCTTTGCTGTCTTATGCTTTTATTATTGCTCTTGCAGTTGTTTCTACAATTTTTATACTTACTGAGAGGGATCTGAAGAGGAAGAAACTAAACTCATTCTTTGTAACTAAATTTTTATCCTCACTTCAGACATTAAAAGATTTAGAATACAAACTTTTGATTACCGTTTTTATTTCTCTCAGTTTAGCTTTAATTGCATCTTCTATCTGGTCAAGCGTATATCTTGGAAAACACTGGATATGGGACAGTAAACAGATATACTTATCTTTAATGTGGCTTTTATACGGTATAGTCCTGCAACTTTTTATAGTCAAAAGGGAGCAAGGAAAGAAAATATCCTATTTTGTTATGCTTATAAGCTATTTTGGATTAATAGCTTACTGGTTCACGAAACACTCTATTTCTTAAGAAATTCTGAAATAGAAAAAATAGGATAGAATTTAAATCCTTCTTTTTCTATATTTTCTTTTCCACCTTCTTCTCTGTCTATAATGGTGATTATTCCTAAAATCTCCATTCCAAAATCTCTGGCTATTTTAGCTGCTTTAATAGATGAACCTGCTGTTGTAACAACATCTTCTACTATAAAAACCTTATCTCCTGGTTTTACATTTCCTTCTATCTGTTTTCCTGTTCCATGTCCTTTTGGTTCTTTTCTGACAACAAACGGATTTATAGGTTGTTTATTCAGATATGAAACTATTGCCGTTCCGTAAGCAATAGGGTCTGCCCCTAATGTTAAACCGCCAACTGCATCAGGATTTTTATCTTTTATCATTTCGAAAATGATGTTTCCTATTATATATCCACCTTCAGGGTCAAGGGTAATTGTTCTTAAATCCATGTAGTAATTGCTCATTTTTCCTGAGGATAACTTAAAAATAGGCTCATCTGCCACTTTTAATGCCCTTTCTTTTATTAACTCTTTTAAACGTTCTTTATAATCCATTTCTTGCTCCTTTTATATATCCATTTTTATTAATCTTCTGACTTTATAAACTTCAGTTAAATCAACATCTGCTTTAAAGATTCCTTCTTTATCATCTGCATTTATCAGACATTCTCCCCATGGAGAATATACTGCTGAGCTTCCTGCATATTCTATATCTCCGATTTTCCCAACTGTATTACTTACTGCCACAAACGACTGTGTTTCAATTGCCCTTGCATTTGATAAGATTTCAAGATGTTTTTTCCGTGGCTTTCCCCATTGGGCTGGTACTAAAATGATTTCAACATCTTTTTTTCTCAAACTGTATGATATGTTCGGATATCTTAGCTCAAAACATATCATCATTCCTAAATTTCCCACCGAACTCTCAGTTATATCAAAACTGTTTTTTCCTGCTTTAAAATATTTGTGTTCATTTGTTGGTGTGAAAAGTTTTACTTTTGCCCTTTTGTGAATAAGCTCACCGTTATCGATTATGTATCCTTTGTTGTAAATATTTTTTTTACTTAGTTCAGGGAGCGTTCCTGCTAAAACCAGATGTTTTTTTCTGGATATATCTTTGAGTTCTTTGTATATCTCAGGTGTGGCTTTTGCGTGTTCTTCTAAGTTTTCATTATCAAAACCTGAACTCCACATCTCAGGCATAACTACCAGTGAACCCTTTTTGGCTTTTTCAAGATATGAAAATATTTTTTCTTTGTTTTTTTGAATATTTCCTAATTCTAAATTAGCCTGAATTATATATATTTCCAAATTTCACACCTTTTGAGTTATTGGGAAGAAAAATTTTAACATATCTGAACTTTCTTATTAGATGTTAATTTTCAAGTTATAATTTTAAGAAAATTTTAAGGGGAAAGTGTGAAAAAGATATTTAGTGTAGAAAATTTAACTGTTTTAGGGATTATTTTAGGGATTTTGGTTGGTGTTTATTTTAAAGATTTTTCATTAAATTTAAAGATAATCGGTGATGCATTTTTGAATCTTTTAAAGATGATAACAGTTCCTCTGATTTTTGCTTCACTATTTGTAAGTATAACCAATCTTGCTTCTGTTTCTGATCTGAAAAATATAGGTTTTAAAACGATTCTTTACTATTTTGTGACGACTTCGTTAGCTGTCTTTACAGGTCTGGTGGTGGTTAATATTATTGATTTTGGATCTGTGCAGGCTGCTGCAAATGAAACAGTTAACCATCTGAACAAAGAGTTTTCATTTAAAGCTTTATTGGAAAGTTTTATTCCTTCTAATATTTTTAAAAGTTTTTCTGAGGGGAAAATTTTGCAGATCATTGTTTTTACCATTTTATTTGCCGTTGCTGTATTGTTTTTAGAAAATAGAAAAAAAGAAACTCTTGTTAAAGTTATGGATTCGTTTAATGATGCGATGCTTATTATGGCTAAATGGATAATAAATCTTTCTCCTATCGGTGTTTTTGCATTGATTGCTTATGTTGTTGCTGATAAGGGAATAGGAACTCTTTTTTCGTTGTGGCAGTATGTTCTGGCTGTTTTAGCTGGTCTTTTTGTTCATGCCGTGATAAACCTTGGATTAATTGGATATATTTTTGGTAGATTTAACCCTTTTTCTTACTTTAAAAAAGTTAAAGAGGCTGTCCTTATCGCTTTTTCGACTGCTTCAAGCTCTGCTACTTTACCTGTTTCTATCAGGGTTGCAGAGGAAAAAGCTGGTGTAAGTAAGAAAACTGCTGGTTTTGTTTTGCCTTTAGGAGCTACTATAAATATGGATGGGACTGCACTTTATGAGTCTGTTGCTGCTGTTTTTGTTGCTTCTATTTATGGTATTGATCTGTCTTTAACTCAACAGGTCATAATTTTCTTTACTGCTTCCCTTGCAGCAATCGGTGCAGCAGGAATTCCAAGTGCCGGTCTTGTAACTATGACACTTGTTTTCAGTGCCGTCGGACTTCCTCTTGAAGGAATAGCCGTAATTCTTGCAGTTGATCGCTTTTTAGATATGTTCCGAACTGCTGTTAATGTATGGGGCGACCTTATAGGTGCAAAAATCATAGATAGGTTTGTCAATTCAAAATAATTTTTTTCTAATATTTGCTTTTTGTATGCTTTTTAGATATTTTAAAAGAAACACACAGATTTGTTGAGAGAATGGATGAATACCAGAGGGAAATAGAGCTTAAAAAGATTGAGATTGAGAAATTAAAGGTAAGGGAAGGATTGTGCAGGAGCTGGAACATTAACATTTAAGATTTTTGGAGATAAATTTGATAACTGGTTATACATTTTCTTACTTTTTGTAATAGGTCTAGTTTCCATATTTGCGTTAGGTTTGTGGTTGTCAATAAGGAATAAATTGAAGGAGTTATAGTATGTTGGAAGCTTTACTTTTTATAACAATGTTTATTGTACTATTAGTTTTTGGAATAATGGCTTTTCAATCTATTCAGGACTATCTCGAAGAAAGAAAACATTGAGATTTTATAAAAATTTTGTATAAATCATAACGATCTATAATGCTTGAAAATTTATTTGCCATATTTTTATATTTTTCTTTAGGATATCTTCTTAAAGTTTTTCGTATTTTTGATGAACAGTCTTCATCTGCCTTTATAAATTTTATTATTTATGTAGCGTTCCCCGCATTGGTTATCTATAACATTCAACATCTAAAACTTGAGCTTTCTTTTTTAGGTTATATTGCTTTAGGGTGGGCTGTTATTGTTTTTTCCATATTTTTATCATTTTTAGTGGGAAAAATTTTAAAACTGAATCAGGCTACACTTGCTTCATTTATGATGATGGCTTCTTTTGGAAACACTTCCTTTTTAGGAATTCCTTTTAATATGGCTCTTTTAGGTGAAGAATCTGTAAAGTATGTAATTATCTTTGATCAATTTGCTTCATTTTTACCTGTGGTTCTGCTCTCTCCGTTCATATTAGCCTATGGTAGTAGTTCTGAAAAAATTCATATAGACTGGAAAAAGATTATAACTTTCCCTCCTTTTATTGCTCTAATTTTATCTTTGATGATAAAACCTTTTATAAAAATTCCTTTTTTTATAATGGACAGTCTTCATCTTTTAGGACTTACTGTTGTTCCTCTTGCGTTATTTTCAATCGGAATAAATCTTAGATTCTCACATCTGAGAGAAAGGATAAGAGATATATCTTTTGTTATTTTCTTAAAGATGATTTTGGTTCCTTCTCTTGTTATCCTGATTTTTTATGTTTTAGGAATAAAGTTAGACCTGTTCGGCAGAGTTGTTATCAATGAGATAGCTATGCCTCCGATGGTTTTAGCTTCAATTCTCGTTTTAGGTGCAAAGCTTGATAAAGATTTAGCTGTTTCCTCCGTGGCAGCAGGAATTATATTCAGCTTTATTTCCGTTCCTATTATTTTTAAAATTGCCAACTTACTTTTTTAAATAGTCTGACCTTATTGTTTTTTCTCCTACATTCTCAAAGATTACCGTTGCTTTTTTACCATCTATGCTTTTGATTACGCCTTTTCCAAAAACATCGTGTTTCACAAGTTCTCCAACTTTAAAATCTGTGGAACTGTCTGAGGAGTAGTTGTTAAATGATTTTTTAGGGCTGGAGCTTTGCTTTTTATAATTTTGTTTTTCTTTCTTTTGAGGATTGAACACTTTTATAACAGGTTTTATCTCTTCTACAAATCTTGAAACCTTTGTTTCCATAGGTTGACCGCTGAACGAATATCTCATTTTTGAATATGTAAGAAAGACTTTTTCTTTTGCTCTTGTTACAGAAACATAAAAAAGTCTTCTCTCTTCTTCCATCTGTTCTATATCTTCAAAAGCCCTTCTACTTGGAAATATTCCATCTTCAAGCCCAGACACAAAAACCACAGGAAATTCAAGTCCCTTAGAAGCGTGAACTGTCATAATTTTTACAGAGTTTATGTCCTGAATGTTGTCCTGAGCCTGAACTAAAGAACTTTCTTCTAAAAATTCTGTTAAAGTTTTTCCTGATTTTTCCACTTCTTTTAATGCTTTGAACAACTCTTCAACGTTTGCCAGTCTGTCTTCCCAATCTTTTGGATATTTTGAGGTTAAATAGTCTTCGTAATTAATGGCATCAAATATATATCTTGCCGTTTCTGAAGGTTTTTCGTTTCCGTATTGTCTCACATACTCGATGATTTCTAAAAATTCTTGTATTCTCAGTTTAATCTTTGGGGATAAAGATTCGTATGCATCGTTTAAACCTTGTAACCAGTCTTCTTTAACGAAGGATTTTATTTTGTTTATGGTTTTCTCACCTATTCCCCTTGAAGGCAGGTTTATTATCCTTTTAAAAGCCTGTGTGTCTTTTGGATTCATTGCAAATCTTAGATATGCAAGTATGTCCTTTACTTCTGCTCTTTCATAAAATCTAACTCCTCCTATCACCTGATAGGGAATGTTGTACTTTATCATGGCTTCTTCAAGGTTTCTTGAAAGGAAAGACATTCTCATTAGAACAGCTATATCTGAATACTGATATTTTCCTGATTTTACCAACTTGTCTATGTACTGACCTATAAAGTATGCCTCAGCCTTGTCAGACTGAAGTTCAAAGAGAACAATGTCTTCTCCTTCTTCTTTATCCGTCCAGAGTTTTAAAACCTTTTCTTTCCATCTCCCTCTTGCTCCTGCTATTATAAGGTTTGCAGTGTCAAGAATCTTTTTTGTGGAGCGGTAGTTTCGTTCTAATTTTATTATTTTTGTATTTGGAAAATCTTTTTCAAACTCTAAAATGTTATCAGGATTTGCCCCTCTCCATGTGTATATACACTGCTGAGGGTCTCCAACAACTGTTATACAGTCCCTGCCACCGACAAGATATTTTAAAATCTCGTGCTGTATTTTGTTCGTGTCCTGATACTCATCGACGAGAATGTAGTCAAACTTATCCTGCCATTTTTTTCTAACTTCAGGATAATTTTTAAACAGCTTTACAACTAAGATAAGCAGGTCATCAAAATCAAGGGCATTACTTTTTTTAAGTTCTTCTTGATACTTATCGTAAATCTTTCTCAGATGAGGAAGAGTAAATTCGTAAAATTCAAGAACTGTTTCATCCATTTCCTGTTTAACCTGAGAAATAGCATTTTTAACCCTGTCTGGCTTATAAATTTCGCTATTTAGTCCTAACTCTTTGATAATATCTTTTAATGTTTTTTTACTGTCTTCTTCATCATAGATAATGAAATCTTTTCCATATCCTAAATGTTCAGCCTCATATCTGAGAATTTTTGCTGCTAAACTGTGAAATGTTGTTATCCATTCTGGCTCTTTTTCAAGGTTTAAAGCATTTTTAACTCTTTCTTTCATCTCTTTGGCAGCTTTATTTGTAAAGGTTATGGCGAGAATTCTGTGGAGAGGAATCCCTAAATTCTGTATCATGAATATGATTTTTTGTGTTATAACCCTTGTCTTTCCAGAACCTGCACCTGCCAAAACAAGCAAAGGTGAGTCAAAGTATAAAACGGCTTCTTTTTGTTCCTTATTTAAGGAGTCTAAAACGTCTATTTCATTATTCATTTTCTTCCTGCTCTTCCTTACATTCTATGCATAAATTTGCCACAGGTCTGGCTTTTAATCTTTCAAACGGAATAGGTGCCTGACAGATCTCACATATACCATATGTTCCGTAATCAATTTTCTGCAGTGAATAATCTATTTTTTTAAGCAGTTTTCTGTGTTTATCCAGGTTTTTAAGTCTTACAATCCTTCCTGCTTCTGCATCTGCCCTGTCTATCTCATCTCCACCTTCATAAGATAAAGGCTCATCTACCACTTCTTTAAAATCTTCAAGAAGTTCTGTTTTCCATTTGACCAGTAAAGTTTTGAGTTCTAAAATTTCTTCCTGTGATAAATGTTTCATTTCCTACCCCTTGAAATTATGTGTAAGCTATTTAATTTATGATAAATTTTATTTTTAGTCAAACAAACTATATGTTAATATTCTATTAAATATATTTATTTAATCAGGTGGGACAGTGAAAGAAATTGATAAAGAAGAGATAAAAGAAAGGACGTTTAGTTTTTTAAGGATCGGTATCCTCAGTTTTATTTTATTTTCATTAATTGGAATTTTAGTATTTTTAGTTATCAATTTACGAAATCTTCCAGATATAAGAAATTTAGAGAACTGGAAACCGAGTCAGGTTACAAAAGTTTATGCAAAAGATGGTTCATTATTGACGGAGTTTTATATCCAAAAAAGGCAGTACGTAACGATAGATAAAATTCCTGAACATGTAAGAAATGCATTTATTGCTATCGAGGATAGAACTTTTTACCACAACATCGGTATAGATGTTTTAGGAATAATGAGAGCCTTTGGTCAGAATCTTATTTCTGGTCATATCGTTGCAGGTGGTAGCACAATTTCCCAGCAATTAATAAAAAATTTATTCCTCACCCCTGAAAGAAGCTTTTCAAGAAAAGTTAAAGAGATGATTCTGGCCATAAAACTGAATCGTATGTATCCAAAGGATAAAATACTTGAGATGTATCTTAATCAGATATATTTAGGACATGGAAGTTACGGTGTTGAAAGTGCATCTCAAACATATTTTGGAAAACATGTATGGGAACTTGATGTTTGTGAAGCAGCAGTTCTTGCAGGACTTCCTAAAGCTCCAAGCAGATATGATCCTTACTATAACATGGAAGGGGCTTTAGAAAGAAGAAATGCAGTTTTAAAAAGTATGTTAGAAGAAGGATACATAACATTAGAAGAAGCTAATCAATGTATGGAGACTCCTATCACTCTAAAAGATGAAGAAAAAGATGAAATATTTAAAGATCATTTTACAGAATTGGTCAGATTATGGCTTATTAAAAAATTCGGAGCAGATGCAGTTTACAAAGGTGGATACAAAGTTTATACAACATTGGATAAAAATCTTCAAAAAAATGCTTATGCAATACTTAGAGATAAACTCGATTCTTTACAGCAGTATGTAGGTTTTCCAGAGCTTACAGAAGATGAAATAAATAATCTTTTAACACAGTATGAAAAACAAAAAGTTGGTAAAAAATTAAAAGAAGGTAATATCTACATAGCATTAATAAAAGACTTAAAAGGTAAAAATATAAAGTTTAAATTTGATCATTATGAAGGAACACTGAAATTCAAAGGCGATTTAAAAGAACTTAAGAAAATGCTTGAAAAATATCCAGAAGGTGTTCCTGTTTTTGTTAGATATTTAGGGAATGATAAATTTAAGTTTATTCCTTACATAGAAGGTTCTGTTATTGCTTTAGATTCCCACACAGGGGCAATCAGAGTTCTTGTAGGTGGATATGACTTTAAAAAGAACGAATTTAACAGAGTTGTTCAAACAAAAAGACAGCCAGGTTCAGCTTTTAAACCGATTGTTTATACACAGGCGATATTAGACAGATATACACAGGTGTCTATTTTAAAAGACGAACCTCTATCATTCTGGGATACAGATAAAAATGAAGAATGGATTCCTCAAAATTATTACAACAAATATTTTGGTGATGTTACACTAAGATATGCCCTTACACATAGTTTGAATGCGGCATCTGTGTATCTTTTATCTCAGATAGGTTTTGATAAAGTTATACCTCTCGCCCACAAATTAGGAATAAAAGAGCATATACCGAAGGTTTACTCTATGGTCTTAGGAAGTATTAGCGTTTCTCCGTTGGAGCTTGCCACTGTTTATTCAACTTTTGGAAATGAAGGGATAAAATGTGAACCTTATTTTATCGAAAAGGTAGAAAATTATGCAGGCTATATCTATTATGAGCATAAACAAAAATGTGAGGAAATTATTCCACCTAAAGAAAATGCAATTATGGTTGATATGTTGAAAGGTGTTATAAAAGAAGGAACTGGAAAAAAAGCAGCTTCCCTTGGAATTCCACTGGCAGGAAAAACAGGAACAACAGATGAATTCACAGATGCATGGTTTGCAGGATTTTCAAGAGACATAACTGCAGTGGTATGGGTCGGATACGACACAAAGAAACCGATGAAACACAGAGTTACAGGGGCAAAAGGTGCTCTTCCTGTATGGATGAATTTGATGGCAACTATATATGCTGATAAAGAAGCACTTGATTTTCCACTTCCTGAAGGTGTTATGTATGTTCCAATAGATCCTGAGACTCACCTTCTTGCCAACGAACACTGCCCAGGAAAAGAAATTTTATTCATAATGGGAACAGAACCTGATATCGATTGTGAAGGTAATGTGGCAGTTCCTATTCCTCCTTTAGATGAAGTTGATATTCCAGACATATCTATGGATAATAATATTAAAAGCAATAGGAAAACAGAGGAAAAAGAAGAAGGCAAAGATAATTTTATTTTTGACCTGAACTAAAAAGGAGTAAAAATTGGGATATCAATTTCCGACTGATAGAGGATATTTTGGAGAGTTCGGTGGAAAATTTCTACCTGAGACACTTATTCCAGCATTAGAAGAATTAGAACAGCAGTATGAAAAAATAAAAAATGACGGTGATTTTAAAAGAGAGTTTTCCTATTATCTTCAAGAGTATGCAGGAAGACCTTCGATTCTATATTATGCCCACAGATTAACGGAAGTAGTTGGTGGAGCAAAGATATATTTAAAAAGAGAAGACCTTTTACACACAGGAGCCCATAAAATAAACAACACATTAGGTCAGGTTCTCTTAACAAAAAGATTAGGAAAAAATAGAATAATTGCAGAAACAGGAGCAGGGCAGCACGGAGTTTCGATAGCAACTTCTGCAGCACTTTTCGGTCTTGAATGTGTCGTTTATATGGGAGAAGAAGACGCAGAAAGGCAGGCTTTGAATGTTTTCAGGATGAAGTTGTTAGGTGCAGATGTAGAAATAGTAAAAGCTGGAAGCAGAACTCTTAAAGACGCTGTTAATGAAGCTTTACGTGATTGGGTAACAAATGTGAGAACTACACATTATGTGATAGGTTCAGCTTTAGGGCCACATCCTTTCCCTGTTATAGTTAGGGATTTTCAATCTGTAATCGGACAGGAAACAAAGGAACAGGTTATAGAAATTGAAGGAAAACTTCCTGATGTTGTGATCGCTTGCGTAGGTGGTGGAAGTAATGCCATCGGAATGTTTTATCCATTTATTGAAGATGAAAATGTAAGACTTGTTGGAGTTGAGGCTGCTGGATACGGAATAGAAACAGGATACCACGCAGCAAGTTTA
>Ga0256832_1000585_pt1 | contig 23917 bp, 23 predicted proteins | sample 134614metaG_FD_190534 | JGI IMG/M metagenome (GOLD analysis project Ga0256832, IMG submission 190534) | Hydrothermal vent microbial communities from Lau Basin, Pacific Ocean - 134-614 | ecosystem: Environmental > Aquatic > Marine > Hydrothermal vents | place: Pacific Ocean: Lau Basin | collected... | reverse complement strand
ATCCCCGCTAAGCAGCCGGTCCATCACGCGGCCGCTCGAAAGGTCTGCAAATATCTCCTCCACGGCCCTCTCCTGGTCGGGCGTATATTCGAAACCGGCAGCCTGCCTGAACTCTATCAGCTCGGGGATCTGCGTATCTATCACGGCACCCTTTATCAGCATACGTTTTGCCGACATGTTGACGATCTCCGAGGCGATCGCAAAGAGGCGCTCTTTGACTTTGGCTTTCAGCCTGCCGAAGCTCCCCTTTCCGAGCCTGTCGAGCACCGGCAGAGAACCACCTTCGGCTATGTAGCGGTCGATCATGTCGAGATTCTCGACCGGCAGCAGCAGGGTGTCGTCGTTCTGGTAGGCTATATGTACGAAATCGCGCACGGCTCCCAGTACCCGGTGCGGTTCGATCCCTTTGAAGATACCGACACCGTAGTTTTCGTGCACCACGTAGTCGCCCGGCTTCAGGTCGTCGAGCAGAATCGTCGGGCGTTTGACGGCACGTTTTTTAAAGGGCTTGTTCAGAGATACGATGATGCTTTTGGGCGTCAGCAGATTTACGACCCCTTCATCTTTGACGATCTTCGCCTTCGCTATCTCCCTAATGGGGCTTCGTCTCACAAGCGCTTCGCTCGCCGCCACGACTACAAGCTCCCGATCCGGGTAGTTCTCCGCAAGAAGGTCGACGTTAATCGGCTCTATCGTTTTCGAGAGGCCGCTTTCGGGAACGACCGGCAGGTCGAAACGCCCTTTTGGAAGCGCGTTTTCGGCATGTTCGTAGGCGAAAGAGATCTCGTCCGAGAGATCTTTGAGCATGACCGCATCCATCCCCTCCATCAGGTCGAAGGCGAGATCGTCGAGGTACCAGAGCCCCAAAGAGGCGGCATCTTTGACAAAGACGTCGTTCTCGCTTCGCTCTATTCGGCGCAGGAGAGAGTCGAACTCCCCTTTTTCCAGCGAAAATAGGGCCGGAGCGATCTCGATCCGCTCCACCTCATCCTCCCTGCTCGATTTCTGCGTCTCCACCTCGAACGCTCTTATGCTCTCCACCTCCGTATCGAAGAGGCTGATGCGCCACGGCTTCTCGTCCGCGGGAGAGAAGATATCTATGATGTCTCCGCGAATCGAAACCTCGCCCCTCTCCTCTACAACATCCACGAAACTGTATCCCCACGAATAGAGAAGCTCTTTGAGCCCCCGCAGATCTATCTCGTCGCCGAACGAGAGGCTCTCGGTTTTCATCAGCTCCGGTTTCGGAAGCGGGTAGAGCAGCGTATGAAAAGGGGCTATGAGCATGGATCTGCGGCCTGAGTCGTAGTACTTTTTAAGAGCGGAGTTGAGTGCGAAAAGCTCTTCGCGCCAGCAGCGCAGATCTTCGCCGAAAGCGGCCCTGAAATCGGGCAGGGTTACACTCTCTATGCCGTTGAGTTTTGCTACCGTCGCGGCGGTATGCGCCTCTTTGTCGTTTTCACAAACGACGATCTGCGGCCTCGCGCCCCCATTCAGGTAGTCGTAAAGAGAGGCTTCAAACCCCATCTGCACCATCCTTAGTTATACGTATCGCCTCTATCTCGCCGCGGCAGTCGGCACCCTCGTAGAGCTCGAGCTCGATAGCCCAAATCTGACCGTGGACGGTACCGCTTATGTAGACATCCCTTGCCTCTACCTTTCCGTGCACGACCCCCGAAGCCGTTACGATGATGTAGTTTTCGGCGACGACATCCCCTTCTACCTCCCCGTCGATGTGGACCCCTCCGCTGCTGAAGATGGAGCCTTCGACCCTTGTGCCGGGCGCGACGACGGAGGTATCGCCTGTGCCGCCATGTGACTTATTAGTGCGATGAAAGATTCCCATGGTACCTTTTTTACCTTTTTGAATATAGAGCTGTAGCTCTCTTTTTTCCATTTCAGAAACGGGTAAGGGTTGAGCGGGCGCGTAAGAAAACGGATCTCGTAGTGCAGATGCGGAGCCGTACTCATTCCGCTGTTTCCGCTGATGCCCACCAGATCTCCTTTGATCAGAGTGTCACCCGTACGTACGCTCACCTTTTTCAGATGGCCGTAGTATGTCTTGAAACCGAAACCGTGGTCTACTATGACGAGATTGCCGTATCCGCTACGCTTGTGATAACCGGCATACTCCACGACCCCGTCGGCGGTGGTCCAGACCGGTTTGCCTCTCTTGGCCCGCAAATCTATGCCGGCATGAAACTCCCTGCCCCCTTTGATCGGGTGCTTCCTCCACCCGTATGCGCTCGTGACACCGCTCATCGGGAGGGGGACCCCGCTGGGCACTATCGAGAAGAGAAGGGCGAGCTGGGCAGCCGAGAGGGTTACGTTTTCCAGCCTCGTCGAAGTCGAAAAGTCTTTTCCCGGCTTTTCACCTACAAAGACCTCGAGGTCGCTCAGGCGGTCGCCCAGCCTCTCCAGCTCCTCCTGACGCTTTTCGATCCTCTCGTTCAAAACGGCGATGTCACGCTCCAGAACCTTCTGCCTCAGCTTCGCCTCTTCGTAGGCATCTTCGAGCCAAACCATATAAAAGTATGCCGCCATTCCGCCTGCAAGCAGGATAAAAAGCACTCCCAGCAGCAGCCATTTGAATATCTGGCCAAGAGTGAACTGCCTGAAGCCTTTCGTGTCTGTTATGGTGACGAGAAACTTATGCTTCATAACGCTTCAAAAAAGCCTCGGCGACATGAAACGACCCGAACACAAGATAGTTTCGGTCGCTCTCTACCCCTCTAAACTCACGAACCTCCATGCCCGCTTTTTCGGCCGCCTCTACTATCTTTACGCGCTCCATCGCCCTCGCCCCCTCTATCTCTATCAGCTCCAGTGCCGATATGTGCGGCGCGAATATCTTCAAAATCTCCTCCACATCTTTGTCGGCCAGAGCGTTATATACCAAAACGGGCTTAAGCGAGTCAAGTGCGATGACGACCGCTTCGGCCGCCATCGCGTTGTGGCCCACATCCAGAATCACGTTTTCGGCGATCTTTTCGAACCGTCCCGGCACCGAAACCTCTTCGAGTACCGACGGGTCGCAGGGCTCTTCGAAAATCACCGCTGCGGCGGCAAAGGCGGTAGCCGCGTTTTGCGCCATAAACATCGGCCACCCGCGCGCTCTGCAGATAGAGTCTATGCTCTCTCTGTCGCTCTTTTCGAGCAGCTCTTCGGCAAAGTGGAGTTCACACCCTTTTTCGGCCGCTATCTTTCGTGCCAGATCGTCGACCTCGGCGAAGGGCTGCTTCGCGACAACGGCCCGTTTCGCTACGCTTCGCAGTTTCGTAGAGGCGATCCGCTCTATCGTATCTCCCAGAAAGGCCTGGTGGTCGAACCCTATCGGCGTCACCACGCTGAGCTCCCTTTCTACCACCGAGGTGGCATCGAACTCACCGCCCAGACCCGCTTCGAAAACCACAAAATCAAGGCCCTCGAACGCGACAAGTGCAAGCAGGGTCGTATACTCGAAATAGCTAAGCGACTCGGCTACGCTTTTCGGAAGGCGCCCGATCAGCTTTTCGTGCGCACTCTGCAGCGCTTCGTCCGAAATGTCGCTACCGTCGATCCATATACGCTCGTTGAAGCGCAGGATATGGGGAGAGCTGTAGTGCCCCACCCTCAGGCCGCGGCTGCGGAGCAGCTCCGCCAGTATCCGGCCGGTACTCCCTTTTCCGTTTGTCCCTATAAGATGCACTATGCGGCCCGGATCGAGCATCTCCTTGACCATAGAGTAGGCATTGGGCATTCTGCTCAGGTCTATTTTGTCGTAGTAGAGCGGTTTGCTCAGCAGAAAGTCGTTCAGCTTCATCGATTCAGACAACGACCCTGTTTCGTCCGCCCTCTTTCGCCAGATAGAGCTTCTCGTCGGCGGCCTTGAGCATACTCTCGACATCCGGGTAGGAGGCCCTGTCGGCGACGCCGCCGCTCACCGTTACCGGGATCCTGCGCCCCCTGTAGAGGAATTTGCTCTTCTCTACCACTTCGCGCAGCTTCTGGGCGAATCTGTATGCTCCATCCCTGTCCGTTTTGGGAAGGATGACCATAAACTCCTCTCCGCCCCATCGCCCGACTATGTCGAGCTCCCTGCTGTAGCGGCGCAGCTGCTTTGCGAAAGAGGCCAGAATCATATCGCCGGCGTCATGGCCGTATGTATCGTTTACCGACTTGAAGTGGTCGAGATCGAAAAGTACAACCGAATAGTTATCTCTGTATCTTTTGAAGGCGGCCTCCATTTTGGAGAGGGACTCGTCGAGCCCGCGTCTGTTGGGAAGCTTCGTAAGGGAGTCGGTAGAGGACTTCTTGCGCTCCTTCAGAAGCGCCGCCTCGAGGACCCTTACCTTCTCCTGAAGCTCGTTTATGCGCTCCCTGCTTCTGTACATCTCTTCGCTCAGCACCCTCGTCTCCCTCTCGAGCGAAGTGGCCACCGCCAGCAGCTTGGCGTGTATCACCTCGAAAGAGTCGGCTTTGAGGTTCACACTCTCGAGTTCGCCCTGAATCGCCCCGAGGGCCTCTTTGTTCCCCTCGCCCGAGTCGATCACCCTCGTCAGCGCGAGATTTATATGCTCAATTACGGAGTCGAGCTCTCCGATTTGGCTTATGACCGCCTTTTTGTCCAGCTCTATCCGCTTTTTGATCATATGCTTCAAATCCTGCATCATCGCATCGGACGTCAGAAGCTCCGGGTTCGACCTGATCTGCGCGCTGATCGTGGCGAGCTCGTCATCCATGCCGGAGGCTATGGAGGGCGTGAGCGAGGCTATGACTATCTGCGCTACGGCATCCATCCCCTCTTCGGAACGGGTGCCTTGAGGTTTGGGGCTCCCCCTGAAGCAGTCGACAAGATCGTCGACCATCGATTTCAGGTCGCTCTTGTCTACCCTGCAGTATGGGTCGAGGCGGTTCAAAAAGGTGTCGCTATACTCCATTACGAAGCCGTTCCACCTCTCCCGTACCGCGTCGATCTCCCTCTTTTGCGAGTGTTCGGACAACCTTTTGCGATCCTCTTCGGCCATTGCGGCGGCCTCTCTGTCGTGCAGGAGCGTTATGGTCTGAAGCAGCCTCTTCACAAGCATGAAGTAGGACTCTATTATCTCCGAAGCCCCCTTTGTATCGCTGCTGCGTGAGAGTTCGGAAGCCATATACTGAACCAGCTGATCGACGGTCGTCAGGTGCCTCTTTTTCAGATCTTTTTGAAGTTCAGGCGGCAGTCTCTTCAGAAACTTCTCCACCCTCTGGCAATCCTCGACTATTACGTTGGCCCTCTTCGCCTCTTTGCAGAAGAGTTCGCTGTAGAGGTCCGGCGTCAGGTTCTCTCCCCTCGACTTCACCTCCATCAGCGTCTTTTTTATAATCTCCTGAATCGTCATAGACTCTCTCCTCTCATCGCCATACGCGATATGAAAGCGTCCAGCGCCTTCTGTGCCCCGAAGCGGATCGCTTCGAAACGCTTGGCGTCGGATATGACCGCATTGGGCTCGATAGGGAAGTCGTAGAAGCCGAAAACACTCTCGGTTCCGCACTTTTTGGGCGATTCGTAGCGCACACTGAGATTCACGTTTGCGCGGTAGTATACCGCATAACCGTTTGCGTCGTACTGTATCGGGGAGAAAGAGACCGATTTGAACCGTATCCAGAGGCGCGTGGTCGCATCCTCTTTTTTGGCGATCTTCGCGCCGAACCGGCTCACTATCGCCTCGTTCATCGCATCTTTTACAAGTACGGCGTTCTCAGGGTCGCGCAGGTAGACCTCCACCTCCGTATATATCTTGTCGGTAAAGACCCTCTTCGTATAGGAGGTCATGGGCTTGTAGCCGCAGCCGGCAAAAACAAGCAGCGGCAGGAGAAACGAAAAAAAGGGTGTGAGCATAGAGCCGAGCCGCCTTCGGTTCCGGGTTCCGTTTTCGACTTTTCGGCTCATTCCCACCACCTATTTTACAACAAGGTTGACAAGTTTTTTGGGTACAACAATCTCCTTGACAACCATTTTCCCCTCCAGCCATTTCGGTACGGCCGCCTTGGCCGCCTCGATAATCTGCTCTTTTGTCGCATCGGGTGCGACCTCTATCTGGGCCCTCGGTTTTCCGTTCACAGATACCGCCATAGGGAGCGCTTCGACTTCGAAAACCTCCTCGACGATATCTATCAAGCCAAAATTGTTCCTTTTGAAAAGACGGTCGCTCAACTCCCATGCGATATGGGGCACTATCGGCTCCAGGAGATTGAGCAGAATCCACATCCCCTCCTGCCATACCTCAGCGTTTCGCTGCTTGTCGAGGGCGTTCATGGCCTCCATGCAGGCGGCGATCAGGGTGTTGAAGGTGAAGCGTTCGGAGTATACCTCTTCACCTTTTTTAAGCGCCTCGTAGACCTTCTTCCTGGCCTCTTTTTCGCTCTTGTCCAGCGCTGCGTGCTCTATGCGGGGGAGCTTGTCGCAAGGGTCGCACTTTATGGCCCTGTCGTAGAGTTTGCGCAGGAACCTGTTGGCACCCTCTACCGCACTCTCGTTCCACTCCAGCTCCTGTGTAGGGGGCGCCGCGAAGAGGATGAAAAGGCGCGCCGTATCGGCTCCGTACTTCTCTATAAGCGCATCGGGATCTACGACATTCCCTTTCGATTTGCTCATCTTCGCGCCATCTTTGAGCACCATCCCCTGCGTAAGGAGCCTTCTGAACGGCTCGTCTATGTCGATATAGCCCAGATCCCTCAGAACTTTGGTGAAGAAGCGGGCATAGAGAAGGTGGAGTATCGCATGTTCGATTCCGCCGATATAGTGGTCGACCGGCATCCAGTAGTCGGTATCCTCTTTCGTAAAGGCGGTCTCCTCCCACAATCTCCTCGGTGTCGTGTAGCGCAGGAAATACCAGCTCGACTGCACGAAGGTATCGAGCGTATCGGTCTCCCTTTCGGCGTCGCCTCCGCACTTCGGACACTTCACACGCTTCCATGTGGGGTGGTGGTCCAGCGGGTTCCCCTCCCCCGTAATCTCCACATCGTCGGGCAGTGTAACCGGCAGCTTCTCTCTCTTCTCCGGCACCACACCGCACTTTTCGCAGTGGACCATCGGTATCGGGGCTCCCCAGTAGCGCTGGCGGCTCACCCCCCAGTCTTTGAGACGGAAATTGACCACCTTTTTCCCGAGCCCCCGGGCTTCGAACCACTCTATTATCGCATCTCTGGCCTCCTGTCCGAAGAGTCCGTCGAAACCGTCGCAGCCTCTGACCACGCCATCTTGGGTGTAGGCTTCACCCTCGGGAAGATCCCCATCTTTCGGGAAGACGACCGCCTTTACGGGCAGACCGTACTTTCTGGCGAAGTCGTAGTCGCGGCTGTCGTGTGCCGGAACTGCCATCACCGCACCGCTGCCGTACTCCATCAGAACGAAGTTGGCGCTCCATACGGGCACCTTTTCGCCGGTTACCGGGTGAAGGGCGTAGATTCCCAGCGGCACACCCTCCTTTTCGGCCATGTTGCGCTCCCGCACCGGCATCCTCTGCATACGCTCTATTTCGGCTCTCGCTTCATCGTCGAGAAGCCCTTTTTCGAGCAGCGACTTCACAAGGGGGTGCTCAGGGGCGACGGCCGCATATGTGACGCCGCATATGGTGTCGGGCCTCGTGGTGAAGACTTCGAAGCTCTCTATGCCGGTCTTGGTACGGCTCTCCTCATCCAGCTCGAACGAAAATTCGAGCCCCACGCTCCTGCCTATCCAATTACGCTGCATCGCGATGACCCGGCTCGGCCATCCGCCCTCGAGCTTTTTGAGATCCTCCAGAAGTTCGTCGGCGTAGTCGGTTATTTTGATGTAGTACTGATACATCTCTTTCTGGACTATCGGGGTGTCGCAGCGCCAGCAGCGCCCATCTATCACCTGCTCGTTGGCCAGAACTGTCAAGTCGTGCGGGCACCAGTTGAGATACCCCTTTTTCCTGTAGACGAGTCCCCTCTCCCACATGTCGATGAAGAACGCCTGTTCATATTTGGTATAGAGGGGGTCACAGGTCGCGAACTCGCGCTCTTTCGAAAAGGAGAGGCCGAGTGCCGCAAGCTCTCTGCGCATATAGGCTATGTTTTCATAAGTCCACTTCTTCGGGTGGACCCTGTTCTTTATGGCGGCGTTTTCGGCAGGCATCCCGAAGGCGTCCCACCCTATCGGGTGAAGGACGTTTCTACCCCTTTTCCGCCAGTAACGGGCTATCGCGTCGCCTATGGCGTAGTTGCGCACATGCCCCATATGGATCCGACCGCTCGGGTACGGGAACATGCTCAGCACATACTTTTTCGGCAGGCTTCCATTCTCTTCCGGTTCGAAACTCCCGTTTTCGTCCCAGAATCTCTGCCACCTCTTCTCAATCTCGGAAGGATCGTATCTCATTCGCAACTCTCATAATTTTTTTATTCGGTTTCGGCAGCGGAGGGAACGGCAGCGCTATACGGTGCCCTGCTCGTACATGGCGCGAAGGCGCGCCTTCTCCTCCTCTTTGCGCCTCTTTTCGGCAAGCTTCTTGCGGTAACCCTCGACATTGAACTTCATAACCATCAAAAGAGGCGAGGCGATGAAGATCGAGCTGTAAGTACCGACGATGATGCCTACAAGCAGTGTAAAGCTGAATCCGTGGATTATCTCTCCGCCCATCAAAAAGAGCGTCAACACCACGAAGAACGTTGTCAAAGATGTCAGGGTGGTTCTGGAGAGGGTTCTGGTGACAGACTCGTCTATGACGTCGGCGAGTCTGGAGCTTTTTACAGAAACCAGCCCCTCCCTGATGCGGTCGAAGACGATGATGGTGTCGTTCAGGGAGTACCCCAGAATCGTAAGAAGCGCCGCAAGTATATCGAGGTTAACCTCTATGTTGAAGAGCACTATCGCACCCATCGCTATCGATATGTCGTGAACGAGGGCGATGACCGACGCGATCGCGAACCGCCACTCGAAACGGAACGAGACATATATCAGAATGCCCGCTATGGCGAGCAGGAGGGCGGTCAGCCCCTTTTCACGAAGTTCGCTCCCCACCTTCGGGCCGACCATATCGACGCGCCTCACCTCGAATTTTCCTGTACTCTTCAGAAGCTCCCTCGCCTCGTCGCCTATATCGGTGCCGAGCTTCTTGCTGCTCGAGCGCACCTTTATCACTATCTCGTCGTCGCTGCCGAAGAAGTTTACGGAGGCACCCTCGAAGACCTTCGAAGAGCGGATCGCTTCACGCACCTTCTCTATAGGCGCTTTCCCCTCGTACTTCACCTGCACCACGGTACCGCCGGCAAAGTCGATGCCGAGGTTGAAACCTTTGGTGAAGATCAGGATATACGAAGCCAAAACGGCGACGACGGAGATGGCGAAGAAGAGCTTCGACTTCGCCATCAACGGGATCGGTTTTTTATATTTGAAGAGTTCCATCGATTATATACCTTCCGGTCTGAGGCCGCGGAGTGCGGCCTTCTTTATTGCATTGCGGCTGAAAAGATCACTTGGCATCCGCTGCCCCTTCCGGCTTTATGCCGAACCAGATACCCACTCTCTCTTTCGAGATCTTCGACTCGAGCATCTGCCATATGCCGTGCGTTCCGAGGATCGCGGTGAGCATGGAGGCGAGAATACCTATGCTCATCGTAATCGCGAACCCCTTTATAGGGCCGGTACCGTAAGCGTAGAGCACCACCGCCGCTATAAGGGTCGTTATGTTGGCATCCAAAATCGCGCTGAAGGCGTTTGCATATCCCTGCTCTATCGCCTTGGTGATGCTCTTGCCCTGATGCAGCAGCTCCCGTATCCGTTCGTTTATGATGACGTTCGCATCGACGGCCATACCGACCGTCAGGACTATGCCGGCCATACCGGGAAGTGTAAGCGTCGCTCCGAAGAGGGCCATGATAGCAAGTATCAGGAAGAGGTTGACTATGAGGGCGATGTCGGCGACTATCCCGGCTATGCCGTAATAGAACACCATGAAGATCACGACGGCGATAAAGCCCGTAATCAGGGCGATCATCGACGCCTTGATGCTGTCGGCGCCGAGGCTCGGGCCTACGCTGCGCTTCTCCTCCATGAAGACGGGGGCCAGCAGCGCGCCGCTGCGCAGCGCTATGGCTACATCGTGCGCCTCTTTTACACTGAAACCGCCGGAGATCTGGCCGCTTCCTCCGCCGATGCGCTCCCGAATCACCGGCGCGCTGTAGACTTTGTTGTCGAGCACCACCGCAAGCCTCTTGCCCACGTTTTTGCCGGTGAAGTCCCCGAAGATCTGCGCACCCTGTGAGTTGAGGGAGAAGTTGATGACCGGCTGGTTGCTCTGGTCGAACGCCACACGGGCATCGGTGAGCATAGAGCCGTCGAGAATCGGTATCTCTTTCACGAGGTATTTGCGGCCGTCCTGGGCACCCTGCAGTATGACGTCGCCGTATTTGGCGGCTTCGGCCGGCGTCATTTTGTCGACGTTCGCGGCCCGCTCCTCATCTATCGCCATCAGCTGCAGGTGGGCCGCCTTGGCGATCAGTTCGCGAATCCGCTGCTCCTGCTCGGGCGTCTTGATTCCGGGAACCTCCACGAGTATCTTCTCTTTTCCCTGCTTCGCCACCGTCGGTTCGGCCAGACCGAACTGGTCGAGACGGTTTCTGATGGTGTCCACCGCCTGCGTTATCGCATACTTTTTTATCGACTCTTTTTCGGCCGGAGTCAGGGAGACCCTGTACTTCATGCCCTCTTTCTCGACGGCGATCCCCTCCATCTTTTCAAGGATCGCATCCATCTTCGGCATATCGTCCCTGTCGAGAAGCTCGAACTCGACAACGCCGTTTCTAACCTTGAACCCGTCTATGATAAGGTCCTCATCTTCTGCGGCGTACTTTATGGCGGAGGCGAGCGATTTGACCTTGGATCTTATCGCTTCGTCCGTATCGACGCCGAGGAGCATATGGAGCCCCCCCTGCAGGTCGAGGCCGAGGGTGATCTTCGACCCCTTCTCCGTCTGAAGCAGCGACGGCATCGAGAGCGCTATGCCGAAAATCGCCGCGGCTACGAAGATGACGACGCGGTAGTTAAGCTTCATCCTCTATCTTTCTTGCAACGTAGTCCGGCACGAGTTTGACGATCGTTTCGTCGTTAAGCTTGATTTTGATAAAATCCTCTTCGGGCTTGACCACTTCGGCGATCAGACCGCCGGTAGTGACGATCCTGTCACCCTTTTTCAGCGAAGCGACCATCTCTTTATGCTGTTTTGCCTGCTTCTGCTGCGGGCGGATAACCAGAAAGTAGAAGATCGCAAACAGAATAAGAAGCGGAAACAATGAAGCTAAAACATTCCCCTGCTCGGCACCGTTCATCTTTAATCCTTCTATGTGAAAATTTCGATGCGCTATTTTAACACCGCTTCGCTAAGTTTAGGCTTTCTTTCAGCACTTTGTGCATCTTTATTCATCTACATGTTTCATTTCGGGCTCCATTTTGCTTATCTTCAAACCTTTTTGGGGGCTCTCGCCCTCTACTTCTGGCTCACTCTCGAGCGGCCGGCGCTCTTTTGGAGCGGCTTTTTCACGGCCCTCTTCTGGTTCTGGTGGATCGGGCTCAGTTTCCGCTACTACGATCTGGTCTGGATGGTCCCTTTTGTAATCGCCGGGGTGGGGCTCGTTTACGGGCTGATCTTCTGGCTCATCGGTTTTTTGGGCCACCCGCTTTTACGCGCGGCGGCGCTGGGCGCTCTGGAGTGGCTGCACCCTTTGGGGTTCGACTGGTTCAGGCCGGCCCTGCTCTTTACCGGCTCCATCTTCGGAGATTCGCTTTGGCAGCTCTGGATCGTGCTGGCGGCGCTGGCACTGTTTGCCGCTATCCGCAACAGGTGGAGGTGGGTCGTACCGGTTTCGATGCTGGGTGCCCTGCATATGCCGCAAAACACTCCCCCTCCCGACCTTCCTATAAAACTTGTGCAGACCGCTTTGAATCAGAGTGACAAGTGGGATCCGCGCTACCTGAACCTGATAGTGCAGGCAAATATAGCCTCCATAAAGGGGGCTCAAATGGAGGGGTACAAAGCTGTGGTCCTTCCCGAAAGCGCATTCCCGCTCTATCTGAACATGGATCCGGAGCTGGTCGAAGAGCTGATGGGACTGAGCGAAAGAGTCACCATCTTGACCGGAGCGCTCTACTACGAAAAGGGCAGATCCTACAACTCTACATACCTCTTTCAAAAAGGGAGCATGAGAGTGATGCACAAGGTCGTACTGGTCCCCTTCGGCGAGGAGGTGCCGCTCCCCAAGTGGATCGGCGGCTGGGTCAACAAAACCTTTTTCAAAGGTGCGAGCGACTACCGCACCGCTTCCGAACCGAGCGACTTTTTTATGCTCGGACATAAGTGGCGCAACGCCATATGCTACGAAGCCACCAGCGACAGGCTCTACGAGGGCGACCCGAAATATATGGTCGCCGTAAGCAACAACGCATGGTTTCTGCCATCCATCGAGCCATCTTTGCAGAGGCTGCTTCTTCAGCTTCAGGCAAACCGCCACAAAACCACGATATACCACGCCACCAACGGCCCGGTGACCGCCGTGATTTCTCCGCAATGAAGCAGCGTACCGAAAAGCGTATAATTCAATTTTATTATTTCTTATGCTACTATCATTACGAGAGAGTTCGGAATTTGTGCAAGGGTGCACCTACGATACCATCGAAGGAGATCTGAAATATGAAAATAGCTAAAGATGTAACGGAACTTATAGGCGGCACGCCGCTGGTTAGGCTCAACAAGCCGAGCGAAGAGACGGGGTGTACGATCCTTGGGAAGTGCGAGTTCATGAATCCGGGAGGATCGGTAAAGGACCGTATCGGCAAAAACATGATCGAGCGGGCTCTGGAACGCGGAATAATCGACGAAAATAGTACGGTTATCGAACCGACGAGCGGCAATACCGGCATAGCTCTTGCAAGCATATGCGCCGCCAAGGGTATAAGGCTGATACTTACGATGCCCGAATCTATGAGCATAGAGCGCAGAAAGCTTCTAAAGGCGCTCGGGGCGCACCTGGAGCTGACCCCGGCCGCGGAGGGGATGCAGGGTGCTATCGACCGCGCCCGCGAGCTGAGAGAGGAGATCAAAAACTCCCTGATTCTGCAGCAGTTCGAAAACCCGGACAACCCCGAGATTCACAGAATAACGACAGCCGAAGAGATTCTTCGCGATACGGATGGAAAGGTCGACATCTTCGTGGCGGCGGTAGGAACCGGCGGAACCGTAACCGGGGTAGGAGAGGTTCTGAAAGAGAGAATCCCCTCCGTAAAGGTGGTCGCCGTCGAACCGAGCAGCTCCCCCGTACTCTCCGGAGGCGCTCCGGGGCCCCACAAGATTCAGGGAATCGGGGCCGGTTTCGTTCCCAAAATCCTCGATACGGAGGTCTACGAAGAGGTGATAAAGGTCTCCAACGAAGAGGCTTTCGCGATGAGCAGGCGGATAGCGAAGGAGGAGGGGATTTTGGTCGGAATCTCTTCCGGCGCGAACGTCCATGCCGCGATGAAGGTGGCATCGAGGCCCGAAAACAGGGGTAAAACCGTCGTGACCGTTCTGTGCGACACGGGCGAGCGCTACCTGAGCACTGAGCTTTTCAGCGAAGAGGCATAAAGCGTACGCCGGCCCCTTCTCTCCTGCACCAAAGGAGGCACCATGCTTTTCGAAACCATATGTATCCATAACGGATCGATCCAGAACCTTTCGTACCATCAATCCCGCCTCGACTCGAGCAGGAGTGCGCTCTTCGGGGAGGAGATCGAAGAGCTGGACCTCTCTTCGATAATCCATCCCCCCGCCGGCTCCGGCATACTCAAATGCAGGGTCGTCTACGACAGGCTCCTCAGGAGTGTAGACTACACCCCATACAGACCGAGGAGTATCAAGAGGCTGAAGATGGTAGATTCTCAGATCGGCTACGCCCACAAGTTCACCGACAGGGAGCAGATCGAAGAGCTCTTTGAAAGGAGGGGCGAGGCGGATGATATTCTTATAGTCCGCGACGGTCTTGTAACCGATACGTCGATAGCCAATATAGCCTTTTTCAACGGACAGAACTGGGTCACCCCCAAAACTCCTCTATTAAGGGGCACTACCCGCGAAAGGCTGGTAAAGAGCGGCTTTCTGCTGCCGAGGGATATTCGCCGCAGCGAGATCCAAGGTTTCAGCAAATTCGCGCTGCTCAACGCGATGATAGGGTTCGAACCGGTTGAAAATGGTATAATAATCGACAGATAACGGACAAAGAGGGCAATATGATCGTAAAACTTGTAAACAGCCCCGAGTTTCAGAGCATGATGCAGAGCCACCTGAGGGAGATAATGGCCCTTCTGCTCGAAAGAGACACTCCTTTCGGCCTGCTATGCAACATCGAGTATGTATCTTTCGACCCGCCCCTCCCGCCGGAGCTTTCGGAGCAGCTTCAAAGCGTCACACTCTTCATGATTGCCGGGTACACCTTCGATAGTTTCGAAATAACGGAGCACGAGATATTTTTCGAAGCGGGCTTCGGGCCCCAAAACTTCGGAAGCGTCGTAAGCATGCCGATTTTGGCTGTTTTGCAGGTGATAGTGGATGAAACCCCCCTCCTCATAAACATGGCGCTTCCGGCCGATACCGACGAAGAGCGTATGGAGGAGCCCGGGGTCAAGAGCTCGATGGAGGCCCTTTTGAGCAACCCCGAAAACAGGAAGTTCATAAAGAAGGGCTGAGAGGCCGCCAGAGCCTGCCGGCGGAGAGGCCCTCTAACATTTGGCCTGCTGCAGGTAGCCCACCACATTCTCTATAAAGGCATCGTGTTTGCGCTCTTTGGAGTAGGCGATGTAGAGCTTCCTCTTTATGCGGTGGCCGCGGATCTTCGCCTCGTAAAGCAGACCGTTCTCCACCTCGTCCGCAACGGCCGCATGGGAGATGACCGAAACCACCGGCGGCTTATCCTCATCTTTGTCCGCCTTGAGTATGGAGGCTTTCAGCGTGGAGGTGCTGTCGACTTCATAGAGAACGTCGAGCCCGTTACAGTCGAACCCTATCTCTTCGAAAACCTCCTTTACCAGCTTTCTGGTGTGCGAAGATTCGTTGCGGCAGATCCAGCGGAACCCCTTTAGGTCATCAGGCTTGAGATATCTCGGCAGCGGTCGGTTGCTGAAGATCACAAGCTCGTCGTCGAGCCACTCGCGATAGATTACGTCGTCTTTGAAAACCGGAGACTCTATGAGTCCGAGATCTATCTTCTTGTCCAGAATATCGTCTACAACCTGCGCGGAGAGCTCCACCTTGACCTGCACGTCGTTGTGGATCACCTCTTTGATATTGTTCAGGCACTTGCCCGGGATAACGAAGTTTCCTATCGTAAACGATGCGCCTATCCTAAAGGTTATCTCTTTGTTTATTATCTTTATCAGATCCCTCTCGGCACTGTTTATGCACTTCTCGAGCCGGAGCGCTATGCGGTAGAGGTCTTCACCCTCTTTCGTAAGAACCACACCGTTTTTTTTGCGCTCTATAACTTTGCAGTCGAGGTATTTCTCTATGAATTTGATCTGCTGGGTTACGGCCGGCTGAGATATCCCAAGCTTTGCTGAAGCTTTGGAAAAACTGTGCTCACGGATTACCGTCAAAAATGTCTCCAGTTTCGCAAAATCCTTCAACATAATCTATCCTTAATATTTTTATTTGTTATTCTACCAAATTATTTTTGCAAAAGCAATAATTTTTTATTATTTCTCTATTTTTCTCTGCAAATTCTTTTCTCTTCGCCTGCGCCGCTTTGAAGCGTAACCGGATTATTAATTTTTTTTTGGTATACTTAAATTAGTTTATAAATGTAATTGCGACACATAATTGAAAAGTAACTGATCGATGGACAAGATATTGGAAGAACTCAACCCACAGCAGCGTGAAGCGGCATGCCACATAGACGGGCCGATGCTCATTCTTGCCGGAGCCGGAAGCGGCAAGACAAAAACCATAACGTCGCGTCTTGCATATCTGCTCTCGCTCGGGATAGACCCCGCCAACACCCTGACGCTCACCTTTACGAACAAGGCGGCCACACAGATGCGCGAAAGGGCGCTCTCGATGATAGAGAACCCGGTCTACCCTCCGCTTCTGTGTACCTTCCACAAATTCGGCCTTCTCTTTCTGAAGTTCAACATAGAGAGGCTCGGGCGCAAAAACGACTTCATAGTCATCGATACGGACGACAAAAAGAGGATCATAAAGCAGATCAGCAAAGAGCTGCCCACACCGCTGATAGCCAGCGAAATCTCCCGATACAAAAACTCCCTCATAGATCCGAAACAGGCCGTAGAGCAGGCCGAGCACCCGAACTACAGAACGATTTCGAGAGTCTACAAAACCTACCAGGAGTACCTCGAAGAGAACAATCTCGTGGATTTCGACGACCTGCTGATGCTCACATACAGGATTCTCGACGAGAACGAGGATCTCAGAAAAAGCATGAGCGAACGTTACCGCTATATCATGGTCGACGAATACCAGGATACGAACGAGCTTCAGCTGCAGCTTCTGAAAAAGCTCTGCCACTCACACACCAACCTCTGCGTGGTCGGCGACGACGACCAGAGCATATACGGCTGGAGGGGAGCCAACATCAGAAACATCCTGGAGTTCTCCAATATGTTCGAAGGGACCAAGGTGGTCAAGCTCGAGAACAACTACCGCTCCACCGAAGAGATCCTCTCCGCGGCCAACCTGCTTATCCGCCACAACCGCGGCCGGCTCGGGAAGACGCTGATAAGCACGAAAGGGAGAGGCGAACCGATAACGCTCTTTCAGAGCCACGACGAGAACGAGGAGTCCGACAAGGTGGCGAAAGCGGTCAAAAAGCTCATCGAGAGCGGGGTACCCGCCGGTGAAATAGCGGTCCTATACCGCGTCAACGCACTCTCGCGCTCGCTCGAAGAGGGGCTCAACCGAGCCGGGATAGCCTACCAGCTCGTAGGAGGCGTACGCTTCTATGAGCGCGCCGAAATAAAAGATGCCATCAGCTACCTCCGCATCATCGCCAACAGCCACGACGACTTCAGCTTCAAACGAGTCATAAACAGACCCAAACGGGGAATCGGCAAAGCGACGATAGACAAGATAGAGAAGGCCGCATTCGAGAGGAGGCAGTCGCTCTACCGCTTCCTGGCCGAGACGCCCAAATCGGAGCTGTCGCAGCTTCTGAGCAAAAAGGCGTACGCCTCCATCAACCGCTTCATAAACGACCTCGAGATTCTGCAGGAGACCCTCGAGCGCTCGACGATGGAGTTTATAGAGGCGCTGGAGCCGACGATCGGACTGAAAGAGTACTACGCCTCGATGCCCGACGGAATGGATCGAGTACTCAACCTCGACGAGTTCTACGGACTTTTCCGCGACATGGTAAAGAAAAACCCGGATATGGGCCTCGATGCCTTTTTGAACGAGATTTCACTTCAGAGCGATCAGGACCAGATCAAGGGGGAGCAGATATCCATAATGAGTGTCCACGCCTCGAAGGGGCTCGAGTTTACACACCTTTTTGTTATAGGGATGGAGGAGGAGTTCTTCCCGCTCCTCGGTGACGGGTGCGACATAGAGGAGGAGCGCAGGCTCGGCTACGTCGCGATGACGAGGGCCAAAGAGACTCTCACACTCTCCACCGTGCAGAGCCGATTTCACAAGGGGCGCAGGAAGCAGCTGGAGAAGAGCCGCTTCCTGACCGAAGCGGGGCTGCTGGAAGGGTCGCTCGTTATCGAAAAGTCCGTCGGATACAAAAAGGGGGACCTCGTAAAGCACAAGCTCTTCGGCATCGGGCGCGTTCTCGGCGTATCGCGGGCCGGGCGCGACTTCAAGCTCCAGATCAACTTCGGCGGAGACAGGAGGGAGATACTCTCCTCTTTCGTGGAAAAGGTGTAACCGATCGATGTCGATATCTCTCTTGAAGGGGGCGCGGTAGAGGTATGGCGTGCACGAACCGCCTCTTTACGGCAAGAAAGCCGATGTTCATGGGCTCGAACTCCTTTTTATCGCGTATAAAGAGGCGATACGGCGTCAAAAAAGCCGGCTTCTCGGGCACACTCGACCCTTTTGCGTGCGGTGTTTTGATAATAGCGTTCGGCCAGTACACCAGGCTCTTCAGATTTCTGAAAAAGAGCCCGAAAACCTACAGGGCCGTTTTGTGGCTCGGTGCCGTCAGCGAAACCCTCGATATCGAATCGGTCAAAGAGATAGCGGAGATACCCCCTTTCGACAAAGAGAGGGTCGCCTCCGTACTCGAATCGTTCGTGGGCGACTTCACCTATACTCCTCCGAGTTTCAGCGCCAAAAGGGTCGAGGGCAAGAGGGCCTACGACCTCGCGCGCGCAGGCAAAGAGGTCGAACTTCCCGAGTGCCGGTCGGAGATCTACGGGATCAGGCTCCTTCACTACAGGCACCCCTTCGTCACATTCGAAGCCGACGTCTCCGAAGGGACCTACATCCGCTCCCTCGCGGCGGCAGCCGCAAAAAGGCTCGGGTGCGACGGGGCACTGAGCTATCTCGAGCGCATTCGGGAGGGGGAGTTCGCCTACGAAGACGAAAGAGCGCTTAACCCGCTCGACTACCTAAAACCGCCGCCAAACCGCTATCTGGGCGACATCAACGATCTTATGCTGGGCAGAAAACTGGATAGATCGAAGTTCGAAAACCGTAATCCGGGTATCTACCACACCGTTTTCGGCAAATATTTTGCTATTATAGAGATAGACGACGGCGACCGGGTTGCCTATCTGCTCAACAAGGTGGAACTATGCTCGTACTGACACGCAAAAAAGACGAAGCCATTCGTATCGGTGACGATATCGTCGTAAAGATAATCTCATGCGACAAGCATGGAGTACGCATCGGAATCGAGGCCCCCGGCAGCGTTACGATACTGAGAGAGGAGCTCTTTCTGGCCGTAAGCGAAGAGAACAAAAAGGCATCGAAAGAGGCCCCGGCGCAGATTCTCGACACGCTCAAGGAGAAGCTCGTCAAATCATGAGACGCGACGCGCCGGCAAAGATCAACATCTTTCTCAAAATCACCGGTACCCGCGGCGGTTACCACGAGCTGCGCTCCCGTTTCGTGCGGGTCGATTCGCTCCACGATACACTCAGCCTCGAAAAAAAGAGGACTCCCGGCGGCGGATTCGAACTGGTGTGCGACACCCCGCTGCCCGAAAAGAACACCCTCAGCACGGCCTACGCGCTGCTAAAAGAGGAGGCCCCCGGCATAGAGGCTCTCTTCAAAGAGTATGCGCTTCACCTAAAAAAGAGGATTCCCGCCGGAGCGGGTCTGGGGGGCGGCAGCTCCGATGCCGCCGCTTTTCTGCACCTGTGCAACGAGGTATGTTCGCTCGATATACCTACCGAAAGGCTCGCGTTTATCGGGCAAAAGATAGGGGCGGACGTACCCTTTTTCGTCTACGGGTACGAGAGTGCGAACGTGGAGGGGATCGGTGAGGTCATAGTGCCGTACGAAGAGCGGATCCCGAATGTCAGGCTCCATACTCCACCGATCCACTGCGATACGGCGGCGGTGTACAAAGCCTTCCGAAGCTCCTTTTTCGACAAAATGGACCCCGACGCGGCGAAGGAGTGGCTTGATGTTCCGAGCGGTGAGCTGATGGAGTCGCTCGAACCGAAAGAGGCGAACGACCTCTACCCGGCGGCGCTCTTGAGATACCCGCAGCTCGAAGAGTATGCAGAGAGCGGCATGTTTTTGAGCGGCAGCGGAAGTACGCTCTTCGAAAAGATCTGACGGAAAGCATCTGCCGTAGATGTGTGGTGTATAATACCGCTTTCGATAACACTATTGCAAAAAAGGGCTTCACAGCGTCAAGGAAACCTATGTCGATCAAAATAGTAGCCAGAAACAAAAAAGCCTTTCACGAGTATGAGATTCTCGAGAAGCTCGAAGCGGGGATAGAGCTGCTCGGCAGCGAAGTGAAATCGATCCGTATGGGGCGCGTGAACCTTAAAGATAGCTATGTACGGATCGTAAAGGGTGAAGCGTGGGTTTTCGGCATGCATATCACGCTGCTTGAGAGTACGAACCCGCACTACAAACCGGACGAAAAACGGCCGAGGAAGCTGCTTCTTCACCGCAAGCAGATAGATAGATGGCTCGGCAGGATGAAGCAGGAGGGGCTGGCGATCGTGCCGTTGATGCTATACTTTAACGAGAGAAACCGGGCGAAGCTTCAAATCGCCCTCGCCAAAGGCAAAACGAAGCACGACAAGAGAGAGGCGCTCAAAAAGAAGACGGCGGACCGCGAAGCCCGTGCGGCGATGAAGGGGTATTGACCTATTTGACGAGCAGCACTCCACGGAAGTAGGCCTATACCGAAAAGAGCGCTCGGTCACCGTCTTGGCCGGCGCATGCTCCGTTTCAGCTGTACTCCGGTTAGGCGTCAGGTGCCGCACAGGCCGACGGGTCAAGATAGAGAAGTCTATACCGACCCGATAGAAGAAGAGTATCAGGAGGCTCCATGTTCTCGACAATTCATAAGCAGAAAAAGGCCGAAGAGCTGATAGAAGAGGCTCGCCGGATAGTCGAAGAGACCGATGAAAAAGGCGCTCTGGCAAAAGAGCGGCTCGAAAAGAGCGTTGCGGAGGCCGACACCCTGCGCAACCGCCTGGCCAGAGTGACCATCAAAAGATTCCGCGACCTCTTTTTCAAAATCGACGGGGCGGAACCGGTAGAGTTGGCCGATATCTCCGAGCACCCTTTCGGCGCCCAGCTTCAATCGCTTACCGACCGCCTCGACGAGATCGAACCCGTAGAGATAGCCGCGGCGAAGAGGGGAAAGTTGAAAGCCGTAACCGCATCGGTGGCGGCAGCACTCATCACGGTCGCGGCCGCCTTTGCGATCGCACTGATAGCGACCGGGACTCCCCTCGATCCGCAAACGCTCACCGACCCAGAAACCCTTCGGAAGCTGCTCGTATGGATCGGCGGAGGCGCGTTCGATTATCCGGGCGCATCGGAGGTGTGGGGCGCCGCGGGAACGGCTGCAGCAGCGCTCGCAGCCGCTTTGACGACCTGGTCGCTGCTGATGGCCAAAAGCTCCGGTCGCAACCTTTCGGAAGCCCAAAAGAGCCATGCGGATGCGGAGAGCTACAGAGACCGAAAAGAGCGCTACATCTCCTCTATGCAGAGACTCGACGGAGAGTTGTCGGAGTTCAAAGAGATTATGGAGACGTTCGATATCTTCCTGCAGGAGTACAACGCCGTCATGAAGCGTATCCTCCACACCGAAGGGTTGGATTTCGAAAAGTATAGGGAGGAGTCCAAAAAGAGTGTGAAAAGAGCCGCGGCATGCGCCGAGGCCGTCGTTCCGATATTGAACATTACGATAGTCACATCGGAGGGCGAGCCCTCGAAGCAGCTTTCGGAGGCACTCGAAAAGGGCAGGAGCTTCCGCATGGCGCTGATAGAGGGAGAGGAGCTTCCGGCCCGAAGGGGTTTGGACGATCATCCGTCGGAAGCGCCCTCGGAAGAGAGAGGGGTGAGCGGGGATGCTCTGCAGATAGAGCAGGAGCCTACTCGATAATCTTTGCCTCTATTATCTTCACCGGCTTTACGGGTCTGTCGTACCTGTCGACCCCTGTTTCGGAGATCTTTATGACGGTCTCCATCCCCTTTACCACATAACCGAATATGGTGTGACGGCCGTTTAGCCACGGTGTGGGAGCGACGGTGATGAAAAACTGGCTCCCGTTCGTATTCCTCCCTGCGTTAGCCATCGCCAAAATCCCCGGCCTGTCGAAGACGACGTTCGGTGCAAACTCATCCTTGAACGGTTTGACCCATATCGACTCACCGCCCCTTCCTGTGCCGGTCGGGTCGCCACCCTGGATCATGAAATCCTCTATGACGCGGTGGAAAATCGTACCGTTATAGTAGCCGTTCTTTACATGTGTCAGGAAGTTTTCGCCGGCCAAAGGGGCAAGATCGGGTCTGATCTGCAGCGTAAAGTCGCCCATATTGGTATGCACGAGCACCTGAGGATAGCTCTGCTTCGAATCCTGTGCAAACAAAATCGCGGCAAAGAAGAGTAGCGATACAACTATCTTTTTCATTAGGTAACTCCGGTTGTGATATATACCGGTACTACAACGGGTGCGGTACCGGTAACGTAGTTTACAAAACGGAAGCTTTCGGAAGAGTTATAGTTATGGATATGTCGACAAAAAGGGGGTTTATGGTATGCCGGGGGCTTACAGCCCCCGCCGAAGAGAGGCTACTTCTTTCGAAGCTCTTTGATTCTCGCCGCTTTACCGCGGAGCCCGCGCAGATAGAAGAGTTTCGCTCTGCGTACACGGCCGCGCCTTACCACATCTATCTTCTCGATGCTGTCGGAGTAGAGCGGGAAGATACGCTCGACACCCACGTTGTTGGCGCCGATCTTTCTAACTATGAAAGTTTTTCCGGTCCCCTCACCGCGAATGGCGATGCAGACACCCTCGAAATTCTGTATACGGGTCTTTTCGCCCTCTTTTATGTTGACGGCAACCCGAACCGTATCTCCGGCACGAAACTCCGGGATACTCTTGTTTTCAATCTGAGACTTTTCGAACGACTCAATATATCGATTTTTCATCACTTTCCCTTTGGGTAAATTTCAAATATCGCTCCGGGCGAAAATATTTTGTTTTGCTCAACGCCATCGTTTTTTTCAGGGCGTTAATTTTACTATGGTTTCCCTTTAAAAACTCTGAAGGAACGCTTAAATTATGGAAACTTTTAGGTCTTGTGAATGCCGGTGCCTCCAGAAGGTACGACTCGAAGCTCTCCGACTCCAGAGACTGAGCGTTTCCCAGAACCCCCGGCACCATCCTGCTTATCGCGTCCGCCATCACCAGCGAAGGGAGCTCCCCTCCGGTAAGGATGTAGTCGCCGATGCAGAAGCACTCATCCGCGTAACTCTCTATGACACGCTCGTCGATCCCCTCGTAACGGCCGCTCACAAAGGCTATATGGCTCTTTCGGGCGAGTCTTTTGGCGTCGTTTTGGTTAAACGGCTTCCCTACCGGAGTCGTAAAGACGATATGCACATCGGCCGACCCCTCCTTCAGGTGAGAGAGGGCATCGAAGAGCGGCTGGGGCATCATGACCATTCCGGCCCCGCCCCCTGTCATCGTATCGTCGACTTTCCGGTGGCGATCTTTCGTGAACTCCCTCGGATCGAGATGCTCTATCTCCAGAATGCCCCCCTCGATGGCCCTCTTGAGGATGGAGTCTTTGAAATAGCCCTCCATCAGGGGCCAGAAGAGGGTGACGAACGTAAAACGCATCAGCTCGCTTCCAGGATCTCTTTGGCGCCCCCGGTCTCGACAAGCCCTCTTTCCAGATCGACGTTTTCGATATAACGGTCGATATACGGGATCAGGAAGCTTTTCGGATACCCCTCTTCGACCAGCGGCTTCGAAGTCTCTACCTGGAGGTAGTCGGTTCCGGCAAGGCGCTCTATACTCTTGACCGTACCTATCTTCTCGCCCTCTTCGACAATATCGAGACCGATTATCTGGTACCAGAAGTACTCGCCCCTCTTCAGCCTGCAAGCCGCTTCGCCCGCCTCTTTCGTGGTGTAGATATAGGCGTTGGTCAGGGGTTTGGCCTCTTCGATACTCTCTATGCCCTCGAAACGCACGACCCCCCTCGAGGGGCTGTAGGAGGCGACCGTCAGATCGCCGCGGTCGCTCATGAAGCGTGCGCCAGGCTTGAACTGCTCCGGGAAATCGCTCAGCAGGTTGAGGCGCATCTCACCTTTGAGCCCAACCGTCTTGCCTATTCTGGCCACGGGTATCTTTTCGGGGTTCACCCCTTCGGCTCCTCTATCGTCCGGACATTGACCCGGTAACTGATACCATCTTTCGCCTTGCAGCCGCTTATGACGGTTTTGAGCGCATTTATCATGC
>Ga0256832_1000584_pt1 | contig 23946 bp, 17 predicted proteins | sample 134614metaG_FD_190534 | JGI IMG/M metagenome (GOLD analysis project Ga0256832, IMG submission 190534) | Hydrothermal vent microbial communities from Lau Basin, Pacific Ocean - 134-614 | ecosystem: Environmental > Aquatic > Marine > Hydrothermal vents | place: Pacific Ocean: Lau Basin | collected... | reverse complement strand
AATCATAGCTATAATCGTCTTTGTTCAATTCATATGAAACCGGAATACCGCCATTGAGTTGTATAGTTGGAACATAAGAATCATAGGCTGGCTCCACAACAATCACTTCATCACCTGAACTTACCATAGCCGATATAGCATTGTAAATAGCTTGAGTAGCACCCACAGTAATCGTAATTTCAGTATCCGGATTCACGTCTTTACCATGGAGAAATTTGATTTTAGCCGCAATAGCTTTTCTCAAAGAAAATACTCCCGCCATAGGTGCATACTGATTGTGCCCTTCCCGCATTGATTTCATTACGAGTTCCTTCAACTTATCATCTGTATCATAATCGGGATAACCCTGAGATATATTCAGTGCACCGTGCTTGATTGCCATTTTTGTCATTACAGAGAATATGGATTCCTCCACATGAGGTAATTTGGACTTAATTGCCATTTAATTTATTTTAGTCAAAATCAAAAATAATATCCCTGTCAGCAGGACATTTTATATTGGGAAAACACTTAGTGATAGGAAATGTGAATCCCACAGGCAAAGGCAAAACCACTTCTCTATCTCCATTCACACTCATAATCACTCCCGACTCTTCAAATCTAATCTCAAAGTTCAGTTTATCCCCTACTTTCACGTTGTCCAACAATGCTCTTTTGAAATCATAATTTACTTGTGGTGAGACACCACCGATATATGCATAATATCCTATCAACATCTCTCCTTCATATATCCTGTAAACAAACCGGTAACTATTGTTCCAATGAATATGCCCAAGAGAAATGCCCCACAATTTGCTCCATCCCGGTCTGCAAGAGTCGTCAGTATAAAACATAGAATCCGAAACTGTCAGACTTGCGGAATAAACCGGACTATATTTCAAGAAAACCGGAAAATGAAATATTGACGTTCTACCTTTTTTAATTATATATTGCATTTTACTAATTTTAAGTACTATCTTCCCTCAATCCAAAAATTATTAGCTCCCTCACCTATTGTTATCTTTATATCTGCCGATGTCAATAACTCTAGCAGTGCCAAAAAAGTAACAACTGCATGAATCCTGTTTTCAATTTTCACAAATACCTTATCAAAACTCAATTTTCCTTTGGATTTGACCAAAGCTTTTATTCTCTCTTTTTGGTCTTTCACTTTATATTTATAAAATCTGACCGTGTGTATTTTTTTTGATTTTCTCTCTTCCAATCTTTCCACAACTTTCTCAAAAGCTTTCATCAATTTAAAAAGGGAAATTGACTCCATTTCCACATCCAACAAGGCTGTTTCAGCTATCTTTTTCAATTCGTTTTTTGCATTTCCCCTAACAAATTTCTTTGCTCTTTCTTCTTCCATCCCTCTAAAATCTTCAAGAATCCCCTTGATCCTCTTGTATTCTATCAATTTTCGTACAAGTTCATCTCTCGGGTCGATCTCATTTCCAAGTTCATCCACTTCTTTTCTTGGCAAGAGCATTTTTGTTTTTATCCTTATCAATGTAGCAGCCATTAGTATAAATTCGCTAGCTACATCCAGATTTAGTTGTTCCAATTGATGAATATAGTCCAAAAAATCTTCAGTTATTTTAAATATAGGAATATCATTGATATCCAATTCATCTCGCTGAATAAAAAACAATAGTAAATCAAAGGGACCTTCGAAATGCTCAATTTTTATATTATATGTATCAGTAGTCTGTAGCATCTTGACTCCAAATATTATCTTCTCTATTTATATCCAACATTCTCAACGAAGCATCTAAATTAATAGTTTTTATCTTATCAATATCAAAATCCATCACTAATTTGTATTTTTTCTCTACCCAAGCCCAAGGTTTTAGCACTTTGTATTCAAAAATATCACTCTTTTTGCTTCCGTACATTAACGTTCTTGGAATATTGTAATAATACTTTTTTCCATCCTTAAGCTCAAGCTCAATGTCAACCGGCATATGCAAACTCCCTTTACGATTGATCTCCAAAACAGCATTACCCATATTCGAATAAACCGAATCAATAGCAAAATCTATATATTTTCGTGAACTTATAAAATCTTGAAGATACCAATCCAATTCTATATCTGACACTTTTTCCATCACCCTAATAAAATCCTCAGGCGTTGGATGCTTGAACTTCCATTTATCAAAATAAACCAAAAGTCCTCTATCAAACGCCTCCTTTCCAATAATGTATTCTAATTGTTTTAAAAATATGAGTCCTCCTGTATAAGCTACTCTAGAATAAGCATAATTTGTAAAATAATGATCCGAATGTATATTCATAGGCTCATAAAACCTCGACATCATATATTTTACATATGACTTATACTCCCTTTCAAAAGGAAAATCCCCGAATTTACGGTTTATCAAGCCCTTATCAGTCAAATATTTCAACACTTCAATGGTTGCAAAACTTGTAAACCCCTCATCCATCCATGGATAAAGACTTTCGTTGGTAGCCAATTGCATATGATACCAACTGTGCATAAATTCGTGAGAACTAACTCCCACAAGGCTATTAACAGACCTATCACCTGTAATCAAAGTTGCAAGAGGATACTCCATACCTCCATCTCCTCCTTCGATAAAATTATATACCGGATACTGATATTCTCCATATCTTTTGTTCATAAACTTAAATGCCTCAACCATAACCGGAGCAAATATATGCCAAATGCTATCCCTTTTACCAATGTCTTGATAGTAAAAATTGAATTTAGTTTTATCATTTGCTTGAAGTGAAAAAAACTTATAGTCTCTATCAGCAGCCCAAACAAAATCATGCACATTGCTCGCTCTAAGACTCCATCTGGTTTTACCGTTTCCCAAGCTCCGGGAATTAATTTGCTCTGCTCCCGCTGCTACGACATATCTGCTATCCAAATCAATCACCACATCATAATCCCCCCATACTCCATAAAACTCTCTGGCTATATACGGATCAGGATGCCACCCAGTCCTATCATATTCGGCCAACTTGGGATACCACTGAGCCATACTATAATCAACCCCTTGCTTACTATCCCTTCCGGCTCTTCTACACATTTTCGGAACTTGTGCTTCAAATATCATATCCAAGCAAGTACTATCTCCCGGTAATATAGCTTCATTTAAGTCAGCCTTCAGTATAGTCCCGGTAATTTCATAATCAATTGCTTTACCACATTGTTTTATCACTTTTACTTTTTCATATCCTATCTCATTTTCCGTAAGATTATGTATTGTAGAATCCATATTCATACTAGGATCCAATATGGTTCTCGCTCTGATATCCATCATACTCCCCTTTTGAAACGCATTGTAGAACAAATGGTAATAAACCTTATGTATAGTATCTGGGGAATTATTGTAATAGATAAGATGCTGAAATCCCTTGTAGGTGTGGGTTGTAACATCCATATCTATTTTCATAGTATAGTCAATTTTCTGCTGCCAATAATCACATTTTTGTGAATACCCGCCCCTCATAGCAAAAAACATCAAAACTAATATCAACGGTCTAAGATCAATCATTGTTAAAAGAATTTGAAATATCCCATTTATATTTTTTATAGGATATGTATAAAAATATTATGCCTAATACACAAATCTCAATAGCCAAAATAACAGGGTTTATTTTTTTTGAAATAAACATTGAGTCTGTCTGTAATGCAGCACCATAATATGTCACAAATAAAGCTCCAAATATATTTGTAGCGGTATGTACACCAATAGCCAATTCCAATCTTTTGTCAAAAATCACAATTAAGCCCAATAATACAGCAGCGGATATATAATAAGACATCATCGGCCAAAACCCGTATTTGAATGTCTCAGGATTGGCTCCATGCATAACTGAAAAAACTATTATGCTAACAAGAAAACCTAAAAAAATACTCTTTGAATTGTAGGCTACGGATTGGAGCAAATAACCCCTTGTAAATATCTCTTCAAAAGCCGTTTGTATTGGTAAAACCAAAATGGAAATCAATAAAAGTACTAAAAAAGACCAGTCCGGATCCCTGAAAATATAATTGGAAGAATCATAAAAATAAAGTAATACCTCCAAAATGGCAAGCATAGCCAACCAAGTCAATGTTCCCCATATAAATCGTTTCCAATCAAATCTACCGTCAGCAGAAATAATTGTCATAAAATTTCTTTTATGGATATATCTCACTCCTATATATAGTGCAAATAAGGCAAATACAAAAAACAATAAAATGAGGAAAAACCCAGTATTCTTATCTATATGTATTAATGAAAAATCAGGATTTTTCTGAAATTCCACCAAAACCTCTTTTCCGATGTCATTATGTTTATTCATAGACCACCTCATAGCAATATACAGCGGTATTTGACCGGTAAAATATCCGGCAATAGTCAACAGAATCGTAAAAACATAATGGAAAAGTGAATTATTGGCTTTCCCGACATTTTCATAAAAAGCTTTCATTAACCAAGAGATGCCGCTTGATGATTAAAACCGATTCCTGTAGCTTTGGGGGGGACATCATCGTCATAATCCTCCCAAGCAGTCACTTTCTCAATAAACCGTTCAATATAAGCCACAATTTTATCTTCTGTCAATTCATGCGGTCTTACTATTTCAAACATTTCAGGATTTTTGGGCTCTCCTACTCCCTCTATATATGGATAATTGATGAAAATCGAGATTTTGCCATTAAACAATTGCTGAAATATCAAAACCCCATTCATTCTTATCAAAGGTTTCTTGACTTTATCAGTCATTTTTTCAAACATCCCGCTTTCATCAAATCCCAAACTAAAAGAAATAGCTTCCATACCGTGTATCTGCTCTGAATATTGGATATCGGCCTTGAGTTTTGTCTTTTTGTTTATCTCCTCCAATGTATTATAGATAAAATCCTTTAGATTAGAATCCCAAGCTTTGCGATAATTTTTGGAGTTCTTCAAAACCCCATCCAATGCCTTTATCTTTTTCTTCAATTCTGTTAAATTCATATGATATTTTTAATCAATTCTTTTATAATTTTGTAAAGATACCCATTGCAATTTGCATTTTGGTAATTTTAACTCAAAAATTTCTCTTTAACCCTCACCCCTTTGTTTATCCCAAAACTTTTTGTATTATTGTAAGCTGTTATAAAAATAATATACATGAAACCTATTTATCTCGATTTTAACGCTACTACTCCGATTGCAAAAGAAGTTGCCGATGCGATGAAACCCTATCTATATGAATATTTTGGAAATCCATCAAGCGTGCATTCTTACGGAATCAAAACTAAATTGGCTGTAGAAAAAGCCAGAAAACAAATTGCGGATTTCATCAATTGTGAACCATCTGAAATAATATTTACAAGCGGTGGTACAGAGTCAAATAATTTCGCGATTAGAGGAATTGCTTTTGCAAATAAAAACAAAGGCAATCATATTATTACTTCTTCAATCGAACACCCGGCTGTATTTGAAGTATGCAAATATCTTGAAAAATCCGGTTTCGAAATAACTTATCTGCCGGTGGATTCATACGGAATGGTTTCTCCAAAAGACTTGGAAAATGCAATAAAAGACACAACTATTTTGGTAACCATTATGCACGCCAATAATGAAGTAGGCACGATTCAACCTATCGAAGAATTGTCTAAAATTGCAAAAAAACACAATATATTTTTCCATTCGGATGCTGCACAGTCTCTAGGCAAAATTCCTGTTGATATTAAAAAAATGGGAATTGATTTACTGAGTATCGCCGGACACAAACTTTATGCACCAAAGGGTATAGGAGCTCTTTTTATCAAAGACGGCATCAGCTTGGAAAAACTCATCTATGGAGCAGACCACGAACAAAACCTGAGAGCAGGAACAGAAAATGTGTTAGAAATTGTAGGTCTTGGCAAAGCTTGTGATTTGGCTATGCAAGATCTCAAAACCAATATGCAACAATATAAAGCAACTCGTGATTACCTCTACAATTTATTAAAAAAAGAACTGCCGGACATTCAGCTCAATGGACATCCGGAAAAAAGACTTCCGAACACTCTAAGTATCTCTTTTCCGAGAATAGAAGCCAATACGCTTATCTCAAGATTGGAGGGAGTCGCAGCCTCAGCCGGAGCAGCTTGCCACGCCGAAAGCATAGATGTATCTGTAGTACTTGAAGCGATGATGATTCCTCTTGATTACGCTATGGGAACAATCAGATTCTCTACAGGACGAGGACTCGATATGAACGATATCAAAACAGCTGCCGAGGAAATAATCTCAACCGTAAAAACATTAATGCCTAAGGATAAAGAAAATGCAAATATAAGTATCACTGAAACAAAAGAAATAAAACTTACCCATTATACCCACGGCTTAGGCTGTGCTTGCAAAATCCAACCGCAAAATTTGGAAAAAGTATTGCAATCACTTCCGTTTTTCTATGACAAAAATGTATTAGTAGGAACTGAAACTTCTGATGATGCCACTATTTATAAATTAAATGATGATATGGCATTGGTTCAGACTCTTGACTTCTTCACACCAATCGTAGATGAACCTTACGATTTTGGAGCGATCGCAGCGGCAAATGCATTGAGCGATATTTATGCTATGGGGGCAAAGCCGATTTTTGCCCTAAACATAGTTGGGTTTCCTGAAGATGCTTTACCATTAACGGTATTGGAACAAATACTCAAAGGTGCTCACGATAAGGCAAAAGAAGCTGGAATACCAGTATTGGGCGGGCATACAATCGAAGATCCAGAACCAAAATACGGAATGGTAGTGTCCGGCACAATCAATCCAAACAAAATAATAAAAAACAAGGGGGCTAAGCCTGATGATGTCATAATCTTGACAAAACCCATAGGTACAGGAATAATCTCAACAGCAATAAAAAGAGGAATTGTCGAGGATTCATTAAAACAATATGTGACAAAACTCATGAGCCAACTCAATAAGACTGCTGCTGAAATAATGTTAGATTATGACGTACACGCCTGCACAGATGTGACAGGCTTTGGTCTTTTGGGACATTTGCGAGAAATGAGCAAAGCTTCTAAATGTGATGTAAACCTATTTTTTGATAAAATTCCGTTCATTGAAAAAGCTAAAGATTTTGCCACTGCCGGAATCATTCCCGGTGGTACTCACAATAATCTTGACTATGTCAAAGCTGATATTAATTATGGGAACCAAACAAGAACCAATCAACTTTTGCTCAACGATGCCCAAACTTCAGGAGGACTTCTTGTGGCAATGCCGAAAAAAGATGCTTTGGGGTATATTGAAGCCCTAAAATCAAAAGGTCTGAAAACGGCAACAATAATCGGCAAATTCAGCACTGTTGGAGAGGGAAAAATTACTGTAAATTAGAATAAATTGCAACTTCTTGAGTCAAATAACAATTAAAATTAAAAATTGAATTAAAAAATATAAACATTAGTGTCATTTGAGAGTTAGTTTGTTATAAGTTTACCTTTGCGAAACTTTGCGATACCTCTGCGATACGTTGCGGGACATAAATAATATACTGATTTTTATTAATTTTCCCGCTAAGTAACGGTAAGGATACGCTAAGTAACGCAAGGTGGAAAGATATTTATAAAAAGAATTATAAAACCACTAAGTCAGGATGCTTTTAAAATGATTCTACCTTTGTAGTTACGAATTAAACAACTACTTACTTATGAAATACTTAATAATTATCAGTGTCTTCCTTTTTAGCTGCAATACATCAACAGAAATTGATAAACAAATAAGGAATGATTTCTCTGAGGGAGAAAAGGAGTTAATCGCGCTTTCAAAAACAATAATGGATAATTGTTATTACACAACATTAATAACGATTGACCAAAAAGGACAAGCAAAAGCTCGTGTAATGGAACCTTTTCCTATGGATGAAAAGTTTGAGATTTATATGGCAACAAACCCCAAAAGCAGAAAAGTTTCCGAAATAAAAAATAATCCAAAAACCACAGTTCATTACTTTGATAAATCCAGTATGTCCTATGTCTCATTTTACGGAAATGCTTTTATCGTAAATGATGAAAAGACCAAGTCCTCAAAATGGAAAAAAGGCTGGGAACGATTTTACAAAAATCAAAAAGATGCTTATATGCTAATCCGTTTTATACCTGACAAGTTTGAATTAATAAGCATTACAAAGGGATTTACAGGCGATAAAAACACCTGGAAACCTCATGTAGTTGATCTTAGGCTTTAAACAAATAATATATTACTAAATTAACATCTAAAATCTTCAATCATTGTTCGGTGTTCGAAATTCTACCTATTATCCAATATTTTGTAATAACTAAATTTAAAGCCCTGATAAGTGAATGTCTCTGACTTCGCTTTTGACACAACACCCCCAATACCTAAGCTTGAGACTTCTTGTGGTCAGCAAGGAATTTCTCTAAACCATTATCTGTAAGCGGATGTTTTAGCAGTCCTAAAATAGAATTCAATGGGCTAGTGACTACATCTGCTCCATATTTTGCACATTCTACTATTTGTCGTGGGCTCCTGATAGAAGCAGCCAAAATCTCGGTATCATATAGTTGTACAGAATAAATCTCGGCGATCTCTTTGATCAATTCAATTCCATCCCAAGTAATATCATTGACTCTTCCGATAAAGGGAGACAAATATGTCGCTCCGGCTTTAGCAGCGAGAATAGCTTGTCCTGCTGAAAAAACCAAGGTGCAATTGGTCTTGATTCCCTTGTCTGACAAATATCTTATAGCTTTTATTCCATCTTTAATCATTGGAATCTTTACTACGATATGTTCTGATATTTGCACCAACTCTTCAGCCTCCTTTATCATTCCATTGTAATCTACGGATATCACTTCCGCACTCACATCATTTTGTACGATATCACATATTTCAGCATAATGTTTAAATATATTATCCTTACCTTTTATTCCCTCTTTTGCCATCAAAGACGGATTGGTAGTTGCACCATCAAGAATACCGAGTTCTTTAGCTTCTCTTATTTGATCTAAGTTAGCTGTATCTACAAAAAATTTCATTTTATATGTTTTTATTTTTAAATAGTGACTGAAGAAGTCGCAAAAGTATAATAAAAAAAGCCAAATCAGTCAAACTGAATGGCTTTTTTTCATTTTTTTACTTATGATTATTGATGCATCAATTCGTACATTCTCTTACCTATTTCGGCAGGAGATATAACTACATGAACACCATTCTCAGCAAGAATTTTATTTTTTGCCTCAGCGGTATCTTCTTTACCTCCAATGATAGCACCGGCATGCCCCATAGTCCTACCTGCGGGAGCAGTTTGTCCGGCTATATACCCCACTACGGGTTTAGTTCCATTTTCTTTTATCCATTTAGCCGCTTCAGCTTCCATAGTACCACCAATTTCCCCAATCATAATGATACCTTTTGTTTCAGGATCTCCCATCAACAATTTTACAGCATCGAGAGTGGTTGTTCCAGGCACAGGATCACCGCCGATACCGATACAGGTGGACTGTCCCATTCCGGCTCTGGTCACTTGATCAACTGCTTCATAAGTCAGTGTTCCGGAACGTGAAACGATACCGATATTTCCTTTTTTGTGAATAAACCCGGGCATAATACCCAATTTTGCTTCCCCCGGAGAAATAATACCCGGACAATTTGGTCCGATGAGCACAGCGTCTTTTCCTTTTCTATAAGAATCTACTTTAAGCATATCTTGTACAGGAATACCTTCAGTAATAGCTACTACTACTTTTATTCCGGCTTCTATGGCTTCCATAATAGCATCGGCTGCAAATCTCGGTGGAACAAAGATAATAGTGGTATCTGCTCCGACTTTCTCAACAGCTTCTGCAACTGTATTAAACACAGGTCTATCCAAGTGGGTTGTCCCTCCTTTTCCCGGAGTTACTCCACCTACAACATTTGAACCGTATTCTATCATTTGTTTTGCGTGGAAAGTCCCTTCATTCCCTGTAAATCCTTGTACAATAATTTTTGAATCTTTATTTACTAATACACTCATTTGGTTTATTTTTTAAATTGCTATAAACTAACAATTTCTATTTTACAATATATACTTCTTCATTTTCCTTATGCATATAATACTTTTCTCTTGCAAAACGCACGATATCTTTATTCAAATCATGCTTTTCTTTCATCACGTTTTCGTATTTCTGCAAATAATCTTTTTTATCATTTTTCAGTTCCTCTATCCTGTTTGACAATTTGTATTGAACAAAGACATTTTTACTGTCAAAAAATAGCATCCAAATAATAAAAGCTACAAAAACCAGTCCGTATTTATTGAGCACAATGGCTCTAATATGCACAAACTTGCTGTGTTCGGTATTGGGATTGTTCATGGGACGTTTTAGTTTTTAGGATGCAAAAATAACGGTTTCAATATTAATGCATCAAATTTGTAAAATTATTTAATTATATATTTATTATTTTAATTGTTTATAAATTACAACACTCGTAAGTTGATTTCTATCTCTTCTTGATTTCCCTGCCCGGAAAATAAGCCATATCACCCAACTCTTCCTCTATTCTCATCAGTTGGTTGTACTTTGCTATCCTATCGGATCTGGAACCTGAACCGGTTTTAATCTGTCCCGTGTTCATTCCTACTGATAGATCCGCGATAGTAGTATCTTCTGTCTCCCCTGATCTGTGACTTATCACATTAGCAAAAGAATTGTTTTTTGCCATATTGATGACATCCAGAGTCTCGGTCAGAGTACCTATTTGATTCAATTTTATCAAAATAGCATTTGCTGATTTTTCTTCTATTCCTCTTTTTAGTCTTTTAGGATTTGTAACAAATAAATCATCCCCTACTATTTGCACCTTATCGCCTAACTCCTTGGTAAACTGCTGCCATCCTGCCCAATCATCTTCCGCCAAAGCATCCTCAATAGAAATGATAGGATATCTATTTATCCATTCTTTCCAATATGCAATCATATCGCTTGAACTCAACTTATCTCCTGTTGATTTCTTTAAATAATATACGGCTTCATCTTCAAGATAGTATTCGGAACTAGCCGGATCAAGTGCTATCATAATGTCTTCTCCCGGTCTATAGCCCGCTTTTTCAATAGCGAACAATATTGTTTCGATTGCTTCTTCATTGGACTTGAGATTTGGAGCAAATCCTCCTTCATCTCCTACATTGGTTGAATAACCTTTATCTTTCAAAACTTGCTTGAGATTGTGAAATACTTCAACTCCCATCCTCAATGACTCTGAAAAATACTCCGCACCTATAGGCATCACCATAAATTCCTGAAAATCGATACTATTGTCGGCATGTGATCCTCCATTCAATATATTCATCATGGGCACAGGCAATGTATGAGCTCCCGCTCCACCGATGTATCTGTAAAATGGCAAATTCGATTCATGCGCTGCCGCTTTTGCTACTGCCAATGAAACTCCTAAAATTGCATTCGCCCCTAAGTTGCCTTTGTTGTCCGTTCCGTCCAAATCAATCATCATCTCATCAATCCTGATTTGATCCATAACATCCTCTCCTATAATCGCATCTCTTATCGCTCCATTCACATTCTCACAGGCTTGTAGCACACCTTTCCCCATAAATCTTCCCTTATCTCCATCCCTCAACTCAACAGCCTCGTGTTTACCCGTAGAAGCACCTGACGGAACAATGGCTCTCCCCATTATACCCTTAGCTGTCAATACATCAACCTCCACAGTTGGATTTCCTCTGGAGTCTAAAACTTCCCTGGATCTAATATCAATAATTTCGCTCATTTTAACAATTTTTAGTTTTATAATAATCAAAAGCAATAATTGTGGCAAAGGTAAAACTAATTTTCAATAAAACAAAACATATTATGTTTTTTTGCAATATGTTTATTTTTTAGGGTTTTTGTTTTCGGGGTATATATCTCCAAAATCATCACTATACCTAAGTCCCAATCCCGATTTATTCTCCCAATTAGTATTGATTTCGTCAAATTCTCTTTTGAAAAAGAGTCTAAGGCTCAAATTTTTATTTTCGGTTAAAAACAATTCCACATCAACATTCCCCCCTGAAATAAAATTATTTCTTTTACCAAAATCAGATTTTCCTGTATAATCCGTACCAAACTGAACTTTTATCTTATCATCCAAAAGCCAAACGGTAGTATTCAGATTGTGATATTGAGGCAATATATTGTTATCATTTTGTACGATAAAAGAGCTATTGCTTGAATTGAGTGAAAAATCAACACCCGATATTAAGTCTGAACCAGCGATAGTCTCCGACAATAATCCGGTAACGTATCCAGACAACTTGGTAGTCAACCATTCGCTGATAGTATTGATACCGCCACTTGCTAAAAATCCGCTATTACCGAGATTACCCACCAAATTCTCATCAGGCAAAAAACTTCCCCATACAAGCAAACCCACTACTTGGGTATATACTGCATTTGGTGAAGACTTAAGCTTTTGGAGTTTACTTACCACAATGCTACTAACTGCATTGTCCACATTACTAATACTGAAATCAAAATCGATATCAGGATGCAATAGCGGCCCTGTCAACATTGAAGTCAAAGCTACATCCCCTTTATAATTTCTATTTTTATTTGGAATATATTCGGAAATAAAATTGGCTAATGATATATGATTGACGACATAATCCGCCTTAATATCCATTATTCCTTCAAATGGATCTCCATACCATGTGATTTTACTACCGGGTCGTATCGTGAATTCCTTGTTTACAAGTTCGTATAATGTAAATAAGTATTTTCCTGTTTCAAATTTAAAATCCCCATACATCTCGATATCTTTATCTTGACTTACCAATAGTCTGATTAACCCGGTTCCCCGTCCAACCAGATTATCTCCTGCATTGGGATCCATTATTATTTTCATTTTTGCGGCATTTGTTATTTTAATGCTCATATCAACATCTATACCTTTGAGTCTATTGACAATTTTGTTTTTTACCTTTGTTTTTTTATCTTTTTTATAATTAATAAATGATTTATCAGCCGGATCGACATATAATTTTACAGGAATAGTGAGATTTGTGCCTTCACCTGTCTCTGCATCTATTTTCATATAGATTATATTCTTAAATTTCCCCTTAAAAACAGCACTTACCTTACCCAAAGCCCTACCCCAGTAATCAGGATTCATTTTTTCATTTGTATTCAATGCCAATATTCTATCGGAAGTCAATTTGACATCCACCCCAAAATTTCTGAATCTATCAAATGTAATACCACCTGTAGCATTGCCTTTGTTTCCATATTCATCTGCAATCACTACTCCGGACATATCGATTCCCTTGTCATTAATCGTAAATTTCTGATTATCGAAAAAATATGGCACACCGATATAGTCAACAGTTGTCTGTCCGTTATACACTTCTCCTTTACCCGAAATACTCAGTTTTTTGAATGGTCCGAACACACGCATACCGGCAGTGAGCACACCTTGTGTATTGGATATACCTTCATCTATAATATTTTCTAAAAATTCAAGAGGGAATCTGTCAATATTGAAGTTTCCATAAAAAACTTTCTCCTTTATCTTGTAAAACCCATTTGATTGGATATGTGACGATACATCATCTATTCCAAAATTAAACACTAATTTATTCCTGTTTACAGTATCCAATGCTATCTTAGCATCCATTGAACCATAAAATTTATCGTTTATTTTCAAATCGGGAATTTGTATATCGCTTTCGACATATTTCTCCTTGAATATATTGTGGACTTTGACAAACCCATTTGATTTCCCTGTAAAATGCAATTTTTTATACTTCAACAAAACATTTATCATACCAACATCAAAATCTTCCAATTCAACTTCCACTCCTTTATTATCATTTATATCATTGAATACGATTTTGCTATCACCTTCGCTTATCACAAAATCTTTCAGACTGATGTAATTCTTCCCAATTGTAATTTTATTTTGTCCGGAAAATTCCAAATTATCCTCAATAGCTTGAATATGTCCACCGTATATCTCAATACCAAAACTGTCTTGAAACGGTATTGTCCTTCCCGACAATGCAATATCCTTTATACTTTTGCCTATTGAATCAACGGAAAACTGGAAAAACAATTCTTCCTGACTCACATCCGAGTCAAAACCAAGCCTTGAAATACTTGTATTGTTATAAAATGCTTTCTCACCATTCAAACTAAAGTCTCCATATCCTTGATACAGATTAAAATCGGAAGTAAAGCGCACAATATTATTATCATCATACTTTACTGTATCAATATTCAATTTCAGAACCAAACTGTCTCTTCTGTGGTCTGCACTACCTATCAAATTCAAATTATTAAATTTGACATTTTTTCCTGTAAGAATTTCTAATATATCTTTGGAGTCCGGGATATCCAAATTAAAATCATAATAGTAATCTTTATAATCATCCAATTCTTCATCCTCACTTTTAATACCCACAACAAACTTTGAAAAATTCCTGTCAAAAATACTATAAACTGCCTTTGGAATACTCTTCAACTTATATTTTCCATCAAAATAAAATGTAAATATATCCGAATCTATATCCACATATCTCTCTCTATTATCACCAATAATTGATGAAACATTGAGGGAATCAATTATCACTTGCTTTGCCCCATTTGAAAGCACAAATTCTTTCAAAAACATTTTTCCAGAGAAATCTTCTACATCAGAACCTATAAAATCCATATTCACATCTCCTTTCAACACCAAAGCTCTCTTATACAATTTTAGTGCGAATAAATCAAGCTTATGTATTTTAGCTTTGAAATTGTACAATGGAATCGAATCTTCCATATCTATCAAACCATCCAATTCGAAATTGATATTTTTGTCCACAATTGCCAAATCGCCATTGAATCTTCTCGACTTTACAAGCCCGTTGATACTAACATCTTTATACTTGTACCCTTTGTATTCAAATGAGTCGATCTTGGCTTTCAACTTGGCATTTGCATTGGCTGAATTAAATCCTCTTCCATCGACAATATTGCCATTGACTGATAATTTCCCTATTTTATCGTTCCCCAAAAATCGCCCTAAATCAAAACTATTTAGACTCAAATCACCACTGTATCTCAAGTCTTCCTTTCTATCTCCAATCTTCATCACTAAATCAAAATTGGAATTTCCCAACTCGGACACAAGAGTACCGGAGGCTTGGAAGTCTTTAAGAAATCCTTCAAAATCCCCGTTAAAATCAATCTTACCTAATCTCAGAAAATTACTGCCGAATTTTACTCTATCCGCAATGTCGGCAATGTATTGTGAAGAAGAAGATAGCTTGGTATCTGTAAATTTCAAGTATTCCTCTCCTTTTTTCGACATATTCTTCAATCGAAATGCGGTACTCAAGTTAAATTGATCTTCCACATTTACACTAAAACCATTTGATTTCAAATCATTGAATACTCCTTTGACATTTCCTCTAAATTTAATCAAGCGATTTTTGTTACGAACCAAAGGAGATTCCTCTCTTATTTTGGGAACAAAATAAATAATATCTTTAAATTTTAATTGACTGCTTAGAAATTTTCCTTTTAGAAAAACCTTATCTTCAAAAGATTTAAAATCTTTTTTGCTTTTATACCCCAAGGCGAGTTCTCCTTTCACCCTTGAATTTTCTGTTTTCAAATCAAGTCCGGTAAGATTGATTCCTTTATTATTAATCGTTGCTGAATCGATGACCATATTATTAATAGAAAAACCGTTTTTTTCTATTAAACTCATTTTTTTCAATGAAAAACTCAACTTTCCAAGACTATCCAAACTTGCGTCATGAACCAATATATCGAGCTTATCAACTTCTATATCTGCAAAATCGATAAAGTCATATGTCTTTGCCGCATGTTTTCTTTGAGTATTTTTTTTATAATTCAGCTTGCCTTCTTGTATATTTAAATGCCCGATTTTAAACAAAAGACCAAGATTGATAATGTCCGTATTCAAATCACCGGTTTTATCACCAATTTTTGTGATGTTTTTCCTTGAAATTTCAACTGTCGGGCGATACAAATCCAAGCTTTTTATTCCTAAATATTTTTTGCATAAATCAATCTTATCAAAAACAATTGAAGCATCTTCAATATTTATCACTTCATCATTTGGTTTATCAAACAACCTGTTGGAAATTGAAACATTGACCATATCTATTCTATCTATATCAAGAACGGCACATTTTCTTTTGCCACTCTTCTTTTTGCCTAATTTGAATATAAAATCTTGAAGATTGGAACGTTCGTCTCCTTGATTTTTTACAATATTGAGTTTGGCGTTTTCGAGTTTGACATCTGAGAAGTCAAATCTATTGAACAAAACCATCGACAATAGATTATCTACTAAGCTTGTGCTAAAACTGCCCGCTTGAATCATCGGTTGATTATTCAAGTCCGAGATCGAAAAATCTTTAAGCTGTATTCCTTTATTGATATTCAGTGCGACACCTTTCAACTCTACACCATATCCTGTTTTTTTAAAAATATATTCGCCTATATTTGAAGCGATTTCCTCCTGAATCAAGGGGCTATTGAGAGCGATAGCAAGCATATTCAAAATAATCAGAAATACGATAAAAAGCTTCTTCAGAGACCATCTAAAGCCTTTTCTTTTTTTCTTTAGCTCCACAACATCCGATATTTCTTGTTTTTCTTGCTTCATTGAACTAATTCAGTAATATTGAGGATTATTACACATTTTTTAATTTATTAAAACAGCCAATTGAATAAATATATTTCTCTATTTATTAACAATATTCAGGCTTTAACACAAATTAACTATAAAAATTCAAAAAAAATATCCTCTCAAACCGTAAAAGTAAGACAAAAACAGTAAAACAGCAAAAAAATGAGATACACCTTTATGGTTTATTCTTTGTGAGATTTTGTTTTTATCAATGTATCAATGCATTTATGTATTTCAACCTTATTTCTTTTTATTGATTCAATGGCTGTTTTTTGAAGATACTTGATATTATTGGATGAGACAAGATCCATTCCGGCATGTTTGTTATCCAATAGCGAATCGAATCTGAAATAATTTACATTATCCAAACTTTGCAATGTGTAATGTACAGTATCTGATTGACCTGACATCATTATTTTTAATAACGGAACATCTTTTCCGGGAGACATCCATTGATATACTCCCCAAGACTGGACATCTTTAATGTCGTAGTCTTTCACGGTATAACCGGTTCCCAAGCTCAAGACATTGAAACGTTCGGCTTCCGGATACATCTTTCTAGCTTCCAAGACAGTCAGCATTGCCGGATTATTTGCAAAAACACCTCCATCCACAAGACCATATGTTTTATTGTGAGGTGGACAACTTTTGATTTTGGCTGCGGGAAAAAAGGTAGGTGCAGCCGAAGTGGCTCTTGCGACATCTTTGATATAAAAATCCTCAACTCCGGGATCTAATTTAACAGGATAACTTTTAAAAAACTTAGGCATCATCTTTTCACAATCATATGAAGTGATAAGTATCGGTAATAGTGCGTCTCTCAAACTTGCATCTCCATAAACTTCCTCCATCAAATCCTCTATAAAAGCGACCGAGTATTTGTATTGGTAAATCGAGGATATAGCGGACAACCATTTTTTATTCACTCTGGTAAAGAGCAAATCTCCTTTTTCGGTATATATATTCAGTAGGCTTTTAGTTGTATATTTGGGTGTTCTTGATTGCGCATTGGTAAGGAGTGGCACTCCCAATCCCAGTACTATCAGACCACCGGTACTTGTACCTCCCATTATATCAAAATACTCAAAAAGATGTTTACTGGGGTTGTGTTTTTGTAATACCTGCTCTAGATAGTGAAGTATGGTTATAGGGATAATTCCCCTTATTCCCCCTCCGTCAATTGATAATATATTTACAGTCTTCATTCGTAATATGTTTTGGTTATTTATAGAAAAAATAATAAAAAAGTCATCGTACTGATGACTTTTTAAAATCATATTCTATTAAAACACGACAATTGGATTTAAAAACAAAAGAAATAATTCTATTATGAAGAGTAAAGTAAAAAATGTATTGTTTAAGAAAATTGGCGGTTCAGAAGTTTTTAGTTTAAAATATGAACCCAAAATGAAATTAAAAATTGGAAGAGCTATTGATAATGATATTAATATCGAACAAGATGCTGATTCAGTCAGCAGGTATCATGCTGAGATTGTTATAAATGATCTTCATTTTGAAATCAAAGATCTCAATAGCACTAACGGAACATTTGTAAATGGTGTTAAGATTAAAGAACAGGATTTAATGCCCGGTGACAAAGTACAATTAGGTAAAAGCGGTCCGGAATTCAAATTTGATCTCGATCCGAGACCTGCAACTTTAAGTGCAAAGACGAGAGTGATAGGAGTACCGACGGAAACAAAAGAGATATCCACCATCGATTCTTCTGAGGATATTATTTCCGATATAGATTCAGCATTGGAATATGACTCAAAGCAAGAAATCGGTAAAGAAACCGTGGAAAGAATGATCAAAAAACAGCAGAGCAAGTCAAATGTTTTAAGTTGGGTAATTGGTTTGGTCAGTTTGCTTGCATTGTCAGTCGCAGGTTATATGTACTTTAATCCTGAGTCAACACCTCCTCCTAATCCGACTCCAAATCCCATTAACTTAGATAGTACATTGACACCTGCCGAGATAGTTAAAAAATACTCAAAAGCCGTTGTAATGATAAGGAATGCTTGGAAACTGGTATATACACCAACAGGCGAAGACATTTATCATCTATATGACATAGATCCGAAAACCAATAAAGTATTTCCTATCTATTTTAATGGCAAAAACGGAATAGAACCATTGTGTGTTAACGGCAAACCGAATGCTTTTAGTAAATTAATGGCAGGAGCAGGGCAAGGTTCGGGATTTGTTGTAAGCCCCGAAGGGTTTATAGTAACAAACAGGCATGTGGCTAATACCTGGATGGATACTTATTCTTTTGCTCAAGATGCATTTCCGGGTTTACTTGTAGAGCGTCAAGCTAATGGACAATGGGGATATAGGAAAAACTTTTATGTCCAGAGAGCAGATGTTTCCGGATTTATTCCAATCAATATATCATCTTTGAACAGGCAGCTAATTGATGATAAGACTATAACAGGAAGCTTGTTTTATACGGATGTGTTATTTCCGGGTTCAAGCAATCCTATAAGTGCTACTGTAAACAGAGTATCAGATAAACACGATGTTGTAATTTTGAAAATAGATTATAGCAGTAGTTTGAATTCAACCGAAATGAAATCTGAAGATATCAGTCAAGGTGAGGAAATTTCGGTAATGGGATATCCTGCTCTTTCTCCCTCCGAATTTGTTGCGATTGATTCAAAAACAATGCTTAGCTCGAGAAGAAACTATGAAACAATCGCAAAACCGAGTATCTTTAATGGCATCATTTCTAAAAAAATAGGTGGAGAAACAAAATTCATGAAAGTATTTAGTAATGGCGGTGACACTTATCAATTAAATGTGAGTGAATCCGGCAAAGGGAATAGCGGAGGTCCGGTATTTGATAATCATGGCAAGGTCATAGGTATCTATACATATGGTTATTCAGCACCGGGATTCGGTTCATTATCATTCGCAGTACCCATTAAATATGCAGCTGAATTGCTTCATGTGTATTGATATCACTTGATCACACAGGTTTTTGTGAATAGTGACAATGTTCAAGCCATGAAAACCTGTGTGAATAAGTATGAGTCTTGGTATTCAAAATAAAAACCCCTAATAGTTCGAGTCTAACAAAAAAAATATTAAAATGAAATTCAGCAGCTACCATATCATTAAAAAAATAGGCCAAGGAGGAAATGGTGTCGTTTATAAAGCCAGGCATATGGTAACCGGACAAGTGGTCGCTCTTAAAATTCTAAACAAGGATTTGGACATAAGAAGATTGAAAAACGAAGTTAGGCTTCACGCCAGTCTAAAACATCCCAATATCGTTACATTGCTCGATTTGGTATCCGATAATAATAAAAGTGCATTGGTACTGGAATATGTTGAAGGATGGAATTTGGATGAATATATTGAAAAGCACAAATTGACTTTAAAAGAAAAAAGAGAGTTGTTTTTGAAAATACTGGAGCCCATAGAATTTTTGCACAGTAAAAATATAATTCATCGCGATCTAAAATTTGGAAATATTAAGGTTTTAGAGGACGGGAATATAAAACTATTGGATTTTGGCATTTCTTACGGCATATCAACTCCCAAATTGACAAAAGAAGGATTTTTTGTAGGTACAATTTATTATACAGCCCCTGAAAGGATTAAGGGTATTAACAAAATACAATCCGATATATGGAGTTTAGGAGTGATCTACTACGAAATGCTAACAGGAGAAAGACTGATTAATGGCAGCACAACCAAAGAAAATCTAAAAATACTCAACAGTGAAAAATATACTTTTTCAAGATTAAACAATTTTAATCAATTAGATACTAAAGTACTGAAAAAATGTTTGAGAAATGATTATCGCAAAAGGTATAATTCAATAAAAGACTTGAGAAAAGATCTCGTTTCTGAATCAGATAATTCAAAATCGTATTATCCAAGGTTTAATCTTCACTATAATCCAAAATGGATTATTATCCCTTTTTTGATTGTTGTTGTATTACTAAGCTATAAATTAGTACAAAAACCCGATTCTAAACAAGAAGATTATGAAACCTGTGTGGAATTTAAATTTTATCCTAAAAATGCAGTACTTAAGTTAAATAACGGAAAAATAATAAAAGGTGGAGATGTTCTTTGCGGAAATCACCGTCAAAGTTTCGAAGGCACTTTGAGCGCAAAGGGTTATAGAACAAAATATGTTCCGATTTATCTTCCCCCGGTAAAAAAACGCAAACAATTGTATTACACATTAGAAAAATAACCATGAGTTTATTTAAAAGAAAAAATATAAAAGATTCACCGGTATGGGGTGTAAATGGATTCTCCGCTTCAGATGTCGGCAAAGTCAGAAACAATAATGAAGACAGCATTTATTTTAAATCAATTCCGGGAGGTTGTATCGGTATAGTCGCTGATGGTATGGGAGGACATGCTGCCGGTGAGGTTGCAAGTAAAATGGCGATTGAAACCATTGTGGAAAATCTTCCTGCAGATTTCTCATCAATCAATGAAAAAGTACTACAAAAACTATTAACAAAGGCAAATAAAGAGATATTAAAACTCTCGAGAGAAAATAGAGGGATGAGAGGTATGGGTTGCACTACAACAATGATAGCGAGTTGGAATGCCAAAATATTTTGGGCGCACGTAGGTGATTCTCGTTTCTATATGAGACGAGGAACTGTGTTGAGACAAATCACCACTGATCACTCTTTGGATAATCTGGGAGGGACAAATGATGGTCAATCACACATATTGATCAGAGCAATGGGACTATATGATGAAGTAGAGATTGATACAGGGACTATTGAATTAAATGATGATATCGCGCAGCGTATTTTGCTTTGTTCGGATGGTCTATACGATATGCTGAACAATGATGAAATCAATGATTTGCTAAGGATACAATCAGCTTACTTCGCAACAAACTGCCTTATAGCAATGAGTAACCTGAAAGGAGGACATGATAATGTCAGTGTGATAGTAGCTGATTTTAAAAAAATAGACTTAACAAATAGTCAAAATATTACTAAAGAGATAACTCTACCACTATGATAGGAGAAACAATTTTAGGATATAAAGTAATAAAAAAACTGGGACAGGGTGGTATGGGAACTGTCTATATGGCATATGATACCAGATTGGAAAGGCATATTGCTCTAAAAGTATTGAATACGGAATTAAACAAAGACAAGGTATTCCTTAGCAGATTTCAGAGCGAAGCAAAACTATTGGCAAAATTAAATCATCAAAATATAACGATACTTTATAATCTCATAGAACACAAGGATAGATGGATCATGGTAATGGAGTACGTGGACGGTGTCTCTGTCGAACAGTATCTGCGTAAAAAGCCTGATGGACTTAAGCAAAATTTGGTGATCAAAATAGTTAAAGAAGTATTGACAGGACTGCATTATGCACACTCAAAGGGGATAATTCATAGAGATATTAAGCCCGGAAATATCATGATTGATTCCAAAGGCAAAGTCAAACTTATGGATTTTGGTATAGCGATAAACAAAGATTCAAAAAGACATACCAAAGTAGGGAATATCGTAGGTAGTATAGAGTATATCGCACCTGAACTGATTAAAGGTGCTGAACCCTCAGCTCAAACCGATATTTATTCTCTTGGAATAGTGATGTATGAAATGCTGGAAGGTAAAGTACCTTTTGCCAGCACCAATGATTATGAGATTATGGATAGTCATTTGCATACAAAACCACCAAAAATCACCAAACAAATTGATTCTTCCGTTTTAAAAATTGTCAATAAAGCTTTGAATAAAAACCCTAAAAGAAGGTATTTATCCGCTCAAGAATTTTATCATGCTTTTGATAATAATAAAAAGACTTTAGATATCCCATTATCCGGCAAAAACATACTATTTGCAGATATCAAAAATAGCTTAACAGCTCTCTTCGCAACATCCAAAGGATTTATATTGAACAATTGGCTATATCTGATTGGAGCACTTTCAATAATCATTCTTTCGACAAGTATCTATTCAAGATATAGTAAAAATGAGTATTCAAATAATAATAATGGTGATATTAGCTTGGTAGATAATAATGAAAAAACTTCCATAGAACGACCAAATTTCGTCATAAATAACAAGCAAGAGCACAATTCAATTGTCGTCAAGGATACACAAACAGTAAAAAAAGATAAAAGCAATACAGAATCGGTTTTGAGCAGAAAACTTGATTTGGCAGAACGATTATTCAAGAGAAAAAAGTTTCTACCACCGGGAGAAAATCTTTTGGATCTTTGTAAACAACTATTAAAAAAATACCCCGGGAATACCAAAATCAAGGACTATGTAAGTAAAATGATAGCCTATTACAAAGCAAAAGGAGACAAATATATAAAAAGAAAGAAATGGAAATCAGCATTGAGAGAATTCGAAAAAGTATTATTGATAGACCAATCCAATGATTATGCCATTAGAATGATCTCATTTATCAATAAAAAGCTGAAGCGCGAAAGCCCCTTGGTAAAACATAAAAAGAATGAAGACAATGTCGTTGAAACAGGTATTGTCAGAAACAAGTCCAATTCAGATGAATACTATGAAGAGAAAGAAAAATCTGATTTCAGGGATGATAAAAAGGAGAAAGCACATGAAACAAAACAAGACCCAAAACCAATTGTAATCAGAAAGAATAATACTGAAACCGATTCCCATAGCAGAACTAAAAAAGTAAAGGCTACTATTAAATACGGTATGAAGATTATCATAGGACTGGACGAAGACATAAATACGGAACAAAACAGAAGCGATGGAGAATCAGTCAAAATGCATGTAAAAAACAATGTGTATAGCAAGGGTAAACTTGTTTTTGAAGCCGGTAGCCCGGTAAAAGCTGTTTTGACAAAATTCAAATCTTCTCTAAACAGGAAAAAAGGGCTTATAGAAGTCAAGGTCAAGTCTATACAAGCTAAGGACGGATCATGGATAGATGTTCGCAGATCCACTTTTAGAACCCCGGGCAGGAGAGGACAAAAAATCAATTATTCTCCCGGTATGGAATGGATTGTCTTTACAGCTGAAAGAAAAAAAATTACTTATTAATAAACTAAATTAAATACTAAGAATTATGAAAAAGATTTTAATTCCTTTATTGATTTTATTATCAATACATTTAGAAGCACAAACATTTTCTCAAAAATCAACCACCCAAGGTTTTACTATTGCTTTGAATTTAGGTTATGCAGGATGGGGAGGAGAAGACTTAGATCCTTTTACCGGCGGCGGCATAGGATTCAATTTTTCGCCCTCATATGGCTTCAATGAAAGATTTACTCTCTTTAGTTCCATTGAGTTTGCTCCGAATGTAAATTTGGGACCACTTATCGAGG
>Ga0256832_1000583_pt1 | contig 23959 bp, 24 predicted proteins | sample 134614metaG_FD_190534 | JGI IMG/M metagenome (GOLD analysis project Ga0256832, IMG submission 190534) | Hydrothermal vent microbial communities from Lau Basin, Pacific Ocean - 134-614 | ecosystem: Environmental > Aquatic > Marine > Hydrothermal vents | place: Pacific Ocean: Lau Basin | collected... | reverse complement strand
CCATGGCGGGAGTGCTGGCGCTGGTGCCGGTGGCCGTGGTCGGCAGCTGGTGGGTTGGAGCGCTGGTATTCGGGATCGGTGTGATGTGGGTGCTGCGCCCGAGGGAGGAATCGGTGGAGCCTGGGTGGAAGGAGGTGGTTCGGGAGAACAAAGTAGATGATGAAAATGATTGGATGTGGGGATACATGGGCATTCCCTTCGGAAGCTGGTGGCACCGCCATGACGACTACGAAGATTGAGAAGATTAAACAGAGGTCTTTGTTTGGCTACCCTTCCCTTTGACCAACTGCTGGTGTTCAGGATCGGCTTGGTGTGGGCGTTGTGTCCGAAGCAGGTTTAATGAATTCTGGAGCGATTGACACCATGGCCCTGGCAACGAAAAAGATCAGGCTGACACCGGAGGAGTATCTGGAGGGCGAGAAGTCGTCCGATGTCAAACATGAATATGACAATGGCTATGTCGTTGCCATGGTGGGTGCCAGCCGTGCCCACAACCTGATTGCATTGACGTTGGCCGCGGCAATCAGGCAACACCTCAAGGGCAGCCGCTGCCGCACCTATATGTCCGATATGAAGGTGCGGATCCGGACCGATCACAATGATCTGTTTTACTACCCGGACGTGATGGTTTCATGTGACGATAATCCGGTCAGTGAGTATTACGAAGAGAAGCCGATCCTTATTGTTGAAGTGCTCTCTCCAACCACCGAGATCAGGGACAAGCTGGAAAAACTGTCCGCCTATAGCAGTATCCCCTCCCTGAAGGAATATGTGACGGTTGCCCAGGACAGGGTGGAGGTCAATCGTTACTCGGTCGTCGATGGTGTCGCTTCACTCACCCAGTATCAGGAGGGAGATGGAGTCGAGCTTGCTTCCGTGGGGCTCACAATCCCGGTGAAGGAGATTTATGCCGATGTTGCCGAAGAAGCAATGAAGAAGGGATTATTTGATGACTAACCCTCGTGAGCCCGCAGATCGGGCCCGCGATCCTGGAAGAATCCTGATTGACTGATTATGGTGGCTTCAAGGACGACTGGAGTCCGTGATGTATGCCATGCCAAAATAACCTTGTTTTCAGCCCGCCCATACGTCACGGTTTCAACCCCTCAAAAAGATGGGCATAGCGTCTGCTGACATGCTCACGGGATAAGCCAACCATGGAAGCCACGGCCGATTTCGTTACGCGGGCACCGGACCTGGCAAGTGAATCAATGGCCGCCTCGATGGATTTGGTTTGCCTGGAGACTCTTGCCTGGTGAGTTTTATAAGCGCCTTGCCGCATACGATCCGTAGCGTCAGGGACCTTGAGCCAGAGGACCTCGGTTCGCTTGCCACCTCTATCAGCGGTGGTCGTCGTGGCAGATTTCTTCCATCCAGCCAGACTGTCATTGTAAAGATCATTGTCATATCCGCTGAGCACCACATACCCGGATAGCCGTTTTAGCCGATGCAGCAAGCGGATATGATCATCGAGGCCCATTTCATAAGCGTAACATCGTTCAGAACCTTTATGCCTGGTTTCATGCAGGTATGGAGGATCAACATAGAACAGGGTTTCGGGAGAATCATGACGCTCGATGAGATCAAGCGCATCGATGCGCTCCAGAACCACACCATGCAACCTTTCTCCTATCGCATGGAGTGAATCCGGATAGTTTCTCCAGTCACTTCCGGCAGTGGTTGCTCTCCGGTGTGACCTGCTGCGAAAACCGGTGCTATGCTTTTTGTTGGTGGCAGCCGAGCCAAAGCCCATGAAAGAGCGAATCACGGTGCGCCTGGCTCTCTCCACTGGATCATCGGAATGTTTTCCTGCTAAAACAAACTCTTCTCTTGCAAAGGGGGTGAATTTCAGCTTCTCAATCAGGTGTCGTCTGGTGAATTCATCCCTGATTACTGAGAGCAGGTTTACCAAATCACCATCCAGGTCATTATATACCTCATGGAAGGAACGCGGTTTTCGGATCAGCACGCTGGCGGCTCCGCCAAATGGCTCGACATAAAAGCGGTGCTCCGGAAAGTGGGATATGATCCAGGGCGCCAAGCGCCATTTCCCGCCGTGGTACCTGAGTATTGGGCGCTTGGGTTTTGTGTGCATGTAATAGCAACCTGTTTATAAATCCCCCTTGGTACACCAATCTTTGTGCTTTTTGCACTTTCCCTGCTTCGTCGGGAGAATCAGGTTTTTTGTGCAGTAATTGTATGCTGGTGAATATTCGTCTCTTGTGTCCCAGTCGCGATACGCGCAACTTTTGCAGCAATTCGGCAAATCATCAAATAGTGCATATTTATTCATCTGTTTCCCCTTGGCTGGTGGCAACATAACAAGCCCGTCCAGTCGACGCCGAAAAGCAGCGCGGCTGATGGAGGACATCAGTCGTTTCTGTTGCGATCCTTGGCGCCCTTCCCGCCGAATATCGCCGCTGATGCTTTATCTTTCAGATCACTGAATCTGTTTGCTCCAAGGAGCACCCTGCCTGCTCCGTCCATGGCGTCGGCGGTAAGAGCGCGCTTGTCCGGATCCACCCAGCCTCTGACGTTGGTTTCCTGTTCGGCCGCGCTGGATTCCGCTGCGCTGGAGCGATCAGCGATTTCACCCGTGGTATCGCCGTATCTGTTCAGCGTGTTTTGCTGTATGCTGCCGAACCTGCTCCACACCCTGCCTTCGGAAAGGCCTTCGTTTTCCTCCCCCCGCTGACGAACCGCGGCGCTGTTGGCGGCCGCCTCCGAGCGCACAGAATCCGGACCGGGGACGCTGCTTGTATACCCCTGGTATGCGGTATCGACGGCGCTCCGGTCGGGAGCCCCCTGAACGCCGACGATGTCAGCAAGCCGGTTCTGGACATAATCGTCGGCGTAGTGATTGACCACCTGTATGGCATAGGGATCGCCGTTGGCGACGCCCGCTGCTATTCTGTCCACGTCGGCAGGAGTCCAGCGCGGGTCCGTGTCTCCGGGGCGTGCGAAGATTCCTTTCTCGCTGCCGATCATGTAATCGTAGACCGCTTTCTCACCAGGGATTGTGATGGAGGCGGAGGCCTCATCGACGCGCGATTGGGCGCTCTGCCAGGCGACAGACTCCCTCAATGTGGCCGTCACGGATTCTTCTTGTTTCTTGAACTCCGTCAGCCCTGCAGAGACATCGCCGGCCAGGGTGCTGCCGGTGCTCATTTGAATGCTCGCTCCGGCGGCAATACCAGCATCAACGGTGCTTTGCCATACCGAGCCGAAGTTGGTGTCCTGCGCAACTTTATGCGCGTCCTTGAAGTCTTGCATGATCTGGGCGTCACTTACCCCCCGAATCCCAAGCTCCGCCTTCAGTGCAACAGGGCCTATTTTTTGCAGAATTTCTGGAGGGGTCAGTGAAGCCATCCCCAATATCTGGGCGCTTTGATTGGTGTTGTAACCACGGCTGTTCCCGTACTCCTGGGAAATCCTGTTTACTTCGGCAAGATTTTCCTGGAATCGAGCCGCCTCTGCCGTGTTCCAGGCATCATTGGTTCCCGCGTTGCTGGAGATCTGTGTGCTCAGGCGCTGCATGTCGTTAAGCGAACTGCCCGCCATGGTCGAGTAGTTTAGCGCTGCGTTTATGGCGGACTCACGGCTCTCTGTGAGGCGTTGGTCATAGGCCGAGGACATCCTCGATGCCAGATCGACATTGAACGGCAGATTCGACTGCATGACATCCCTGGATTCGTGGCCGGCCGCTGTTCTGGTAATCGTGCCGGTCACGGGATCCTGCGTTTCGGCAACACCGGCACGGTATGAAGGGGAGGTATCGTGCTGGAACCACCTCACGTTGTTGAACGCAGAATTACCAAGACTGATATTGCCGGTTGTCGCCTCATCGGCGCCCTTGCTGACCGGGGCCTCGTAGGACTGGCCCATTCTCGATGCCAGAGACGCCATCATGGCACCGCCCCGGTTGATCACCAGGTAGGAAATCATCGGGATGGAGAGACTCAGATACCCGGCGATCAGTGAAGTATCGGACATAACCTGCCCAAGCCCGGTGTGGGTTGCCAGAGAAAGGCTGCGTCCACCGGCATCGTCGAGCAGAGCGGTACCCGCGGGATAGCGCGAGAAGAAGGTCATTGCAAAATGCAGAATGGCGTACAGCGGGGCCCAGAGCTGAATCCACAGCACCGCTTTCAGATAGGCGAGCACCACGGCACCCGCCGTCGGCAGCATCATCAGCACGAAAACGATTGGAAATATGGCGTAGATGAATGCCTCAAACAGGTTGCGCAGTATGGGCAGCATGCGTCCCGCCAGCTGTCCGAGTACGGCATAGGTGGTGCGCCGTTCCTGTTCGGCGCGGGCGATGGCGAAATCCTGTGCCGCGGCATCGGCTCCAACCTTGCCGGAGAACTGCGTCAACCCCCGCCTCATGGAGTTGGCCAGCGCATTTTGGCGGATGATTTGCGCATTGGACAGGCTCATGCCGGTCAGGTAATTGAATGATGCCGGCATCGCCGCGGCAAAGCGCGCCGCTGCGTTGGCGGGATTCGGGTCCTTGATCAGCTTCTGTCCATAGTAGGACTCGGCTGCCGTAATGGCATTGGTGATGTCGGCGTTCAATGGGCCGCCCGAGGCGATGGCCGCACGGCACCCGATTATTGCCTGGTTGTTGCTGCTGTCGGTGTAACGGAAGCTGCGAGCCTGGGAGACATTGCTCTGCAGGAACGCCCAGGTGTCGCTGCTGTTGAAGATCTGGCTCCAGGTGTAGCGGTTGAGCAGAATATCGTAGAACACGCAATTCTGCCAAAACTCGCTCAGGTTTGCCTGGGTTCGGGTATCGGTGATTTCAAAGTGCGTGGAGGCCTCCACCAGATGGTGCGCAAACAGCATGCCGCTTTGCGTATAGCTCACCGGTCCGGGCAGCGAGAAAGTGGTATCGAAAGTGCGGGCCATCCAGTCCCCGATCAGACTGCTCGAGCCGGCAAACATGGCCAATCCCAGCGGGACGTTCTGCACCACGCCCGACTGGGTGGAATCGATGCGATCAGTGATGATCACGTTGACTTTGGGGACCATGAAACCGTTGTAGATTAGAACGACGATCAGGATCCACTGGAAATTGAGCGGCTTGCGCCCAAAGGCACCCTCCACCATGACCCACAGCAATCCGATGAGGGCTACCGAACCCAGCAGGGTGATATAGTCGTTCCCCGCCGTGATGGCGGCAATGGCGTTGAAAATCAGGCGAAGAAATTCGCCGCCGCCGTAGGTGAAAATTTCCCAGTTCATCTCTTTTCCCGGCCAGATGTCATGCGGCGGTGGGCACGCTCATATTCGTCCTCCAGCCACCGTTCATAATCCTTTTCATAGTAGGCACCGGTCTCGTGAAACTCCGCCCAGAGCAGATCGTCATTGGCTTCGATCCATGCCTCGAACTCAGGGAATGAAGTGTTTTCCGCTGCAGCGCTCATCGGGACTCAATCCTTACTGGAACGTGGAGAAAGTCGCACTACGAAACATCCCGGGGGAAAGACGGCTGATCACCGCTTTCTCCAGCTGTCTGGCCTGTACCGTAAACGCCAGCGCCTCCTGGAAGTGTTGGTGCACCTCCTGCTTGTAGGCGTTGAGAGCCTGGCGAGCCTTTACAAGGCCGTCCTCGAAGGCCCTGATTTGCTCCTGGGAGCGTCCCGGTAACGCACTGATGGAAGCGTATTGCTTGCCGAACAGGTCATCCAGGTAGGTAAACAGGATGTCCTTGGCAATCAGAGTGCTGTAGGTTCGGATGTATGCCAGGCGGGCTGCCGGCAGATAGGCTTGCTGAACGGTCAGGTATTTCAGGATCGGAAGCCGGGTGGCGGAGAGCAGCCCTCGCTCGTTGAGAGACAGCGGGGTGTCGTTCCTGATCTTGTCTGCGATCGCCACCAGCATGTTTTCCACTCGACCCACCAAGCCGTTATGTACGGTGACCGGCTGCGAGGTATTCATTTCGGTGCACTGATCAGCCCCGGTCCCGTTCGAGCACCTTCTGATGGTGACGCTGGCGCCATTGCCTTCCAGTATCGCTTGCAGCAACCTCTTGCCCCGGGCATCTTGCAGAATGGAAGGAATCGTTTCCATGGTGGTGGTGGAATCGGTTCCGGGCGTGTCGCGCCTGACGATGACGGTGCCGGAGAGGTTCATCATCACCTCGGCAAGCTCCGTATCTGCGGCGAAGTAACTGTTTTTCATCAGCATTTTCCAGGCGATGTTGCCAGTGACGGCGATTTGCCTGGCCACATTGTTCGTCGGATTGTCAACAACGACCGGGGTTTGTCCACCGGAGGTGCATTTCAACCGGGCGTCCGCGTAGCTCTCGCCGTTCTCCACCAGCTGCAGGATGCAGGCGGAGTTCTGCACTCCGAACAGGCTCATTGCGCCGCCGACCAGGCTGCGGGCGGCATTACAGGAATTGATGTTGTTCATGTTGAACCTCTGCATCCATGTCTGGATTTTTTCCATCGTGGAGGCGATTTGCGGAGAGATGGAGCGCAGCGCCAGCATGAACAAATAGGAGGCGGCGTTATTGCCGATGGTCTGCAGCATGTTCACGAAATCCTGGGAGTTCATGAAGGCAAAGCCGCCGGTATAGAGGTCGATACCACTGCATCCCGCCCGGATCCGCGGAAACTGTGTGGTCATCAGGGTGTAATTGCGCTGGGGGACGCGCATGTAGAGGCCTCCCCCCGTGAAGTAGCCGGCGCTCTGTCCCTCATAGACGCCGGGATTGGTGACGTTGAGGTTGATGTTATTGAAAAAATCATCCAGATCTCCAGAGAGATCGGCTTGCGCAATCGGGACAAACAGAGACGCTCCCAACAACATTCCCTGCAAAAGATACTTGTAAAACATCATGCGTCTCATCGGGTTCACCTTCTCGATGCAGATTGCTGGAGTAACGGATTGGGCGGTTCGCCCTGGAGCAGGGTGTAGATTCGCTGCCGCAGTTCCTCTGGGCTGATGAATCCATAGGCGACCGGTTGTATCTGCCGGGTGGCCGGGTTGACCAAAAACAGAGCCGGTACATCATTGACCTTGAGGTTCAAGCCGGCGGCGTTGTTGAGCCGCGGATTGGGAAAGTCCGGCAGCGAGCCGCCGTCGAGCGTCACGGGAATCACCTCGAAGCCATAGCTTTCGGCGAAATACTTCAGGATAGGCGCGAACCTGTGGCAGAAAGGGCAATCGCTCTTGAAGAAGAAGAACAGACCATATCTGCGAGCCGTATCACGCAGAAACCGGTCAACCAGGTTGTGCCGTTCGTCCTTGAAGGCGTGTACCGCCTGGTCATAGACGGGGTGCCGTAGCGAGAGATCCAGGTCGGGGTTGGTCCACACGGTTTTCTGGGCTGCAAGGGTGAAGTTCCGCGCCTTGGCCAGCGACTGGTTGTTGAGCTCCATATAGGCCCGAATGTTTTCCGGCGTCGGATCCAGGATGGCGGCCGCCCTGGCGTACTCGAGCTTTTCCTGAAAGGCCTTCAGTGTTGCCACCGGATCGAGCTTCGAGGGTTGTGGCACGACGGTGGAGGAGGTGGTTTCTTCAGACTCCTCCTCCGTGGTCGTCTCCTCCGGTTCCGGATCCTGATACCACCAGTAGCCCTCGGCATGGCGCTTGTAGTAGTCGGCTGCCGCCGGCCACGACCATAGACAACCCAGCAGGAACAGAACGGCGTACCGGTTCACGCGCATCACTTTTCAGCGCCCCCTGTTTACGTCCGTCATGGCCTTGAGCATCCCGATCCTGCGTTCGATCAGTTCCCGCAGGAGTCCGGTGTCCGGCACTACGCCGTCGGCTCCTTTCTGCATGGCGTCGGCGTAGAATTCTCTGAAATCGATTCGGGAAAAATCGATCCGGGTCAGCTCTTCCGGCGTGAAGCCCCGGCATGAGGGGTTTCGTGCGCTGCCCCAGCCTATCCCAAGCTGTGCGCGGCCCTGCTGCTGAATGATCCGGGCCAGCTTGGAGTTGAAGCAGCAATAGCGGTAATATTTTCTGCGATTGAAGATGTTCCCCCGCCGGTAACTCCCCACGTAGTGGCACTGTCCGGATTGGCGCTTCATGCCCAGCAGTTTTTCCTGCTCACTGCAATTGGCCAGCCCGATATCGACCCCCCAGCCATTGTCCTTGCAGCAGTTGCTGAACCCCAGTTGGGTCTTACCGCATCTCAGTGATTGCCCGGTGAAGATCCGCATGTTCTCCTTGTCGAAGTCCTTGACAACCGCATCGACCGCCCCCAAGTGGCTGACCGCCAGAGCAAAATCCTGGCTGGGCTCGTAGGAGGTATCGAAACAGGCGCCATCGAGGCAGTAGGTCTGGTCCCCGCAATCCAGTACCGTTTGGGCAACCTCGTCGCCGGCGGGGCAGCGAAAGGTCTGTTCGTACTCGAGGCACTCCCCGGTTTCCAGCTGGCTGCTACAGCGGGCAGTGGTCTGGCTGCAGCCGCGTTGCCGCAGTTCCTCGCAATAAGGTTCTTCGTCGAGGTTCGTGGTGACACAGGTCAGTCCGGTTTCGTAGCGCCAACAGGCCTTGTGAATTTCCACCCCGGCAAAGATTCTGGTCTCGTCGGGCTCCACGCACTGTTCCGGGCGGGTGATTTCGCAGCTGTCCAGCCGCGCAGCCGCGCAGCCATCCGTCCAGCGCTCGGTGAACTCCGGAGGCGGGGTCGCCTGAAACACGAAACGCGCACCATACCGGTACCACGAGTCCCCACTATCGTCATCGAGCTCGATGACCGCCACCCAACCGTTCTCCGGTCCGGGCATCTGGGTGATCCGGCATGCCGCCGTGGCATCGTAGCGGCCCCGGACGAGGGGCCCGGTATCACGCAGGGTGCAGCTGCCGGTAATCTTGTACTCCACATCGGCCGAGAGAGGCGCCATCGGCTGCACAGTCTCCACCCGGAACTCGGGGCAAACGGTCGGGAGTCCGGCCGCCGACCCCGCACAGGATGCCGGATCCGTGGGATATCTGTTCTGTCGGGCAGAGAGGATCTCGCCGGTCTGGAGGTTTACCGAAATGGTGCCCACATCAAGCATGTAGGCGGCTGCGTCGAAGACGCTGATAACTACGGGAGGAGGCTGATTGACATCGATATCCAGCGTTCGCGAACAGGTGCTCTCCACGTTTCTTCCCCAGGAAGAACAATACTCCGTGGTGAAAGTCTCCGGCGCCACGGTGGTGGTCACCTCCCGGCACCCGCTGTATTGCCCGCTCAGGGACCGGCCCAGCACCGAATCAGGGTCATCCATCACGTTGTTCCCCCGTACCAGCAGTGGATCGGTATCCGGATCGAGCTGGATTCGGGGGCGCGTGTTGGCGCTGTCCCGCACGTAGGTACCTACCGGGCTGTTGGGCAGCGCCTGGATCCCCCGGTTCTCGATGTTCAGGCCCTCTCCATACAGATCACGCTCGGGAACATCGGTACCCTGATATGACGGCACGGCTTGCGCCGGATCGGTGTTTCGTATTGTCCCGGCCGCATGGCTGTTACCGGTTTCGCCAAAGTTTCGCGCCTGCTCCATCACCTGCGCAGCGGTCGGCGCATCAGCTCCCCAAACGGGCAGGGTTACCGTCGATATCGATATCGCCAGAGCCAGGCCGCCCATCCGAAAGTGTTTAACCATCATGGTTCGTTTCCTCCAGCATATTGATCCATCCTTTCAGGCGATCCCGTAATCCCCGATCCGTGCTGCGCGACTCGATGGCGCGCAAGGCATAGGCGAGACTGACATCTCCGGCAACCTTCAAGTAGGGAGGTGCCGGGCAAGACTGATCGGAGCATGGGGCCGGTGTGGCCAACGGCACGACGAATGTCGGCACCCTGTTTACGTCGAAGCGCTGAAAAAGGGTGGGATCGATGGCGATGGCCGGCTGAATCGCCTCTGCCACCTGCCTTTTGACTTCTTGCTCGTCGGCCTGCGGGTCCACCCCCATCAGCGCCATCAGATGGGCTGCGGTGGCTTGCATGGAGTCGTCCACCATGCCGCGCAGGATTACCCTGGCCCCTATGCGTTCCGCCTCCCGGAAAAGCCCCTTGATGGAGTCGGCCGGCATGGAGAAGGAGATCATGATCAGCGGGGTCAAATCGCCCTGGTCCTGCTGTCCGGTTTCGAGTACGTTCGGGTCGTTGCGAACCCGGGAGAGCAGATCGGATACATCCCGGCGGGCTTTCTCCATCATCTCGTCCGTGATTCGCGGGGCGGCCGCGTGACCGCCGTCCCGCAGAGCCTGCGCCGTTGCGTCGGTATGCTCCATGGCGGAACGGCTTTCCTCCTGCATGGTGCGCCTCGCCTGCGGATCCCGCCCGGCTTTCGAGGCTTCCTCGAGGGTGCTTGCCGTTGCGTTGCGGGCCCGCTCGATATCCGCCTCTGTCGGGGTGGCGGCGTGCCCGATTTCGTATGCCGCCAGCACGATGAGACTGAACACCAAGGCCACCATGAAGGCCAGCAGGTTGACGACCAGAAGCCGGAACGCGAAGGCGGGTATGCCGCTGATCAGGTTCAAAAAGCGCAGCATGCCTTCTTCCTCCAGATCAGGTACGCATAATCCTCACCCCTGACCGGATACTCCCGGCCGGCACCCCACAGCACAGCCGTTCTTCCGAACGGCTGCCCGTCGATGGTCCAGGGGCGCGGGTAGAGCATCTGGGTGCGATACTGGGACTTGCGGATAATGGGTAATGGCAGGCTCATGCACATCGCCCCCCGGCTCGACGTATCCCGCGCTATCAGCTGGCGGTGCAGCTTGGCCGCCATGCGCTGCACCAGCAGCAGGGAGCTGTCCACGCCACCGGTATGGTGGACGATGTTGCCGCTCATCGGGTAGGTGGAGCCCTGGCATCCGGCGCACCAGAAAAGCGGGTCCAGGGGAAGCCCGGCCGAAGCGGCGACACAATCGGCCGCACAGGCGGCCTGCGCCACCGGGTTGGCGAACAGCACCGCCTCGGGGTTGATTAGAAACGCCAGTTCATCGTCCGACCAGAGGGGATCGAGCTCCGTCATGTACATCACATCGAAAGAGGCATCCGATGTGACGCATCCGGTGTCGGTCAGGAGCTTCAGCCATGACATCACCGGATAGAGGAACCAGTGCACATGATAGAACGCATCCTCGTCGGAGTCCGTCTTGGAGTTGGTGCCCGAGATCCCGCCGAACGAGGCGAGGCTCACGCCGCCGAGCAGCGGGGAACAATAGGGTGTCCTGACCACCTCGGCAACCCGGGCCGGCTCCCAGAAACCGGTTCCAACACCGATTCGGAAAAATGGCGGTGTCGGGATTGGGCATGCGCAGATCAAGGGGACACTGTCACCAGCGTCTTTCATCCCCAGGTCCACCTTGATGGGGCCGATGCTGATCGGAAAAACGCACTTCCAGCACAGATCGGTAATCGGATTCGGCCAGCGGCCGTGACATGGCTGCGCGGCCGTGGCGGAGGAGAGCGCCCCAAAGAAAAGCAATATCGCAGCTATACCCGCCTTCATCATCCCTTGCCCTCCAGATGTATCTCCTCCACCCGAAGCCGCTCGCCCTCCTGGACTACCGATGCCGGCAGCGACCTGATTTCGAAGTAATCGACCAGCCGTCCGTACTGATCGAAAAAAAGGGGAACACCCCACTCCTGCATCAATCGCTTGATGGGACCCTTGACCAGGATCACCTTGGCGGGCCCCTCGGCATAGCGTTGCCTCGCCCATGCCACCTGGTCCGGGCGATCTCCGTCGATGAACAAGAGGCGGCGGGACAATCCCTTGTACTTCAATGGATTGACGGAAGTTCCCGCCGGATGGATGACGCGCCCCTCGTGATCCGTGATGTCGTAAGGCACTGTGACCGTGGGGTCTATATGGTGAACCCGGGTGGCGGAGGCGGCGGGCAAGGAGAGCCCCGGAGGCCGTTCGGCATATTCGCGGGCCCGCCGTCGGGCGTCCTGTTCGAGACGGTCCAGCTCGCCGCTGCGCTCGAGCGTCTCCAGGCGCTGCCGGATGGTTTGAAGCATGTCCCGCTCTTTGATCGGGTACACCGGACCCAATACGCCGAGGTCCTGCCCCGACGGCGCAGCGGCAATGGCGCCTGGGCTAAAAAATGCGCACAGCGCGCCCAATAATGCGCTCTTCGCCAATCCAGCCGATGTCCTGGTAGCGGGAATCATAGCTGTCCTCGTGGGGTGTCCATACGAAATATTCGCCTTCCGGCAGAGTGCCGACCGGTCCGGTTTCAAGCGGCTCCCCGTCTGATGTGTGGGTCTTGGCGTAACCGACATAGTCACCGTTGATGCTGAACCGGCGTTCGGACTCTGTAACCACGTCTCCCGGTACGCCCATCACCATCTTCAGAAAGACGTAACGGTCCGGAAAATAGGGGTTGTGCGGAGGATGCAGGGCGATGATCTCGCCCTTCTGCAAATCGAACTTATCTCCCACGCGCACCAGATAGATCCAGCCCGGAAGGCTGGCGTTGCCATTCAGCCCCAGCCGATAGCGGGGCGAGAAATAGTCGAACGAAAGATACAGGAGCACGCTCAGCAGCATGGCGAACAATGCCAGGCGGGAGAATCGTTTCACCCACCAGGGTGAGTTCATGGTGGCTACGAGGCTCATTGGTCGCCCTCCCGTGAGGAAGGTTTGCGGATCCGCTCCCGCAGCCTGGCTGTCAGGTCCGGCGCTCCCTTGACCACTGCCGGGCTGACCAGCAGCAGGGCGTTGTATTCTCTGGCGATCTCGTCCACCGCCCGGTCCAGCCGTCTGGCGAAGCTCTCCGCCCGGCGCTCGATTTCCTTCTCGCTCAGGGACTCTCCGGGCTTGGCCGCGGCTTCCAGCTGCTCCATGATGACCTTCTGCAGATCCACCACGGCGATTGTCTGCCGGGGAAACACCAGCTGCTGGACCAGCAGCACCGACAGACCACCCATGACTCCAAGCAGCAGAGCCGGTAACAAGGATGCCGGTTTCATGACTCCTCCTCTGGGTAAAGATGAAGGTCGCCCTGGACGCTTTTTCGGTCCTTGCAGGAAAGAGCCTGTTTCTCGGGGTCGAACGGAACCCACTTCAGCCTGGGGGGCCGCAAAGGGGCGACACCGGGAATACGCCGGATAAATGAACGGATCAAGGCGTAGAGGGACCTCATCGGTTGTTCTCCTCCCTGACCAGCTGCTCCACGGCATCGACCAGGCTGTGGCCTTGCTTCATCATCTGATCTATCTGCTCGAACTCCTCCGCCCTGGTGGAGTAGAGTTTTTCGGTAAACGGATCCACTATCAGGCGCCCCACCGAGACACCGCCGGGGCCCATGACCGCAATCTCGGAATATTCACCCTGCTTGGTGTCGATGCTGGTCATTACGCGGCGCAGGTGTTCATCCATGCTGATCTGGTCGCTTTTCTCGGCGGCCTGGATGGATTCCGCTTTCTGGCGGAGCAGAAACAGCCAGTCGGAATTGGCGAGCGCCGCCTTGGAGGTGCCGGACTTGTAGTAATCGTCGATGCCCTGGGTGATGGTCATGAACGAGCCGCCGAACTTGCGGGCCGTGCGATAGCCGCGCTCGATGAACTCGCCCGCGGTGCCGCGCCCCATCAGTTTCCAGGCCTCGTCGATGATGCACAGCTTGCGTTGCTTGCGCCCACCTAGGTACATGGCTTCGGTGATGCGCATCATCAGGATCAGCAGCACCACCGCTTGCAGATCCGGCTTGGGATCCAGCTCCCCCAGCTCCAGCACTACGAAGGGATTGTTGAAATCGATATTGGAGCGGCCCTCGAAGTAGCCGCCATAGGTTCCCTCGCTCGTGTAGGGATAGAGCATCCGGCCGACTTCGCGGGCCGCCTGATCTTCGTGCTTCAGCAGCCACGCTGCGACGGGTGTAACTGAAGACTGCTGTTCCCGCTCATTCCAGATGGTCTTGATGGCCTCTTCCAGGTAGGCTCTTTGCAAACTGCTCAACGGTTGCTCCGGGGAAGCCATTTGTGCCAGCACATCCTTCAGCATCGGCATCTCCTCATGGATGTCCCGGATACTTGTGAACGGATTGAGGTTCACCTTGGCGGCCTCGGAGAACTCGAGGAAGGTGCCGTCTACCAAGTGGCAAAGATGCTCATAGCTGCGTCCCGAGTCGATGACCCATACCCGCCCCCCGCTGCCCAGCATGCTGCTGACCATCTCCTGGGTGAAGAACGACTTGCCCGCCCCGGAGGTGGCTGCCACCGCGACGTTGAAGTTCCCCTTGTCGTTGTCGAACGGATCGACCTGCATGATCTGTCCACGCCGCCCCAGCAGCATCAGCAGCGGCGTGCCGGTTCCCTTCCATTCCCCGATCACGGGCGCGGTATTGATGGCCGACCAGCTCAGCATGGTGCGCAAGCGGCGCAGGATTTTCATCTCTTTGACAAACGCCGGACCGGTCATCATCGGCATGGCGGAGAGCCATGCGTGCATCGATGTAAAACGATCCTTGGTCAAAACCCATCCCCGCGAATCGAACAGCGCCTTGAGCCGCTGCTCGGCATAGTCCCCTTGTCCCTGGGGGGCAAACAGAACCAGCTGCATCTGCACATCCATCAGGTTGTGGCCGTCGCCGATCTTCTTGGAGACGAAGGTCCAGTCCTCCTTGCGCTCCTTCCAGGCCGGCAAGTAACGACCGATGGGTGACTCGGTCATCTGCTGTGCTCGTGCGGTCTTGTATTTCGCCTTGTTGGCCGCCGCCACCTGATCCGGCACGATGATGTTCAGGGTGTAGAGAAAGGGGCAAGGCAGCCGCAAGGTGTTACTGAACAGGTCGCCTATCAGGTCGCCCATCCCCCATCCGGCCCAGCTTTCCGGGTACTGCCGGACGGAGAACATGCGCGCCTCGACGTGATGTTCACCATGACCGATCCCCAGGGCATCCCGCCCCACCTCGTAACGCGTATCGCCATCGACCATCTGATCGCGCAACATGCGGTTCTGCTCCCAATGGAGATAGGTGCGCGGCTCCGCAGAGGGGTTGATGATGGTATCCATCAGATTGATGAGGTCCTCTGCGCCCATGCTTCGAGAGGGGAGGCGGGCGGACGACAGGATTCCCCTGAACGCGGCGCGGGTGCGCTGTAGCCAGTCCACCTCGGCCGTTCCGGCGCCGGTCGCCGGCCGGGAGCCGTTACCGCCGGGCGCCAAGGGGCGCGACAGGGTCAGGAACAGGCGGTAATCCCGCAGCAGCATCGGCTGATCCGGCAGCAGCGATTGCCAGTTTCCCCGCTTCAGATATTCGACCCGTTTGTCGGCAAGGAAGGAGAAGATCTCCTTGCCCCTGGTTCGCATCGAGGCCCAGCGGTCCAGAAGGGGATAGATGTCGTGTGATGCAAAGAGGATGATCTGCAGGGTGGTCTTTGGCTTCAGCCCCTGCGTGAGCAGCCCCCCCAGAACCCGCAGGTCCTCTTCGCTCAAACCGGTGGCCGGGGCCACTTCGAGCGTGAAGGCGACCGTGTCGTCGTTGTAGAACAGCTGGGTGTCCGGATCATAGGATTCGTAGGGGAGCAGATCGGCGATTCGATGCCGATTTACCAGGCAGCGGGCTTCGCTCAGTGACGGGGGCAGTTTGCCCTTGGCATACTCGCTGCCAGGCGGAGTTTCGTGAAACAACTGGGTTGCCCAGGACGCAATCTGGGCCCTTAAACTGTCGATACTCATCGTTTCATCGTCCAACTGCCGTTGTCGAGGCGCAGATAAACGAACGTCTCGTCGTGCATGTCACCGTGAACATCCTCCCACCGGTTGACCCACATGCGAGCGTAGCGGGGGGTGGTCAATACCGCCTCCCCCGGCTTCACGGTGGCCACCACCGGGCGCTTGCCGTCAGCGCGAATCACTCCGGTTCGGGGTGTTGAGGCAACCATCCCGGCGCCGGCCCGTGATTTCGCCCCGGCGTAAACCTCGCTCACCGATTTGCAACCCACCCCGTTCGGTACGCCGCAAGCGTATTTGGGGGCCGAAGAGCAGCCCGCAAGACCGCCCATGGCGAGCATCACCATCAATACCGGAAACCTCATTTTTTCTCCTCCATCAACCAGCTCTTGATTTCGTCCGGCGGCATGAAACCGGTGTGGACCCGCCCATCCGGCGCCACCAGCGTGGGGGTTGCCTGGATCCCGTGGCGTCGCCCGAATGCCATCGCCACGGAGATCTTGTCGTGTGCCGCCTGCAGGCACTTCTCGGCAGGATCTTCGGCGCACAGCATGCCGGCGGCCTTCTCCATTGCCTGTGGATGGAGCGCGGGGATCGGAAACATGATCTCGCTGACCGCAATCCCCTTGGTCTGCCTCAAGGCCTCAGTGAGCCGGCGGCAATATGGGCACTCGGGATCGGAGAACACGGCCAGCCTCAGATCTCCGTCGCCATAGTGAATGGCCGCGTCCATGGGCAGATCCGCCCAGGAGATACGGCGCTGCTCGTCCGCAGCCTGCCGCAGGTCCTGAAACCGCTCTGCGGTTATGTTGGTGGCGGTTTTCAGGTCGTAGATTTCCCCGAACACCAGATAGCGCCCGGAGGCGCCGGTGTAGAAAAGGTTTCTTCCGGCCACCACTTCGAACAGCCCAGGGATACCGGTCGGCCGGATGCTGTCGATTGGGGTGTTGGGCAGCGCCTGCTCCACCGCCTGCTTGACAGCTTGACTGATACGAGGAAATGTTTTTCCCGGAATGACAACAGAGGAGAGGGGTTCTTCTTTCGTCTCCGCCCCGGCGGAACGGATTACCGCGAAAGATCCCGCAGTCGCCAGCACGGCGGCCAGTAAGGCGACAAGAAAAGAATGACGCTTCATCCCCGCTCTCCTGATGCAGCCCGGTCAAACAGATCCAGCCCAAGGTCAAGCCCCTTGGTTAACACCACGTCGACCCGGCGTGCCGAATCGACCTCGATGACCGGATACATTTCGTTGGCGCGATCGATGTACCAATCGGCGATCTTCTCCAGGGCGTTGGAAAAACCGGAGGCCAGTCCCACCTTGGCGATATCTTCCGAATTGACGGTGGCAACGGTACCGAGCGCGCTGGTCGACAAGGAGGTCATTGATTTGGCCAGCCCGTCACCGATACCACCGGCGATACCGGCGATAAGTGCGCGACCGATCATCTGCCCCTGCTTGCTGACCACCCGGCCACGCATGCCGGCCTTACCGTCTTCACCGGCAACATAGCCGCTGATGGTCTTTTCCAGCACGCCGCCGTCGCGCATGACGCAGCTCAGTGTCTCCAGGCGGAGATAGGCTCGCTCCGAGCCCAGGTCGCCGTAACCCGCCGCCGTAACGAAGCACCGCTTGATCCTGGAGCGGAATCGGTTGGGCAGGGTGCCGGGGGTTTGCAGCTCGAGCAGAACCGGCTGGGGGTTGGTCTTGGCAAGCCCGCCGGTCGGGGCATCCAGCCCGGAAAGCAGGATCCCCTTGGCGAAAGAGCCGGCCGGGATGAAGCTGCGGATGTGTTTTTCGCCACTCGAGCCGGAACCATCCTTCCCCGCTCGCGCCGCCTTGCCGGCGCCTCTGGCCAGACTGACAGAGAGGATCCCCTGCTGTGGTGCCTCACCGGCGTTTCCTGCTCCCGGACGACCGCCGCCGGCGCCGCTCCCGTTGCGCTGCAGTGCCGGCGGGGGCGGCAACAGTTTCTGCACCACCTCCTTGTTGCGATCCCCTGTCCCCGCAGAAGGAACCTCCACCGCTGCTTTCTGTGGAGGCGGCGGCGGTGGGGGAATCGGCAACGTGTTGCGCGAGCTCGATGGAAGCCCTTGCTCCTTTCGACTCTGCTCACGCATCCTCTCCAGCTCCTTGGTCAGCGTCTCCAGCCTGTGCTGCAGGTCCTGGTTGCTCCTCTTCAGCTCATTCATCTCGGATTCGGACTTGGCGATCCAGATCTCCGACGGCTCCATCGCCTTGGCTGCGGTGCGGTAGTTGTTTACCACCTCCTCCTGTTCAGTTACCGATTCGGTGATCTTGCGGGAGGGGTCGGACAGATACAGTCCCAGAATGACCAATCCGATCACGCTGACGATGGCCGCGATGGTAATGATGCCTTGGCGGGTCTTGATGCGATTCTCAAGATTCATGGCAAGGCGCCCCTGATCAGATAGATGGCGGTGGTTTCACCTGGTTGCAGCGTATGTCGCTCGATGCTCACTGCCCGAATGTTGCCGGCGAGCACACCAAACTCCCGCTCCTCGACTCGCACTACCTGTTTGGAGACGTTGCTCAGTTGATATACCTCTCCCAGATAGTCCCGTCCGCGGTAGCGGTTGATCAGGGTGAGCCGTGTTTCTTTCCACAGCGGGATTGTCTTGGAGATCGATTCCGGCTCGTAACCCTCGGGGACTGCGCCGCGAACCATCTCCCGCATCAGCTCCTTGAGACGCTCTATGTAGGGGATGGACTCTCCCCCCAAACCTTTCCTGCCGGCGTCACTCCCGGCATTCCTGTTCTTGGGGCGCAGCAGGACTGTATCTGCAGGAATGTTTACCGGTGCGGCGAGAATGGTGTAGGTGTAACCCTGGTCGTCCTTGATGAAAAAGCTGAACGCCTTTTTCGAGGACCCGGGAGGCAGGCGCAGGAAAATCTGTCCTTCGTCCCTGTCCGGTTCTACGACAACCCGGCCGTCCAGACCCCAGAAGTGTGCAATCCGGCCCCCGTCGGCCATTGCGATCCGGGTCATCTCTCGGGCGGACACCTTGATGGCTGCGCTTTGCCCGTCCAGCACCTCGATGATCTGCAGCGCGGCCGCCGGCCACGAAACGACCAGCAACAAGGCTGTAAGTACCGGGCGAGTCAGCCTGTCCCTAAGCGTCGCCCATGAACGGTTTGTCACGATCCACCTCCACGAATTTGCGAACATACAATTTGCCGCCCCGGTAGTCGAAATCCACCAGGAAAGTGGCCTGGCGGCTGTTGGTCGGTTTGGAGCCGACCATGGTTTCCAGCACCCCGGTCAGCGCAACCTTGCTGCCCTTGACCCTGGATTCCTGGGTGAAAAAGATGGAAGAGATCCGGTTGCGCCTGGACTTCTCGGCGTCCTCGTACAATTTGGATTCGAGATCCCCGTAGGCTCGCGGATCGGCGTACTTGAGGAACTGTTTGACCCGGTAGTCGATGTTGCCCGGGTTGTAGGTCAGCGAAAGGCCGGCGACATACTCGGCCATCTGCTCCAGGTATTCCGGCGATACGCTATCGCCCTGCACCCAGAACGACTTGGTGAGCTCGGCGGGCACGATGATGGTCTTTTCCGCGATATTGACGCTCAGCAGCCAGAAAACAAGCAGCAGATTGGAAAATGCCATCACCACCGCCAGCATCGCCCAGCGGCTGCTGGAATACTTGAGCTGTGCGTTCTCGGAACGATGCCTGGATATCTTCATCCTATGTACTCCCGGACATGACTGGGTGCGCGCGCCTTCAGCCACCACTCGGACGGCGTGTACCAGTAGAGGAAACGAGGGATTACCCCCTGTCCGCCGTCGGCCTTGATTCGGTCCAGGCCGCGGGCCAGCAGAAAGCCCAATACACCCCCCACCAGCGCCCAGCCGAGGAGGGCGCCCAGCAGCAGGAAGATGATCATCACCACAGCGATGTCCGCGTCCCAGAAAAAGAAGGTGGGCGGATCGTCGAGCCTCCTGGGGATCAGATAATCATCCTGCTGCATGGCGCAACTCCGTCGGTTCGTCAGATGATGGCGCTCTGGAACACCGAATCGATGATCTGCGGTCCAAGCGCGCCAAAAACCGCCAGCACGATGCCGGAGATGGCCAGTACCGCTTTCCCGGTGCCGGCTGCGATGCCCAAGGCGATCAGTCCGCCCGTGATCGCGATTCCGCGCCCCAGATAGCCGGTCGCGGCGTCGTACACGAACTGATAAAACCCTTGAAACACCGCGCCGGTGGTCGATGCGGATCCCAGCAGCGGAACCATCATCAGTACCGCGGTGACAGCAATCGCGGTGAGCAGGCGCTTCCGGAACAATGGGTCGTCAATAACGGATAATTTCATGTACATGGTTTCTCTCTCCATGAATCGACAACATTCAGGCCTGTACAAGGGAGGCTATCCCCTGCCAACAGCCCGCCTTATTTCCACCCGCCTGTTGGCAAGCCGTCCAGCGCGCGTGGAATTCATTTGCAAGTAACAACACTTGCCGAATGCGGTCACCTTGATACGCCGGGGATCCATGCCGTTTTTGACGAGATACTCCTTGACCGCGAGGGCCCGCCGCATCGCCAGCCAGTCGTTGTAGCGCTTGTCTCCCCGGTTGTCGGTGTAGCCGATCAGGGTTATCGTCCCGGGCGATCTATAGAACTTCAGCACCCGCTGCCTGATCAGAACTTTCTCGGTGCTTGACACCTCAGCCGAATCGAATCCGAAGTGGGTGATGTAGAGCAGCTCGCCGAAGGCCTCGGTTCGAGTCGGCTTCACGATCTTCTTGACCTTGATCCTCTTCGCCGGCCTCGGTGTTGCGACGGTTTTTGGGGGGCGTGTTCCTTCCCGAAGAATGCGCCCTCGGGCGGCTGGAGAGGAAGAGGATGTGCCGGTGGTTGCCTCCGGCGCATTGAACGGTGTTTTGGGGGTCGGTTTCGGGCAGGTATTGCAATAGACAAACTGGCTGCCGGACTGCATCACGCCCAGCCGCTGGTTGTCGGTCTTGAGATCGAGAACGGGTGCAATAGCGCTGTTAACAGCGCAACCCACCAGACTCACAAGGCAGATGCCTATAAACCCTGATCGCATAATCAATCCGCTTTTTTTTGCTTTTGGCGTTGTAAGCGCCGATGGCCTGCCAGGTGTTTCCCAGGCGGCGAATGTTTCCTGCCAGCACCCAGGCGCCTACGTGAATGCTCGTACACGGCTCCCAGAGGTCGCTTCGTCTGATTCCGTATTTGCCGAGCTCGGGGAGCCACCGTGAGTTGATCTGCATCAACCCAATGTCCTCGCTGCCGTTTTTGTTGCCGGGGTTGTGTGCCAGCGGGTTCATTCCGGATTCCACATGGGCGATGGCCCTCAGCAGCTCCGGTGAAACGCCGTATCTGGCGCCGGCCTCCTCAAAGCAGTGGTCAAATCCGGAGGCAAAGGCTCCGGACGACAGCAAGACCAGCAAAAACAAAGACAAAATCTTCATCATCAGTCGCATCGAAAAGGGCCGACCCACCGCCACCGGCTGGGTGCCGGTGGGTGAACCCGGGCTCGGAGGAGCCTACCTGCAGTGCGGGTTCATAATTGACGATGCGCGAAGGTTAAGGAAGGGAAAATCATGGATCCGGATTTCCATGATTTTAGTACCGGGCGGTACTGCTCTGGATTTGACTGGATGATTGGATAAAACCCCGTGAAAACGGGGCTGTACCGGAGAAAGGTCGCCGGGCCTCGTTCCGGGCGGCCCGAACGGAGCGGTTTTTCTTTCGGCCGGGTGGCCGGTTGGATGAATCGCTAAAGCATGCTCCTTGAAACCGCCTTTCCCAAACACCCCGCGGGGTACTTGGGAAAGGCTACCCGGACCGCCAGGATCCGGGTAGCAAGCACCAAACTAGGCCGTCCTGCCGAGCAACTGTTTGGCCAGCGCCACCTCGATGGAGTCACCATCGCTGTTCAGCGACTCCAGTCCGGTCTCGGGCATATCGCCCGAGGTGGACTGGCTGACCGCGATCTTCTTGGCCATGAGCGTCAGACAGGCGATCTGCGCTGTCTTCTCGAAGCCCAGGAAGTACACGTCGACCGGCAATTTCTGCCCGATCCGCCAGGAACGCCTCGAGGCCTGCATCAGCGAGTAGACGTTGTAGCCTGTCTGGAGGAATACCAGCGTCGGAAACTCCAGCAGATCCAGTCCGGTCTTGACCAGCTCGGGATTGGTGATGACCACATCCACACCTCGATCCACCTGGTCCAGGAGCCAGTCCTCACGCCGGCTGGTATCCACCGATGAGCGCAGCACCGCAACCCTGAGATCTTCGGCCTGTAACAGCGCCTTGAGCCGTGTCGTGGTATCCCGCTTGCCGGTATAGGTGGTATAGACCAGCGTGCGCCGGCCACGAGCCTTCTCCTCCTTGCAGATCCGGATCAGCTCCAGCTCCTTGGGAGTCGGCTCCTGCTCATCGAAGAGTGTCGGTACGAACGCCAATAGCTTCCGTGTACGCGGATGCTTGACCGTCTCCGGACGAAAACAGCAGTCCGGCCAGGCCAGCAGCACATTGAGCACCACGCCCAGCAGGGTGGTGTCCCCCCGGGCCAACGCCTGGCGCAACTCCAAGGACAGACTGCTCTCCAGAGAGGAGTACCGGTCTGCCTGCTCCTCTGTCATCGGTACTTCGACGAAGTGCTCCCGGTACTCCGGCAGTACATTGTCACCGATGTCCTTGAGCTTCAGGAACGCCGTAAACGGCAACACGTAGCGGGCCACCCCCTTGGGACCAAATCCTGGTGCCTTGGAGGTGCGTACCGTCATGCGCTTGCCCTTGGCGGTGCGATGGCTGTCTTCCTCGGTTTCCTTGAAGACATCCTTGAGCACGCCATGCTCCCGCATGAACGCCATCACGGCAGTACCCAGTGTGCCGTTGTCGTTGTAGTGATAGCCGTCCTCGATCATCCGCTGTGGCATGATGCGCCACAACAGATGGAACAGATCATCGGCATAGCCACCCATGAGCGTGCCGGTCAACAACAGGACCTTGCGGACCTTGTTGGCCAGTACCCCCATGGCCTGGCCCTGGGCGGAGCCGTCATTCTTGTACTCGTGGCCCTCATCCACCAGCATCAAGTCGAAATAGCCCTGTGGCAGATATCGCTTGATGAACTCCGTGGGCTGATAGCCACCCTGACCGAATGAAAACTCCAGGTTTGCCAGGGCCCGCTCCATGCGGGTGGCTTGGCGATCGGAAAAGACCAGCTCACCATCCCCGTCCATGAGATTGATGAACTCATAGACGTTGTCGGCCAACATCGCTTCCAGCTGCTGTTCGCCAAACATGCGCAGCAGTTTCTCCGCGGTCTTGGGCCCGATGGTCGGGATCTGGCACATGGCGGCGGCAACCAGTTCACGCCGGCTCTTCCGGTGCTGCCTGGGATGCTGCAAGCTCCATAATGCCTCTCCACATGAACCGCATTTGCGGCGCTTGTCGTCAGCAAACAGGGATGCAGGAATGGGTTCCCCATCACCGTCGCAAACAATGGCTCCACAGCGCGGACAGGCGGCGTAGGCAGTGGTACGAACGATGGGCTCGGCATCCGGAGCATCGTCATCCGGATTCGCCCGCGCTACCTGATGCCGCTTGCGCACCGTGAAGGCCGGACGCCAGTGAAAACCCATCCGCATCCGCACCCGGCCCATGACGAAAAACTCCGGACCGTCGTGCCCGCTGCCGGCATCAATCATCGCCCGCAGCTTGAGCAGCTTCTGGATGGTGTCCGGGCCGTTGAGGATCCAGACGCGGGCATTGGGCACCGTCTCCAGGATCTCACGCCGCCACTTGTAGACCAGATGCGGCGGCGAAAGCACCAGAAAACGCCGGTAGCCCTCTGCATGGAAAACAGCCGCAAGCGCGATGGCCATCATGGTTTTCCCGGTGCCCATCTCGCCGTTCAACACGGCTGCCGGTTCACCGGCGTCCAGCAGCAAACGCGCCAGCGCCTGTACCCGGTCCCGCTGTGCGTCGAACGGCTTGCGCGCCAGCCCATCCATTACAGCATCACGCCGTGGATTAGGGGTTCCGTCATAGACGGGTGGGTTTTGACGTGCTACGGCATCAAGCAGGCCGTCGCCAAAATCGGCGACGAATTGCTGGAGCGGGATAACTGCTTGGTCGGCCGTTTCGACCTGCTCTTCCTCGGCAACAGCAAGGGATTGAGATTGACTCATGAGTATTTCTCCTCTGAAAAGCCCGGAGAAACACCACACCCCCACCGGGGAAGGTTCTCCCCGGACGGGTTGATGAAAAAGAGCACCAGGTCTTTGCGACCCGTCCCCGGCCGCCGTGCTCGTGCGGGGACT